>ERZ777011.173-NODE-173-length-104653-cov-13.150185_pt1 | contig 104653 bp, 77 predicted proteins | sample MGYA00374964_ERZ777011 | MGnify/ENA primary metagenome ERZ777011 (study PRJEB29310, sample SAMD00008975) | mouse gut metagenome | study: EMG produced TPA metagenomics assembly of the Metagenome analysis of fecal microbiota from mouse which was promoted... | reverse complement strand
ACCCACGGCTACTCTCTTGAATCGCTACGCGATTCTGTGATATGCACTTATTTGAGCCGTGCGTCCCTGCACTCAAAGCATTAACGGCCTCTTACGGCAAACTTATAATTTATAGTTTATACTTATTCAAACCCACTGTTCAAGTTTATTTATGAAAAAAGCAATCATTCCCTCATTGTTGATAGCTCTTGGCCTGCTGGCTCTTGGCCTGGCTATAAGAAGCGGCATAGTGCGCGTTTCCGACAATTCACGCGTGGTGACGGTGCGCGGCCTCTCCGAGCGTGAGGTCAAGGCCAACAAAGTGACATGGCCCATCTCATACACACTTGTCGGCAACGACCTGCCCTCGCTCTACTCGCAGATGCAGACAAACAACAATGTGATAATCAAATATCTTACGTCGAATGGCCTCACCGCCGAGGAGTATTCCACCGGCGCCGGTGCCGTTACCGACAACCAGGCCGACCGTTACTCGTCGAACGCGCCCCTCTACCGATATAATATAACGGGCACTGTCACCGTCACATCCGAGCAAGTCGACCTCGTGCGTCGCCTCATAAACAATCAGGGCGAGATTATAAAGCAAGGCATCGCCGTGTCGCCCGATAACTGGAACAACCGGACTATCTACGAATATACCGAGCTGAATTCCATCAAGCCCGACATGATTGCCGACGCCACAAAGAATGCACGCGAGGCTGCCAACAAGTTTGCCGCCGACTCCGGATCGAAGATAGGCAAAATCAAAACGGCCCAGCAGGGACAGTTCTCTATCGAGGACCGCGACCCCTACACGCCGTTTATAAAGAAAGTGCGTGTGGTGACATACATCGACTATTTTATCGAAGACTGACAACGTCCCTTTTTGCAAACTCCGCCGTAGCGGAGTTTTTTTGTAAACAAACATGGGGCGGGGCGCGTTATATTCCAAACTGTTTAATGAAAGGGATGTAACTATGCTGCACGACATAATTTTCCTGGTAGTGGGCCTCGCCCTGTTGATAATCGGCGGTAATCTCGTGACCGACGGCGCTGTGGCCGTGGCAAAGAAAATGAATATATCGGGCCTTGTGATAGGCCTTACGATTGTTGCGTTCGGCTCGTCGGCTCCCGACCTTGCCGTGTGCCTGTTTTCGACGATGGGAGGCAAAAGCCAGCTTGCGCTTGGCGATGTTGTCGGCGCCGGCATCTTCGATATGCTGTGTGCCATAGGCCTCACGGCGATAGTGCGCCCCGTGGTGGTGGACCGCAACTCGTTGAAATGCAACCTGCCGTTGCTTTTCCTGGCCGCCCTTGTGATATTTTTCTTTGGCGACGACCGCCTTATCGACGGCGCGGCCCTCGACCGCATCGACCGTTCCGACGGCCTGGTCATGCTCTGTTTCTTTGCCATATTCATGGCATTCACCTTGCAGTCGGCCCGCGTGCAGGCTCCGTCATCTCCGGCTCCGGCCGCCACCGCTGTGCAAAAACCGGCAAAGACAATGCGGCCCTGGCTTGCGGCCATATATATTGTCGCGGGCCTCGGCGCTTTGGTGCTCGGCGGCCAGTGGATAGTGGACGGGGCTTCGGGCATCGCGCTCAAAGCCGGCATGTCGGAGGCTCTCGTGGGGCTTACCATCGTGGCCGTGGGCAGTTCGCTGCCCGACGCGGCAACATCGGTAATAGCCGCGATGAAAGGGCAGACCGGCCTTGCCATCGGCAATCTTATCGGGTCGTGCATCTTCGACATCCTCTTTGTGATCGGCACCTGCGCGTCGATTCGTCCGCTCGACTGCGGCCGTATCAGTTTCTTCGACTATGGCGTGCTTGTGGGGGCGTCGCTGCTGCTTCTGCTGTTCTCGACCTTTCGGCGCGACCACACCATCCCGCGGTGGATGGGCTTTATCCTGGTCGGGCTCTACGCCGGCTACATAGTGGCAATATCCATGTAAGGGCAAAATTTTTTCCGTGACAAAATAAAACGGGCTAAATCACGTTACATATATTATAATGCGCGTGTGCGCGAATGATTGCGCGTGATATTGTGACAACCCGTTTTTCGACATATCTTTATTTGGTGGCAGGGCTTATCATGGCCATGTCGCTTTCGGGTTGCAACGCTCAGAAGAAGAATACCGCCGCCGCCCGGCAGTACACGGCTTTTATCACCCGATATAATATCCACTACAACGGCGACACCCATTTTAAGGAAACGCTCGGCGCGATGGAGCGCAACTATGAGGACGATTATTCGCAACTCGTGCTCATGCACCCCATCGAGGCCAAGAGCAATGACAAGGCTCCGCAGCCTTCGGGCGATTTCACCCGAAGCATAGAGAAAGCGCAGAAAGCCATACAGATACGTTCCATTAAAAAGAAACCGCGTCGCAAGGCCGGCAAGGGCAACGACCCGGAATACAAGGCTTGGCTCAAACGCGACGAATACAATCCTTTCCTCCACAATTCGTGGATGCTGATGGGCCGAAGCCAGTATTTCAACGGCGATTTCCTCGGCGCGGCGTCCACCTTTTTCTATGTCTCGAAGCATTTCACATGGCTTCCGGCCACGGTGACGGAGGCAAAGCTCTGGCAGGCGCGTTCTTACGTGTCGCTCGACTGGCTCTATGAGGCCGAACTTATCCTCACCCGCATAAAGCCGGACCAACTTTCGTCGTCGGACCTGCGCACGCTCTATGCCTTCACCTATGCCGACTATTACATAAAATCGAAGGAATATGAAAAAGCCGTGCCTCTGCTGCTCGATGCGATAAAGGGCGCTTCCGGGGCGCAAAAGACGCGGTTGCGCTTTCTGCTCGGGCAGGTATATTCCCTGTTAGGCGAGAAAGAAAAAGCATACAAGGCCTTTGGCGACGCCGGAGGAGCATCTTCGGCATCCTACCGCACCAAATTCAACGCCCGCATAAAGCAGAGCGAGGTGTTTTCAGGCTCCGACATTGAGAAAGAAGTAAATGCCCTGCGCCGCATGACCCGCTACGACCGCAACAAGGACTATCTCGACCAGGTGTATTACGCCATCGGCAACCTCTACCTGTCGAGAGGCGACACCGCGCATGCCATTGAAAACTATATCCTTGCCGCGGAGAAATCCACGCGGTCGGGCATCGACAAGGCTATATCGCAGATCACGCTCGGCAAAATCTATTATGCCCGCCGCGACTATGAGAAGGCCCAGCCATGTTTCGCCGAAGCCGTGCCCCTGCTCCCGGAGACCTACCCCGACTATGCGCTGCTCAAACGCCGCTCCGACGTGCTCGACGAGCTTGCCGTGTACTCGCAGAATGTGAACCTGCAAGATTCGCTCCTGCGCCTGTCGGAAATGCCCGAGGCAGAGCTCGAAAAGGTAATCGACAAGATAATCAAAGACCTTAAAGAAAAAGAGAAGAAAGAGGCCGACGAAGCCCGCCGCGAGGAATATATGGCTCAGCAGCAGGCCCAGGGAAACACTCTGCAAGATAACAACAACCGTGAGTTTTCGATAAATACCGACAATTCATGGTATTTCTACAACACCACCACGCGCAATTCCGGCAAAACCGAGTTCCAGAAGCGCTGGGGCTCGCGCAAGCTCGAGGATGACTGGCGCCGGCGCAACAAGTCGACGTTCAACACCGCCGATTTCGATGCCGACACCGAAGATGCCGACGCCGAAAATGCCGACGCGTCGGCTGAAAACGCTCCCGGCGAAGAAAAGGCCGAAGACGCAAAGGCCGCCGAGGCCGCTTCCGACCCGCATAACCCCGAATATTATCTCGCTCAGATTCCGTTCACGCCAGAAGAAAAAGCTCAGTCCAACGAAATAATCCAGGAAGGGCTCTACAACATGGGTGTGATTCTCAAAGACAAGCTCGACGACTTCCCGGCCGCCTCTGCCGAATTCGACCGCCTGTTGAAGGACTACCCCGACAATGTATATCGCCTCGACGTATATTATAATATGTATCTTATGGCGATGCGCCAAGGCCGGGGGGCCGACGCCGAAATCTGGCGCAAACTTATCCTCACGGATTTCCCCGACTCGAAATACGGCCTGGCTATGCGCGACCCCAACTACATCGAGAATCTCAAACAGATGGACACGTGCCAGCAGCAGCTTTACGACCGCACTTGGCAGGCTTACCTCGACAACCGCAATGCCGAGGTGCATGCCGCCTACGAGCAGATGATGGAGCAATATCCGCTTTCGAAGATAATGCCCAAATTCATGTTCCTCGACGCCCTGGCATATGTCACGGAAAAGCAGCCCGACAAATTCAACGCCGTGCTCCGCGACCTGCTCGACCGCTACCCGTCGACCGACATCACCCCCATAGCCTCGGCATGGCTCAAAGGCATGGCGCAGGGCCGTCAGCTCCAAAGCCCCGAGTCGGGCGCAAACCTCCGCGGCATGCTCTGGGATATCCGCCTCGGCAACGACTCCACCGCCACCGCCGAGGGCGACGTGAATTTCACAATCAACGACGACGACCCGCAGCTTCTTGTGCTCGTATATCCCACCGACAAAGTGTCGGCTAACGAATTGCTCTACCAGGTGGCGCGTCATAATTTCCGCTCGTTCGTGGTGAAGGATTTCGACCTCGAGCCGATGAATTTCGGCCGTCTTGGCCTTCTGGTGATAAAAGGCTTCGACAACAAGCGCGAGCTCAACCACTATCGCTCCGTAATGGCCGCGTCGTCCGATTTCAAATTGCCGGCCGGCGTGAATCCCATAGCTATATCGGCGGAAAACTTCGACACGCTCCTGCGCGAAGGCCGCTCTTTCGACGACTATTTCCGTTTCCTGCAAGAGCACAACTATATCGATGCGCAAGACGGAATTCTTCAGCCCGAGGAGATAGAAACCCTCCCCGAAGCCGAGGAAGCCGAAGCCGATCGGCAGACTTCGAATGACGAATCGCACAAGACTAATGACGAATTACAAATGACTAATGACGAATCGTCAACGCCCATACTTCCCAACTCTCCAACTCCGCAACTTCCCGCCCCACCAACTTCCCCACTTCCCAACCCCCAAACTCCCACACTTCCTTCCACTCCCGCTTACGAGCCGGGAAGCGAAGGCGACGATCCGCTACTCGAATAACCAATCATAACCAATCATAACCCAAAATAACATTTGCTTACAATGCGAACTTTATCGTTAATCATTCTTTCCGCTGCCCTGGCCTTCGGTTCATCCTACGGTCGAAAGACAGTGGAAATTTCTCCGCTTGCTCCCGAAATTGAATACATGGGAAGAATCGTAAAGGACTCTGCCAATGTGCGCTTCAATTACCCCGGCGTGACATCGCTCGTGAATTTCGAAGGAGAACGTCTGGCTATGAAGGCAAACCCCGGCGCCGGTAAATTCATGGTGGAAATCGACGGTGGCGCGCCGCAGAAAGTGGTGTTTGCCGAATCCGACTCTGTAATCGTAATTGCCGACAGCCTCGCCGCGTCGCGTCCTCACCGCGCACGTATCACATACGCCATCGAAGGCTACGAAAAGCATCCCCAATGGCGCGGCTTCGCCATCGAAGGCAAGAAACCGCGTATCTTGCCGGCCACGCGCCCCTCGGGACCGAAAATAATGTTTATCGGCAACAGCATCACCTGCGGCTACGGCACCGAAACCACCGACCCATACGAGCATTTCAGCTACGACAACGAAAACCATACGCTCACCTACGCATATCTTGCCGCGCGCGACCTTGACGCCGACTTCCACGTGGTGGCCCGTTCCGGCATCGGCATCTACCGCAACTATGCAGGTCCGCGCACGGGCAGCGACTGGGGCACCATGCCGCTCGAATTCGACAACGCCCTTATCTATGACCCGTCGGCCCGGTGGGATCACTCGTCGTTTAGCCCCGACATAATCTGCATCAACCTCGGCACCAACGACACCTCGCTCGGCGACTACGACATAGCCCTCTACGAGCAGGCCATGAGCACATTCCACAGCCGCTTGCGCGCGCTCTATCCCGACGCCGCCATCGTGCTCCTTTCCGGCTGTATGCTCAGCCCCGAAGTGCTTGCCGACATCCGCCCCGCATTTGCCCGCATCGCCGCCGGCGACGCCAACACCTATTGCCTTAATTTCCTCCCGCACATGGACTATCTCGGCTACGGCGCCGACATGCACCCTTCGGCCGCCCAGCATCAAATCATGGGCGCCCAGCTCTCCAATTTCCTCCGTACCCTCCCCGCCGCCTCCCGTCGCTGAATTTGCGATAAAAAATACACTCGCCGTGCCGTGCAAATCATTGTGCGACACGGCGAAAAATTTAATTACGGAAAAATTTCCGAAATTATTTGTAATAGAAAAAAAGAATGACTAACTTTGCAATGTGGTGGTGAATACGTTTCCCGGCAGAAAATATATCCATGAAAATCTAAGCCGCCGCTCCAATCTTAGTTGCAGGTACTAATCGTTTCGCTTTTTTTCTATCTATGTTGCCTTTCCTTATTTTGCTGTTTGTGGTGGGTTATCTCGGCATAGCCCTCGAACATCCTATTAAAATCGACAAGTCGGCCACAGCCTTGCTCCTTGGCATGCTCATGTGGGTGGCCTATGCTCTTGCCTCAGTGTCAATTATCCCGGCTGTAAATCCCGACGCCCTCGCCGCTTATGTCAACGACGCCGGCCTTGCCGCCGCCTCGCTTCATGAGCAATGTCTCCAATATATCCTGAATGTGGATATTGTGGAGCATCTCGGCGATATCACCCAGACGCTGTTTTTCCTTATCGGCGCCATGACCATTGTGGAGCTTATCGACGTGCACGAAGGATTCACCGTGCTCACCGACCATATCACCACCCGGCGCAAGCGCACGCTCCTTATGGTGATATGCGGAGTCACATTCATACTCTCGGCAGTGCTCGACAATCTCACCACCACTATCGTGATGCTCATGCTTCTGCGCAAACTGGTGTTCCGCCGCTCGGAACGCTGGCTCTTTGCCGGCATGATAATCATAGCGGCTAACACCGGCGGCGCATGGTCGCCCATCGGCGATGTCACCACCATCATGCTGTGGGTGAAGGGCAACGTCACCACCCAGGCCCTTATCAGTTTTGTGCTTGTGCCCTCGCTCGTGGCCCTTATCGTGCCCATGCTCTTTGTGCTGCCCAAACTCAAAGGCGACCTCCCGCCCATGCAGAAGCAGGACCCCAACAAGCCGTCGCTTACAACCCTCAACGAGCGTAAGCTCATTCTTATCCTCGGTGTGGCCGGATTGCTTTTCGTGCCCCTGTTCAAGAGCGTGACCCATCTTCCTCCGTTTGTCGGCATCTTGCTCTCGCTCGGCGTGCTGTGGGTGTTCACGGAAATATTCTACAACCGCAAGAAACTCGAGCAGTCGAAAGAGCATCGCCTGTCGCGTGTGATCAAGCGCATCGACATGTCTACCATACTCTTTTTCTTCGGCATCCTCATGGCCGTGGCCGTGCTCCAAAGCACCGGCATCCTTGCCACCGCCGCCGGATGGCTCGACTACAAGGTGCATAATGTCTATATCATAAGCTCGCTTCTTGGCGTGATGTCGTCGATTGTCGACAACGTTCCCCTCGTGGCCGCCGCCATGGGCATGTATCCCATCGAGCCGGCCACAGCCACCGGCTATGCCGCCAACTTTGTTGTCGACGGCACATTCTGGGAATTCCTGTCGTATTGCGCCGGAGTGGGCGGCTCGATACTCATCATCGGTTCGGCCGCAGGCGTAATAGCCATGGGCATCGAAAAAATCCCGTTCGGCTGGTACTTGCGCAAATTCAGCCTCATAGCCTTCCTGGGCTATGCCGCCGGCGCCCTTATCTACGTGTTCGAAAGCGTATTCCTGAAATCCTACATCATGTAAATCAACCCGGTAGGAACACTCTATGCAGGAACACAATCCTCCGGATTGTGATGTTTGTCACAATCCGGAGGATTGTGTTCCTACACCTTTGGCAATTGCAAATTGTATTTAAGGCTGCACGTTGATTATTTACATAGATTTGTATAAAAAAACACCTTTGCATTGAGATATGCAAAGGTGCAATTCTGTTGCAGATTATTGAAAGACAGCCTATATACAAGAACTGCCTACTATATCGTAGCTATAGATACCGTCGTATACCACGGAACCTTTATATACTTCTGCAGAAGTATATCCATTTGTAATTGTTACCGTGACATTCTGTGAATTACCGTCAGGGTCAGTAACCTTAACAAAAACGGTAACATCCTTTTGTTCTGCATGCGAAAGTGAAACTGTTACTTTTGTGTCTTTAGTAGATCTTGTGTGTGACAATGTTACAGTATTGTCGTTTGTGCCACCTCTTAATGGGCACCATTCATCAGCATAAGCCGCAACTGAAATGGTAAGGACGGCAATTAGCAAAAAAAGAAATTTTTTCATAATTGTATTTTATTTATTCAATCGCAAATTTAAACATAATTTTTGATTTACCCCCATTAGTTAAATAATGTTAAAATTTGATTTTAGGAATTTATTCGACATAAGGTACCACGGCTCTTTCATTTAAAATTATTGCTGTCCGATAAAAGTAGTTAACCGGCTTTTATAATGGCTTTTAGACCTTGATAAGCCCTATATTTCAGGAAATGTATCTGCTGATTGATAAATCAACTCAAATATCCGGGCAATTTGAGATATAATTACATATTTGAAAAGAAAATGCAGACCGCAGTCGCGGTCGAATATGGTAGGCACGGGCAATAGCCCGTGTTTAGTTGGTTTACGCAAGTTCGACTGCGGCCGCAGTCGAATATCTGCTATTCATCATAACATGGGCTTTCGCCCATGCCTACCATATTAAGCGGCTCTGCCGCTTCGTGCTCCTGAATTTCGACTTGCGGATAAAGGGTTGCTATTTTTACCGGACAGCAATAATTTAAAATTACATGATTAGTTTCTCCTCCGCCATATTTTTTAATAGGCACGCATCAATGTATGCAAAAATATCCGCATAAAGACGTAAATATTTGAATTTTAGTTAATTTAATCTTAGAAAAATTGACCAACGGTAAATTATTCGTAACTTAGAGAACTTAATATATGTGGTCGAAAGCGTATTCCTGAAATCCATCCGTGGTATTGGAGCGAGCGACAGCGTAGCGTTCTACACCACGGTCGGCATTATCGAACGCTCCGGCAGGCTCCGCTCCAAATCCCCGGTTGCCGACAACCTTTTTCCGTGGGTTCGGTCGAGGCTTCGCCACGCCCTCACCCACGGCTACTGTCGGAAATCGCTACGCGATTCTGAGATACGCTCTTATTTGAACCACAATCCGGAGGATTCTTTGCCATAGGCAAAGCGCTCCGCGATAAGTGTTCCTACATCTTTCCTACACCTTTGGCAATTGCAAATTGTATTTGAGGGAGGCTATGCGCAGGCCTATCACCATTGCGGCGCATGAGATTTGCTGCCAGGCGGCTTCTGCGCCGGCTTCCGCCATGAGCCAGTAGACGAGGCCGCCGGCGAGGCAGGCCGTGGCATATATGTCTTTCTGGAAGATGATTGGCTCGTCGTTGATGAGGATGTCGCGGATAACGCCGCCGAAGGCGCCGGTGATTACGCCCATGGCCGTAGCCACCCACATCGGATAGCCCGCCGCAAGGGTTTTCTGTATGCCTATCACGCAGAAAAGAGCCAGGCCTATCGAGTCGAAGACGAAAAGGATGCGGTCGCGGCTCACAAGCAGGCTGCGGAACACGATTACCGTGGCCAGCGAAAGCCCCGTGACCACAAGATACCATGATGTCTGCATCCAAAACACGGGTATGTCGAGCAGCAGGTCGCGCAGTGTGCCGCCGCCAATGGCCGTGACAAGTCCCACGGTGTAGGCTCCGAACCAGTCGAAGCCTTTTGTGGCGGCCAGACGTATGCCCGAGATGGCGAATGCCACCGTGCCGAGCACTTCTATTACAAAAAGCAATGTTTCTTCCATTTTTAGTCGGGAAGTTGGGGAGTTGGGGAGTGTTTGAGTAATCGAGTAATCGAATAATCGAATACTCGTGTATTTGTTATTTGAAAAGCCCGTTGATGTCGTCGGTGGTGATGATGCGGAGCACCGTGTGGCCGTCGGGGGTGTAGGCCGGGTCGGGAATGGCGAGCAGGTCGGCTATGATGGTATCCATCTCTTTTGCCGAGAGCGGCGTGCCTCGCTTTATCGACGCTGAGCGGGCCATCGACAGAGCTATGCTTTGCCACTGGCTTTCGCCGGGATTGTCGGACGAAGTCTGGTCTGACATCGCGCTTATTATGTCGAGGAAGGCCTCGCCGGGATTGGCGTTTTCGATAATGGCGGGCACGGCGTTGATGGCCCATGTGCCCGAGCCGAGCGGACTTATGTCGAAGCCCATGGGCGCAAGCATGTCGGCCACCGAGCGGGCCACAACCTCGCGCACGGGGTCGAGCTCGACGGTTTCGGGAAATATAAGCCGTTGCGACGCTATCTCGCCTCCGCGTATCATGGCCAGGTAGCGTTCGTAGAGGATACGCACGTGGGCGCGGTGCTGGTCGATAATCATAAGCCCCGATTTCGAGGGGGTGACGATATAGCGGTCTTTGAGCTGCATGGTGGCCGGCGACGGGGCCGACGTGTCGGATACGAGGCTGTTGAGGCGCGACGGTATTTCCACGGCGCCTACCGCCACCGGGGCCGGCGCTTGCAGGTCGTAGGCGGGTTCGGGAAGCTCTTCGTCGGGCGAAGACGGGGCGGGGGAGCGGCGGAAACGGTCGTAGAGCACATCCCAGTCGGTGGGTATTGCGCGGCCCTGCCGACGGGCTTCCTCAAAGGGGTTGTAGGCCGGGTCGCCGCCCTCGTCGGGCATTTCGGCAGGAGCGGCAGTGTGTCCGGCCGAAAACACGGGTATGTCGGGAGCGTCGTCGCGGTCGAAGTCGATGGCCGCGCCGGCGTTGAAGCGTCCGAGCGACTCGCGCACGGCTGCCGACAGGATTTGCCATATCGGCTGCTCATTTTCAAATTTCACCTCAAATTTCTGCGGATGGATGTTTACGTCTATCGCCTGCGGGTCGACAGTGAAATTCAGGAAATAATTTGGCTGGGCGTCGGCGGCGATGAGTTCTGAATAGCATTGCATCACGGCCTTGTGGAAATAGGGGTGGCGCATATGCCGCCCGTTTACAAAGAAAAACTGCAAGGCTCCGCGGCGACGGGCATTTTGCGGCAGCGAGACAAACCCTGATATTTTTGCAAGCGACGTATCCACATCCACCGGTATGAGCTGGTGCACGAGGTTCTTGCCGAAAAGTTCGCCGATGCGCTGTTTGAGCGAGCCGGGCATGAGCTGATGGAGAGTTACGTCGTTGGATGTGAGCGTGAACGCTATGTCGCAGTTGACAAGAGCCAGGCGTTCGAATTCGTGCACGATATGGCTCAGTTCCACAGGGTCTTTTTTGAGGAATCGCCGCCTCACGGGCTGCTTGAAGAAAAGGTTTTTCACCTTTATGTTTGTGCCCGGCACGCACGCCTCGGGCTGCTGCGACACCACCTCCGAGGCGGCCAGCACGATGCGGGTGCCCATGTTGTCGTCGCGCCGCATCGTGCGCATATCCACCTCGGCCACGGCCACAATCGACGGGAGCGCCTCGCCGCGGAAGCCCATGGTGGAGAGCGAGAAAAGGTCGTCGGCCTGCCGTATCTTCGACGTGGCGTGCCGCTCGAAGGCCATGCGGGCGTCGGTCACGGACATGCCCTTGCCGTTGTCGACCACCTGGATGAGCGTGCGCCCGGCATCCTTTATTATTATTTGTATAGATGTGGCTCCGGCATCAACGGCGTTTTCCACAAGCTCTTTCACCACCGAGGCGGGGCGTTGAATCACCTCGCCGGCGGCAATAAGATTGGAGACGGCCTCTGACAGCAATTTTACTTCATCCATAATAATTAACTTTCGAGGAGGCAGGCATCGCCATAGGAGAGGAAGCGGAACGAGTGAGCCAGCGCGTAGTCGTAGACAGGGCGCCAGTCGCCGCCGGTGAATGCCGACACGAGCAGCAGCAGGGTCGACGCCGGCTGGTGGAAATTGGTAATCATCGACCGCACTATGCGGTAGCGGTAGCCGGGGGCTATGATTATGCGTGTGGAGGCCACGAAGCGTTCGTGTCCGGTCTCGTCGAGATGGCGACTGATGGCGCCCAGGGCGTCGGCCACAGGCAGGTCGGGGTGCGAGTCGGAATAGGGATACCATTGCGGCACCTCGCCCGTCCATTGGCCCGTGGCGATAAGGCATCCGGCATGGTAGAGGCTTTCGAGGGTGCGCACCGAGGTGGTGCCCACGGCTGTGACGCGGCGTGTGGTAGATGCAAGTTCGGCAATGAGCGAGGCGGGCACGGATATGAATTCGGAGTGCATGGTGTGGTCGGCCACATTGTCGTCTTTCACGGGCTGGAAAGTGCCGGCTCCTACATGGAGGGTGAGCTCGCGCCGGGGGATTCCGCGGCCGGAAATTTCGTCAAGGAGGCGGTCGGTGAAGTGCAGTCCGGCGGTGGGGGCCGCCACAGAGCCGGCGATGTGTGAGTAGACGGTCTGGTAGTCGGTGGCGTCGGAATCCTCGGTCTCGCGGTTGAGATACGGGGGGATGGGAATCACCCCGGCCTGCTCGATAATTGTCGAGAAGGTGATGCCGAGCTGTCCGGGCCAGGAAAATTCCACGACAGAGGCGTTGCCCACGCGCTCGACGCGCCGGGCCGAGAGGTTGAATTTGGCGCCGTCGATTTCCATGGGCAAGTCGAGAAGGCCTTCTTTCCATCTCTTTGAATTGCCCACGAAGCATGTCCAGCGGCACGATTGCGTGGATTCGAAATTTCGGGCGTAATCGGCCGGAGTGTGCGGTTCGAGGCAGAAAATTTCGATAACGGCCCCCGAGGGCTTGCGGAAATGCAGCCGCGCGTTTATCACCCGCGTGTTATTGTATATGAGCATGGCGTCGGCGGGAAGCAGCTCGGGCAGCTCGGCGAAAATATGCTCGGAGAGCGTGCCGTCGGCGGCGCGGCGCAGCAGCTTGCATTTTTCGCGGTCGGCCAAAGGGTGGGGGGCTATTCTTTCGTCGGGTAAATCGTAGACGAAATCATGTATGCTTATGTCGGGATGTGTCATTTCTGTTAAATTGTGATGCAAAATTACAAAAAATAACCTAACTTTGTTGCAACAATCTCAGTCACCATTGCAATTAAAGTATATAGTTATTGAATTATGTTAAAAGTAGGCGACATCGTCAGATACCTTAACGCCGTTGGCGGCGGACGTGTATCACGCATAGAAGGTGCCGTGGCTTACGTCGACGACGACGGATTTGTCACCCCGGTGCTTGCTAAGGAATGTGTTGTCGTAACCCCGGCCAAGGATGCCGAGATGCTCGCGCAGGAGCCAAAGCCGAAGCCTGCGGCGGCGCAGGCCAAGGGCGTCACGGCTCAAAAAGCCTCCGAACCGGCTGTCGCGCCTTTTGTCGAGACGGAAGAAGGCGAGAGGCTCAATGTGGTGCTTGGCTTCGAGGCTAAGGATTTGAAGCATCTTTCGTCCACATCATACGAGGCCTTTCTTGTAAACGATTCCAACTATCATCTTTATTATGTGATATCGACCCAGGAGTCTGCCGCGTCGGAGAGAAACGTGCTCGCCTTCGGAGCCATCGAGCCGGCCATGCAGGAATACATAGCCACAATCGAGCCGGCCGACCTGTCGGCTATGGACCGCATCAGCGTCGACATAATCCCGTTCAAGTCCGACCGCCCCTACCGGGCGAAGCGGCCCGTTTCCATATCGATGCCGCTGGACGCCACAAAATTTTTCAAACTTCACTGCTTCAAGCGCAATCCCTATTTCGACAACCCCGTGATAGCCATCGACCTGGTGAAGGACGACGCTCCGGCGCAAGGGACCCGCGCAGAGGTCGACGCGGCCTCGCTGGCAAAGGCTATGAACGAAAAGAAACGTGTCGACAGTCGCCGCGCGCCCGCTCCGGCGCCAAAGCGCGTGCATAAGCACGACGAGCCGATTGTAGTGGACCTGCATATCCACGAGCTTGTCGACAACACCTCCGGGCTGTCGAACGCCGACATGCTCAACATGCAAATCGACCGATTCCGCTCCGTGATGGACGAGAATCTGCGCAATCACGGATGCAAAATAGTCTTTATCCACGGCAAAGGCGAGGGAGTGTTGCGCCAGGCGCTTCTTAAAGAATTGAATCACAAATATAAAGGGCACGACGTGCAAGACGCGTCGTTCCGCGAATATGGCTTCGGAGCCACACAGGTAACAATCCGCTAACCATCACAACGACCTATGATTATTTGTTTTACCGGAACAGGCAACACCCGTCACATCGCCGATATCTTGCAGGATATACTCGGCGACGAGCTTGTGCGCCTCGCTCCCGGTCTTATGAGCAATCCGGAAAAAGTAAAACTTGAGCCCCGCGACGGCCGCATAATATGGGCATTCCCGATACACGGCTGGAGAATGCCGAAACTGGTGCGGGAAGTAATCAAATATGCCCAAATAGGATCGGAAACGGAAGTAGAGCATTTCATGGTGGCCACATGTGGCGACGATGTGGGCATGGCGGCCGAGCACTGGCGCAGGGCCATTGGCAAGCGGGGATGGAAAACCCGTTCGGCCTTCTCGGTGACGATGCCCAACACCTATGTCTGTATGCGCGGCTTCGATGTCGACGCGCCCGAAGTGGCCGATGCTAAACTGGCCCTTTGCAAGGGTCGCGCCGAGGCCATTGCCGAGCAGATAGAAGACAACTCGACAGTGGTGAACGATGTGGTGCGCGGAAAATTCCCGTTCACAAAAACATATCTTTTATATCCGTTGTTCTCATTTTTCAAGCTCCGCATAGGACCGTTTCACGCCACCGACGCCTGCACCGGCTGCGGCCGATGCGCGCGCAACTGCCCGCTGCTCACCATCTCTATGGGCTCCGACAAGCGTCCGCATTGGAAAGGAAAATGTGCCATGTGCCTCAGATGCTATCATCAGTGTCCCAACCATGCCATAGCTTTCGGCTCCGCGACAAAAGGAAAAGGACAATACATATTCTCGGGCTACTCCATAAAAGCCTGATTACCTGCAAAATAAATATAACTCATGGCTTCAGAAAACTACTCCATCCTTTGGGCCGACGACGAAATAGACCTGCTCAAGCCGCATCTGCTTTTTCTCCGCAACCGCGGCTATGCCGTCACCACTGCCAATAACGGACGCGACGCCCTCTCGATGGTGGAGTCGACGCCTTTCGACCTTGTGATTCTCGACGAAAACATGCCGGGACTCACCGGCCTGGAAACGCTCGGACGCATCAAGCCGCTGCGTCCCGAGGTGCCGGTGATCATGATCACCAAGAGCGAGGAAGAAAATATCATGGACCAGGCCGTGGGCAACAAAATATCCGACTACCTCATCAAGCCCGTAAATCCCAACCAGATTCTCATAGCGATAAAGAAAATACTGCACGGCGACAGGCTCGTGTCGCAGCAGGCCACCATCGACTATCGTTCCGAGTTTCAGAACATATCCTCTCTTATCAACACGGCCTCCACTGTCGACGAGTGGATTTCACTGTATTCAAAACTCGTGTATTGGGAAATGGAACTGGCCTCCACGGAGACAAACATGGACGAGCTGCTCGAAATGCAGCGCACCGAAGCCAATTCCGAGTTTGCAAAGTTTATAAAGCGCAATTACGAGAAATGGGTGTCGGCCGACGGCGTAACCGACGCGGCGCCCCTTATGTCGCCGCGGCTCATCCCCGACAAGGTGATGCCGATGCTCGATGCCGGCGAGAAACTGTTCTTTATCGTAATCGACAATTTCCGTCTCGACCAGTGGCGCACGGTCAAGCCACTGCTCACCGACTGGTTCACCACCGAGGAGCAACTCTACTGCTCGATACTGCCTACCGCCACCCAATATGCCCGCAACGCCATTTTCTCCGGGCTGATGCCAATACAGATCGAACGCATGTTTCCCGAGCTGTGGGTCGACGAGGAATCGGAAGAAGGCAAGAACATAAACGAGTCGCCGCTTATCGACACGCTTTTCCGCCGCTACCGCCGCCAGGTGTCGTTCTCATATTCAAAAGTCTACGACTCGACAGGCTGCGAGCGTCTGCTGCGCGACTTCGGCAAATTCGACAACTACGACCTCAATGTGGTGGTAATCAACTTTATCGACATGCTCTCGCATGCCCGCACAGAGTCGAAGATGATTCGGGAGCTGGCTTCGAACAATGCCGCCTACCGGTCGATATCCGAATCGTGGTTCCGCCACTCGTCGGTGCTCGACCTTTTCCGCCGCATTGCCGACAAAGGCTACAAGATAGTGCTCACCACCGACCACGGCACCGTCCGCGTCGACAACCCCGTGAAAGTGGTAGGCGACAAGAACACCAACACCAACCTCCGCTACAAGGTGGGCAAATCGTTGAGCTACAACCCCAAGCAAGTCTACGAAGTGAAGCGTCCCAACCGCTTCGGCCTGCCCGCGCCCAATGTGTCGTCGACCTACATCTTCGCCACCGGCAAAGACTTCTTCGCCTATCCCAACAATTACAACTACTACGTTCAATACTACACCGACACCTTCCAGCACGGCGGCATATCCCTCGAAGAAATGCTCGTGCCCCTCATCACGCTCATCCCGAAATAGCCCCGGAGCAAAAAAAGAGGCGGATATGAGGCGATTTTGAAAATAAATACGTACATTTGCGTATAAATCGTTTATATGATTTATTTATAAATCTAACTCTTTATCTAAATGTCTCATTATCAACTTTTTACCCCCCCCCTGTCGAGCGTGTGGCCACGTTGGGGCAGCCGTTAGGTTGCGGCTGATTGTCCTGGCCATATTGATGTCGGTCGTCGCGCTGCCGTCCTATTCTCTTGTAAACAGCTATCCGGCACAAACAATGTTCTATTTCAAGGAAAGAGGCGGAGCCTCCGTTGTAAAAGTGTACTTTTATGACGAGCCGACGGTTAAGACGCTTGCCGCGTCGGTAGGCACCTACGGATATTCCAAAGGTTATATCTGGGCAGAATCCGGTTCGACCTGGGACTTGTTCAAGGGATTTGAACTTGGCATGAAATACATGCAGACACCATACGGATTTATGCCGTCGGGTGAAATGGGATGCACGACCCACGACAATGAATTATTGCTGATCGGCGAAGGTTTCTCCTCAATAAATATTAACGGCACAATTTACGACCTTTGCGACCAATCGGAGTGGGACCGGTTTGTCAATGGCGTGAATATTATCAACAGCGGCGTTGCGCCGGCTACCGGCGGCGGATATTCGTCCGGCTCGTCCTCGTCGTCCCACTCTCATTCATCGGCATATGACACCTGCCGTATCTGCCACGGCAACGGAAGATGCACCTCGTGCAATGGAACCGGCACCAGCCTGTATACTTACGGCGGCTCTTCCAGCTCCGCCTGCGCCTCGTGTCACGGCACGGGAAAATGCTTTAATTGTCACGGCACCGGACGTCAATAAAAAATATTTTGCCGTTAACAATGATTTTCGGGAAAAAATGCGTACCTTTGCGGTCTGAAAGCAAACAACACCCGATTACACATTAATATATTATATGGCAACTACAGCTGATTTCAAAAACGGTATGTGCCTCGATATCGACGGCGAATACTTCTTCATCGTGGAATTTCTTCACGTAAAGCCCGGCAAGGGTCCCGCCTTCGTCCGCACGAAACTCAAAAATGTAAAAACCGGTCGTATCCTCGACAAAACCTGGAACTCCGGCGTGAAAGTGAACGAAGTTCGCATCGAACGCCGCCCCTACCAGTACTCCTATAAAGACGACATGGGCTACCACTTCATGCACACCGAGACATGGGAAGAAATCATCCTCCCCGGCGACAGCATCGAAGGCGTGCAGTTCCTCAAAGACGGCGACATCTGCGAAGCCATGGTACACGCCGCTTCCGACACCGTCCTCACCTGCGAGATGCCCGTAAACGTAGTGCTCGAAGTGACCTACACCGAGCCCGGCATCAAGGGCGACACCGCCACCAACACCCTCAAGCCCGCCACCGTTGAGACCGGCGCCGAAGTACGCGTGCCCCTCTTCATCAACACCGGCGACCGCGTGCGCATCGACACCCGCGACGGCAAATACGTAGAGCGCGTAAAATAAAATTTACAATTCACAATGCACGATGCACAATCGGGCTTCGCAACGGAGCCGGATTGTGCATCGTCATTTTTATTATAATTTGCTAATTGTGCATTGTGCATTGTTCATTGTGTATCGTGCATTGTGCATTAATACATCGGAGTGAAGGGGGCGTGGCGTTCGAGGCGGGAGGTGACGTCGCCTACGTAGGCCGACGATTTGGTGGTGTCGAGACGCATCACCGAGGCGCCGGGACGCAGGTCGCATTTGTCGAGGGCGATATAGAACATGCCGGGATTGGTCACGATGTCGAAATAGTAGAGGCGGTCGCGCAGGTTGGAGAACGAGCGCCATTGCGTCGAGCTTACGTTAGGCTCGGTTTCCACGGCATATTTGTAGGGCACCGACACATTGAAAAGAATTGAGCGGATAATCGACAGGCCGAGGTCGGCATCGTTGGTGCGCTCCACGTGTCCCTGGAAGAAATATCCGCGCACGAAGCGGTCGGGGCTCTTTACGGTGCCCGGCAGCATGTTGATGCCGCCGACCTTTACCCAGTAGTCGTTGATGGCGTTCATCTCCCGGAAAGTGGGGTCGTTGGTGAGCACGGGTATATCCTGTCCCTCATAAATGTTGATGGTGCCGTGGTCGAATTCCACCATCGCGCATCGGCCTTCGGGGTCGGTGATGCCCCAGTGCAGGGCCGAGACAGTGCCACCGTCGAAAGTGGCTCCGCCAATCTGGAACGGTGTCGAGCGCAACGCTTCGACCACCTCGGGAGTCGTGGCGTAATTGTCGAGCATCCAGGCCACGAACACGGCCAGCGACATGCTTGGCGCGTCGGTCGGCTCCGGGCTGTTGTAGACCGTGCCTTTGCAGAAAAGCCCGTTTATGGCCAGGCCCTTCTCGTTCATGCCCTCGGTGATGCCGCCATCGTAGCTCACGGCATACACCGCGCCATATTTCGATGTCCACGAAATCACGTTGTCGCCCTTGTCGCTCACCTTGGCGATGCCGCGCGGATATACATATAAATTTGTGGGAATCGGAGTCTTCCAGTCGAGCGAACGGCCAACGATGCGCAGAGGCTGTGCGCCGGCGGCAACAGAGGCCGAGTCGCCTACATACAACACGCGCGAGCAAGCGTCGGCCTTCTCGCTTGAAAAAACAGCGGCGACAGCCATCGCCGCCATTGCTATCAGCTTTGCTTTCATAAATAAACGGTTTAATTGTGTTTTAAAGGAATAACACCTAAGCCTGCCCTATGGTTTGCCGCATAGAAACATAACCCTCCGGCTTGTGCCAAATTCGCCGCAAGGCGGAGGCTCGCGTCGCCGGCGGGCAAATTTTTTTTGCGGGGGAGGGGCGGAATGTGAAAAATTTTTGTTATTTTTGTGAAGGATTACTTTATCGACATGAAACGACCCGAGATAGTAAAAAGGATAAAGGATGCGATGGATAAGATCGTTCCTAAGGTTACTGCGATTCTATATGGAAGTGAAGCCAGGGGAGATGCCCGGCCCGACAGCGATATAGATTTGTTGATATTGGTCGACGGCGATAAATTGACATTATCCGGGCAAGAGGCTATAATTGCGCCGCTCTATGACATAGAATTGGATACAGGTGTGAGCATAAGCCCTAAGATAATTCTTAAATCGGCATGGGATAATTTGCCGTTTAAGACTCCTTTTTTTGTAAATGTCACCAACGAAGGCATCGTGTTATGAAGACATCATTGACCGAAGGCGACCGTAAGGCGTTGTCCGCCTATCGTATTGAGCAGGCAGAGAAGACGATTCAAGAGGTTGGCTTTTTGATAGAGAACAATCTGCTTTCAACCGCGGCCAACAGATTGTACTATGCTTGTTATTATGCGGCATTAGCGTTGTTAGTTATGGAAGGAGTGTCGACTTCTACGCATATGGGAGTGAAATCCATGCTGTCGTTGCATTTCGTCAAGAATAACATAATGCCACGGGAAATACTGCATGGCTACATATTGATTTTTGAGTGCAGGCAGCGCAACGATTATGACACATTTATAGAGGTTGATAGAGAGGAGATTGACGGACTTTATCAAAAAGGGCGGGCTTTTGTGAATTGCGTCATTGATATATTGAATGTTCGGGATGTTCAACCTGGCAATTTGTGATGCAGAACGCTACGCTGTTGTTTTCTCATTCATGGCTGCTGTCGGGTATCGCTAATGCAATTCTGTCAACAGTGTAGGGACGCACGGCTCGTGCGTCCGGAAATCATGCCGATATATAAATGATATTCAATTGCTTAACGACGGACGCACGAGCCGTGCGTCCCTACAATATTGGTATAAACGGTTTTTTGATACATTGCGCAAGGCGGAGGCTCGCGTCGCCGGCGGGCAAATTTTTTTGCGGGGGAGGGGCGGAATGTGAAAAATTTTGCGTAATTTTGTGGGTTATTTTGAATCAGTATGCCCATTTGTGAATTTTACGATGCTAACTTGTTGATTTACAGGTGGTTGATTCGGCTAAATTTTAACATTCAAAATTTTTTGCATAAAAATATGTACAGGACCAACACTAACGGCGAATTGCGTCTGGCCGATGTCGGACGCGATGTCACCTTGGCAGGCTGGGTGCAGCGCACCCGCCGTATGGGAGGCATGACTTTCCTTGACCTCCGCGACCGTTACGGCATAACTCAGGTAGTGTTCGACAACAGCACCGACCCCGCTCTCACCGAGGCCGCCAATCATCTGGGCCGCGAGTTCGTGGTGCAGGTAAAGGGCAAGGTGGCCGAGCGTTCGGCCAAGAACGCCAACCTCCCCACCGGCGACATCGAGATTATCGCTTCCGAGCTCAAAGTGTTGAATCCCAGCGAGGTGCCTCCGTTCACTATCGAAGACGACACCGACGGCGGCGACGACATCCGCATGAAATACCGCTATCTCGACATACGCCGCGGAGCTGTGCGCCGCAACCTTGAGCTGCGTCACAAGATGGCTCTCGAAGTGCGCCGCTACCTCGACGCCCAGGGCTTCCTCGAAATCGAGACACCGATGCTCGTGGGCTCCACTCCCGAAGGGGCACGCGACTTTGTCGTGCCCTCCCGCATGAACCAGGGCCAGTTCTATGCCCTGCCGCAGAGCCCGCAGACGCTCAAACAGCTGCTTATGGTGGCCGGCATCGACCGCTATTTCCAGATTGTGAAATGCTTCCGCGACGAAGACCTGCGCGCCGACCGCCAGCCCGAGTTCACGCAAATCGACTGCGAGATGAGCTTTATCGAGCAAGACGACATAATAAACACCTTCGAGGGCATGGCCAAGCACCTGTTCAAGGAAATACGCGGCATCGAGCTCACCGAGCCGTTCCTGCGCATGACATGGGCCGACGCGATGCGCCTCTACGGCTCCGACAAGCCCGACATGCGCTTCGGCATGACTTTTGTCGAACTCGACGATGTGCTCAAAGGCTCCGGTTTCTCTGTATTTGACAACGCAGCCTATATCGGCGGCATCAACGCCAAGGGCGCGGCCCATTACACCCGCAAGCAGCTCGACGCCCTCACCGAGTTTGTGAAGCGTCCGCAAATCGGCGCCAAGGGCCTCGTATATGCCCGCGTGGGCGAGGACGGCACCGTGAAATCGTCGGTCGACAAATTCTACTCCCAGGAAACGCTCCAGGCTCTCCGCAAGAAAATGGATGCCGAGCCCGGCGACCTTATCCTGATTATGAGCGGCGACGACGCCATGCGCACCCGCAAGCAGCTCTGCGAGCTTCGTCTTGAAATGGGCAGCCAGCTCGGACTCCGCGACAAAAACAAGTTTGCCTGCCTTTGGGTGGTCGACTTCCCCATGTTTGAGTGGAGCGACGAGGAGCAGCGTCTCATGGCCATGCACCACCCCTTCACCCACCCCAAGGACGAGGATATCCCCATGCTCGACACCGACCCCGCCGCAGTGCGCGCCGATGCCTACGACATGGTGATCAACGGCGTGGAAGTGGGCGGCGGCTCAATCCGTATCCACGACTCGGCCCTGCAAGCCAAGATGTTTGAAATCCTCGGCTTCACGCCCGAAAAGGCACAGGAGCAGTTCGGCTTCCTGATGAACGCCTTCAAGTTTGGCGCGCCCCCTCACGGCGGCCTTGCCTACGGTCTCGACCGCTGGGTGTCGCTCTTCGCAGGCCTCGATTCTATCCGCGACTGCATCGCCTTCCCGAAAAACAACTCGGGCCGCGACGTTATGCTCGACGCCCCGGCCGCTCTCGACCAGAAGCAGCTCGACGAACTCTCGCTTGCGATAGTAGAAGAAAATAAATAACAGGCAATGACCAACGGAGCCATTATAAACGAAATCACCAGGTTTGCCCCGCCCTCGCTGCAAGAGGAGTGGGACAACACCGGCTTGCAGGTTGGCCGGCTTTCCGACGAGTGCACGGGCGTGTACATCTGCCTTGACGCGACGCCCGAGGCCGTCGACGCCGCCGTGGCCGCCGGGGCCAATCTTATCGTGGCCCATCACCCGCTGTTTTTCCGCGGAGTGAAGCGGCTCACGGGCGCCGACCGCGTGCAGCAGGCCGCGATGAAAGCCATAGCCGCCGGAGTGTCGATATACTCGTCGCACACGGCAGCCGACTCCACCCGGGGCGGCGTGAGCTATCTTTTGGCCGAGCGTCTTGGCATCGAGCCGCTGCGCACTCTCTCGCCGATAAAAGGCCGGATGGTAAAGTTGCAGGTGATTGTTCCGCGTAGCCATGCCGACGAGGTGCGCCTCGCCCTTTTCGACATAGGATGCGGAGCCGACGGAGGCTACGACTTCTGCTCGTTCAACACCGACGGCGAAGGTACATTCCGCGCTCTCGACGGCGCCAATCCCTTTGTCGGTGAAATCGGCGAGCTGCACTCCGAGCCGGAGACGGCAATAGAAATGACGCTCCCCGCCGAGCTCATGGGCAAGGCCCGCGACACCATAGCGCAGGTCCACCCCTACGAGTGCCCGGCATACACTTTCACCGCCATGCTCAACGCGGCCGAAGACCTCGGCCTTGGCATCTACGGCACGCTCGACACGGCGATGACCGCGTCGGAATTTGCCGCGCATGTAAAGGCACGGCTTGGCGTGGAGGCCGTCACCACTTCCATTTATCCCGACGACATCCGTATTCGGCGCGTGGCCGTATGCGGCGGCTCCGGAGGCGAATTCATACAGGCGGCAAAGGCCGCAGGCGCGCAGGCATATGTTACGGGCGACATCCGCTATCACGATTTTGTCGACAATGTCGACGAGATATTCCTCGTCGATGCCGGCCACTACCACACCGAAGCCCCGGTGAAAGAAGCCTTTGCCTCGGCAATACGCAGCCGCTTCCCCGATGTGGCCGTGACAGTGGCCGCCGACGACTGCCCCTTGCGCACCATCTGACATAATAAAAACAAAACATAAAACCCCATATATATGGCAACAGACAAGAAAAACGAGCAGGTAGCATCTGTCGAGGAGCGTCTTAAAGCCCTCTACCAGTTGCAGACAATCCTCTCCGAAATCGACCGTATCAAGACAATCCGTGGCGAACTCCCCCTCGAGGTGCAAGACTTCGAAGACCAGGTGGCCGGTTTGCAGCACCGTATCGAAAACTTCACGGCTGAAATCGAGGAACTCCAGCAAAACCTCGTTTTCGAAAACGAAAAAATCAACAACGCCAAGGCCATCATCGAGGACCACAAGGTGAAAATCGACAACGTGCGCAACAACCGCGAGTTCGACCTCCTTTCCAAGGAAATCGAATACCAGGAACTCGAAATCAAACTTTGCGAAAAACACATCTCTGAATTCCGCAAAGCCATCGAGGCCAAAAACCAGGAAATCGAGGCCACACACGGCCATCTCGCCGATGTGAAGCACATCCTCGCCGAAAAGAAATCCGAGCTCGACGAAATCGTGTCGGAAACCCGCCAGGAAGAAGAAGCCCTCAAAACAAAGGCCAAAAACCTCGAGCCCAAAATCGACGAATTCACCCTCAAAGCCTTCAAGCGCATCCGCAAGAATGCCCGCAACGGCCTCGGCATCGTCTACGTGCAGCGCAACGCCTGCGGCGGCTGCTTCAACCGCATCCCCCCGCAAAAGCAGATGGAAATCAAGATGCACAAAAAAGTCATCGTATGCGAATACTGCGGCCGCATCATGATCGACCCCGAGCTCGCCGGCGTAAACGAATAATCAATTCACGATTCACGATTCACAATGCACAATCCCTTGCCGGGGTTGTGCATTTTTGTATCAGGCAGTAGGAACACAATCCTCCGGATTGTGAATAATTTTCCACAAGCCGGAGGCTTGTGTTCCTACAACCGTGATATAATCCACAAGCCGGAGGGTTCTTTGCCTTTGGCAAAGCGCTTCGCGATGAGTGTTTCTGCAACCGTGATATAATTCACAATCCTCCGGATTATGTTCCAACCTAAAAAATGTTAAAATGTAAATTTACCTATTGTAAAATTGCAAAATATCTATTATCTTTGCAGTAGATAAATTGTTTCTACCTTTTTCATTCTTAATCTATGACCTATATCGATCTCATCAACAATTTTTGGCGAATGCACGGAAGCCAAGAGTTTGGCCCGAATGAGATTGCGCTCTACTTCTACCTCCTGAACGAGTGCAACCGACAGGGCTGGCCATCTCCGCTGGTGCGTCCCAATTCGAAGATCTGTCTTGGTCTGGGTATGACTGAACCGACGCTCATACGCTGTCGCAACAAACTGAAAATGCGTGGCGTTCTCGACTTTGAATCCGGCAAGCAGTCGAGAAAAGCTCCCTCTTACTACTTAAAAGATATAAGTAGCAACATCAGTAGCGGCGTAAGCAGCAACGTAAGCAGCAACGAGAGTAGCGGCGTAAGCATATATAAGACTATAAGACAAGAAGAAAATAAGACAAAAGAAAATTCCTCTACCACCACCCGCGGGTGTGAGGAAAATTCTCGAAATCTTGAAATCTATTTTGATGCACGCAACTCGCAGTTGCTCGAGCAAGTGGTGATGGAGCTGCATCGCGTGAATCCCTCGACGAAAACCATATCCGACTTCCGCCGCATGGCCGAGGCGGTGGTGGCAGAATGGGAGCTGTCGGGCGCGACGCATACCGGATACCGCGACTGGGCCTCTCATCTTATCAACCACGTCCGTATCCTAAACCGTATGTCAGCACGCGACAATGCCCGTGGCGGGCGCAAGCGGGAGCAGGAGATAAACCCTTTCGAAGAATACAGACGCCAAATCGAAGAGGAGCGCTCCGCTTCCGCCGCCCCGGAAGCATTTGAAATACCCTTTTAGTCAGGAACACGAGTAATAATACCGCGTTTGTAGGAATACAAGCCTCCGGCTTGTGGCTTTATTTCACAAGCCGGAGGGTTCTTTGCCTTTGGCAAAGCGCTTCGCGATGAGTGTTCCTGCAACCGTGATATAAAGCGAGGGTGTGTCAAAAAGGCTGTTTATGCCGAGATTGTAGGGACGCACGGCTCGTGCGTCCGATGCAATTTTGTGGCGTGAGCCACGTAGTTCTATATAGCCCGGGGTTTTACACCCCGGGTTATGGGTATTGCTTCAACTCATGGCGGAGCCATGTTCTTTGGCTGTCGTCGGATCGATATTGCAACATGGCTCCGCCATGCCGGTTGGACACTCGTAATTCCCCGCGTTGAAACGCGGGGTTATATAATACTATGTGGCTCCGCCACTGCAAACGAGCCGTGCGTACAGCAATTTATAACGGTATTTAATTTATAATCAATTGCGAATTTACGGACGCACGAGCCGTGCGTCCCTACATTTTCGACGGAAACAGCCTTTTTGACATGCCATCTTCCTGCAACCGTGATATTCGACTGTTAATATAATATAAAAAATATTAAAATGGGGGGGGTATTGTAAATATTTTATTAAATTTATACCTTTGAGTTTTCAAACCAATATGTATTGCAGAATGATGTAAAAACACATTTCCATGTTCAAGGTAAAAGGATATTTTTTTGCTATTTTTGCCATTGCCCTTTTTCTTCAAGGGTGCAACGACGATATTTTTGTGGAGCCGGCGCCCGATTTGGTGGATAATATCAAGCTGTCGGGCTATGGCGATGCCGCCGAGTTCAAATTGCCGACCAATGGCTTGAAAAAGGTGAGTTTCGGCAATGAAACGGATTATTATACAAGTACTGATTATTACGACGCCAACGGCGAGCCTGCCAACAGCCTTGCCGAGGTAAGGAAAATCGTATATGGGTCGCCTCGGTTCAGAATCGAGGTCGACATCGACGGCGAGGACGTGAGGGTGCGGTCGATTGCCAATACCTACGACGCCAATTTAATTATGTGGGCGGTGCTCGACTACGGATATATGACCCGCACGGTAGATATAGTAATCACTCCCGGCGCGCCTATGGAAATTACGGAGTGCTCCTATTTCATGGACTATGGAGTGCGAGGCAATATGAAAATCCGCGGGCTGCGCCAGCGTGTCACCAACAATACTGACCGTCCGCAACGCGCCGTGTATTACCCCTACAAGGATGCCCGCTCGATAATAGAGGTCGTATCCGAGGACCGGGTGTTCGACGGCGTAAAGGCCACGGTGCCCGTGCCGCTTTACACCGGCGGCGAGTGGCATGAGAACGCCGATAATACGGCGGATATTGTCGTGGGAGGCACGTCGTATTTCTACTCCGCGGGAGTGGATATCAACGAGGAGGCATATGTGGATGTGCCCGCTAACACCACCGTCACGATAGAACTTACTGTTGAATGTGCGACCTTCGAGGTGGATTCATGGATTGTGTTCCGCCTTCCGAACACAGATTCGGAATGGATCATGGTGAATCCATGCAAGATATTTCAGCCCGTCGGATACAAACTGGATATGACATGCGAAGAATAATCACTACAATCATTGTAATGGCGGCGGCTGTCGCGGCTGCCGGCCAATCGCGCGGAGTGGCCGAGTCGTGCTTCGGCTCCGGATTGCAATGGAGCGTGGGCGCCGAGGTGTCGGCGGCTTACGTGCCGGGCACCAACGTGTTTCTCAAAGGTCTGAATCCCGAGAATAAGAGGATAAACGCGGCTCTGTCGGGCAGCGTGCGCGCCGGTTTCGGTTTTGGCGAGGCTTCGCCTGCGGGGCTGCTCTACAAAGGCGTGTACCAGGGCGTAGGCGTGGGAGCCGTGTCGTTCTTTTCCGACGGCCTGCTCGGCACTCCCGTGTCGGCCTACGTCTACCAGGGCGCGCCCATCGTGCATCTGTCGCGGAGGCTTTGGCTGGGATATGAATGGCGGTTTGGCGCGGCTATGGGCTGGCATCATTACGATAAGGACTATGACGACACCAACGGCGCGGTGTCGACATCGGTAACGGCCATGATGGGTCTGGGCGTGAAACTGCACTATGCGCTGTCGCAGCGTTGGACGCTGTCGCTCGGCATCGACGGTGTGCACTATTCCAACGGCAACACATCATGGCCCAATGCGGGAGTGAACAGCATCGGGGCCACCATCGGCGTGGCATATGCCCTGAATCCGCAGACGAAAGCCGCTCAGGATGCCGCGATGACCGATTTGGCCGAGGAGGCCGACCGCGGCCGGTGGCTCTACGACATAATGGTATACGGCGCGTGGCGCAAGCGAGTAGTGACAGTGGGCAAGTATGTTCCCGAGGCAGAACTGTGTCCGGGTAAATTCGGAGTGGTAGGCTTGCAGTTTTCGCCGATGCGCGCGTTGAACCGTTGGGTGGCCGTGGGGCCCTCGCTCGACCTGCAATGGGACGAGAGCGCGGGGCTTGAGCCATACTGGATTGAGGATACCTACGACGAGAACATTAAGTTTGAGCGTCCGCCATTCGGCAAGCAGATTAAGGTTGGCCTTTCAGTCCATGCCGAGCTCACCATGCCCATATTCAGCATCAACGCCGGCGTCGGCTACGATTTTGTGAATCCAAAAGGCGACAAACGCTTCTACCAGTCGCTCGCCCTGAAAACCTTTGTCACCGATAAACTGTATCTCAACGTGGGCTACCGCCTCGGCGACTTCAAAGACCCCCAGAACCTGATGCTCGGCCTGGGTTTGCGACTTTAATCAATGCACGATGCACGATGAGCAATGCACAATTCACAATGCACGATGCACAATTTAATTAAATGCACGATGCACAATGCACGATGCACAATTGGCTTTCAGCGCGTAGCCTAATTGTGCATCGTGCATTGTGAATTGTGCATTACGCATTAAGGGCGAAGCCTAATTGTGCATCGTGCATTGTGCATTGTGCATTGATGTCAGTTTTGGAACACGGCGGGGTAGCGGCGCAGGAGGTAGGCCGGGGTGCACGACCAGGCGTGGCAGTAGGAGTTGACGGGATAGAAACGGTAGGGCGAGAGGTAGTCGTCGGAGGCGTCGTACACTTCCCAGAAGGTGTCGGCGCCCTTGCGCACCATGCCGCCCCAGTAGTCGGCCACGAGGGCGCGGGCTTGGTCGGTCATGCCGCATTTTATCATGGCTTCCACAAGGAAATGGTGGGCGTAGGGCGAACCGAGGCGGATAAAATCGGGGTCGGAGAGGGCACGGCTCAGCAGCTCAGCGCCTTCCTTGGCCGGAACCACGTCTGCGAGCACCATCCACACTTGCGACAGGACAGATTTCTGCGACGGTATGAACCCTTCATAGCCGCTTGTGAAGGCACGGGCGTTTTTGTCGTAGAGATGCTTGCGCGCCGCCTTGCGCATTTTTGAGGCGGTGGCGTTCCAGCCCTTGGTGTCGTCGGCCATGCCGAGACGCTTGCCAAGGTCGGCGGTCTGTTCCAGAGCCATGATGGCGAGGCCCTGCATGGCGGTGGACTCCTCTATGCCGTCGCGCCAGTCGAAAAACAGCCAGTTGAAGCCGCCGGGACGGAAGCGGTCGAAGATGCCGCGGTCGTCGACAAATGTGAGCATATTGTCGATTTGCGCCTTGGCCACGGGCCAGAGGTCGCGGGCGGTTTCGCTGTCGCCGGTGGCGGCGAGGTATTCGGCGAGTGCCATGTTGAAGAGCAGGCTGTAAGAATAGCAGAAACTGCCGCGCTGGGGGTGAGGCTCGGGCAGTTCGAACACGTTGGCGTGGAGGCGTCCGTCCTCGTTGGCGAGCGCGGCCAGGAGGTAGAGGCAGTGGCGTGTGAGGTCGTGATTCTTGTATGTGAGGTTGTTGGCGAGCGATTCGAGGTAGACGTCGCCAATCCACAGGCGGCGGTCGCGCTTGGGACCGTCTTCATATACGGTCTGCATGCACTCGGCCAGGGTGGCGAGGGCCGTGCGGTCGATGGCCGCGAACTCGTCGGAGAGCGGGATGTCGAGCGTCTCGGGGGCTATTTCGGGAGCCGAGGTGGTGGCGGTGAAAGCGAGGTCGCCCATGGCAAAGTCGCAGTCGGTGGGATGGCCGAGCACGTCGATTTTCATGTAGCGTCCCGAGAGGCGGCGCGGAAGGGTGTAAACCGAGTCGGTGAATTCCACGGTCACGGTTTCGTCCTGGAGCCATCCGCGCGAGATAGTGCCGGGGTAGGGGTCGAAAGGCACGGCGAGTTCGGCCGGCACCTCGGCGAAAGTGAAGCGCAGGCGTATGGGGCCGTCGAGCACGCGGTTGAGCAGGTCGACGCGGAAGCTGAATGTGCCGGTGAGGTGGCGTCCGAAGTCGACAGTCACCGACTTGTTCTTTTCATCTTTGAGCGACGAGCCCAGATAAGAGCCGATTTCGCCGGCGGGGTCGACGCGCCAGCCTTGATAAGCCGAGGTATCGGCTACGGCCTTGACAAGTCCGACGGGATGCACTTTTTCGGTTTTAAGGACGGGAGTGGAGGCGATGGCCTTGTCGAGCCAGCCTTGGCGCTGCGATGCGTACACGTCGGCCTCCTGCGCCGACATGCCGGTTGAGCATAATGCGGCAATTAGAAATAAAAAAGATTTGAGTTTCATAGGTATGGATTTTATATCAAGTGTGCAGGAACACAAGCCTCCGGCTTGTGAAATAAAGCCACAATCCGGAGGATTCTTTGCCTTTGGCAAAGCGCTTCGCGATGAGTGTTCCTGCATGGTTAATTCCTGCAAGCTATTTGTATTTTGCGTAGGCGCGGGCCAGGCGAGTGTGGTAGCCGCGGCGCGCGTAGGAGGGGCCGTTGTAGCCTCGGGCAAAGGCGGCCCAGTTGTGGGAGCGGAGATGGCGGTCGAGGCCGGTGGAGCGGAGGAAATTGGCGAAAAGCTCGAGTTGGTCGCGCTCGGAGCGGCTCATGCGCTCTACAAAGTCGGCCGAAGACTTGGCCCCGCATTTTTTCCAGTTGAAGCCGCCGATCTGGAACATGCCCCAGAATGTGCCCTGTATTGCAGTGAGCGAGTCTATCTCCATGGCCTGCCGCAGGCGTGCGTGCTGTGCGCGCTGTTGGTTGCCGTATTTGCGGATATTTGGCCGGGCGAACACTTCGGGGTAGCGTTTGGTGTATTTCGACAGGTTCACCTTGTTGCGCTTGGCCATGCTGCGAAACATCGACAGGTCGAAGTTGATTACCACGGTGGAGTCGGCGTTGAAGCCCGAGTGGGCGCGTCCGGCTTCGATGTCGACCACGGCATGAATTGTGGCGGGGTCGATGTCGAGCTCACGCGCCACCTCCTCGAAATCGGTGTCGGTGAGGCGCAGCGACGGAGGCTCGGGAGCCGGGATGGGCAGCAGGGCCTCGGGCATTTCGAAATGCCAGGGGTTGCCGTCGGGGGCGGGGATATTTTCGGGTGCGAAAGGAATATCGGCAGCCGCCACGAGGGCGACTGCCGACATTAATATTATTGCTGCCCGGCGCATCATGCCTTGATGTCGGCCACTTTTTCGATTATGCGGCAGAGCTGGCCCCAGAAGCGGTCGACTGCCGGAATGTGCATTTTTTCCGACGGAGAGTGCACGCCACGGAGAGTCGGGCCGAACGACACCATGTCGAGATGGGGATACTTGGTGAGGAAAAGTCCACATTCAAGACCGGCGTGGATAGCGGTGACTTTGGGCTTGATGCCGTAGAGTTCCTCGTAGGCGTCGGAAGCGATGTGCATAATGGGCGAGTTGATGTTGGGAGCCCATCCGGGATATCCGTCGCCGTGGGTCACGTGCGCGCCGGCGAGGGTGAACACGGCCTCTACCTGGTAGGCGATGTCCCATTTGCGGGATTCCACCGACGAGCGTTGCGAGGTGGTGACGAGAATCTTGTTGCCGGCGAGCATCTTCACCGATGCGAGGTTTGTGGAAGTCTCGACGATGCCTTCCATGTCGCGGCTCATCGACACTACGCCGTGAGGAGCGCAGTAGAGAGCCTCGATGAGGCGGCGTGTGGTGGAGGAGTCAACGGCAAATTCGGGGCGGTCGGCGCTTTCGAGCTCAACCTTGAAGGTGGGTTCGATCGCACGGTATTCGCCTTCGACGTCGGCAAGGAAATTGTTGAATTCGATGCGGACGTCTTCCTTGCGCGAGGTGTGCACGCCAAACACGGCATGAGCGGCGCGGGGTATGGCGTTGCGGAGGTTGCCGCCGTCGATTTCGCAGAGCGACACTTCGTCGAACTTGCGCAGAAGGCGGAAAAGGAAGCGGGCGAGCATCTTGTTGGCGTTGATGCGGCCCAGGTGGATGTCGCCGCCCGAGTGTCCGCCAAGAGCGTTGGCTATGTCGATTTTGAAATAGTGGAAGTCGGTGGGAGCCATCGAACGGTCGTAGTCGAACTCGGCCGTGGTGTCAACGCCGCCGGCGCAGCCGATGAATATTTCGGCGTCGTCCTCAGAGTCGAGGTTGAGCAGGATATTGCCGCCGATCATGTCCGGGCCGATATTGTTGGCTCCGGTCATGCCGGTTTCTTCGTCGACAGTGAAAAGGGCTTCGAGCGGGCCGTGCACCAGGTCCTTGTCGGAGAGGGCGGCCAGGGAAGCAGCCATGCCGATACCGTTGTCGGCGCCGAGAGTGGTGCCTTCGGCGCGGAGCCATTCACCGTCGACAACGGTGGTGATGGGCGAATTGTCGAAGTCGAAATTCTTGTCGTTGGATTCGCACACCATATCCATGTGGCCCTGGAGGATGAGGGTGGGAGCCTGTTCGTGGCCGGGGGTGGCGGGCACCGACATCACGACGTTGCCCACAGCGTCGGTCTTTACGGCGATATTATGTTTTGCAGCGAAGTCGAGGAGATATTGACGGATACGTTCCTCCTTTTTCGAGGGACGGGGCACCTTTGTGATTTCGTCGAAGATTTCGAACACACGTGCCGGTTTGAGGTCTTTGATTGTCATGATAAGATATAAAAAGAGTTTAAATTTTGGGCTTAAATAAGAAAGAATGTTAAAAAAGCGTGAAATTCGCCCTCTAAGTTAGTAAATAAAATTGAATAATGGCAAAAAATTTAACGAAGTTTTATATATTTGCAGTCGGAAAAATCATTTGCCCACCATACAGACCGTTTTTTATCCGTAGCAGACAATGAAAACAGTGATATTGGCCATAATACTCGTAGCGGCGGCATTCGTGCTGCTGGGCGTGAAGGTCCTGTTTGTGAAGGGTGGGAAATTTCCGTCGCACCATCATCACCATAAATAGAAAACAAAAACAAATAAATAAGTTCATGAAGAAAATCTTCTCCGCAATCGCCTGCGCCGCCGCCATATTGCTGTCGTCGTGCGCCGAGAAACAGCCCTCAACCACCACTCCGGCTCCCGAAGCGGCAGGCGAATCCTATGCCACCACCATCAACATCCGTTACGTGTCGCTCGACTCAATCCAGCGTCACTATGTGCTTTCCCAGACCATTCAGGCCGAGGCAGAGAAACTTGCCATGGATTTGCAGTCATATCAGAACCAGCTTGCAAACCAGCTTCAAAGCCAGGCCAACCAGATACAGCAGAAAGCCCAAAGCAACGGCTATCTCAGCGAAGCATCCTACAACGCCGACCTCAAGCAGCTTAACGACCGCCAGAACTCGTTCCAGAACCAGTATGCCCAGCGCGAGATGAACGCCAACCAGCAGATGGCAGCCAAGCAAAAAGCCCTTATGGACTCGATAAACAATTTCATCATCGACTTCAACAAAGAGCGCAAATACGACGCCATCCTGTTCCGCGATGCCGGCCTCTACTTCAACCCCGCCCTCGACATCACCGCCGAGGTGGTCGATGGCCTCAACGCCCGCTACAAGGCTCCCGCCGAAACTCCCGCAAAATAAATTTTCATAAGATATAAACCGACAGCGCCGATGATGCAAATCATCGGCGCTGTCATTATCAGGCTTGTGTTCCTGCCGGGTTGATTAATAATCGATGCGGTGGGTTTCGAGGAAGCGCATGGTGCGCTCGATGTAGTCGGTCATTACTACGTCGTCTTCGATGAAGGGCACTTCGCGGCGGTAGGCCTCGATGAAGCTCTCGATTATGGCTGACGAGCGGAGCGGGCGGCGGAATTCGAGGGCCTGGGCGGCGTTGAGCAGCTCGATGGCGGCGATGTATTTGAGGTTGTCGATTATCTTGTGGAGCTTGGTGGCGGCGTTGGCGCCCATCGACACAAAGTCCTCCTGGCCGTTGGAGCTGACGATGGAGTCGCACGACGCGGGCCAGGCATACATCTTGTTCTGGCTCACCATCGAAGCGGCGGCATATTGCGGAATCATGAATCCGGAGTTGAGGCCGGGCTTGGCCACGAGGAATTCGGGGAGGTCGCGCAGGCCGAGAATGAGCTGGGCCACGCGCCGTTCGGAGATATTGCCGAGTTCGGCCAAGGCAAGGCCCATGTAGTCGAAGACGAGGGCTATGGGCTCGCCGTGGAAGTTGCCGCCTGAGAGCACGAGGTCGTCGTCGGGGAATACGGTGGGGTTGTCGGTCACCGAGTTTATCTCGATGTGGAGCACCTCGGTGACATGGTGCATGGCGTCTTTCACGGCTCCGTGTACCTGCGGGATGCAGCGGTAAGAGTAGGGGTCCTGGACGTGCTCTTTGGGCACGGCGATTATCTCCGAGCCTTCGAGCAGGTGGCGGAACACCTCGCCGGTCTCAATCTGGCCCGGGTGGGGGCGCACTTGCTGGATGCAGGCGGCAAACGGCTCGATGCGGCCGTAGAAAGCGTCGAGCGAGATGGCTCCGAAAAGGTCGAAGCATTTCACCATGTGCCAGCCGTCGATAAGGGCCTTTATGGCGTTGGCGGCCATGAACTGTGTGCCGTTGAGCAGGGCGAGACCCTCCTTCGATTTGAGGCGGATAGGCTCCCAGCCGAATTTGGCGAGGATTTCACGGCCGGTGTACTCGCGGCCTTCGAAAACAACCTTGCCTTCGCCGATGAGTGGCAGGAACAGGTTGGCGAGAGGGGCGAGGTCGCCCGAGGCGCCGAGCGAGCCGCGGTCGTAGACCACGGGAAGAATGTCGTTGTTGTAGAAATCGAGGATGCGGCGCACGGTGTCGACTTGCACGCCGGAGAATCCGATCGACAGGGCGTGGGCTTTGAGCAGGAGCATGAGTTTCACCACCACGGGGCTTACCGGAGTGCCTACCGAGCAAGAATGGCTCTTTACGAGATTTTCTTGCAGGGTCGACAGCTCGTCGGGCGAGATGTGGCATTTGCAGAGCGAGCCGAAGCCGGTGGTTACGCCGTAGATAGGCTCGGTGTTGCTGTCGGTCTTGGAGTCGAGGTATTCGCGGCAGTATTTGATTTTTTCAATGGCCTTGTCGGATAGCTCGAGGCGGGCTTTGGATGCGAGGATTTCCTCGATAAGATGGTAGGTGAGGTCGGACGACCCGATTTTATATGTTTCCATGCAGATGTTAGAGTTTTACGGATGAAAGAAGAGCCGATTCGCGTTCGATTGCGAGGGCTTGCAGGACGTCGCATTGTTCGGCGAGGACATCGGCGTCGGTAGTGTTGGAAAGGCCGGCGATGTTGATGCGCACGTTGAGGATGGCTCCGAGTGCGGCTGTGCGGGCCGTCATCATGGCTACGCAAGCGTCGGTTATGGCATTTTTGTTGCCCTTTTCAGCAATCTCGGCAATGTCGGGCATTATTTCCACGGCGAGATTGGCCACGGCCAGAGGCACGGTGGCGGCGTAGAGCGTGGTGGCCTCTATCGCGTCGGCGCGTGTCTCGCGTTGCTCGTCGGTGTCCTTCGGCATCTTGAAGGCTGCGAACACGGCATCGTAGGCTTGCGCGTCCTTGTCGATATAGTCGAGAAATTTGGCGCGGGCATCGGCCATGCGGGGAGCTATGGCCTCCATTTCGGCCTGCACGTCGGCATATTTCTTGCGTCCGATGGTGAGTCCTGTCACCATTTCAGCCAGCGCGGCTGCGAGCGTGCCGCACAGCGCGGCTATTGAGCCGCCGCCGGGCACCGGGTCCGATCCGGCAGTCTTGGCCAGAAAATCTTTTATTGAGAGGTCTTGCAGGTTCATAGTCTTTTATAATGTCTTGATTGTAGGGACGCACGGCTCGTGCGTCCGATGTCTTATAATGTTAATTTCTGTGTTTGAGCGACTTAACGCGCGGACGCACGAGCCGTGCGTCCCTACAACGTGATACGTTATTGCTTTAAATTATTTTCTGCCCTTTGTAGTAGGTGGACTCGACGCAGTTCATGGCCACGTAGTAGGGGAGGAAGTTGATGGAGTCGAAGGCGAGTACGGCGAAGTTGGCTTCCTTGCCGGGCTCGATGGTGCCTACGCGGTGGGCGATGCCGAGGGCTGCCGCTCCGTTGAGGGTGAGGGCCGTGACGGTTTCCTCCACGCTCATGTTCATGTAGATGCAGGCCAGGGCGATGGTGAGCGGTATCGAGCCGGAGAAGCACGAGCCGGGGTTGAGGTCGGTGGCGAGGGCCACGGCGCATCCGGCGTCGATCATCTTGCGGGCGGGAGCGTAAGGCTCGCGTAGGGCGAAGGCCGTGGGAGGCAGGCATGTGGCCACGGTGCCGGAAGCTGCCATGGCGCGGATGCCTTCGTCGGAGACATGTAGCAGATGGTCGGCAGAAAGCGCGCCGAGGCTTGCGGCGAGTTCGGCGCCGCCAAGCTGCACGATTTCGTCGGCGTGGAACTTTACGTTGTAGCCTAAGGCACGGGCCGCTTCCATGAGGCGGCGCGAGTCGTCGAGCTCGAACACGCCGCGCTCGCAGAACACGTCGCAGTTAGAGGCAAGGCCGCGGAACTCGGGAAGCATCTCGTTGATAATCAAGTCGGTGTATTCGGCAGTGCGTCCGGCATATTCGCGTGGCACGGCGTGGGCGCCGAGGAACGTGGATTCGATACCGATGCGTCCGGCGTATCGCTCCTTGGCTTGGGCTATCACCTCGAGCATCTTGCGCTCGGTGGCCGTGTCGAGGCCGTAGCCGCTTTTTATCTCCACGGTGGTGACGCCGGCCTCGGACATACGGCGTATGAAGAAATCGAGGCTGTGCAGAAGTTCGTCGGCCGACGCCTTGCGTGTGGCGTCGACGGTGCTCTGTATGCCTCCGCCGGCGTTCATGATATCCATATACGACCGTCCTTCGAGGCGCATACGGAACTCATCGGGGCGAAACCCTCCGAACACGGCGTGGGTATGGCTGTCGACAAACCCCGGGAGCAATACACGTCCCTCCAGGTCGACAGTCTCTCCAACGGCCGGCATCGATTTTCGGTCGCCGACATAGGTGATGATGCCGTCGTCGGAAACGGCGACGGCACCATTATTAATAGTGGTGAGGCAGCCCATGGCGGCACCTTTGACGGCGCTTTTGCCATTTGGCGTCACTATCGTTGCATTAATGAAACCTTTCATATCATGGATTTAAAATTAACGTTAATCGCCGTAAATGGACCATTAATTTAAATTAACGACGTATTATACGATAATTAACGTTAAAAAGTTATTCCGGCTTATTCTTCCATGATGCGGGATTCGAGAACTTGGGCCATGGAGAAGTCTTCGAGGCCGAGGTAGTATTCGGCGGTGTCGATGAGGGCGGCCATGGGCACAAGGCCGACGATTTCGCTGCCGGCGATGGTCACGCCCCAGCGTTGAGCCTCGAAGCGCACGGTCTCAAACACGCGGTAGAGGGCGGTGCGGGTAAAGTCGGTCATGTTGATCGACACCTGCACGATGCCGCGGTCGGCCAGGTCGACGCCCATAGCCTTTACGAAGCGGAAACCGCCGTTGATGTGGCGTATGCGCTTGGCTATCACGGTGGCAATGTCGAGGCGGTTGGTATTGAGGTTGATGTTATAAGCCACGAGGGGCATACGTGCGCCCACGGCCACAGTGCCGGCAGTGGGGTGACGCTGCTCGGGGCCGAAGTCGGGATGCCATTCCGGCTGATGGATTTTTTCCTCCATGCCTTCGAATTCGCCCTTGCGGATGGCGGCAAGGTTCTCGCGGTGGGGAGCCGATGCCGATTTTTCGTAGAGGAATACGGGGATGCTGTAAAGCTCGGCGATTTTTGCGCCCACTTCCTTGGAGAGTTCGATGCACTCGTCCATGGTGGCGTTACGCACGGGGATAAACGGAATCACGTCCACGGCACCCATGCGGGGGTGCTGGCCCTCGTGCTTGGTGAGGTCGATGAGTTCGGCGGCGGTGCCCACGGCGGCGAGCACGGCGTCGCGCAGCGGCTTGCGTTCGCCCACGACGGTCACCACAAGGCGGTTGTGATTCTCATCGTTGGAATAGTCGAGGAGCTTCACGCCTTTGCGTCCGCGGAAGTTGTCGATTATTTTTTCAATTTTCTCATGGTCGCGGCCTTCTGAAAAATTAGGCACACATTCGATTATCTGGTTCATAACAAAAATAATTAAATTTCTAAATAATATACACAAACGTGAATTACGTGGATTATGAAGATTGTATGGATAAATTTTGCGTTAATGGCCATCAATTATTCATTAATTTTAAATTAGCCCGAATTAACGGTTTATTCATGGCCATTAACGTGAAAAATTTTTACGGGGGGTTAGCGGTCGAGGAGGGAGCGGAGGAGGGTGTCGGAGGCGAGGAAGGGCTCGGTGATCATGAAGCCGGCGGAGGCTTGGGTGTCGTTCCACTCGCGCACGGTGGAGAGGGCGTTTTCGTTGCGGGCCCATGAGCGGCGGGCCACGCCTCCCATCACGTCCCAGAGCATGGCGTCGCGCAGGATGCGGTCGACGCGCTCGGAGCCGTCGCACACCATGCCGAAGCCGCCGTTGATGGCTTTTCCGATGCCTACGCCGCCGCCGTTGTGCAGGGCCACGAGGCTCATGCCGCGGGCGCAGTTGCCGGCGAAGCATTGCACGGCCATGTCGGCCATTACGTTGGAGCCGTCTTTGATGTTTGATGTCTCGCGGAAGGGCGAGTCGGTGCCCGACACGTCGTGGTGGTCGCGTCCGAGCATGATGGGGCCAACCTCGCCGCGGCGCACCATCTCGTTGAAGCGCAGGGCTATTTTGAGGCGTCCCATGGCGTCTTGGTATAGGATGCGGGCCTGGGTGCCGACTACGAGGGCATTTTTCTCAGCGTCGCGTATCCAGTTGTAGTTGTCGCGGTCTTGTCCGCGGCGGTCGGGGTCGATACATTCCATGGCGGCGCGGTCGGTGGCTACGAGGTCCTCATGCTTTCCGGAGAGGCACACCCAGCGGAAGGGTCCGTAGCCGTAGTCGAAGAGCATGGGACCCATGATGTCCTCGACATACGACGGCCATATGAAGCCGTCCTTTTCGTCGATGCCGTTGCGCGATATTTCCTTTACGCCGGCGTCGTAGATGGCTTTCATGAATGAGTTGCCGTAGTCGAAGAAGTAGGTGCCGCGGGCTACGAGAGCCTTGATGGCTTGGAAATGGCGGCGCAGGGTGTCGTCGACGCGACGGCGGAACTCGGCGGGGTCGTCGTGGAGCAGGCGTGTGCGCTCCTCGAAGGTGATGCCGGCCGGGCAGTAGCCGCCTTCGTACACGGCGTGGCACGATGTCTGGTCGGAAAGCAGCTCGATGCCGATGTTATGCTCCACGGCGTATTCGAGCAGGTCGACGATGTTGCCGTGATATGCTATTGATGCCGGCTCTGCCTTTTCGATATATTCATTGGCGAGGCGGAAAGCCTCGGGTATGTCTTCAACGACGTGGCGCACCCAGCCCTGGCTGTGGCGTGTGGCGATGCGCGAGGCGTCCACTTCGGCTATGATGCCCACGGCTCCGGCTATTTCGGCGGCCTTGGGCTGAGCGCCCGACATGCCGCCGAGGCCCGACGACACGAAAAGGTGGCCGCGGAGGTCGCCGTCGGCCGGCACGCCGAGTTTCATGCGTCCGGCGTTGAGCAGGGTGTTGAATGTGCCGTGGACGATGCCTTGCGGACCGATATACATCCATCCGCCGGCGGTCATCTGCCCGTAGTTGGCCACGCCCATCTGCATGGCTTCGTGCCAGTGGTGGGGGGTGTCGAACATGCCCACCATCATGGCGTTGGTGATAATCACACGCGGAGCGTCGGGGCGCGAGGGGAAGAGGCCGAGCGGATGGCCCGACTCGATCACGAGCGTCTGATTCTCGGTGAGCTCTTCAAGATATTTTTTGATGAGGCGGTATTGCAGCCAGTTTTGGCACACCTGGCCTGTCTCGCCGTATGTTACAAGTTCATAAGGATATAGAGCTATGTCGAAACATAGGTTGTTGTCGATCATCACCTGGAAAGCCTTGCCTTCGAGGCATTTGCCCTTGTATTGGTCGATAGGCTTGGCCTTGATGTCGCCTTCGGGGCGCCAGCGGTAGGCGTAGATGCGGCCGCGTGTGCGCAGTTCGTCGAGAAATTCGGGGGCTACTTTCTCGTGCAGCTCCTCGGGGACGTAGCGCAGGGCGTTTTTGAGAGCGGTGACAGTTTTTTCAGGAGTAAGGGTGAAGCCGCGGTCGGGGGCACGGCGTATTCCTTCGACGAAGGCCGGCATCTCGGGGAGCACGGCGTCAAGAAGAATGCGATTATTATCCATGGTGCTTGATTTATATATTGGCAAAGATACGAATCTTTTTGAAATTTTAGAATTTTGATATGTGATTTTTTTCAGAGTACAAAATACGATGCACGATGCACAATCGGGCTACGCGCTGAAAGCCAATTGTGCATCGTGCATCGTGAATTGTGCATTTAAAGAATTGTGGGGAGGAGGTCGGCGAAATCGGGCATCGACGGCATTATCAGCGACGCGCCGGCCTCGACGAAGGCTTCGCGGGGGATGGGACCGGTGGTGACGGCCACTGTGAAGGCTTTTGCCGCCACGCCGGATTGCACGCCCAGCGGGGCATTTTCTATCACTATCGACTGCCAGGGCTCCACGCCGGCCATCGACATGGCGCGCAGATACGGCTCGGGGTCGGGCTTGCCGCGGCTTACGTCGGCCGAGGTGATGCGCAGCTCGGGGGAAAACGCGCCGGGGAAGTCGCTGTCGAGGCGGTTGAGCAGGGTGGCCTGCCCGGAGCCTGTGACGAGCACGCGGGTGATGCCGGCGTCGGCAAGGGTGCGGAGCATCCGCGCGGCGCCGGGCATGGGGTCTACGGGGGGCATGGCGGCGAAGGCTGCCGACTTTATGGCATATAGTTCTTTCTTTTCCTTGTCGGTGGCGGGGCGTCCGAAAGTGCGCCGCATCAGTATGTCGATCGTGGCGGCTCCGGTGCGCCCTTCGTGGAGGAAAAATTCGTCGTGCTCGGCGTCGAGTCCGGCTTGGCGGCACATTTCCATCCATGCGTCGGCGTGGCGAGGCATCGAGTCGTAGAGGGTGCCGTCCATGTCGATAAGGGCGGCCTTGGGACGGAATTCTTTGAAGCCGGTGGCGGCGAGATATTGGGTTATGGCTATCATTATTTATGTATTTTTAAAATAGATAGGGGGGGCACAAGCCGGAGGGTTCTTTGCCTTTGGCAAAGCGCTTCGCGATGAGTGTTCCTACACCCCAACTACCCAACTCCCCAACTATCCTACTTTTCTACTGCCGGGATGAGGCCTTCTTTGATGAAGTAGAGCGAGTCGGCGCGGGTGATTGTGTCGGTGTCGAGGTTGATGTCGGCGGCGGTGGGACGCGAGCCTATGTCGAGGCGCGCGAAGCGTGAGTTGCGCACGCCGCGGCGGAATACCTCGCGGAACTGGCGCAGGAGGTTGACACGAGTGGTGTCGACAATTGCCACGCGCTGTCCGGCCGTCTTTTCGTTGAAGCGGGCGCGTCCGAGGCGTATCTTGAAGTCGTCGGGATTGCCTTTTATGTTTATTCCGAACTTGAACGGGATGGGCGATTTAAGCACCGCCACATGATAGTCGAAGTTCATGGCCAGGTCGTTGTAGCCTTGCACGCCGAGGCGGTAGCGGTCGAAGTCGAACATGAAGGGGAACAGCTGCATCTCGTTGTTTTCGACAATCATCTCGGCCGATACATGGTTTATGATGTTCCGGTTCTTGTTCTTGAACATAAGCCATTTTGCCATGGTCTTGAACGTCTCCGGGTCGATTACAACCAGAGAGTCGCCCTCGATTTTTATCGCGGCTTTGAGCGAGGCCAGGTCGAGGTTCATGTGCGGGTCTACTGCCGATGTGGCGGCTATGTTGGCCGATATGATTCCGCCGAAGTCGCGCAGCAGCGGCATTATAGAGTCGACGGCCGGAACGAGCCGCAGGAAGTGGGCGAGATTGAAGTCGGATAGCTGCATGCCGAATCCGAAGTTGATGTCGCGGGGCGTCGGCGCGGAATAGAGGGCCGACAGATTCACGGAGCCGACTTCGGAGGTGGCGTTGAGGCTGTTGAGGTTGAGTGCGCCGTCGTAGGCAAGGACCTCGCCGGTGAGATTGTGGAGCGTGAGGTCGGAATAGAGCACGTTGCGGGCTTTGACCTTGAACTCTGCGTCGATGTTGACAGGCACGAGCACCGGCGCTACGGAGTCGGTATATTGGCTGTGGCTTTGAGAGATGCGGCGGTCGAGCTCGTCGTCGCTTATGTCGGGGTCGGCATCGAGTTTCACAGAGTTTGAAGCGGCGGCTCCGGAGAAGAACGCGGCTGCCAGTTCGTTTACGTCGACCGTGTCCGACAGCACGTCGAGGTGCAGCTTTATCGGCGTGCGCCCCATGCGCGATGTAAAGGCGCGCTTCATGTTGGAGATGTTGCCGGAGAAAAGGAAGTCGGAATGTCCTGCCTTGTAGCGCACTTTGTCGAGATATAGCGAGTCGTTGTTGAAGGTGATGTTGATATTCTGCATGCGGTTTCGCACGGGGAACGATGCCGTGAACAGCCCGGCGCGGTTGGCCGTGAGGCTTCCCGTCACATCCCATTGCAGCAGCAGGCGGCGCACCAGCGACGAGGCTCCCCATTGGATTATCTCCAAGTCGGAGTCGGTCATCTCCTTATGCACGCGCGGGAGTTTGCCGCGGCTTTTCTCGCGGTGTATCTCCAAGGCCACGCGGTAGATGGAGTCGATAGGTATGTCGGGGTATATCGGGGCTATGGAGTCGGCGATGTGCTTCACGGCCTTGCGGCGCGCGGCCTGCCGCGGCGTCTCGGGCAGCTTGCTCATTTTCAGGTTTAGGTGGCCGTCGGAAAGCATCATGCGCGTGGAGTTGTTTCCGGCCGAGAGGCGGCCGATGTTGAGGTTGCCGGTGAAAAGCGGCAGGTGTGCGTCGTTGTTGAATCGGTGCATGGCCACTGCGCCCTCCACATCCTTTATGCGTACTCCGGCCGAATCCGACAGCGTGAACAGCGAGAACATGCCCAGGCTCATGCGGCCGCCCATCGGGATTATGGCCGTGGTGTCGGCCGATGCTCGCTTGTTTTGCGCTCCCACGCCGAGGCGGAAACGGCTCAGGTGCATCGAATTCTGCGATTGGAGTATCGAGGCCGTGTCAACCTCCACCACGGCGGTGAGCAGGCTGTCGACACGCTCGCCCAGTCGATTCTTCGTTTTTTCATTGGTGCCGAAGCGCAGGCAGGCATGGCGTAGGGCCACCATGAGCGATGTGTCGGCCGAGAGATAGTAGATATTGTCGAGGTCGACATCGCCCTTCAAGCGCAGGCGGTGGAAATTTTGGCGCGAGAACATCGACAGCCGCGCGTCGATGTCGGTTGCCGCCGTGAGCCGTCCTTTTAGCAGTCCGCCGAGGTAGCGGGTGATAATCGGAGGAAGGCGGTCGAGCAGGATGTGGCCGTTGACCGAGCCGTCGAACGCCGGGTCGGAAACTATCGACGCCATCGTGCCTTTCACTTCCAGTGTGGTGGCCGGGCCCGAGATGAGCAGGCGTGAAATCTCGGCTGTCATGGCGTCGAAATCGAGGCCGTCGAAATCGAGGCCGGCGTCGAGTTCCAGCTTCCGCAGGTCGAGTTGCCGCCAGCGAAGGCTGCTTTCAGGTATGCGGAAACGGAATGTGGCGTAGGGCAGGGCGTCGTCGCCCATATCGTAGGGGCGTGTAAGATGCGACTCCACGGCGAGCGTCGCGTCGGTGTCGATGTCGCGCGGTATGGCATATTCACGGGCTATCTCCTCGGGAATAAGGCGCAGAAGGTCGGAAATCTTCACCGGGTCGATGTTGATGTCGAAGCGAGGCACGACCATGCTCGACGAGAAGTCGAACGATGTGTCGAGCTTGCCGGAGAACACGCTCACCGTGAAATTGAAATTGTCGAGGGCAAATTCCATCGGCCGCGAGCTCACCCAGCGCAAATCGCCGTCGAAAGCCACGGGGATGTCTTCGAGGCCGAAGAAACGGAAAAGCGGCGACTCGATGTTGCTCTGAAAGTCGATTTTATAGAATGGAGTCTTGTCGATGTCGGTCTCGGTTATCGAGGCGCGGGAGAGCTGCGCGTAGATGTGCATATACCGGGCCATGTCGTCGAAGCGGAAAGGCTTTGGGTCGACAAACCGGAATCGGTTGATGCTGATTTGCGGCACGAACGAATCGGAGGTGTCGGCGTCGGCCGACGGCTCGGTGAGAGTGAAATTGTTGAGATGCTCGTCAACGACAAGCACGTTCACCCCCGGGCGCGTCACCGTCACGTCGTTGAGCCTTATCTCGCCCCTGGCAAGCATGGGCAGGTTGATGCCGCCCGAAATCTTGTCGGCGCACAGCAGCGTGTCCGACCATGCCGGGAGAGTGTCGCGCGCGGCGGAGGGGAGGGAGGCTATGTCGCGTGAAATCACCACCAGGGAATCCACTTCCAGGTTGAGAAACGGAGCGGAGCCGCGCAGCCGCAGCTCGGCGCGGGCCACCGACACATCGGCGTTGAGCGTGGAGTTGGCGATGCGCACGGCAAGCGGGGTGAGCCGCTCGGGCGAGAGGATTTTCAGCGTGGCCATGAGCAATCCGGCCACAAACAGCACCACTGCCATCAGGGTCCAGCCCGTAATCTTTGCCACTGTCGCAAAAATATGTCGTCTTTTCTTAGTCTCGGTCATTAGCGTAAAATAATGCGCTAAATTACAACAAATTTCGCTATCGGCGAGCCCATTTGCGTGAAAAGATTGTTTCCATGTGTCGCATGGCGACAAATCTGTGTTATTAAATATTAAAATAAGTTAAATATATGGATTATGTCGCGGAATAGATATAATTTTGTACAAATTTTTAGAACGATGATTGGCAGCCTTACGTGAGAGTTGCCTGTTTATACAGACCATAACCAAAGAAAAAGAATCTTAGCAAAAACTAATGAATGCAGTTTGTAAACTGTTTATGGCGTTGACTTGCGCCGTAAGCATCGCTGTTCCGTCCTTTGCTTCCGGAACAGTCGAAGGGACTGTCCCCGGAGGGGATGTCTCCGAAAATAGCGTCGTGACGATTTGCGACGCTTATTCTCAACAACTTGGCATACTCGACAGTAAAGGCGGCGGAACATATTCCGGCATCATTTCCGGCTTGAACCTTCACGGCAAATTCTCTGTCCGCGTCAAGGTCGACGACACTGTCTATGGCTCTGAATATATGGGAAAATGGCAGGGCTATTCCGATGAGACATGGAAAGAAGCGATAAGCAATATTGCATATTCGGCAACGATGTCGAATGGCGTAGAATTCGAGGCTAACGAATTTCCTTACGAGGACGCGCGCTTCACCGTGACCATTGCCGCCGACAGCTCCACGCTTACGCTGGGCATCGCCGACGGCTCGTCGGCCGACTCGATGACCTTTGGCGAAGGCGTAGCCTTGACTTTTGACAAGGATGCATCGCTCTGGCAGGGCAATGTCAAGCTCGAAGCCGGCTGCGCTTTGCCCGCCTTGACCTATTTCAACGACGCATCCGGCGAAACCGCGCAATATTGGTTCCCCGCCGATTTCGACGGCACCGACGCCGCCGAGCGCACAGCCACCCTCGCCACAGAGCCTTCGTCGGCCCGATGCCTCACCGGCGGCATCTACCGGCTCTCGGTGTCGATAGCCCCCGACGGCACGGCTACGGCCACATACGCCTGCACCAACCCTCCCGTGGTGATTGGCGACGGCCTATATGTCTGCGTCTACGACAAACATTATGCTCCCGACCAATGGGCAACTATTCGTTTGGCTATCATAGCGGCGACTCGTTCACCAACGACTACAAGGTTTCCTACCGCCTTGCCGACGGCTCATATGCCATAGCGATAGGCATGGATTACAGCCAGGCCTTCTATATAATGAACAATGGCGTGGCCTACCGCCCGGCGCCCGCAGATGTCGACACCCCATTTGCCTCGCAGGAAGGCGACATGGCCACATTCACATTCACCCCGTCGGCCGACCACTCGCTGCGCAAGAAAGTATCCTACGGCGACAACGGCTACCGTATGCTCATAATCTCGGCCAACGGAAGCAATATCGACGTGAAAGGCTACCGTGTCGACGTTGACGAAGCCAACCGCATGAACATAATCGGCAGCCTTGCCGCCCCCGCCGACGATTTCGGCCATATGGCCGACGTGATTCTTCACTTCAAGGGCGACGCCGCCCAAGGCTATATCGATGGCTACCGCAAGCTCGACCTGCAGCCCTCCGGCGCTCACGGCATCCACGACCTGCGCCTCAAAGCCGGCCAGGAATTTGAAATATGCCGCGGACGCGCCATCTACGGCTCCTCGGGCGAGATTATCGGCATCGACGAAAAAGACATGGTGCGCTACGGATGCAAGAACAGCCCCGCGCAAGGCGCCACGACAGTCACCCTCACCGACGGCGACATATCCACACTCTACGACCAGTACTCCGGCCAATGCCTCACCACGACATATTCCGTGGTGCGCGACGGCGAATTCTCGTTCGTGATTTTCTACACAACCACCACAAAACAAATCACCGTGAGCCGCAAGGTGCTCAAAGACCGCGGTATCAAAATCGGAGCCTTCGACGCCTCGGGCATGCTCCTGGGCGACTACGCCGACATGCAATACAAAAACAACAACCGCCGCAACCTCATGTCGGCGTGCATCCCCCGTGGCGGATATGTCGAGTTCGGATACCCCGTGGCAGACGCTTCCGGCCGGGAGAGCGTAGAGCCATTCCAATTCTACAATCTCGGACTCAGCAACAGCGTGGGCTACGACACCGAGGCCACCGGCGAGAAAGTGTCGCGCTTCGAGGCACGCGACGAGGACTTCGCCGACGGCGCCGACACGTGCTGGTACCGGTTCCGGATGCGCCTGCGCGAGGACGGAAATTACTATATGTCGTATCAGGTCGTGAATATGCCCGATAAGGTGTGGCTCTATGTCGCCGGACCCGACGGCGAGGCCGAATATGAGGCCGCTCCCGACAGCGACAATCCCGGTCACTACGTATTTGCCGGCGTGAACATGCCCGCCGGAGCAGAATACTATTTCGTAAACCGTCGCGGCGAAACATTCAACCCCGGATGGACCCTCGCCGACGGCGACCCTGCCGACGGTCTCGTATGGTATGCCGCCCACACTTCTTCCGACAACAACGGCCAAGACGCCAACCCCGCGCTGGCCGGACGACGCATAAACATGTTCAACCATCTTAACGTCGGCACCGACTACCAAAACGAAAAATACCGCTTCAAGAAATTCCATTACAACGGCAACCGTCCGCTCGAAAATGTAGAGGTAGACATGGACATAGCCTCGATGTCGCACCGCTATGGCGTCGACTACGAAGGACGCTCCTACTATTTCGAGGGCAGCTGCGCCGGCGTGCAGCTCGACGGAAAACTCGACTGGGCCAAGCAAAACGAAAAATACCGCTTCGTCTATCACCCCACCACCGGCTACTATACATGCTATCTCGAATACCTGTGGGGCGACTGGTTCATATACAACTATGACGAGGCCGGATTGCAGCAGACTTCGTTCTACCCCTTCAACCTCAACAATGTAATCCACGAAATAAACCATCCCTACTACCTCTCCGACGGCCAGAACCGCTACATCTCCGACGCTAAGAAAGAGTTGACCGCCGGCACTGCCGCCGACACTCCCATACCGACCGTCGACAACACATCCTACAAAGACCGCTTCATGATAGCCATGGCCCCCGACGCCACGGCCATAATCCAAGGCTCGAATTTCCAGTACGACTGGGTGCAGTCGCCCGTCTACAAAGACGTGACCGTAGTGTTCGACCCCGCCAACAATGTGCTGTGGCTCGTGTCCGGCCATACCGACGGCGACGATGACGGCGACAACCCTTACGGCGAACTATATATCGTGTTCACCGACGTAGAGCCCTCGGAATGGGACCGCTCGCGCCTCGATGAATACGACGGAGCCGAAAGCGGCGCGCATTGGGTGAAACTTAAAGCCGACCCCGACGAACTTGGCCGCTACACCGCCGACGGCGTCAAATTCCCCGTTCGCGCCGGCGCCCGCCACTCGTCCTATTTCTTCTCCAACCGCCTGGGTCAAACCCTGGCCGAGACAATCCGCTACTCCAACAGCTACCATGCCGGAAGCGTCGACCCCACCTACGAGCCTACGGCCGACGAGACCCTCTACGGCTCCGTATTCACCAAACTTGTCTACAACGAAGACGGCCGCGACGGCCTCGGCAGTTTCGAATCACACGACAAGCCCCTGTCGATTGTCAACACCGCAGCCACGGCCTACGCCCCTGTTGTGTACGTGCGCCGCTGGGACAACAAGGAGCTTGCCCCCTTCGAAAATTGCTATGTCGACGCCCGTGCCAATTCTGTCCGCCGCATAAGCCGCGCCGCTATTGAAGAAGAAGGCGGCGAAGCCACAGGCCCCGCTCCCGAATCATCGTCTGTGGCCACCACCGACGACCAGCCGCAGACTGCCGAAGGCGACTATGTGCTGCGCACATTCGCTTCCGAGCCTTATGTCTACGACGTTACGGTGCACCTCGGCCGGCAGATGTTCGACCTCGTCACCACCCCGCGCCTTGTCGTGTCGGGCAATGAAGACATTTCGGCCGGCACCGCCCCTTCGGCCGTAATCCGCGCCGGAGCCGGCCATATCACCGTTACAGGCGCGGCCTCCGTGAGCATCTACACCGCCGCCGGCGTGTGCATCCTCCGCGACGCGCCCGGCGCCGACCTCGACGTTGCCCCCGGCATCTACATCGTCGTGGCCGACGGACAAGCCTCCAAGCATATCCTCTAATGCTAAATACCCCCTGAGCGTACAGGCCTGCCGGAATCCGGCGGGCCTGTACAATTTTTGCACTTGCCCCGCGTTAGAGCCTGTCCCACAATAAATGTTAAAACGTGGGGCCCGGATTTTGAAGCAGATTTTTCGGTGAGTTGAAGGAGTGTACTGGACGTACACGACTGAAACGAAGCGGAAAAGATGCTCAAAAGACGGGAAGATAAGGTGATTTCAGTATCAAAATAAAATAATGCTCTAAAAATAATAAAAATAATCATTAAATGTCTATTCTGTGATAAAATTACCATAGGTTCGGTTTCTCTTTGTCGCTTTTTGTGCAACTCTTCGGTCATGTGGCTCGCCACACTCCCTCATCGTTACACAAAAATCGCTCAAAGATAAACCGCCCACGTTTTAACATTTATTATGGGACAGGCTCTTAATAAAATATGTACCTTTGCACGGATAATAAGTAATGGCTAATATCTACGACATACGCCGATGGGGCAAGGTGGCTTTTTTAGTGGCCGCCGCCTGCGTCGTGGCCGTGTTCCTGTATGTATCCAACAATCTTATCGACGACCTTGCCGCCCAGGAGCGGCAGAGGATGCAGATATGGGCCGACGCCACCCGCGAGATTATCTCAATCTCCGCCCTGGAAACCTCCGATGCCGACATTGGCCAGGCCCTGGCTGCCGACATCGACTTCCTGCTGTCGATAATCGAGAGCAACACCACCATACCCGTGCTGCTCACCGACGACGACGGCAACATACTCCAGCACCGCAATTTCCGCCTTCCTGAGCCGGTTGACTCGCTCGCCTTGCCCGTGCTGTCGGCTGCCAACGAACGCTTTCTCAAAGACAAGCTCGCCACGCTGGCCACCACCACAAATGTGATACACATCACCATAGCCCGAGGCTTCAACCAGCACCTCTATTACGAAGACTCGACCCTGCTCAAACGCCTCAGCTATTACCCTTATGTGCAGCTGCTCGTGATGCTCGCGTTCATTGCCGTGGTGTATTTCGCCGTGCTGTCGACAAAAAAAGCCGAGCAAAACAAAGTATGGGTCGGCCTCTCGAAAGAGACAGCCCACCAGCTCGGCACCCCCATCTCATCGCTTATGGCATGGATGGAGCTGCTCCCCGACATGGGCGTCGACGCCGACACTGTGGCCGAAATGGACAAAGATGTGCGCCGCCTCGAAACGATAGCCTCGCGCTTCTCCAAAATCGGCTCCGTGCCCAAGATGGAGGATGCCGATTTAGGCACGATGGTCGACCATGCCACATCATACATGTCGACACGCATCTCGCCGAACATAAAGGTGAAAGTCGACCGCGATGCCGGCGCCCTCCCCGTCGAGGCTTGTCCTCCGCTGTTGGGGTGGGTAATGGAAAACCTTGTGAAAAACGCCGTCGACGCCATGGAAGGCCACGGCACCATCACCGTCACCACCGGGCGCGACCGCTCCGCGGCATGGGCCGAGGTGACCGATACCGGAAAAGGAATCTCCCGAAAAAACTTCAAAAATGTGTTCAATCCCGGCTTCACCACCAAGAAACGCGGCTGGGGACTCGGCCTCACCCTTGCCAAACGCATTATCGAAGAATACCATCGGGGTAAAATATACGTAAAGGCATCCACCCCCGGTCAGGGCACTACCTTCCGCATCGAGATGCCGCTTAAATCATAGAAACGATGAAACATACATTCAATATACTGCTCGCCGCGCTTGCAGCCCTTGTGCTTTCGGCCTGCTCCGACTCCGGCAAATTCACCATAAAAGGGCATATCGAAGGAAATCCGTCGATGAACCTGTATGTGATGTATTACGACGGCACTGCCGTGCGCTCCACCGTCACCGTAGCCCGCGCCGGCGCTTTCGAGGTGGAGGGCGCGTCGAAGCGTCCGGCCATCGTCGAGTTCCTCGACAACGAATACCGCGTGCTTGGCCGCATAGTAGCCTCCAACGGCGACAAGGTGGAATGTATGATGTCGCGTACAAATCCCTACAAGATAAAGGCCACGGGCAACAAGGCGTTGGAAGAATGGTCCGACTTTTCTTTTGCCAATGCCGACGCGCTCAATAGCGGCGGCAAGGCGGCCAATGACCTGATAGAGCGGTTCATAGCCACACATCCCGACTCCCCGGTCGGTTCCCTGCTTTTTGCCACGGCCTACGACGGCTCGGTCGACCCGGCGCGCGCCGATTCGGTGTTGCAGTCGATATCCGAAGAAAGCAGCGTCCACCGTGTGCTCGACCCGTATGCCACCGTCTCGGCCGGAGCCGTGCCCGAGCAAGGATTTCCGCGCATCGACACCCTGCGGCTCTCCACCGTGAAAGACACCCTCCACACCTTCGTCGCCAACGAGCGCCGGGGCCGCATCTTCGTGTTTACCACCGAATATGCCCAGCATGCCGACAGCGCCAAGCAGCGTATGCGCCGCGCCGCCCGCAAAAAAGGCGTGGAAGTGGTGGAAGTGATATTCACCCCCGACACGCTGTCATGGAAGCGGGCCATACGCCGCGACACCGCCTCATGGACGCAGGCCTGGACCCCCGGCGGCCCCCTCTCGCCCGCGCTGCGGCCATTCGCCCTGCCGCGAGTGCCCTATGTGGTGGCCGTAGACTCGGCCGGCCGTCAGATCTGGCGCGGCACCTCCATCGACTCCGCCGCCCTTTATCTGTAATGCACAATGCACGATTTAGTCAATGCACAATTCACAATGCACGATGCACAATCGGGCTACGCGCTCAAAGCCAATTGTGCATCGTGCATTGTGCATCGATAAAATTTGGCATTATGATTTTTTTGCCGTACTTTTGTCACCAAAATTGTTATAACTATGACCGACGAACAAAAAAGAGTACTCGAAGACGACCCCGACGGCCTCGTCACATACGAATACATCGCAAATAACATAGAGAATTGTTTCGACGAGCTCGAATGGCTCATTGAAAACATGACGCGCGTCGACCTTGTAGGACAGTTCCTTGCATCGGCGGCACGATATCTCAACGCCATCGACCCCGTGAAATTTGCCGAGCCGGTGCGCAAGCTCGTGGCAGCCACCATCGACCGCGACCGCGAGCACCGCTACCTCCCCGACCTTATCCTCAGCATCTACGGCGAGGACTACGAAGAAAAGGCTCCGCGCCTCATGGCCGAGGACAACAACTTCCGCCGCATCTACAAACGCCTCTTCCCCACAGCTGTAATTTAAAATTTGCAGGAACACTAACCCGGCAGGAACACAAGCCTCCGGCTTGAGACTTACTCGGACACTCGAACACTCGAATACTCGAAAAAAACTCCCCCAAATGCTCAAAAAACTTATACCATTCATGGCCCTGATGATGGCCATGGCCGCTTGCGGCGCCTCGTCCACAGCCGACAAGGATGCCGCCGCAGCCGATTCCGCAAAAATAAATACAACACAAGACATGGCTTCACAATCAAATCCCGCCGACTCCGGTTCGGTAAAAGTAGAAGTGACCACATCGCTCGGCTCATTCACCGTGCTGCTCTACGGCGACACTCCCGCCCACCGCGACAACTTCCTCAAACATGTGAAAGACGGCACCTACGAAGGCACCCTTTTCCATCGCGTAATATCCAACTTCATGGTTCAGGCCGGCGACCCCGACTCCAAGACCGCCAAACCCGGACAAATGCTCGGCTCCGGCGACGTGGGCTACACTCTCGAGGCTGAAATCAACTTCCCCCGCCACTATCACAAGCGCGGAGCACTCGCCGCCGCTCGTCAGGGCGACCAGGTCAACCCCCAGCGCCGCTCGTCGGGATGCCAGTTCTACGTCGTGACAGGCGAGAAATACACCGAGCCGCAGCTCAACCAGTTCGACCGCCGTCTCGAGCAGAGCGGCTTGCAGGCCCACTTCAACAAGCTGGCCCAAGACAACATGGACTCCATCATGGCCCTGCAACAAAAACGCGACTCCGCAGGCCTCCAAGCCCTTCAAGACCGCCTCATCGCCGAGACAGAAGCCTGGGGCAAGGCCAACCCCCTGCGCATGTCGGCCGAAATGCGACAGGACTACACCACAATCGGCGGCACTCCCCACCTCGACAATGAATACACCGTATTTGGCGAAGTGGTAGCCGGCATGGACGTAATCGACAAAATCGAAAAAGTGGAGACCGACTCTCACGACCGCCCCACAGCCGACGTGAAAATCATCTCCATGAAAGTCCTCGACTAAGCATTGATTAAAAAATAGACAGGAGAACAGGAGAGACAGGCTATTTTAATTCCTGTGCTCCTGTTCTCTTCTTGTCAAATAATAATAAAATGGAGTTTACTCTCGACAATGGATTGCGCGTGGTGCACATGTACGATGGCGACACCGCCACCGTGGTGCTCACCGTGCTCTACGACACAGGCGCCCGCGACGAAGACCCCGGGCAAACGGGCATGGCTCATCTTTTCGAGCATCTCATGTTTGGCGGAAGCGCCAACGTGCCCGATTTCGACCGCACGCTCGACGCCGCCGGAGGGTCGAACAACGCCTTTACCGGCTCCGATTTCACCGTGTTCTACGACGTGGTGCCGGCCGTCAACGCCGAGACGGCCTTTTACGCCGAAAGCGACCGTATGCTTGCCCTGGCGTTCAGCGACCGCGCCCTCGAGGTGCAACGCTCGGTAGTGATAGAAGAATTTAAAGAGACATGCCTCAACCGCCCCTATGGCGGCGTGTCTCACGCCCTGCGCCCGCTGCTCTACCCGAGTCACCCCTACCGTTGGCCGGTGATAGGCATATGCCCCGAGCATATCGCCGCAGTGGAGCAAGACGACGTGCGCCGTTGGTTCTACGCCCACTATGCCCCCAACAATGCTGTGCTGTCTATCGTGGGAAATATCACCGAAGAGCGTGCGCGCGCCCTCGCCGAGAAATATTTCGGCACCATCCCCGCCCGCGACATAGCGCCCCGCCGTCTGGCCGACGACCCTTGGCCCACCGTGGGAAAATGCGTCACCATTCACGACAATGTGCCCCAGACACTCATAGCCATGGCCTTCCGCATGGACCCCTACGGCACCCGCGGCTACTATGCCGCCGACGCCATCACCGACATACTCTCGGCCGGACGCAGCTCGCGCCTGTTCCAGCGTCTTGTCATGGGCTCGGGTCTGTTCACCGCCGCGGATGCCTCGATATCGGGAAGCGAACATTCAGGCTATCTGATTCTCACAGGCCGCGTCACCTCCGAAGCCGACGCCGACATCGATCGCGCCCGTGCCATGCTTATTGAGCAGGCGCAGATGCTCGCTGGAGCCGACCCCGTAACGGATTACGAACTCGAACGCACCAAAAACCGCTTCGAGGCCACCACCCGATACGAAAACATGAACCTCACCGCCCTTGGCGCCAACCTCGCCAAAGCCGTCTACCACGGCGAGACCCTCGACACACCCATCGCCGCCTATCGCTCGCTCACCGCCGCCGACATCGCCGCCGAGGCCCGTCGCATCTTCATCGACCACGCTCCCGCCACCGTGCTCTGCCGCCCGAGATAAGAAGAGGGCAAAATACCAAAGGTAGGGACGTACGGCCCGTGCAATGCGGTTCAAATAAGCCATCGCTATGGAGGAGAAGCGCGTAGCGCTTCAAGAAAGTAGCCCGGGGTGGAGCGACAGCGGAACCCCGGGTTTGAGCATTGGGATATTATGTGGTATTGGAGCGAGCGACAGCGTAGCGTTCTGCACCACGGTTGGCATTATCGAACGCTCCGGCAGGCTCCGCTCCAAATCCCCGATTGCCGACAACCTTTTTCCGTGGGTTCGGTCGAGGCTTTGCCTCGCCCTCACCCACGGCTATTGTCTTGAATCGCTACGCGATTCTGTGATACGCCCTTATTTGAACCGCATTGTACGAGCAGTACGTACCTACGCTGAGGGTAAGATAATTCGATATAGATTCGAGCTTGGCGTCTGCATGGAAAAAAGGCTTTAACGCACTGCGAAAGTCCGTTAAAGCCTCCTATGCGGAAAAGGTAAGGTCTTATTTTTTAGCGTTATTTCTCAAAATAATTACACATATCATCATAGGCATCTCCTGCGATGGATGTTGCCACGGCACTTATGGCCGCGCCTGTTGCGGTACCTCCGGGTCCGGCAGTTGATGCAGCTCCTGTGATGAGCGTGGCAATTGCAGTTTTTAATGCAAGTTTGGTCAGATTTTTTGTGTACTTATTTCCACATGCAAGATTGTACAAGGTTTCTCCGGCAGAGTTGCGATGTGTTGTGGCAGTAATGACAATACAGGTGTTATTGTTATTATCTACTACCTCAACTCTGTTTCCGGATAGATATGCAGTTACTTCGCCATTTTTGTATGACTTTGTTTCGGCAAATGCAGATGATACCACACCGAGTATCATTATGAATAGAGCGAGGAACTTTTTCATATGAATTAGTCTTTTCGGCTATTTATTTAATTTGTTCCTCTTCCGCCACATTTAAGGCATTCTTTACGTACACTGCCGGTGCCATTGCAGTAGGCACACTCCTCGTCGACATAGACTTGTCCGGCACCGTCACATGTTGGACATTTTACCTTCTGGCCCTGGCTATTGGTGATATAGCCTTCACCCCAGCATTTTTGGCAAGTGTGAAAGTGTTGCACCCGACCTCTTTTGCAATAAGGACATGCCTTTGTCATGGTTGGTTCATAACCGGTTCCACCACATCTTTGACATGTGGTTTGTTCGCTCTTTGAATCTGCTACGTGCGCACTTACTTCGAGTGAAATTGCGCACACAATAGATATGACAAGAGCGACGAAAAATAATTTTTTCATACGCAATGCGTTTTGTTTGGTCTTACAGCCCTTTCGACCGTTATAAAAAGAAAGAGGCGTGGGCTGTTATGCCACGCCTTAGTGAACAGGTGGTAGGAGTACCTAAATAGACAGATGTGGAAATAACAGCTCCACGCCATATGACGTGGAGACAGCTATGACCTTCTCTTGTCTATTGTGAAATAAGTTTCCTACGCTTTGTTCACTCAAGCAGAAGACATAACGCCTCTTGTTTTCAATACGTTGAATTGGACTCGTCCAATTTTTTGCAAAATTATGAATAATTCCTTGCACCGGCAAATTTTTCAAATATGTTTTATAGCATAAAATCATTAAAAGAGGCAGCTTTCTTATCGTTGCGGGATATGGGCGGTATTGAACGCAATAAAAGACAGAAGGACAGAAGGCGCAAGTCTTTTACGTTAATGGCCGCGAATGAGCCGTAAATTTAATTAATCAACAATTAATGATTAATTAATGATAATTAACGTGAAAATTCTTGAGCCTCCTGTTCTCCTGTCTTGATATTTTAGAATGAGAATTGGAAGAGGAGGTTGACGCGGTTGGCAGAGGCGGACTCGCCGTTGTAGTTGCAGCGGCGGCCGATGAGGTATTCGGCGCCTACCTGCAAGCGGGCCGACATGTTCCAGAAGATATTCGCCACGCCGTAGAGGCCGTATTTGTATTGGTCGCCGGCGATGCCGTGGCGGGCCATGAGGCGCGATTCGCTCACCGACACCGACCCGAACACTGCGTCGGTGAAATTGTAGCGCACGCCCGCGGTGGCGCCCCAGAACCAGGGGGCATACATCCGGCCGTCGCGCCCGGGGTCGGGCAGCAGGTCGAGGGGCGAGAGCATCATGTCGTTGACGTAGCTTTCGGCTCCTTTTCCGGCCAGGGCCGAGGCGAAGAGTGTAACGCCGTAGGATAGCGGAGCCACCGACGACAGCTGTGCCGACCAGCCTGCGGCAGAGCGGTTGCGTGCGGCGGTGAGGTCGCGGTAGGGCATTACCCGGAGCAATCCCGACAGGCGCAGGTGGCCGCCGGCGCGTCCGAAATTCCACTGGCCGTAGGCCACGATGTCGGGGAACCAGTCGGCGAGTGTCTTTGTCGACACGCCGTCGGCCGCTACGGCACTTTTGGGAAATTCAACCGACGCGCCCAAGGTCCAGCGTTGGCGTATGTCGTGACGCCAGGCCACGAGCACCGAAGTGTTGTTGACTTGTCCGCAAGGGCCCTGCGCGTCGATTACGGGAGGGTCGGCGGCGAGGTCCATAAACGACGACGAGGCATAGCCGATGGTCCAGTCGTTGATCGTGACATATGATTTCTTGATTTTGAAGCCCGTGCCGTCGCCGCCGTCGAAGTTGCCCTGGATAAAAGCCGAGAAATTGCCCAGGGCCTTATTTGTGCCGATGATGCGGAAAAAGAGGGCTGTTCCGGCCGGAGTGGCGGCCAGGCGTCGCCGGCGGGCGTCGTCGGCAGGCACGGGTATGGAGTAGGGGATGAAGCCGTTGTAGGGCATGGCTCCGCCAAAGTCGTACCATCCGCGCATCCTCACGGCCCCGCCGATGCCCATTGCCAAGGTGGCGTCGCGGCTCATCATCAGGAAGTAGGGGGCCTCGGGATCTTGGAAGTGGTGGTATTGGTCTATATAGAACCGCGCGATAAGATTTTGGATAGAATCCTGCGACACGGCTTTGGACTCGTCACCGCCGAACCAGGCTACTTTGCGTGAATTTTTCACCTTGTCGAGGTGAGCCTGCTCGGCATTCACGGGAGCCCGGTCCGCGATGGCCATCGAATCGGCCATACATTCTTCGCCCTTCATTATCAAGCCGCACAGCAGGGCGGCCAAGACGCATATGTGCTTCATAAATAAAATAGTTGAAATTCACTTTTTATAACATTTGAAGCAACGTTTGGTTCAGGGCTTCGCACCCTTTTCGCCGCTGCGCGGAGCCGGAACTATCTTGGACTATGAATGGACCATCTCTGAACTATCTATTTTATTATATAAGACAGCTTTATTATATAAGACAGCAAAATGATGGTTGTCTGATGGTTCGTTTATGGGTCTTGATGGTTCGAGGCCTGCGCAGCAATTGCCGCTGCGCGGAGCCGGAACTATCTTGAACTATGAATGGACCATCTCTGAACTATCTATTTTATTTTTTTGATTCGAGCATGGGGAAGGCTTTGCTTTTAGGAAATTGCTTTGGATTGGCCCTTAATACGTGGATTCCATCTCTAAAATCTTTTACCCCGAAGTTAATCAACATCCCAAAGGGGGAATGTAACAGGTTCATATAGTTTCTTACTTGTGCGTAATGGATATCCAGCATCTCCGGGGCGGCCTTGAGTTCTATGACGATATCAGGAACAATAAGTATATCGACAGAATATCCCTTCCCACAATCATATCCGTCGAAAACAACATTTATTGGCACTTCCCTATATGCTTCAAGTCCCGCCTGCCTTAGCGCATATTCCATAGCCATCTGATATGGATGTTCATGCAAAAAACGTCCAAGCTCATTCCTTACATTGAAAGCGCAGCCCCTTACCTGATAAATGATTTCTTGTTCAGTCATATATTCTAATATTGGTTTTGCAATACATGGCTCGGCTTTTGCCGCGTCAGCGTCCGAGCCATGCGAGGACAAAGATAGTTGATGATTGAAGATAATGCAAATTTGACACGGCTAAAATGGTTGTCTGATGGTTCGTTCATGGTTCATGATGGTTCGAGGCTTGCGCAGCAATTGCCGCTGCGCTATGGCAAAACCGGCGTAATCAAACGCTCTGATATGCTCCGCTCATAAAAAATGCACAACCGGGCTTGGAGCCTGATTGTGCATTGTAAATCGTGAATTGTGAATTGTCTTATGCTTGCTCGATGGGCTTTACTTCCCAGCCGAGGGCGGATGCGCCGAGCACGGCGGCATCGGCTTCCTTGAGCTCGCTCAGGAGCACTTTGGGCTTGCCTTTGAACACGTTCATCATGTTGCGGTCCATAGCGGCACGGAGGGGTTTGAGCAGGAGCTCGCCGCTCTTTGAGAGGCCGCCGAAGAGGATGAAGGCCTGAGGAGAGGAGAACACTGTCATGTCGGCGAAGGCTTCGCCGAGGATGGTGCCGGTGTATTCGAAGATGTCTTTTGCAATCTGGTCGCCCTGCATGGCTGCATCGTAGACGTCTTTGGATGTGATCTGGTCGATGGGGATGTTGCGGAGCAGGGAGGGCTCGGTGCGGATTTCGAGGAATTCGCGTGCCGTGCGAGCCACGCCGGTGGCCGAGCAGTAGGCTTCGAGGCATCCGGTGCGTCCGCAACCGCAGAGGCGTCCGTTGCTGCGTTTCACGATAAGGTGGCCGAGTTCGCCGGCGAAGCCGTCGTGTCCGTAGACGAGCTGACCGTTTACAACGATACCGGAGCCTACACCTGTGCCGAGGGTGATCATGATGAAATCTTTGAGACCGCGGGCTGCGCCGTATGTCATCTCGCCGATGGCGGCGGCGTTGGCGTCGTTGGTAATGGCCACGGGTATGTTGAATTTCTCTTCAAGCATTGCTGCCAAGGGGATTGTGCCTTCCCAGGTGAGGTTGGCGGCGTGCTCGATGTTGCCGGTATAGTAGTTGGCGTTGGGAGCACCTACACCGATGCCGTTGATTTTGTCTACGGCGTCGTTTACGGTGATGAGGCGCATTACCTCGGTGTAGAGTTCTTCGATGTAGTCTTCGATATTGGCGTGTTTTGCAGTCTTGATGGAACTGCTGGCGATAACGGTGCCGCGAGCGTCAACGATGCCGAATACGGTGTTTGTACCGCCGATGTCAATTCCTAATACGTAGGGTTTCATTATACTTTCTTAGGTATTAAGTGGGTAAGAATTCAATAATTAATGCAAAATTATCATTTTATTTTCAAACCGCCAAATTTATTTTCAATATACAATTCACGATGGAAAAATAGACAGGAGAACAGGAGCAACAAGAGAAACTAAGTTTTTGCATTATATTTCTCCTGTTGTTCCGGTTCTCCTGTCTAATGATAATTTAGAGAGTTTAGAATTTTACTTTTTTTTGCTTTCGAGCCTTGGCGCACGATGTAGATGTGGCCCGGTTCGGGGTTGGCTACTTTTATGCCTTGGATGGTGTAGTATTCTTCGGGGGCGCATATGTCGGCGTCGGGGCTTATTTCGTCGATGCCGTTGGCCGCGCCTTGGTCGTAGCGGATGCGGAAGGCGGGTTTTGAGGCGGCGTCAGCGCCCAGGAGGGTCATGTCGAGATATGCGCGGTTGGGGATGAGTTCCTGTTGCGAGCCGTCGTCGTTGGGGGCCAGGGAGTAGAATCCGAGTTCGCCGTCTTTCATGGCAAATACGCGCATGGTCTCGTTATTGAACACGGGGCGTCCGGAGTAGGTGCCGCCTTCCTGATAGCCGTTGGTGGAGCAGGAGGTGAAAAGGGAGAAGTCGCCTTTGAGCAGGTTTGTGCCTACGTCTTCTTTGGCTTCGGCTATTCGGCTGTCGCCGGGAAGCAGGGGGATGAGGCGGTTTTCTTTCGGCGTGAGCCCGTTGCATTTGAGCAGCACGGGAGTTCTCTCGGGCACGATGCCCGATTCGAGGCGGCGAATCGTCACGATTGTTGCGCCGCTGTAATCGACGGTCTCGTTGGCCACGTATGCCTCCACGCCGTCGGGAGCGTAACATTCATAGGGGAATGACGTGTACATCGACGTCCAGTATCCGCCGTCGTATTCCATGGAAGCGTCGGGATATGCTCCGAAATAGTTGGTGTCGATATGCTCCTCGTCGACGGGCTGGATATCCCAGTTGGCAAGGCAGTGTGCTTCCGCGTCTTTGTTAGAGTAGTCGGTCGATACCAGCATCGTGTTGTAGTAGTCGCGGCGCAAGGCTAATGTCCAAAATAAATAAGATGTGTATATCACGTATTGCCCTTGGATGTCGGAGGTTTTGAGGTGAATAGTTTGATTGGGGATGATTTCACCGGTTGATACGCCCTGGGCTTCCGCTACGAGATTTTTAACGACCTGAGTCTGTGCTTTTGTCGCATTCAGGTCTTTTGTGGCGGTGCCTGACAGATACAAGATGCTTCCGGCATCGGCATACACGGCTTCGGACTGGGCATACTCGTCGCTTTTGGCTTGTGAGAAGGTATTGCCTTTTGGCATATTGTTGAACTCAACGGCTCCACGTACATAGCGGCTTTTAATATTCGTGCCCATGTTTGGAGCGAAATTGCCGGTTACGCAAAGAAAGTAGTTGGCATCGACGGCCAAACTTTTTCTTTGCAGAGGGCTGTTGAGGCGATAGTATCCGTAGACCTTGTTGTCGGCATCGGCCTTTAACGCAAATTCGCGTTCGTAGCGGGCCTCGAGCGTCTCGGCCTTTTCAACCACGTAGGTGCATACGGTATCTTCGGAGATAAGCTCGCCTTGGGAGTTGTACCAGCCTGTAAATTTCACGGAGCGGCTCGGGTGGGTTTTCATCAAACCCCAGTCGCCGGCGGTGCGCGGCAATATGTAATTAGTCCTTAAAGTGACGGTAGAGCCGACGGTGTTGTCGGCCGGCACTACTTTGACTTTGCCCAGGGCTGTATCGCTGCTTTTGACAGTGAGGTCGGCGGCAACGACAGTGATAGAAGCCGCCGCGGCCATGCACAGCAATAGTATGTGTCTTATATTCATAGGGTAGGTGTAGGTGATAAATTAAAGCGTTGGCGTATAATACGTCTTATTTGGTTATGTGAAATTCGAGTATGATAAGTTGCGTAAATTTCGTGGATTATGAAGATTACGTGAAACTCCAAGTAATCATTTTAATCCACGAAATTAACGTATGGCAATCAAATTATTTGCGGAGAAGCACTTTTTTGCCGTTGAGGATGTAGATGGTGCCGGAGACGGGGGCGGTGACGCGGCGGCCGGAGAGGTCGTAGAGCACGTTGTCTTCAAATTTCACGGGCATTTCGGCGTCGGTGATGCCTGTGATGGTGTGGAATTCGTCGATAGGCTCGCCGAGGCTTATTGCCTGCCAATGTTTGCCTTCGGCGGCTTGCAGGAATGCGTGGTTGGCGGGGATTTGCGTGGCTTCCATAAACCAGGGGGTGTGAATCGGCGTGGTGCCGTCGGCCAGGACGCTGGAACGTGTGCTCAGGTCGTAGACTTTGTTGCCTTCTTTAAGGTCGATGCCCCAGATGTTGGAAAGGGCTTCGGCAGATGCGGGAGTGGCAAGAAGCACGCCGTGGCTGAGGGCTGTTTCGCCTGTGGGGGTGCCTCCGCTTATGGTTTCGGAGTCGGCGCGGCTTTGGATGTGCTGGATGTCGACATAGTCGTCGGACACGATGAATCCACCGGGGCGTGTTTCGGGCTTTTCGGCAGTTTCGGGGTCGTAGTCGCCGGCTTGGCTTTCCCATACGATCTCCACTTTGTTGTCGGCGATTTCGTCGGTCTTACATTCTACGAGGAATGATTTTTGACGTTGGGTGCGCATGGTGGCGGCATCGGCGGAGAGGTCGATGTATTCTACTCCTCCCATGTTTTTGAGGTCGACGGATTTCAAGACTTTGTCGGTGTTGTAGAGCGTCATATTGTCCTGTCCTTCGGGCTCTTTCACGGGGAAGTCGAGGAACATGGCCATAAGGTGGCCGTTGGTTTCGTTCGGCTTGTTCACGCGGTGGCCTACGGGAGCTATGGCAAAATAGTTGTCGGTGTTGTGGTCGACGGGAATGACGTTCCAGGTGGTGGCTTCGATGTTGGCGTCGGCTTGCTCCTGAGCGAGGAGTCCGAATCGGTCGGAGCCGTCGCTTACGGTGCCCACGGTGCTGAATTCGTTGATGCCGTCGGCGAATCGTCCGTTGGCGAGGTAGAGTTTCTGCCCTTCCTGTATGCTGGGGATGTATTTGAGGAATCCTTGCATTATGGCGTGGCGTTGCATTTCGGCGGCAAAGTCTTTGAAGTTGATGCCGAGAATCTGGGCGTCGGGAGCTTTTTCGGGGTCGATGAAGCGTTCGATATACATTTTGAGCCAGTTGTAGAGAAGCTCATGTTCGGCGAATATCTGCTCGTATTTCACGATGTAGAGGCCGTCTTCATTTTTTACTGCGTCGGGGTGTTTCGCCTCGAAGTCGTAGCCCCAGCTTTTCCAGAGGGCAATTTCTTTTTCGTCGAAGCCTTCGCCGCTGCCGAGGCCGCTTTTGCCCGACATGTATTGGCGCATGCACTCAAAGCCGATTTCGAAGCTTTGTTTGTTTTCGGGGTGGTTTTCGTCGAGGTAGAATTCGCTCACGGGAGTGCAGTCGATCCAGTTGAAATAGAGACGGTAGGCACCGGGAGCGTCGCCGGGCTCGAGATAGGCGTGGAGGTCGATTTTCGCGGTCACTTCTTCGTTGAAGCGGCGGGCGAAATCGGCAAGTTTTTCAGTTCGGGATGCTATGCCGAGGCGTTCCTGAGTTTCTGCGGGCAGTTTGTTTATTTCGTCTTCGAGGCGCGATGCCACCACTTCGAACAGGGCTGCCACGATGGCGCGTCCGGAAGCGATGTAGCCCATTTCGCGCGCTTTGCGCTGGAGGGCGTATGCCGCGCCGCTGTAATTGGAGCTGTTGATAAATTGGGTGAGCTCGACAATGGCTTCGAGATAATCGGTGCGAGGCGAGCCGAACACTTCGATGCCCTGGCAAGAGAGGTTACCTACTTTGTAGCGGAGTTCGCCGTCGGCCGTATAGTCGGGGAAAGCGCGCAGGCGCATAACGGTGCCGGCATTGGCGAGTGCGTTTTCATAGGTGCAGTCGGGAGCCGTGGTGAATGGGCCGCGCACCTCGACATAGTTGCCTGATTCGGCGCTTTGCACGCGGAAATAGCCGGTGATGGCGTCCTGTGCATACGCGCCCGCGGCTGTGGCCGCGAGAAGGACGGAGAGTAACAGTTTTTTCATAGAGTGATATTTTATATTTGTTTTAGATTTAAAGTTGGTGTCGAGAATAAGCTACTGTGTTACTGTGTTTTTTCGTATGAATCATGTTTTTCAATAAGACAGTAAAAATATATATCTATGGGTTGCAAAGATACTAATAACGTTGATAAAAAAATACAATCTCCAACGTTAAATAAGTTAAAAATATTTAAAATACAAAATGGGATAAAATTTAGACAGGAGAACAGGATGCACAAGAGTTTTTAAAATAAAGATTAAAAAAAATCTCTTGTCTTTTCTGTTCTTCTGTCTTTAAATGCAAAATAGAAAATGCTGTGCAGGGCCGGATATAAAGAGCCACGGCTTGGCCGTGAAAAAGGGTGTGTTATTTGCGGGAGTTGTAGGCTTCGAGGGCGTGGGCGAGCACTTCGAGGGCGTGGCGGAGGTCGTCGATGTTGAGCACGTAGGCCACGCGCACTTCGTTGCGGCCGGCGCCGGGGGTGGTGTAGAAGCCCGAGGCGGGGGCCATCATCACGGTGCAGCCTTCGTATTGAAATTCGCGCAGGCACCAGGCGCAGAAGTCCTCGGCGTCGTCGACGGGAAGGCGGGCCACGGTGTAGAATGCGCCCATGGGGATGGGGGAGTAGACGCCGGGTATGCGGTTGAGTCCGTCGACGAGGCATTTGCGCCGTTCGACATATTCGTCGTAGATGTCGCGGCTGTATTCTTCGGGGGCGTCGATGGATGCTTCGGCGGCAATCTGGCCGATGAGGGGGGGCGAGAGGCGGGCTTGGCAGAATTTAAGCACGGTCTGCTGCACCTGACGGTTTTTGGTGATGAGCGCGCCGATGCGGATGCCACATTCGCTGTAACGTTTCGACACGGAGTCGATGAGTATCACGTTTTGCTCTATGTCTTTGAGGTGGCATGCCGAGATGTAGGGCGAGCCGGTGTAGATGAACTCGCGGTAGACTTCGTCGGAAAAGAGGTAGAGGTCGTGTTCCTTTACCATGCGGCGTATCTGCTCCATCTCGCGGCGCGAGTAGAGGTAGCCGGTGGGGTTGTTGGGGTTGCAGATAAGTATTGCGCGTGTGCGCGGGTTGATGAGTTCCTCGAATTTTTCGACGGGAGGCAGCGCGAAGCCGTCTTCGATGGTGGATGTGACGGTGCGTATCACGGCGCCGGCCGAGATGGCGAAGGCCATATAGTTGGCATAGGCAGGTTCGGGCACTATGATTTCGTCGCCGGGGTTGAGGCAGCTCAGGAAGGCGAACAGCACGGCCTCGGAGCCGCCGTTGGTGATGATAATGTCGTCGGCGGTGAGGTTGATGTTGTATTTGGCGTAATAGCCCGTGAGTTTTTGTCGCAGCGACAGGAAGCCTTGCGAGGGGCTGTATTCGAGCACGGTGCGGTCGATGGAGCGTATTGCGTCGAGGGCTGCGCGTGGCGAGGGGAGGTCGGGCTGGCCGATGTTGAGGCGGTAGATTTTTACGCCGCGTGCTTCGGCGGCCTCGGCCAGGGGCGCGAGTTTGCGTATTGGCGATTGCGGCATTTGCTGGCCGCGCTGTGATATTTCGGGCATTTTGAGAGGGCGGAAGTTTGGAAGGTTTTTGGAATCATAGGAGTCATAGGATTCCTATGTATAAAATTTTGAGATGAGGTTTGCGTGGCAGTAGGTGGAGAGGAGCCGGGTGGCGAGAGCCTCGTATTCATCGGCGGGCATTTCGGGGCCGTAGATGTTGGTTAAGACAAGGAGGCGACGGGTCGACTCTGTGATTTTCGTGCGCTCGTGGTCGGATGTGGGCGTGCCGATGCCGCCGGTGGCGTCGCGGTAGACGGGAAGGCCTTCGATGTTGAGGTCGCCTCGTCCGATGCCTTGGTAAGGCTCGCCGCACTGTCCGCGTCCAAGCCGGAGCACGGGGCCGTCGATGCGGTCGATGTCGAAGCCTCCTATGGAGTATCCGGAGAGCATGGAGAGTATGTTGATAATGTCGACGGCGGCGTTCACCCGGTAGAGCCCCGCGCCTTTCACGGCCCGGCGGCACAGGGCCTCGGCGGCAGGGCGGTAGCGGTTGGGCTCCTTGCCCAGGGCCTTGTATGCGGCGCGTGTGGCCGCGATGGCCGGGCGCTTGTTGATTTGGTCGATTGCGAAGCGGCTGCGGATGTCGGCGGCTGCCGCTTCCACCTCGGTCCAAAGGGCGTCGGAAGTGGGGCAGTTGGCTATCTCGTATTCGAGAGCGAGCACTGCAAGCGAGGGCGCGGCCGCCCGAACAATATCTTCGATTTCTATGTTCATATTCGGAATTGTGTGCAAAATTACGTCTTTTTTTTTGATTTTGAACATTAATTTGTAATTTTGCCACGCAAAACCTCCACATTATTATAAAAACAGATACAAAAATGATAAAGAATCTCGTGATAGTCGAGTCGCCGGCAAAAGCAAAGACCATAGAGAAGTTTCTTGGCAAGGACTATAAGGTCATGTCGAGTTATGGCCATATCCGCGACTTGAAAAAGAAAAATTTCAGCATCGACATCGAAGGCGGCTTCGCCCCTGTCTACGAGATTCCCGACGATAAGAAACAGCTCGTGGCCGAGCTGCGCAAGGCGGCATCCCAGGCCGAGATTGTGTGGCTCGCATCCGATGAGGACCGCGAGGGAGAGGCCATAGCCTGGCACCTTTTTGAGGTTCTCGGGCTCGACCCTGCCCGCACGCGGCGCATCGTGTTTCATGAAATTACCAAGACAGCCATCCTCGACGCCATCGAGCATCCGCGCGACATCGACATTAACCTTGTCGACGCCCAGCAGGCACGCCGCGTGCTCGACCGTATCGTGGGCTTTGAGCTTAGCCCCGTGCTGTGGAAAAAGATAAAGCCGAGCCTCTCGGCCGGACGTGTGCAGTCGGTGGCCGTGCGCCTTATTGTGGAGCGTGAGAATGAAATCAAACGTTTTGTGTCGGAGCCATATTTCCGTGTCAACGCCGATTTCCGCGCCGACGACGGCACCGCGCTTGCCGCCGAGCTTTCACGCCGCCTCCCCGACGCCGACGCCGCCCGCGCCTTCCTCGAAGATTGCCGCGACGCGCGCTACACCGTCACCGACATACAGGTGCGCCCCGTGAAACGCTCGCCCGCGCCTCCCTTCACCACATCGACGCTGCAACAGGAGGCCTCGCGCAAGCTCGGATTCACCGTGTCGCAGACCATGATGGTGGCCCAGAAGCTATATGAGGCCGGACACATCACATATATGCGTACCGACTCCACCAACCTCTCGTCGCTGGCCATCGGCACCATCTCCGAAGAAATTACACGCGGCATCGGCCCGGAATATCTCAAAGTGCGCCACTACCACACCAAGACAAAAGGCGCGCAGGAAGCCCACGAAGCCATCCGCCCCACATACATCTCAGAGCACACCATCGACGGCACCTCGCAGGAAAAACGCCTCTATGGGCTTATCTGGAAGCGCACCATAGCCTCGCAGATGGCCGACGCCGAAATAGAGCGTACCACCGTGGAAATAACCCCGTCGACACGCTCCGAGCATTTCACCGCCACCGGCGAGGTGATAAAATTCGACGGATTCCTGCGTGTCTACATCGAAGGCCGCGACGACGCCGACTCCGACGACGCCTCAGCCACCCTGCCGCCCATCTCGAAAGGGCGCGTGCTTGAAGCGGCATCCGTCACAGCCACCGAGCGTTTCACCCAGCAGCCCCCGCGCTACACCGAGGCATCGCTCGTGAAAAAAATGGAAGAGCTCGGCATAGGCCGCCCGTCGACCTACGCCCCCACCATATCCACTATTCAGCAACGCGAATATGTAGAGAAAGGCGACAACGCGGGCGAAGAACGCACCATACACGCATTTACCCTCGCCGACGGCAAGATTACCTCTGCCACGCGCACCGAGACCGCCGGAGCCGACAAAGGCAAGCTCATACCCACCGACGTTGGCACCATCGTAAACGAATTCCTGGAAGAATACTTCCCCGGAATCGTCGATTTCAATTTCACGGCCAACATCGAGGAACGCTTCGACGACATAGCCGAGGGCAAAATCCAATGGCCCGGCGTGATGACCGACTTCTACGACAAATTCCATCCCGAGATAGAAAAAACCATGTCGATGCGCCTCGACCACAAGGTGGGAGAGCGCGTGCTGGGCACCGACCCCGTGTCGGGCAAGCCCGTGTCGGTGAAAATCGGCCGCTTCGGCCCGCTCGTGCAAGTAGGCACCGGCGAAGACGAGGAGAAACCGCGCTTCGCATCCTTGCAGAAAGGCCAGTCGATGGCCACAATCACCCTCGACGAGGCCCTGCGCCTGTTTGAATTCCCCCGAGTGCTCGGCGACTACGAAGACAAAGAAGTGACCGTGGCCATAGGCCGCTTCGGCCCCTATGTGCGCCACGACGGCAAATTCGTGTCTATCCCCGACAGCATGGCTCCGGCGGCAGTGTCGCTCGACGAGGCCATCGCGCTTATCGAGGAAAAACGCCAAGCCGAGAGCAAGCGTCTGATAAAGACATTTGACGAGGAAGAAGGCCTGCAAGTGCTCAACGGCCGCTTCGGCCCGTATATAGCGCGCGGAAAATCCAACTATAAAATCCCCAAGACTGTAACCGACCCCGCCGACATCACCTATGAGCAGGCTCTCGACATTATAGCCCGGCAGGATGCCAAACCCAAAAAGACCGTGGCCCGCGGGCGCGCAAAAAAACAGACAAAATGAAGCATAAGCCGAGATTGACAAAACCGGGAGCCGAGCGCCGCGCGTTCACCCCCGACAATATACTCACATTCACCGTCCCGGAAACACATGCCTCCGGCTCGGACTCCGACGGCGACGACAACAACGACAGCAACGTAATCCTGCTCGACTTCCTCCTCGCCTCATTCCCCGGAGCAAAGCGCGTTACGGTGAAAGACTATCTCAAACACCGTCAAGTCATGGTCGACGGGCAGATAACGACGCAATTCGACACCCCGCTTGCCCCCGGCGCCGTGGTGCGCGTCAACACCTCGCGCGAGTTTCAGGTGTTTTCCAACCCGCGTCTGAAAATAGTATACGAAGACGACCATATAATAGTGGTGAACAAAGGCTACGGGCTGCTATCCGTGGCATCCGACGCCAAAAAAGACGGCACGGCCTACTCGCTGCTGCGCGACTACGTGAAACGCGTCGACCCGCGCAACAAAGTGTTTATCGTGCACCGTCTCGACCAGCAGACCTCCGGCCTCATGATGTTTGCCAAGACCGAGCAGGCCAAGACCGCCATGCAGTATAATTGGAACAACATGGTGCTCGAGCGCACATATGTGGCCGTTGTCGAAGGCTACCTCGACGAGAGCGAAGGCACCATCCGCAGCTATCTTGCCGAAAACTCGCGTCACGAAGTGTATTCCACCGACAATCCCGACGAGGGTAAGCTCGCCGTGACACGCTATCGCACGCTCGAAGCCGGCCACGGCCACACCTTGGTAGAGCTCTCGCTCGACACCGGCCGCAAAAACCAGATCCGCGTCCACCTCAAAGACACAGGCCATCCCATAGCCGGCGACAAACGCTACGGAGCGCGCACCACCCCGATCCACCGCATGGCCCTGCACGCACGCACCCTTCGGTTTATCCATCCGGTTACGCGCAAGGACATGAATTTCTCAACACCCGTACCCGCCATATTCCGACAGTTGCTGTGACCGACCGACCGCTGACAACAGACATGGTGGCCGACCCTTCGATGTGGCGGCTGTCGATGGAAATATCACCGGCAACACTGTCGGTGGCGCTTCACTGTCCCGTCGAGGCCAACTCGCTCATATATAGGGAAATACCTCTCGACCCGGCTGCCGACATCCTCCATGCCGTCGAGGATGCCGTCTACGACAACCCTCTTATACTCCAACCCTTTGGGCGCACTGATATCCTTATCGACACACGTCGCCTCACATTGGTGCCCGCCGCGCTCGATCCGGCCTATGCCCGCGACATAGCGGCGGCATACTGGCCCGACGGAAACCTTCACCCCGTGGTCGAGGCCATAAAAGGCACGGACGCCGCCGCGGTAATGGTCATGGAAGCCGACTTGCACTCGTTCCTGCGCCGCACATTCCCCGACGCACGTGTCACACATTCGCTTGCGCCGCTCATATCATATTTTGCCCTGAGCGGACGGCTGGGCAACTCCGGCAAAATATACGCCCGCCTGCGGCCCGGCGCCGTCGACATCATAGCCTTCGGCTCCCGGGGGCTGCTTATGGCCAACTCCTTCGCCGCGCCGGCCGACGACGACGTGCTCTACTATATAATGGCCGCCACAGAGCGATGCGGCCTCTCGGCCACCGACGACGAACTCATGATTTGCGGCGACACCGCCATGCGCGAGACACTCATGCCCCGCCTGCGGCAGTTCCACTCATACGTCATGCCCGTGATATTCCCCTCGCTGATGTTCCGCGCCGGCAAAGACGCCCTGCTCGCCCCCTTCGAATTGATGGTATTACCCTTATGCGATTAATACGATGCACAATTCACAATGCACAATGTACAATTCACAATGTACAATTTACTTTCAGCGCGAAGTCTGATTGTGCATCGTGCATTGTGCATCGTGCATTCTTACAAATTGTGCATTCTTCAAAATTGATAAAATGCGAATAATACGTGGAAAATATGGCCGCCGGAGATTCGACGTGCCCAAAAATATTACGGCGAGGCCCACTACCGACTTCGCCCGAGAGAATCTGTTCAACGTGCTCGACAACATCGTCGACCTCGAAGGCAAGACAGCCCTCGACCTGTTTTCAGGCACGGGAGCGATATCCTTCGAGCTCCTTTCGCGCGGATGCTCGTCCGTGACATCGGTAGAGAAAGCCGCAGTGCAGTCGGAATTCATCCGCTCGGTGTCGGCCAAGCTCGGCGCCGAAGGCCATCGGATAATCCGTGGCGACGCATTGCGGTTCATCACCACAGCCCGCGCACGCTACGACCTGATATTTGCCGACCCCCCCTACGACATGCCCGGGTTTGCCGACATACCCCGTGCCGTGCTCGAAGCCGACCTCCTCAACCCCGGCGGCATATTCATAATCGAGCACTCCGGCGCCCACAGCTTCGACACCCTCCCCGGCTTCATCGACCACCGCACCTACGGCTCCGTCAACTTCACCCTCTTCCGCAAACCCGCCCCCGCCGCCGAATGACCGACAAAATAATACCAACTGATACTTATGCCTTATGGGTCAAGGATTTAAAACAAAGATTCTTGACTGCGCGTTTACGTGCCACAGTAGCCGTAAATTCAGAGTTGATGCAATTTTATTGGAGTGTCGGCCGAGATATATCATTAAGACAGTGGACCAATACATACGGTTCAGCCTTTTTTCATACCCTAAGCGAGGATATGAAACGGGAACTGCCGGGAGTAAAAGGATTTTCAGAAAATAATATACGATATATATATCGTTTTTATGCGCTTTATTCCCGGTATGTTAAAAATCTTCTACGGGGTGTAGAAGATTTTATGGAAATACTGTTTTCTGTCCCATGGTTCCATCATCAGAGGATTATTGATAAGTGTGGAGATGATGTAGAGAAAGCTATTTTTTATTTAAAAAAGACGCATAGCTTGAATTGGGGCAGGACTATGCTTGTACATAGCATAGATTCAAAACTTTATGAACGAGAGGGGAAGGCCGTAACAAACTTTTCATTAACATTGCCGGAAACAGAGTCTGATTTGGCGCGTCAAGTAATTAAAGATCCGTATCTATTTGATTTCCTTGATTTGCGTGAACTTCATGACGAGAAGGAACTTGAAGATCATCTATGTAACCGCATGACACAATTTCTTATAGAACTGGGCCGTGGGTTCTGTTATTATGGGAAGCAAGTGCGATTGAAAGTGGATAATGAGGATTATTATGTCGATCTTTTGTTTTATAATGTTAAAATCCATGCTTATGTGGTGGTTGAACTGAAAACTGTAAAGTTTATGCCCGAGCATTTGGGGCAGCTGGGCTTTTATACGAAAGTCGTGGATTATACATTGAAAACGGAAATAGATAATCCGACAATAGGATTGCTGATATGTAGAGATAAAAATAGGTTGACCGCGCAATACGCTCTTGAAGCAATGAATGTGCCGTTAGGTGTCGCAGAATACAAATTATTTTCGGATTTGACTGCTGATTATAGAGACTCTCTTCCAACAATAGAAGAAATAGAGAAAGAATTATCAAATTGAAATATAACTACCCATGAAGAAACTGATTGCATGCTTGCTTGGAGCGGCTGTTGCCGTAAGTGCCGCCGCCATCACACCCAAAGAAGAAATAAAGGAAAATCCGCAAAAAGCCGGAGGAGTGTATTACGCCTATCCCGGCCCGGCGGAAAAACTGACACCCGCCCCCAAAGGCTTCGAGCCATTCTATATCAGCCACTACGGACGCCACGGCTCGCGTTATCTAATCTCCGACCGCGACTATCGCGCCGTGATCGACGTGCTCGAAAAAGCCGACACCGCCGGTGCGCTCACCCCCGCCGGCTCACGTCTGCTCCGCGACCTTGGCCCCGTGTGGGAAGAAGCGCGCGGCCGCGGAGGCGAGCTCACGCCGCTGGGCCGCCGACAGCACCACGACATAGCCTCGCGCATGTATGACAACTATCCGCAGGCCTTCCCCGACGATGCCCGTGTCACCGCGGCGTCGACAACGGTGATGCGCTGCGCCCACTCGATGTTTGCCTTCATCGAAGGCTTGAAGGAACACAATCCCGCGCTCAATATCCCCCGCGAATCGTCGCAACGGCATATGCACTATCTCAACTACCACAGCCCCGAGGCCGCTCCCTATACACGCCGCGACTCCGAGGCCTCGCACGAGATACGCCGGTTCACCGAGGAGATGATAAAGCCCGGACGCATTGTCGGCGAGATTTTCTCCGACTCGCTCTTTGTGCGCCGTAATGTCGACCCCGCCGACTTCATGACCGGACTCTACTGGACAGCCGTCGACCTGCAAAACATGGAAGCCGACCTCGACATCCTCAACCTTTTCACCATCGATGAGCTCACCGACCTGTGGCAAATCTACAATTTCAGTTTCTTCGCCCATAATTCGAGCTACGCCCCGGCCAAAGGCTTGCATGTGGCCAACGCCAAAAATCTCCTGCGCAACATCGTCGAGACTGCCGACAGCTATATCGCCTCGGGCGACCGTGGAGCCACGCTCCGTTTCGGCCACGACGGCAACATCATACCCCTCACCGCGCTGATGCAACTGCCCGGTTGCTTCACCGACGAGACAAATCCCTACCGTCTCGGCGACACCTACGCCAACTTCCGCGTATCGCCCATGGCGTCGAACCTGCAACTCGTCTTCTTCCGCAATGCCAAAGGCGAAGTCCTCGTAAAAGCCCTTCTCAACGAACGCGAGACAGCCCTGCCCGCGCCCACCGACATCTACCCCTACTACCGTTGGACCGACCTGCGCCCCGCCCTCGCCGAAATAGCCCGCTGAGAGAGTCGTTATTCTTCCGAAAAACCATGGGCTCAATAGCATATTGTTAATCTTTGCTCATATCGATTAGCCGTTGAGATAATATTTTTCGATAACTTCGAGAAACCGGAATAGATTTGGAATTTGAAAAAATGATAGAATTCCATTCGAATCGGTATACATTATTCAGATTTACAATATAGGATTTATGTACCTGCATAAATACCTCATTTGGGACCATAGAAAGGAAATCTTTAAGTTTCATTCTCACAGTCGCACATCCGCATGATGTAAATACTTTGAGATAATTCTCCATCCCTTCAATATACAGAATGTTTGCTATCGGTATTCGCTGATCGCCACGGTCAACTCTAAGCAATAATACTTTTGACAGTGCGCTGCCAGAAGAATTGCAGATTCGAGAATTCCTCGCTTTCTCAACAGCCTTTAAAAACCGGGGGAACGACACCGGTTTTAAAAGGTAGTCTGCTATGTTTAATTCATAACCTTGCAAGGCGTATTCTTCATAAGCGGTTATGATAATTATTTCGGCGTCAACTTTTGAAGAAGCAAGGTATTCAAATCCTGATATATTTGGCATTTCAATGTCTAAAAAAATGATGTCCGGGTATTCGTCGGGGGCAACATTTTTAAGATATTGATCTAAATCCGTTGCACTTTCAAAGCCGGCCACACAGTCCAGCCACTCAATCTTTTCGATATAGCTTTCTATGCCTTTTCTGGCAATGGTCTCATCTTCAACAATTACGCATCTCATGATTTTCAATTTATCAAATATCAAACAATTCTAAAACAGCTGTAAATTCATTATCTATTTTAGATGTTTCCAATCTAAAACCATTTTCTCCGTAATAAATCAAAAGTTGTTGTTTTAGATTCTTTAATCCCACGCCTCCGCTTGACGTCTTTTCTATGAGAGGGCCAGAGATTGAATTTTTTACACAAAATATGAGACTGTTCTCCCCGGATAGTCTCATATCTATGTTTATAGTCTTTTTGCCTGATACATATTTGAACGCATTTTCAACCAATGGCATTAACAAATATGGATATATGCATACAGATTGATGAACATGTTTGAAACTTGTATATACGGATACCGTATTGCCAAAGCGCAATCTATATAATTCTATATAGCTTTCAAGAACAGATAGTTCATTTGACAATGGAACCTTTTCTTCTGCGGTATAAAGTTGGCGACGCAACAGATTGGAAAGATGCTCAACAGCTCCTCGCGCTGTTTTATCTTTCTCATCGATGCTGAAATAAATAGTATTTAAAATATTAAACAAGAAATGAGGCCGGTATTGGGCTTGAAGTAATTTAAGGTTGGTAGAAAGATTTTCATTTCGTATCTTCTCATTCCTGATGCAAATCTCGGTATAATGACGCTCTAAGATGGCCGTCTTTTGCCAAGAATATATCCATACGTTCATCAGCATGACAATTATTCCCGGAGCAAAGATTTCCGATATTTCCAGACTTCTTTTTTCTGCAAGATGAGAAAGCCACATTACCAATCCGGTCAACAAGACAGGGAAAAACAATACAGCCATATACTCGACTATCGCTGGGATTTTTCTGTCGATGCAATTATTGGCAAATTTCAAGTTTAGAAAAAAGAATATATAGGAGAAAAGGATAATTCCTATTAATTCGATTGAAATATATAGAGTTGAGTGAGTCAGGTAATGACCTTCATTTGGCGCATCGTTAGAAATCCTTATCAAGATGAAAAGAATTGATGCGGAAATTAACGGCATCCACCAAGGATATAAGGTTTTATTCATAGTGTACGGGTGTTAGGGGCTTACAAATTTACACGTTTTATCTCATCTATTATTATATGGTCGGAGTTTTTGCTTGCGCGAAATTTTTTGGAGGAAAAATTAAAACCAAAAGATATTCCAATTTGTCGCATCGTTTCGTAGTCGTATTCTGATATAAAACCTCTTTTGCCTGATAATTCTATTTCTGTATTGAGACGTTTGGTGTTAAACATGTCATTTGCAAAAATGGAAACATAACCCTGTCCATTCCAAAAAGTCTTCTTTATTCCGGCATTTATGCACCCCATGGATTTAAGAGTTGCCTGGCCATATGCTATTTTTCCTCTCCATTCCCCTGAAAGTTCTATATTCCACCCCTTGGGCAAGGGAAAATGATTTTTGCAATCCATAAGCGGGGTGAGTTTATGGTTGTCCTTAATGTTCAGATTATTATCGAAACTATATTTTTGATACATTCCGGTGAGGTTTATTGAACAATGCCACCAATCGGCCGGACGGATATTGAACGCTGACATTGTAAGTGATACCTGTATATGGTTCTGAATGTTTTCCGGAGAAATATACAATATTTTATCCGAAATCTCACGATAACATTTAACCATGGCATCCTTGTTTGTTGAAAAATTGATCATTGCCCTAAACCAAGAGCCGTGAGCAAACGCTGTCGTAATGTTATGGGATAATGAGGGTTTAAGGTCTATGTTGCCGCAGGTGTGTGTTATATCATCAAAAATATAAATAAATGGATTAAGATCGGCATAATTAGGCCTGTTGATACGTTGGGAATAGCTTGCCGTAAAATTATTGTTTTCATTTATTTGCATTAGAAAGTGAATGGATGGGATTACTTGGATATTATGCCTTGAATAATCCTCTTTGCCATTAGCTTCGTTGCCGGAAAATTTACTCCATACGTTAGTTTGTTCCGCGCGCACACCCACAGATGCTTTGAATCTATTCGCAGAAAATGTTCCTTCTGCATAAACGGCATTGACATTCTCATGATACCTGAATGAAGAATTTAATTTATCCGTGGCCGAAATGTCGTCAGGAAGTAGACCGCTATACCGGCCGTTATTATTTATGAATATTTGAGAGGTTTTAGCACCTGTCGATAAATCCCAATTCCCCAATGCTTTCCTCATAAAATCAAGATTAACGACATAGCCCGTAGATGTTCCGCCCATATCGCCGTAAACATTTGATGAAACCCCGCTATTCATATTTTGAATGTCATTCGTACGATAATTGAAGTAATCGAAGTTTAAATTCAGCATGCCATTTTGTGCCGCAAAGTTGTGTTTAATAAAAACATTTCCAATAACATTTCTATAATTGCTTGCCATCTCATTTGTTGATGCTGTTTGAGACCCTGATGAGGTGATATTATTCTTCATTTCTGCAAATTCGTGACGGTTAAACCAATTCGATGAAACAGATAAGCCGGAATTCCAGCCGGAAGATATATCGTAATATAATGTAGCGGATATGTTATGGATTCGATCGCGTCTATGACGTTGATATTCCTGCTCCATTTTGTTTTCCACGCCTAAGTAAGGCCGCAGTGTGAAGAGCTTGAATGGATTCTTGTTGGCTATAAATGAATAGTTTGCATTAAGAATCAATTTGTCGGATGAGTATCCTCCAAAGATATTGGCGATTCCACGCTTGGCATTCCACCCGAGGCCCGTCGCATTAAAACCTGCGGTGGCGCCTTGCTCACGTTTTTTAGAAGTTCTTAAATTTAATATCAGCGAAGAAGACGACGCGTCGTTCTTTGCGGATGGCGCTGATAGAATTTCAACTCGCTCTACTGTTTGGGCAGATTCCGATTTCAGGTAATTCACCAGAGCGTCACTTGTCAGGATACATTTTCTGCCATTTATCGTTAAAGTAATCTCTTTTTGACCGTTAATTTGTATCTCGCCTTTATTGTCGACAGTTACTCCGCCTATTGAATTTAAAACATCAAAGACACTGCCTGCATTTCCGGAAACAGAAGCAGACGGATTAAACGTAATCTTGTCGGCAGTCACTAAGGCATCCGGCTGCCGCACAGTTATAACCACCTCTTTTAAATTGTACGTAAAAATAGAGTCTTCCTCACACATGTTCATTTCTTGGCTGTTAGCCATAGATGGTATCACGACAGAAGTCAAGACGCCGATTAAATAATATAACCGATTCATAAAAATAATTTTTTAATTTCACGGCAAAAGTAATATGCGAAAATATATTCTTAAATTATTTGTGACCACTCACCACGAAACAGTGATATGCTGTATTAAATTTGGAAATGTTTGGTAGGTTGGGCATTATTTGGTAATTTTGCAGCAAAATAGAAAAATAAGGTAAAATGAGCAATATCGAACTGTCAGAACAGGAACAGATCCGCCGCCAGTCAATGGACGAAATGCGCCGGATGGGCATTGAGCCGTATCCCGCACCCGAATATGAAGTAACCGGTTATACCGACGAAATAAAAGCCAACTTCGACGACGCGCTCGAGCCTGCGCGCGAGGTGGCTGTGGCCGGACGTGTGATGAGCCGCCGCATCATGGGCAAAGCCTCGTTCATGGAGCTGATGGACAGCCGCGGCCGAATCCAGGTATATGTCTCGCGCGACGAGATATGCCCCGGCGAGGACAAGGACCTCTACAACAAGGTGTTTAAGAAACTTCTCGACATCGGCGACTTTGTCGGCATCCGCGGATATGTGTTCCGCACTCAGACCGGCGAAATCACTATACACGCCCGTGAGCTGACAGTGCTGGGCAAGTCGCTCCGCCCGCTCCCTATCGTGAAGGTGAAGGACGGCGTTGTCTACGACTCGTTCGACGATCCCGAGCTCCGCTATCGCCGCCGCTATGTCGACCTGGTGGTGAACGAAGGAGTAAAGGAAACATTCATCAAGCGCACCAAGGTGTTCAACTCCATGCGCGAATATTTCAACACCGCAGGCTATCTCGAAGTGGAGACGCCGATTCTCCAGTCCATTCCCGGCGGCGCGGCAGCACGCCCCTTCATCACCCATCACAATGCCCTCGACATACCCTTGTATCTGCGCATTGCCGACGAGCTTTATCTGAAACGCCTTATCGTGGGCGGTTTCGAAGGCGTGTACGAGTTTTCCAAGAACTTCCGCAACGAGGGCATGGACCGCACCCACAACCCCGAGTTCACCTGCATGGAAATATATGTGGCCTACAAGGACTACAACTGGATGATGAAATTTACCGAGCGCATGCTTGAAAAGATATGCCTCGACGTGAACGGCACAACCAAGGTGATGGTCGGCGACAATGAAATAGACTTCAAGGCTCCCTACCGTCGCGTAACAATGACAGAGGCCATCCTCGAGCACACCGGCATCGACATCACCGGCATGGACGAGGAAGCACTCCGCGGAGTGTGCCGCGACCTCGGCATCGAGACAGCCCCCTCTATGGGCAAAGGCAAGCTAATCGACGAGATTTTCGGCGAGAAATGCGAAGGAAAATATATCCAGCCCACATTCATCACCGACTATCCCATCGAGATGTCGCCGCTTACAAAGCGTCACCGCGACAATCCCGAGCTTACCGAGCGTTTCGAGCTCATGGTCAACGGCAAGGAACTCGCCAACGCCTATTCCGAGCTCAACGACCCCATCGACCAGTACGAGCGTTTCGTCGAGCAGATGCGCCTCGGCGAGAAGGGCGACGACGAAGCCATGATTATCGACAAGGACTTTATCCGCGCCCTTGAATACGGCATGCCCCCCACATCGGGCATGGGCATCGGCATGGACCGCCTCGTAATGCTCATGACCGGCAAGACCACCATACAAGAGGTGCTCTTCTTCCCGCAGATGCGTCCCGAAAAGTGGGATTAAAAATTATCACCGGATTAAGCCGAACAAAATCGGCTTAATCCGGGTTAAATCGATATAAGTCGATAGAAATCGAAATAAGTCGATTGATGTCGATAAAAGTCGAAATAATTCGAAATTTCAACCGCCATGGAATTCCCCGGAGATATTGCAGTGCTCGGCGGAGGCAGCTGGGCCACGGCCCTTGCCAAACTCCTTCTGCGCAACTGCGAGACTATAAACTGGTATATGCGCCGCGACGACCGCATCGACGACTTCCGGCGCCTGGGCCACAACCCCGCATATCTCACCGATGTAGAGTTTGATGTAAACCGCATTTATTTCAGCTCCGACATCAACGAGGTGTGCTCCCGTTGCGACACACTGCTGTGGGCCGTGCCGTCGCCATATTTCCTCGGCCACGCCAAAAATATCACCGTCGACATAAGCGACAAGGCCGTAGTGTCGGCCATAAAAGGCATCGTGCCGGGCGAGAATGAACTTGTAACCGACTACATGAAGCGCCGCTTCGGCGTAGACCCGGCGCGCACGCTTGTGATATCAGGCCCGTGCCATGCCGAAGAAGTGGCCCTCGACCGCCCGTCGTATCTCACCATCGGATGTTCCGACACCGACCGTGCCGAGGCTTTCGCGCGTTGCATCGCCGGAAAGAACACCCACACGATTTTGTCGTCGGATGTCGACGGCATCGAGTATGCCTCGGTGCTTAAAAATGTGTATGCCATAGCGGCCGGAGTGATTCACGGCATGAAGCGCGGCGACAATTTTGTGGCCATGCTCGTGTCAAACGCCATACGCGAGATGGAACGTTTTATCTATGCCGTCAACCCCCGTCAACGTCAGATATGCGACTCCGTATATCTCGGCGACCTCCTTGTCACGGCGTATTCGCGCTTCTCGCGCAACCACAATTTCGGAGCCATGATCGGAAAAGGCTATTCCGTGCAGGCTGCCAAGATGGAGATGGAGCAGACAGCCGAAGGCTATTACGGCGCCAAGTGCATCCACGACGTCAACCGCCGCTACCACGTCGACATGCCCATCCTCGAGGCCGTGTACGAGATGCTCTACCGCCGCCTCTCGCCCTCGAAGGCTCTCGCCGCCATGAGCCGCGACTTCACTTAAATCAATGCACAATTATATCAATGCACAATGCACGATTGGCTTTCAGCGCGTAGCCAATCGTGCATTGTGCATCGTGAATTGTCTTAAAGGTTGGGGTTATACTGCTTCCAGTCGTCTACGGGTGGCAGTACGCCAAGGCTGATTACCTCGTCGCGCATGGCGCACAGGTGCTCGTAACTCTTATAGAGAGCGGCCTCTTCTTCCGGGGTGCCCTTGGGTTCGCGGAAAGAAACGCCATTGGCGGTGATGGTGGTCTCCATGGCCATCATGATGTTGTGGAATTTGTCGTCGTTGACATACGTTCCGGCCGGCCATGTGAAAGGCTCTCCGCCCATGGCTGCCGCAATCATGCGTATCGACAGGTAGGCCGGGCTCTGAAATGACGAGCGGCCTCGCAGATCTATTATGTGCTTTCCGCCCTGCACCACGCGAGTCTTCATGGCCTCCCACTCGTCGGCCGGAAGCGCCTCAGTGCCTATGATTTGGGTCAGCGGTTTGCCGTCGACTCGTGTCGTGGAGGCGAATACGGCCATTTGTTCGCCGTGTCCTCCATAGGTGCGTGAGTTGTCGATTTTTTCGGCCGGAACCTTCATCCATTTCACCAGTTCGTTTTGCAGGCGCGTGGAGTCGAGAGCCGCGAGAGTCGTAACCTGCGACGGTTTCAGTCCGCTCCATATCAAGGTTATAAGCCCCGTTATGTCGGCCGGATTGAAAACCACCACCACATGTCGCACGTCGGGGCAGTATTTCTTTATATTCTTGCCGAATTCTTCCGCGATGAGCGCATTGCCTTTGAGAAGATCCTCGCGTGTCATGCCTGCTTTTCGGGCCGCGCCTCCCGAGTTGACGATGTAGCGCGATCCGGTGAGAGCTTCGGCTATGTCAGAAGTGTAAGTGAGGTTGAGACCCGGAAATCCGCAATGGAGCAGTTCTTCGGCAACGCCTTCAAGCCCCGGGGCATACGGGTCGTAAAGGCAAATGTTTGGGGTAAGACCCATCATTATGGCAGTTTGCGCCATGTTTGACCCGATCATGCCGGCCGCGCCCACAATCACGAGTTTGTCATTTGAAAGATATTTCATAATCAAAAAAATTATTGGCGGTTACCTTGCCAAAAGACACAAGTAACCTATATCGATATACATCACAACAAGTTGACACATGCTATTGTTTGTGGGCGTGAAATGGCAGTTGACTCGAAATCGCAAATATCACAAATTACGGGAATTACACAAATTAGAGTGGAACCCGGGTCAAGTCGTAATTACGGTGCATTGGGTCTCCGTTAGGAGACAAATATTGTAGCGCAGGGCGACAGCCCCGGGGGAGTGGATGTTATTTTATGGTGTTGGAGCGGAGCCTGCCGGAGCGTTCGAAAATGCCAAATATGGCACGAGGCACAGTTTCACAGTGCCTTTCACACGCCATGACCTACCGGGCTTGTCGGCATCCTGCCTCCAAACCCGGTTAACCAAGGAATCACGGCTTCGCCGTGCCAACTTGCGAAACAGGGATTTGACAATTATACTTTTCTTTTTTGATTTTTTGGAAAATTCTTTATAACTTTGCCTGCGCAGACCGCCGATGCAGAGGCCCGGTCAACGGGTCATGCGGGTGGGGCTGCAAGACATAATAAGAATGCGTTTACTCGACGCTCTTTCTTGACATTGCGAAATCTGGTAAATTTCAATCTCAGTCAAGAATGCAGCAAACGGTAGATGCCTTGGTGGATATGTATATTCCGTCAGTTCCTGCGTGCGAACGTAGGAGATGGCTCCGTATATCATATTCTGCGTGAGGCCTCTGCAAGTTTGCTCGTTCAACTGAGATGGGCAATACCAGAGCCTCGCAATGTGGAACGGGCAACAGTACAGACTCTCACGCTTTTTCTTTATCCCCCACCAATTAACCGCCAACGAGAAGGTCCCGAGGCAAGAGAAGATATATTATGTATCTAAAATTTTTATTTTTTTCTCTTCTTTTAATTTTATCCGTTTTTCCGTCCTATGCAGGACAAAGCCAAGGCATTGTAGAATTGTTTGTATGCGGAGGCATTATTGGTATACTTGCTCCCTTGGTGTTAGGTGCAATTAGTAAAATATGGTCGTTCTTAATGTCTTTGGCGACATCGGAATCCAATCAAGCAACCAACTTGCCAAACGAAACTTTTAACGTTCAATCACAGAATTCACTATCCCCTTGGGAAAGATACAAGTCTACAAATAATGAAATTGCATGTTCTATTGAGTATTTGACTGATGAAAACCTTAATCTTTTGTCCGTTAATGAACTTAATGAAAGATTATCTGTATTCAGGCAAATGACGGTAAGATTTGACTGTTCAATCCATAACCTAAAAGCCACATGTGTCAGTCATATTACAACACAATTCAGTGAGGATGAAATGCCAGAAGTTATTGAAAGTTTGAGGCAAAAAGCGTATATCGAAAGCCGTCAACATAATATCGCAATAGAATGTACAATGCCATATTATCTACATAAATGGTTAAAGGAATATATGGCCTAATTAAATTGTTATGAATTATGAATCTCATAAAGAAACACATCTGTGAAAGTAGAACTTTAACAGAAATATTCCCTCCATCATCAAAGAAAGTGTGGATATATTCCATAGTCGTACTTTTAGGAGCAATAGCTTTTGGCGTAATTACATGGAGGCTGGTTGAAATCTATAAACCGGAAAATAACGTAACGTCGCTAATGCTTTCATATATTACCGGTTACGTCTCCCTATGGCTTTTGTGCAGGTTTTATCTAAACCGTGTCGGGTATTACGATACTCCATGGCATTTTTGCTATGAACAAGAGGATGTAGACTTGAACAACTATACGATGAATGGAATTGGCACAATGATGAAAGGATCTTTTGGCCAAGTGGGAGGTTTCTTTAGGAGTTATCAATTTTTCTGTTGGTTCTCTGTGCCATTAATTCCATTGAAATGCATTGTAAAGAGCCATGACGAAAGTGATGGAGATACCACCACGTTCAATGTAGTAGGGAAATCAAGATGGCATATTCTTGAAGTAGTCGTTTTGATGGGTCGCTTTTGGGCCTTTCTTTTTGCAGGGATATTTATTTTCAATCTATTCCAATAAAACATCATTATATGAAAATTATTATTTTTGTAGTTATCGGCGCAATTGTTTTTCTCAATGTGAAAATAGGTCATATAATCAAATATAACAAATGGAGCATTGGCAGATCTCTTGTAAAATTGTTATGTGCAAAAGCAGATAAAGAAAGCGTAGAATTCGATTCGGATTCTATAAGTCTTTATAGTAATATCCTACGTCTGTCTCCTGATAAATCAGAGGTAGTATGTAAATTGAATCGAGGCATTTATGCAGGAGAAAATTTGCCGGACGGTCAGCGATTAACATTAGTAGATGCTTTCCATATCCCGTTTGACCAACGGCAATTTGTTGAGCGGCTTATTTATGACTATGAGAATTGGCCTCAGGGTGTGGAGTATTCCTATACACAAGGTAAAGACTTGGATATTCATATTTCAATGTATGTGGAAATAGACTATGAAAACAAGCCATTTGATGATTTGGATGCTTATATTAGTTACGCCTCAGACCTACAAAGAGAACTTCATTTGAAATACAATCGATTCAGAGAGACTAATGAACTCGTTTAACTGTTTATGTTTTTATATTGATATTTTTTATGTTCCCATTTAAATACATTTACATAATTGTCATCTTTGCGGCTATACTTTGCGGATGCTACGGTTCCAATCAGAAACCAGGATATGAAACCGAAGGCAGTTATGATGAGACGGATAATTTGTCTCCTGTTTCAAGTGGTGTCGTAAAGCCGAATGGCGATACCAATAATGAATATGGAGTGGTAGAGGAAGAAGAAACCATATATGCAGACAATGTAGATGAACATAACGGAATCAATCTGCCAAATAGATTTTCCAACGAAAAATTCAGTATCAAGTACCCTTTATCATGGGAAATCGTCCAACTGAATTCACAACTGCAAGGGGTAAATATCAATGTTCAAATAATGCAAAAATGGATAAACGATTATGATTTCCGTCCAAATATAAATATAATAGTCTCAAAAGACAAGCCTCGAGAATCGACATCGTATTTAGCAAGAAATTCATATATGCAATCAAAAGACAAACTTAAAGGCCTTGATATAACGACTTCATTAATTGGAATTCGGGACTGTATGGTAGGAGGGTGTTATGGAAGCGTGGTCGAGTATACGGCTAATCTCAATGGTTACCCTATGCACATATTTCAATATGTTGTAAAAAAGAAAGACAACACGACCATGATTTTAACTCTTACACTGGATCAAAATAATCTCGTTTGTCAAAAAGAAGTGGGGATGGCGATTATTAATTCTATTGAGATTTTCTAAATTATAATATGGCAAAACATCTTTTCAAGATTATCATTTTGATAATTGGTCTAATGTTGGTATCATGCCGTAATACGCCTGAATATATTGATAGTTATGTAATTTCTAAAATTGGGAGATATGGCTTAATCGATTCATTAGGTAATGAGATTGTGTCTCCACGGTTTTTATACATAGAACCAATACAGAAAAGTGGGGTTGCTCTCGCCGTGATTGATACAATATATACTTCCGCCATAGATACTATTGCCGGTAACATCTTATACAAACATCCTGTACTAAATATTAAATATGGATATATAACCGGTGATGATAAGTTCCTATTTTCAGAACCATCTTACGCAAAGATTAATATAACGACAGCTGATATAAAATTATTAAATTTTACATATTCGCTTGATGCATTTCCTCAATTTTGTAAAAACTTTTCTTTCTATGGTGGATTAGCAGTAACCCAGGATACCACCACCATGCTTTATGGATATATTGGATTAAATGGGGATATCATCATATCTCCCAAGTATCTTTCTGCTAAGAAATTCAATCAAGGAAGAGCTGCCGTCCGGCTTAATAATAATGAAATGTGGGGACTTATAGACGCAACAGGCAACGAAGTATGCGATTTTGTATTCCGTGATATCGAGACCCCATATAATGACCGCGCAATAGCAAAAATTGATTTCAAAACGGCATGTTTAGTCAATGAAGATGGCAAGATTATTAATCAACTTGACAATGCTTATATTTACTCAAATTATTCAAAAGAGGGAATAGCCGTAAGGAGATTATCTAAATTAGTGATTGATTTTTTAGGTGCTGATGCTACATGCTATGCTAGATTTATAGATAAAAGTGGTGATTTTTTACAACCTATAGACGCGAACGATTTTAAAGACAATGCACAAAGAATTATCGATAGTGAATATTTTCTTAATGAACTATTTCCACACGATATTGTATTTGATGACGCGACTTGTTTTTCAGAGGGTTATGCTGCCGTAAGTCTCAATCATAAATGGGTATTCGTTGATACGCAACTTATACCACGAGGTAATAAAGAATATCCCGTTTTCGAATATGCAACTCCTTTTTCTCATGGCTTAGCAGGCGTAAAACTCAATGGAAAATTTGGATATATAAATCACGACTTCGAATTTATAACCCAATGTAAATATGACTCTGTTGTAACCGCCGGCAAAAATTTGTGTATGGTGTATAGTGGAAATAAAACAGATGACACCTATTCTATTACATCCTATATAAATAGGAAAAATGAAATAGTATGGCAAAATGTAGATTGTGGCAATTATTTTGCTGACAAAGATTTTCCTGAACAAAATGGCAAATGGTGTGAATTTGAATATATTTGCGCAGAAAGGTACTACATTCCTATTCTTCCTTGCATTGGATTTGCGCTAATAGCCGTTATTGTTATCATAAGTTTAATTCTTAACAACCGTAGAAGAAAAGTAAATAACAAAGTCATTCCAGAGAAAACTAACCCCATGGGACCATCTGTCGAGCAGAGACTTGATAATTTGTTGAAATAATAAAAACAGAAGTAGGAATCTTGTTTGCGTAGCGATGTAATTTACAGCGAATGGTTATGTTTTTTTAGATTGCGCGGCGGAGGGAGGTGTATATTACAAAGAGGGTGGCGGACCAGAGGAGGAGGAGGGAGAGGATGGGGTGGGGCGAGGCGGTGGAGTTGTTGATGAAGTCGAGCCACAGGGCGGCGAGGATGGCTGCGCAGGCAAGCCAGGTGGCGCGGAATATCCAACGGGCTGCCGGCGACGACGACGGCTCGGGCAGGCGGTTCATTACCTTGCGCGTAAAGAAGGGGTTGCCGGGGTCGCGCCGCATGTTTGCACGTATGAGTGTATTCAGTTCCTTGTCGTTCATTTTGAGAATTTTTGTTGGAGGCGGTCGCGTCCGCGTTTGAGATATACTTTCACCGTGTTGATGTTTAGCCCTAAGATTTGGGCTATTTCTTTTATGGGGCGGTCCTCGCAATAAAAGAGAATTACTATCGAGCGTGTGGGTTCCGCCAGGGCGTCGACGGCTTCCATTACATCTGCCGTGCGGGAGTCGTCATCGTCGGGGCCGGTGTCGGGAGCGTCATAGCCGGGGTCGAGGGGCTCGTCGCTTCTTCGCCGGAGCCAGGCCATGTATTCATTATAGGCAATTTTATAGAGCCATGTCGAGAAGTGGGACAGCCCTTTGAAACTGCGTATGGAAATGTATGCCTTGATAAATGTTTCTTGCGAGAGGTCGTCGGTGAGCACGGCGTCGCCTTTTGTGAGGTTGAGCAGGAAGCGCCGCACCTGCGGCGAGTACATCTCTACCAGACGGCCAAACGCTTGCCGGTTGTCGGCAAGCGCGCACTGCGACAGAAGTGAAAGCTCTAATATCTTTTGTCGCATGGCCCGGATCAGAGCGTGTTGTCGGATTCTGATTTTCCTGTCTGTGCTTTTTCTTTCCCGCGGGCAACAAAGTAGGCTACCAGATATGCGCAGCCAACCAGAGCGGGAATCGAGGCGATTCCTATGGCGTCGTTGAGGCCGAATCCCCACAGGGCTATTGCCAGGCCGATACCGATGGCGATGTATATCAGGCCGTTACGCAGCATTTGCATTGAGGATTCTTCGGGAGCGCCATTGTCCTTGAAGATGTAATCGGGCACGGGCTGACCGTTTTTCACCATTGTCTCGATCATGTGGTACTTGTCGCGTTTTTGTTTTGAGATGTACAGCATTACAATCAATGCTATCAGCACCGGCATACCGAATACGGCGATTATTCCGGTAATTTCAATAACGTTGTGGTCCATTTTTGAATTGTTTTTTGGGTTTGTACACCTGTTAGATGCAGCGAAAGCAACGAAAGGTTACAACAATGCACAATTCACAATGCACGATGCACAATTTTTTTTAATGCACAATGCACGATGCACAATGCACGATTTTTTAATGCACGATGCACGATGCACAATGCACGATTGACTTTCAGTGCGAAGCCAATCGTGCATTGTGAATTGTGCATTGTGCATTACGGGCGAAGCCCGATGGTAAATTGTGCATCAGAACAGCGGGGAGGGGTAGGTGCCGTCGGCGTGGAGGGAGGCGAATTTCTCGACAACGCCGGGACGGTCGGCAGCATATGTCACGCCAAACCATTTGGAGTCGGTGTCGAGCACGCGCACAGTAGCCTCGCCGGAGTTGATGAGCGTGTCGATGGCGCGGGGAATGAAGTATTCGGCTTTCGGAGTGTTGATGTCGGCATCGAGGAAGCGGCGGAACTCGCGGTCGCTGAATTCGAAATAGTCGGGTGTGAATCCCCAGAGGTTCATCGACACGGGTGTGTTGGGCTCGAGCACCTGCTCTACGCCGTTTTCGTCGGTGAAGACGATGGCATGGTCGGCGGCGCGGTAGCCGATAGAGGTGCGTTCCACCACGTCGGTGAGCAGGCCGTCTTTTGTCGAGCATACGCCACGCGCTACGGTGCCGTTTTCAGTCATGGTGTTGCCTACGCGGAAGCCCACCATTGAGTAGTCGCCTTTACGGGTGCGCTCGCGCATAAGGTCTTCGGCCATTACGCGGAAAGCGTCGCGGCCGTAGAAGTCGTCGGCGTTGATCACGGCAAAAGGCTCGTTGATTACGCCCTTGGCCATGAGCACGGCGTGGTTTGTGCCCCAGGGCTTGGTGCGGTCGGCAGGGCAAGTGTAGCCTTCGGGGAGCGCGTCGAGGCTTTGGAATACCACCTCCACGGGGATGTGGCCTTCGTATTTCGAAAGCACTTTATCGCGGAAATCCTGCTCGAAATCTTTGCGGATTACAAACACCACTTTGCCGAATCCGGCCTGGATGGCATCGTAGATAGAGTAGTCCATGATAGTTTCGCCGTTGGGGCCGAGGCCGTCGAGTTGTTTGAGGCCGCCGTAGCGCGAGCCCATGCCGGCAGCAAGAATGTATAATGTCGGTTTCATGTCGAAGTAATATAGGTTAAGTAGATGTTAAAAATTCAAAAATGATAAGTTGGCGGTAAGGATTGTCGGGCGACACTGTTTGGGATGGGAACTCCGGACGGTTGGGAGCGTCGGGGCATCCCTGGCACTCGATAGCCACGCCGTCGTAGTCGTGATAGCGATGGCCGGAGATGCTTTCGCGGGAGCCTTCGAGCCAGTTGCCGGTGTAGACTTGCACGGCGGGCTGGGTGGTGTAGACCCGGAGCACTCGGCCCGATTTGGCAGAGGCCAGCACGGCGGCCTCGCTCACGACTCCCGGTTCGTAGCCGTCGATAATCCAGCAGTTGTCGTAGCCTTTACCGTAGCGCAGGGCCGGGAAATCGGCGTGAATGTCGGCGCCGAGTTCCTTGGCCACGGTGAAATCCATCGGGGTGCCTTCGACAGGAGCCATCTCGCCGGTGGGCACGAGCGTGTTGTCTGTGGGCAGCCAGCGTGAGGCGTTGAGCCACAGGGTGTGGCTGAGAGCCGAGCCGGAGTCCTCGCCGTTGAGGTTGAAATATGCGTGGTTGGTGAGGTTTACGATCGATGGGGCGTCGGCAGTGGCTTCGAGTGTGAGCTCGAGCGAGTTGTTATCGGTCCAGCGATATGTAGCCGTGGCGACCAGGCGCGCCGGATATCCCTCCTCGCCGTCGGCCGACGTGTAGGTGAATCTCACCGTGTCGTCGGATATTTGCTCCATATCCCATATGCGGTTGGCAAACCCTGTGGGGCCGCCATGGAGGGCGTTGGGGCCGTTGTTTAAGGCAAGCTGATATTCGGTTCCGTCGATAGAGAAGCATCCGCGCGCTATACGGTTGGCATACCGGCCCGGGATTTTTCCCATGCACGGGCCGTCGTCGAGATAGTCGGCCGGGTTTTTGTATCCGAGCGCCACGTCGGCGATATTGCCGTCGCGGTCGGGCACATTGATGCTTACGATGCCTGCGCCTACGTTCGACAGCACCACATATGCTCCGACAGCATTTTTGAGAGTGATATATTTAATCTTATCTATCCGGCTCATATGTTTCTTACGTGTTTCTCCCAAGCCCAAGCCGAAGCAAGAGTCTCGTCGAGGGTGCGGCGAGCTTTCCACCCGAGTTTGCTGTTGGCCAGCGAGGTGTCGGCCCACACGGAACATACGTCGCCTGCGCGGCGCGGCGCCATTTTATAGTTGAGTTTGAGGCCGTTGACGCGCTCGAAAGTGTTCACCAGCTCGAGCACGCTCACGGGGCGGCCCGTGCCGATATTGAAGATTTCGTATTTTTCTTCCATTTTTCCGCCGACCATGCGGTTGATAGTGGCGACATGGGCTTCGGCGAGGTCGACCACATCGATGTAGTCGCGCAGGCAAGTGCCGTCGTCGGTGGGATAGTCGGAGCCGAAGATGCTGAGACATTCGCGTATGCCTGCGGCAGTCTGGGTGATGAAAGGCACAAGGTTATTGGGCACGCCACGGGGCAGTTCGCCGATAAGGGCGGATGGGTGGGCGCCGATAGGGTTGAAATATCGAAGTGCTATGCCGTCGACGCCATCGTAGGCGTGGCAGCAGTCGCGGAGGATATCTTCGCACATCTGCTTGGTGTTGCCGTAGGGCGATGTGGCGGGCTGGCGTGGCGATTGCTCGGTCACGGGCAGGGCGTCGGGCTCGCCGTAGACAGTCGCGCTCGATGAAAAGAGGATATTGTGGCGGCCGTATTCTTTCATCAACGCGCACACGTTCATGAAAGAGGTGAGATTGTTCATGTAATATTTCAACGGTTCGGCCACCGACTCGCCAACAGCCTTGAAGGCCGCGAAGTGAATCACGGTGTCGAATTCGTGGCGGAGGAACACCCCGCGGAGGGCCTCGATGTCGCAAGTGTCGACTTGCTCAAAGGCTATGTCGCGTCCGGTGATTTGCTCCACGCCTTTAATAGCCGAGGCTTCGGAGTTGGAAAAATTGTCGACCACTACCACATCGTAGCCGGCTTCGATAAGGGCCACGCAAGTGTGGGTGCCGATATATCCGGCACCCCCGCTCACGAGCACAGTCTTGTTTCCTGTTTTGTTCATTATGTCAGATTGTCAAATAAAATCGTAAGTTACGATGATTAGAAAGATATTGTAATCACGGTGTAGGGACGCACGGCTCGTGCGTCCGCGTAAATATCATTAACACAATTAATTAATATTGCTTTGCAACGGACGCACGAGCCGTGCGTCCCTACACTCAAAGTATTAACTTTCTTTTGTGACATACATTGATGTTGATATTTTATATCTTGCGGGCGCCGTCGGAAATCACCACGGGGTAGATTTTCGGCTTGTGGCCGTAGGCTTTCTCGAAGCGTTCGGTGGCCGTGGCGATGAAGCTGTCGGCAAGCTCGTCCTTGACGAGGTTGATGGTGCAGCCGCCGAAGCCGCCGCCCATGATGCGCGAGCCGGTCACGCCACATTCGCGGGCAATGTCGTTGAGGAAGTCGAGTTCCTCGCAGCTCACTTCATAGTCCTTGGAAAGTCCGCGGTGGGTCTCATACATCTTTTGGCCTACGGTGTCGTAGTCGCCGGCGATGAGAGCGTCGCACACGTCGAGTACGCGCTGCTTTTCCTCGATTACGAATTTTGCGCGCGAATAGTCCTCGGCCGAGATGTCGGCTTTGGCTGCGTCGAGCATTTCCATGGTGGCGTCGCGGAGTGTCTCGACACCGAGGCGGGCTGCAACGCGCTCGCACGACTGGCGACGACGGTTATATGGAGAGTCTTTGAGCTCGTGCTTCACCGCGGAGTCGACCAGCACCAGTTGATAGCCTTCGGGGTGGAACGGGAAATATTCGTATTCGAGCGAGCGGCAGTCGAGACGTATCAGGTTGTCTTTCTTGCCGAATACGGAGGCGAACTGGTCCATGATGCCGCAGTTCACGCCGCAATAGTTGTGCTCGGTGCTCTGGCCGATGAGGGCGAGCTCGAATTTGGCGATTTTCCCGCCGTTGAACATGTCGTTGAGAGCGAAGGCAAAGCATGATTCGAGTGCCGCCGACGAGCTGAGGCCTGCGCCAAGGGGCACGTTTCCGGCAAACACGGCGTCGAAGCCCTCGACCTTGCCTCCCCGCTTTATAATCTCGCGGCACACGCCGAAGATGTAGCGTGCCCATGATTGCGACGGGGCGTCTGCTTCGTTGAGGCCGAATTCGGCATAGTCGTCGATGTCGATGGAGAACACGCGCACGCGACCGGTGCCGTTGGGGCGCATGTCGGCCATGATTACTTTGTCGATGGCGCCGGGGAATACAAATCCGCCGTTGTAGTCGGTGTGTTCGCCTATGAGGTTGATACGTCCGGCCGAGGCATACATTGTGCCCTCGCCGCCGAAACGTTCGTTGAAGATTTTGTTGATAGTTGTTCTCATAAAGTTATTTATGGTTGGAGGTATTAGTGCTGTCTTTTTTTTGGTCGTCGAGATATTTCAGTTCGTTTTTGGCAAATTCGCGTGTCTCGGCGTCGGATTCGGGGTGGTTGAGAAGTCCTTGCAGATATGAGCGGGCAGAGTCGACATCTCCGGCCTCGATAAGTATATAGGCATACCGCCGGTCGAGGAAGAGAGCGAAATCGCGCAGGGCCCTTTGCGGAGCATTGTATTTGCCTTCGGATAGCATCCGTCGGAACAGATTGAGCACGGAAAGCGCCCGCAGGTCGTTGCTGTTGGCCAGCGCGTTGAGAAATTCTGTATGGTAAATTATATTGTTTGCCGCCACATTCCTTTCAAGGAAGGATATGGCCTGTATGTAGCATTTTAGTTCGGTGAGGATGTAGCCCAGGCGATAGTTGAGGTCTATGACTATGGAGCGCGTTATTTCCTCGGCTTGCCCTACTATTTCCTTGGCGGCAAGCCTGCGGTAGGCATTCAGGAAGTGATAGAGGGCATCGCCCCATATCTTTTTATCCAAAGCCACACGCGCGCAAAAGATGTGATAGGCGGCGTCGGCATCGTTGACAGTCATTTCGCGCTCCATGGCGGAGAGTGTCGCGTCGGGATCAGATTTCTTTTCATCGAGTCTTGCGCGCAAATCATCGAACCCCGCACGGCTTATATAAGGCGTGGCTGAATATAAGAGCTGTATGCCCAGGGGGTAATGTTCGGTGGGTGTGGAGATAAAATCCGGAACAATGATTGCAAGGCGGATGCATCCCTTCTCACGCTCTACGCGAAGCGCCACGACGTTCTCCCCGATATGGCCGCGCGCGGCCACGGCAGTGAACGAGCCCAGCCGCGCGGCACACGACCGGAAATCGAAATCGACGATATCGCCGGGCTGTATTTCGAGCGGCGGAACGCTCGGCGAGTCGAACCGGCAAGTCATGGCCGTGAGGTCGGCGGGGGCGATGTCGAAACACAGTTCAAGCACCGCTCCAAGCGGCGTCGCCGGATACTGGGGCACGTCGAGGGCGGCGTTTGAGGCAAGGAAATCTGACGAATAGGTTGCGAGCGCGCGTATGTCGCGGGCCTTTATCATTGCCTCGTCGAGAGCCCCTTGGGCCGGAGCGTTGTCGGGTCGCAGGTTTGTGTCGAGCACGCGGTAGAACAGGGCCGCGTCCCAAAGGTTGCGCGAGCCGTAGCACGTTCCGAGCATGCTTGCAATGTCGGCTAAGAGGGCTTTGGACGAGTCCGGCTCTTCATGCCGTGCAATCCGGGCTATAATCCACTGATAAGCGGCTTTGAGGTCGGTCAAGGCCAGGTAATGCTTGCCTTCGGCCATGAGATTGCGGGCATTGTCGATGCTTTGGGCATGGCGTGTGGCGTTGTCCGGCAATAAGGCATTGTCTAATTCGTCGAAACGGCCGTCTTCCGGATTCTTCTCGAAAAGGACATATTTGTTGGATGTCTGTATATTTCCGCCATTGGAGATTATAGCTATCGAAATGCGGAAACTCATGAATACATCGCCGGTGTTGACTCCTGCATCCGGCATGATTATAAAAATGAGTACGCTCCGTGAGGTGCGAATAGAAATCGTGACGGTGCGCTCTGACCGTGCCGGGGCACAGACGCGGTCGCCATCGTATGTGACCATTTCATCGAGCAAATTGTACGACCATATGCTCTTTCGGGTCATGGTCTTGCGGCCGGAGCGGGCGTCGTCGACTGTAATCGTGGCCGGGATATTGTCGTCGATGGGAGCGCCGCCTATTATATTTTCAAGATATATGAAAGTGTTCGGCGACACACGCAAAGTGGCGCCGTCTACATCTTTCATGTATTTCTGCCGAAGAAAAGCCATCTTCATATCCGAGGAGGCTTCGCTGCCGGACGCAGGTAGAGCCGGAGCAGTGCCTCCCGACCGGAGCCGTGCTTGCCCGGAGAATAATCCGCGTAATTTGTGTAAAAAATTCATAGGAAATTCTTTTATGAGTGAGAGATTGCAAAGGTACGGAAAAAGCGGAAATTTCCGATGCAAAATTGAAAATAATACCGAAAATATCCCTAAATTTGCATACATTTTCAACTATGAACAGCCTTCGCACGCGCGACATAATGTACATTAAGGGTATCGGCCCGCAAAAGGCCGAACTCTTGCAGAAGGAACTGGGCATACGCTCGGTTTACGATTTGTTGCGCCATTTTCCCACCAATTATCTCGACCGATCGTCGGTGCACACGATAGCGTCGTTTGAAGGCGACATGCCCTCGGTGCAGGTGCGCGGGAGGTTTGTCAGTTTCTCGGTGCAGGGCGAGGGAGCCAAGACGCGCCTTGTCGGCCTCTTTTCCGACGGCACGGCGGTGATGGAGGTGCTTTGGTTCAAGAGTATCCGTCATTTCCGCGACACGCTCGCCCCGGGCAAGGATTATGTCCTTTTTGGCAAGCCCACGGCTTATCAGTCGCGGTGGTCGATGGTGCACCCCGAGGTTGATTCCCCGGAGACGGCCTCCCGTCAGGAGGGATTCCGCGGAGTGTATCCGCTAACCGAGCGGCTGCGCCAACGTGGCATCGGGTCGCGACAGATTTTTACATGGGTGCAAAATGTATTGTCGACCACGCCCGAAATCCGCGACCCCCTGCCGCCATCGGTTGTGGGCCGTTGGCAGCTGATGGCGCCGAGAGAGGCTCTTGCCGAGATTCACCGCCCCACGTCGCCGCAGACGCTCGAGCGTGCCCGGCTCAGGCTTAAATTTGAAGAACTGTTCTATATACAGCTCGACTTGCAGATGCGCGTGCGCGACCGCAAAGGCCGCCTGCAAGGGCTGCGCTTCCCCAGGGTGGGGCAGTGGTTCAACTCGTTTTATTCGCAGTGCCTGCCTTTCGCCCTCACCGGAGCGCAGAAGCGTGTGGTGCGCGAGATACGCGACGATATGAACACCGGCCGGCAGATGAACCGCCTTGTGCAGGGCGACGTAGGGTCGGGCAAGACCCTGGTGGCCTTGCTTGCCATGCTCCTTGCTGTCGACAACGGATGCCAGGCCTGCATGATGGCCCCTACCGAGATTCTCGCCGGCCAGCATTTCGAGACGCTTTCGAAGATGACCGCCCCGATAGGGCTGAATGTGGCCTTGCTCACAGGCTCGACACGCGCCTCGGCAAGAAAAAAGATACATGAGGCTCTCGCCGACGGCTCGCTCCACATCCTTGTCGGCACCCATGCCGTGCTCGAAGACCCTGTAAAGTTCCACAACCTGGGCTTGGCCGTGATCGACGAGCAGCACCGTTTCGGCGTGGCCCAGCGGGCAAGGCTGTGGGGCAAGAACACTGTGGCTCCGCATATACTGGTTATGACTGCCACGCCGATTCCGCGCACATTGGCCATGACCGTCTACGGCGACCTCGACGTGTCGGTAATCGACGAGCTTCCCCCGGGCCGCAAGCCCGTGACTACGGCCATGCGCTACGACGAGCAGCGTTTCGACGTGTACCGCTTTGTCGGCGACCAGTTGCGTCAGGGCCGGCAAATATATATCGTGTACCCCCTGATAGAAGAAAACGAAAAACTCGACCTCAAATCGCTCGAACAAGGCTACGAGCAGATTTGCGATACATTCCCAAGCTACCGCACGGCCTTTGTCCACGGCAAGATGAAGCCCAAGGAAAAAGATTTCCAGATGCAGCTGTTTGCCTCGGGCGAGGCCCGCATACTTGTGGCCACGACGGTGATAGAGGTGGGCGTGAACGTGCCCAACGCATCGGTTATGATTATCGAGAATGCCGAACGTTTCGGCCTGTCGCAGCTTCACCAGTTGCGCGGGCGCGTGGGACGCGGCGCCGACCAAAGTTTCTGCATACTCATGACCAAGCGCAAGATAGCCAAGGAGACGCGTCAGCGCCTTCAAATCATGACATCGACCACCGACGGCTTCCTCATTGCCGAGGCCGACATGAAGATGCGCGGCCCCGGCGACATCGAAGGCACCATGCAGTCGGGTCTGCCGTTCGAGCTCCGCATCGCCAATCTGGCCACCGACGGCTCTATCGTGCAGATGGCGCGCGACAGCGCCGACGCCCTCCTCGATGCCGACCCGGCCCTCGCAGGCCCTTCGTGCGCGGCTCTGCGCGTGGCCCTTGCCGCCATCCGCGACGGCTCGGCATCCTGGTTCCGCATATCCTGAAAAAAGTATAATCTTAATAATCCAACTTAAATTCTTATTCCATGAAAACAAAAAAAGCATTAGTTCTGGCCGCCTCGTTAGCCCTGACCGGGCCGTGTGGCATGGCGCAGGACCTGACATTGCGTCCCGACAACATCGACCAAATCCTCAATGCGCTCACAATCGAAGAAAAGGCAAGCCTGCTTGTGGGCGGACGCAACGAAAATTTCGCCGGAGGCAACAATGCCACAGTGGGAGGCACCCGCGACCTTGTGCCCGGAGCCGCCGGCACCACCCGCTCGGTTTCGCGTCTGGGCGTGCCGCCTACCGTGCTCGCCGACGGCCCGGCCGGAATCCGCATAGCGCCCACACGCCCCGGCGATACGGAAACATATTATGCCACCGGGTTCCCCGTGGGCACGTCGCTGGCATCGTCGTGGAACGTCGACCTTGTCCGTAACGTGGGCCGCGCCATAGGCAACGAGGTGCTCGAATACGGTGCCGACGTGCTTCTGGCCCCGGGCATGAACATCCACCGTTCGCCCCTGTGCGGACGCAACTTCGAATACTATTCCGAAGACCCCGTCGTGACAGGCCTTATCGCCGCCGCGTATTCAAACGGGGTGCAGGACAATGGTGTGGGCGTGTCGCTCAAACACTTTGCCGCCAACTCTCAGGAAACAAACCGCACGGGCGTCGACGAGATAGTGTCGCCACGCGCATTGCGCGAAATCTACCTTAAAGGCTTTGAGATTGCCGTGAAAAACTCCGCGCCGTGGACCGTGATGTCGTCGTACAACAAGCTCAATGGCCCGTTCACTCAGGAAAACGGCGAGCTGCTCACCACCGTGCTCCGCGACGAGTGGGGATTTGACGGCATAGTCATGACCGACTGGATCGGTCAGCGCAACACCGCAGCGCAGGTCCGTGCCGGCAACGACCTGATGGAGCCGGGACAAGACGTGCAGATTCAGGAAATTGTCGAAAAAGTGAAATCGGGAGAGCTTGCCGAGGCCGATGTCGACAAATGCGCGCGCCGTATGCTCGAATACATCGTCAAGACACCCCGCTTCAAGGGTTACAAATATTCCAACAAACCCGACCTTAAAGCCCACGCCGCCATCACGCGCCAAAGCGCCACCGAGGGCATGGTGCTCCTTAAAAACAACGACAACACCCTGCCTTTAAAGGATGTGGAAAAAATATCCCTTTTCGGAATCACTTCCTACGATTTCATTGCCGGAGGCACCGGCTCGGGCGACGTGAACAAGCCCTATGTGGTCGACCTCCTCGAAGGGCTCACCGGCGCGGGGCTCGAAGCGGAGGGCAGTCTGCGCGACCTCTATCTGTCGTACAAGTCGTATATGGAAAACAAAAAAGAAGCCGACCGCACCGGCGGCCGCGGATGGGGCAAGGAGATTCTTCCCGAAATGCCCGTATCGCGCACGGCTATCGACAAGCAGGCTAAAATCTCCGACATGGCCGTAATCACCATCGGACGCCAGGCCGGCGAGGGTCACGACAGAAAAATCGACGACGATTTCAACCTCACCGATGTGGAACGCCGCATGATTACCGACGTGACAGACGCTTTCCATGCCCAAGGCAAGAAAGTGGTGGTGATTATCAACACCGGCGGCGTTGTGGAGACAGCTTCTTGGAAGAGCCTGCCCGACGCCATCCTCCTCGCATGGCAGCCCGGACAGGAAGGCGGCAACAGCGTGGCCGATGTGCTCACAGGCAAGGAAAATCCCTCGGGAAAACTTACCATGACCTGGCCGGTGGCGGCAATGGACCATCCGTCGTCGCTCAACTTCCCACTTGGCGGCAATGCCGGATTCAGACGCAGAGGCGAACGCGAGAACGTGGACTATACCCTCCACAAAGAAGGCATAAATGTGGGCTACCGATATTTCGACACCAACGGCGTGGACGTGTCCTATCCGTTTGGCTTCGGCATGAGCTACACCACCTTCTCATATTCAAAGCCCGTGGTGAAGGCCGGAAAAGACGGGTTTGAGGCTCACGTTACAGTTACCAACACCGGAGCCGTGGCCGGCAAGGAAGTGGTGCAGCTTTACGTATCCGCTCCGCAGGGCGACGTCGAAAAGCCCGTGCACGAGCTCAAAGCCTTCGCCAAGACCCGCACGCTCGCTCCCGGCGAAAGCCAGACATTGACATTCAAGGTCGACAATTATTCCCTCGCGTCATTCAACGAGGCCAAGTCTGAATGGATTGCCGATAAGGGCGTCTACGCCATCGGCTTTGGCGCCGACAGCCGCGACATCCGCTGCAAGGCCGACTATCGTCTTGCTAAGACCCTCTCTTATCCTGTCAACAACGTCCTGGCAGCCACACGTCCGCTCTAAACCGTTTTAAAATATGATGAGGCCGCCCCTGCTTTGTGCGGGGGCGGCTTCAATTGTTAAAAGAGGATAAACGATAAAATTTACATAGAACTTTTTGGGAAGACATGGCGTTATGTAGTCAAAAGCAAACAAACAATAATCAATCCCCTCATACACCAAAAAGTATTATGGCACAAAAAAGTTATTCGCCCGTCGTGCAAGAGCTTATCGACATGATAGCTAAAAACGGTTGGCAAGACAAATTCCAAAAGGCGCTCGACAATTGCCACGCCCTCAACACAATCGAGTACGAACCCATTAAAACCCTCGACGACTACTACGATTGGCTCGAATCGAACCTTCACTGGGTGCCAAAAGAAGACCCCGAAGGCGACATCGTGTACCAGCATGTGACGATGTTCTACTTCCTCCTCGACCAAAGCCCTGTAAAGGAACTTCAAACACCTATCATCCCGTCGCAGCTCAAAGGCAACGTGATGCCTCCGCTGTCGCCCCTCTCCGAATGGATGCGTAAGTTCGTAATCTCTCTCGGACAATGGATGGATTCTCCCGAATCGCTCGACGATGCCGCCGTGCAGTCGTATTACGACTCTCCCCGCTACAACATGAGCGACTATGAGATGCCTATGGGCGGATGGAAGACTTTCAACCAGTTCTTCGCCCGCAGCGTCAAGCCCGGCTACCGTCCTATCGCAGCCATCAACGACGACCATGTGATTACTTCGCCTGCCGACTCCACCAACGACGGCCAATGGGAAGTAAACGCCGACTCGCAGGTCTACATCAAAGGCCTTGAATGGAGCATCGAAGAGCTTCTCGAAGGTTCCGACTATAAGGACGACTTCGCCGGAGGTATGTGGATTCACCAGTTCCTCAACACCACCGACTATCACCGTCAGCATGCCCCTGTGGGCGGCAAGGTGCTCGAAGCACGCGAAATCCAGGGCGCGACATGGCTCGGCGTTACCACCGAACCTATCGAAGGCGATGAAAAAGGCCGTGTGCGCATCGTCCGCCGTAAACTTACCGCCCTTGACGAGGCCGGCTACCAGTTCCTCCAGACCCGTGGACTGATTGTAATCCAATCGAAGATAGGCAAGGTCGCCATCCTCCCCATGGGTATGGCACAGGTATCCTCAATCATCGTTACCGCCGAACCCGGCGTAACCCTCCGCAAAGGCGAGGAAATATCCTACTTCCAGTTCGGCGGCTCCGATATCGTAATGGTATTCGAACGCGACTCCAACGTGAGCATCACCGCCCAGCCCGGCGTACACTACAAAGTAGGTACCCGTATCGCCCAGGCCTTTCCCGCAGGCGAATAACACTCTCCGTGTGTAACGGAACTATTATATCAACATCCCGGCGGAGGACCCAAGTTCGGGTCCTCCGCCACTTTTTTTAACAGGTACTATCATGAAGACAAAATTGAAACTGCTGCCCGCTGCGATGTGCGCGCTGTATGCGGCATTGGTGGTGTTCGGAGGATGCAGCAATGCCAAGGAGATAGAGGCGGAAGATGTGTTCGGCGACACATTGAAAGTGGCCACAATCTACGGGCCTGCCTCATTTTTCTCATACCGCGACACCCTCATGGGCTACGACTACGACTTCATGGAAGCCATAGCCGCCGACCATGGCAAAACAGTGCGCTGGATTGTCGCCCCGTCGGTCGACGAGGCCATAGCCATGGCCGATGCCGGCACGGTCGACATCGTGGCCGCGCCGATACCCGAAAAAGACGCCGCCACAATATATAAGGACAAGGTCACGCTGTGCGGTCCCGAGATGAAAGTCGACGAGGTGCTTGTGCAGCCCGCCGGCGACACCGTGCTTGTCAATATAGCCGACCTTGCCGGAGAGACGATTTATGTCGAAAAAGATTCCAAGTCGGAGGCTAACCTCCGCCGCATCAATGCCGATCTGGATGGCCGCATCAACATCGTGGCCGTCGACGCCGACTCAATAGCGGTGGAGGACATGCTCGCCGAAGTAGCCGACGGCGAGCGCGGGCCCGTGGCCACCGACCGCGAAACCGCGTTGATAAACAAGGCATACCATCCCGAGCTTCGGCTCACTCTCTCGCTGTCGGAACCTGAAACGACACGCTGGGGCGTGGCCTTCGGCAAAGACAAAGCCGCCCTTGCTGTCGACACATGGTGCACAGGCGTCGAGCCCGAAAAAGAGCGCGGCGACATCCTGAGCAAATACCTCGACGCCCAGAGAGTGGCCCCCGTGGCAGGAGCCAAGTTCGACTTCGACCTCCGCAACGGCTACGCCTCGCCTTACGACGGCCTGTTCAAGACCCACGCCGAGGGCAGCCGCTGGGACTGGCGTCTGCTCGCCGCCCAGGGCTTTGCCGAAAGCCGCTTCAAGCCCACGGCCAAATCATGGGCCGGAGCCTCCGGCCTTATGCAGATCATGCCCGCCACAGGCCGTCAGTTCGGATTGAAAAAATCCGAGATGTTCAACCCCGACCGCTCCATCGAGACAGCCGTGAAAATCCTCGACTACTACGACAATATGATGGCCAAAAAAGTGCCCGACCCGCAAGAACGAATAAAATTCACCCTCGCCTCATATAACGCCGGAGCCGGCCACGTGCTCGACGCCATAAAACTCGCCGAGAAATACGGCCTCGACCCCACCGTGTGGGACGACAACGTCGAGAAAGCCATGCTCATGAAAATGAACAAGAAATACTACCGCGACCCCGTCGTGCGCCACGGCTACTCCCGCGGCCGCGAGACCGTCGACTACGTCGACCGCATCTACGCCTACTACGACCAAGTCCGTTCCCGCATCCCCCGCGGCGACACCTTCGAAACCCACCCCGACATCCTCTAACTCCCCCCGGTTCGTACCTAACCGCAAATTTCACAAATTCCACAAATTACGATTGTTTGTGGAATTTGCTGTATTAAAGGGGGCGGTGGATTTAGCGTTAATTGCCGTTAATTGTTCATTAATCAAAATTTATGGCTCATTCGCGGTCATTAACGCAAACCAACCATAAGTTGCAAAAAAATAGGAGACGGCCCACATTCATTTGTGGCCGCCTCCTGCTCCTGTTATTAGATATATGCTTACCTTATTTAATTAAATGTTTAAAGTATTGATTTCCAATATTGAAAATATATGCTCCGGTTTTAAGATTTGATTTGGCGTATTCACCTTCAAATATTAAAATGCCTTGGAGTGTATATATCCTGACATATGTGTCGGAGTCATTCAAAATATCGTTGATGCCTGAATTTACATCGACAGTAACAGAGCATGTAGCAGATATGTTTGTCCCATCTTGTGTCGAAGCAATAATAATCGCATTGCCTTCTCCGTTAGCAGTTAATTGGCCGGCGGTGTTTACTGATGCAACTGATGAATTGGTTGAAGACCAGTTTATGCTTTTGTTGGTAGCGTCGGCGGGTTCAATCTGAGCATCTAATTTAAGAGATTCACCGACAGCCAATTTAACTGAAGATGGTGCTATTGAAATTAGAGTGACAGGTACAAAACTTTTATTTACGGAAATTTCACATATTGCAGAAAGGTTGGTGCCGTCTGTTGTAGAGGCTATAATTTGAGCATTGCCTTCTTTATGCGCAGACACAAGCCCTGTTTCTGTAACAGTTGCAATGTTGCTGTTTGTAGAAGTCCATCGGATATTCTTATTAGTCGTATTTTCAGGAAGAACTGTTGCGTTTAGTTGCATAGTTTCACCAGCTGTCATGTCTGCGTTTGTGATTGACAACGCTAATGATTCCGCAATAATTATTTTTGCTTTGACTGTGACCTTGCAAAGAGCGACAAAACCGCCATCTTCAGACGTCGCCATTATTGTCGCTTGTCCCGGTTTAACCGCATAGACAGTCCCGTCGGGAGAAACCATAGCCACACTTATATCCGAACTTGTCCAATTCACAGATTTATTGGTGGCATTTTCAGGTAAAACAGTGGCAATCAGTTGTTCAGATTCATCCTCTGTTAATTCTAAGGCTGATTTGTTTAAAGCAATATCTGTAACAGGCTGAATAACAGTTACGGTACATACATCTTTTATTTCGGGATTCTCAACAGAAGTTACTGTAATCTTCGCTTCTCCCCCACTTATAGCCTTAACCGTTCCATTATTGTCGACCGTTGCTATCGATTCATCGGAAGATTGCCATGTGACAGCTTTATTGTCCGCATTGGCCGGATAAAAAGTTAGTTGCAGATTCTCATATGTTTCACCGGCATTCAAGGTAATAGTTGTGGGTTTTATTGAGATGGACTGAAGCGGTTGATGCACGGTTATTTCACAGATAGCGAAAATATTCGCATTTTCTTTACTCGAGGCTTTTATTATAGTCGTTCCACATGATAATGCTGTTACACTACCATAATTGTTCACGTTGGCAACATTAGGATTCGATGACGACCAAATAATAGTTTTGTTGTCTGCATTATTTGGTTGCACATCAGCAATGAGGTTTATGATGTTGCCAACATTTAGGCTCAATGAAGAATGATTGATTGAGACTTCGTTCACCGGAACAGGTATAGCCTTAACGGTTGCAAATGAATATGGATTCTGTCCTGTAGATCCTGGAGGATATGTAGGGGAGGAATACATGGAGTAACCTTCTTTTGGTACATAAAGGGTACACCCTTTAAGATCGACTGCATCAGGATAATATTGTGTTGTAAAAATAGGTGGTGTTATTCGATTTATATAATAAGTTAATTTTGACTCACGTTTTAGTTTCGAGTCGTGATTATCAATTTTTTCAACTTGATTGCCGATATAAACAGTCTGACCATTTTGAACAGGAAATGAATTGATATGAAATACTTTTAGGGATTCTGGCAACCTTAGTGTATCGGGCAATATTGCTGTGTCTTTAAAGGCATATTCCCCAATTGTGTGAATAGAATTAGGCAAATTGATTTTTGATAAGTTTCTACAGTCGTAAAAAGCACGATCGCCGATACTGTCAATGGTTTGAGGAAGAATTACTTGTAGTAGTTTTAATCCATCCACATCCATCATAATATTAGATCCAATTTTTTTTACACCGTCTCTTAATATTAAAACCTTTGGGGTAGGGTTTGTCGCATAGGAAGCATTCCTATGGTTGAATTGTTTAAGGATTTCGCATTTGGTACTTCCATAATCAAGTGTGTCTGCTGAAACATATCCTAAAAGGTATGATGATATGTTTGGAAGAGATTTTGGTATAGAGAATCGTCGTATACTGACAGATCCAGATAAATCGAACATATGAAGTTTTCCGATGGGTTGAGTTGGATTATCTTTATATTCAGTATCTACAATTTCTACGTTGGTGAGGTCTAAATGTCCATTTAACTTTTGCTTCTTCATGAGGGATCCAATGAATGTGAGGTCGGTATTGTTGACATAGCCGGTTACTGTAAGGTTTTCAATGGTCTGTTGGTCACCGTAGTTGATTTTACTTGACAACCAACCGGGAGTTTGGTTGTCGACCACAAGTGTGGTCGCTTGTGCTCCGCACAGCATATAGCTGAATATCAGAGCAAGAAATGTGAGTAATTGTTTCATATTATATTGTTATTATTTGGTTGCGAGAATTGAATTTTCAGCATTGTCTAATTCATGAGTGAACAATTCTAATAGAAAGTACAGTCCGCTGTAATCGCTTATATAATACTCTCCGCAATCAATCTGAATACGCATCTCTGGAAAATTATTTGCTAAATCATTAATTAATGATTGTCGATATGTGTTTAAGGAGCCATGAACCAGGTAGTTGCGTAATTCGCGAATATTTTTGTTAATTACTTCAACAGTTGTCGGGTAGTTTTTGCCATATATCTGTTTAAGATAATCTTCAACCCCCATCTTTTTAGATTTATTAGAAGTACTTTTCTTTAAATCTACACAAGAAGATATATGTGTTTCCACTATGTTCATTAGCGATACTTCCCAAAAAGAGTAAAGTCCAATGAACATAGAACGCATGATTCTTATATGACGTTCTTCAAGTTCTTGAAGTTGTTGTATCCACGGATTTTTAAGTGTAGACTTTTCTTCGTTGGAAATAGAATAATCCGTGATTATGTCGTATAAGTGGGCTTTAAAGATGTTTTCTTGACTCTGTTGCGATTCTTTAAGTATTTCTAATTGTTCGCAAAAACCTTGATGGACTATGTCTCGTTCTGCTTTACAATTTGTTCGGCCTTTGGCTATTGTCATTATGCTATAACTTGCCGCGGGACCTTCTCTTTGGCGGTTTGATTGGTTTGGATATAGAAAACGTGAGGTCTGTACTGTTACCCGTTCCACGTATGGAGGCTCTGGTATTGCCCATCTCAGTAGAACGAGCAAACTTGCAGAGGCCTCACGCAGAATATGATATATGAAGCCATCTCCTACGCTCGCGCGCAGGAACTGACGGAATATACATATCCACCAAGGCATCTACTGTTTGCTACATTCTTGACTGAGATTGAAATTTACCAGATTTCCATACGTCAAGAAAGAGCGTCGAGTAAACTCTAACTTTGCAGCAGCAAGTGGGAAAATGGCAAATTCGTCTTAAAAA
>ERZ777011.172-NODE-172-length-104997-cov-17.284281_pt1 | contig 104997 bp, 92 predicted proteins | sample MGYA00374964_ERZ777011 | MGnify/ENA primary metagenome ERZ777011 (study PRJEB29310, sample SAMD00008975) | mouse gut metagenome | study: EMG produced TPA metagenomics assembly of the Metagenome analysis of fecal microbiota from mouse which was promoted... | reverse complement strand
CTTAATCAAAGATTAAACAATGGATGAACCATTAAATTAAAAGAACAAGAGAATGAAAAAGAAGAGCAAGTACGGGAGAAATCCCGTGTCAGACCCGAAGACGCACTGCGTGATGGTGCGCTTCGACGATGCGGAATGGAACAGGTTCCTCACGATGTACGAGGAATCACAGGTGTACGCGAAAGCTGTCTTTCTGAAAGCGCACTTCTTTGGGCAAAAGTTCAAGGTGATGAAGGTGGACAAGGCGATGTTTGAATACAGCACCAAGTTGTCCGACTTTCACGCCCAGTTCCGTGGCATCGGCACCAATTACAACCAAGTTGTGAAGGAACTGCGCTGCCATTTTTCGGAGAAGAAGGCGATGGCATTGCTTTACAAACTGGAGAAGCATACCATCGACCTTGTGAAACTGAGCCGGGAGATTGTGGAGCTTTCGAGGGAGATGTATGCCAAGTGGGAGCAATCAAGACAAGGTTGATTATATGGCCTCGATAAAAGTGAAGTTCAGACCTTCCTCGACCATAGGTAAGGAAGGGACAATCTATTACCAAATCATCAATAAGCGTGTAATCCGTCAACTAAGGACGGATTACCGCATCTATGCAGATGAGTGGGACGAAGGAAATGTACTTTAATTCTCGCCAATATATCTATATCGTAATGAATCGGGATATTAATTGATCATTTGTTTATAAAGAAGAGTATTAGCATGGTAACCCAGACAATCACGTTACATATAATTACATACATGAACTTTTTATGGAATTTGTCTATTTGTGAAGACACTTCACCTTTTATGTTATCTACAGCATCGTTGATCTTTGAAACTAAGGAATTACATGAAGTCTCGATTTCTTTGCAATCTTGTCTAAACGATTCGGTATTATTCTTATAATCCTCTCCAATAGTGGCAATAAGTGCATCCAAGTTGTCTTTTATAGTAGAAAGGCTCTTTACATAATTTGCCGTTACCGTTTTTAATCCATCGTATGAGTTGATGGTATTTTCAACTTGTCTGCGAGCAGATTCTATATTCCGAAGATTAACTTCTAATTCGGTTAGAGTTTTGTTTATTTTTTCGTCAATCATATTATTGGTATTTGGATACTATGTTTTTTAAATTATTTAGATGTCTTTTTAATTGAATATAAGAGGAAAGCTTTTGAAGATAATCCTTCCTGGATTCATCAATTGCTGCATGACTTATGAACAGATCTGCATACTCATCAAGTAACATTAAGTTGTTTTTTGAAGTATAGTATTCAATGACTTCCTCATAATCGTTACAAATTTCCTCTTCTAACATTTCATTATCTTGTTGACCAAGGAAGAGTATACAGAAAATGTTCAGCAGATTGAGGACAGGATTCATTTCTGCAGCAGCCCGACGAATAAGGCGGACAGCACCATGCAGGTGCTTCACATTGTCTTTCTGGGCATCGTTATTTACAATGTCTGCATCAACTACCCGCATATATTTCTTGACCAGCTCAAAACTCGTGGTTTCCGCTTCTGAATGCTTGTCGCTATCGGTGTCATCCTTTAGGGAAAAAGGAACTTCCGCTTTCACACTTGCGTCGTATGTAACAAATCCTTCCCTGGCATATTTAGAATTGAAGTAGTAATAGATGAAGTCCTTTAAGTCTTCATTTGTTTCCTTCCAATCCTTTTTTGAGGTGATAGCCATGTTGCAGAATTGCTCCATATCCAAAATACCTCGGGCTCTCTTGTCGGCAATACTTCTGTAAACAAAGGCTGTAAGATGTTTTAGACAAGCCATGATGACATCTTCTTTTTTAGCCATCTGCATAACTTCATCTATCATCGTTTCTACCCTGTCTTCGGAATAGTACTTACGATAATATGAACGGAGGTGTTCGTAGTAGCAGGAACTGTCCTGACAGATTGTTGTGATACGAAATATTTGTGCCGAATAATCTTCGGTGAAGTCGTCGATCAGCCCAATCACACACATTCGGTATATAGCCTTTTGGATAGCATCTTTGTAATTGGTAGACCCGAAATTGGATATAAATTTGAAACCTTGCTTAGTTTTTAGGTTTTTGGCATTTGGAGTATTGAACAATGGCATGTTCTTTTCATACAGACATTTATTATATTCATCAAGGACATAATTATCTTCATTATATGACACATAATATGTAAGAATAGTGCCTTTAGAGTATCTGTTGATGAATTGAAGTATACCTTTACTTTGTCCAACTTTGCGAGTTTCTATACCAGGAATTTCCTCGTTACTTATCTGCACGTATAACCTGCTCATGAGTAATTCCATCACATACAGCTCAAAGTCTTCGCCAAGGAAATTGCTGTCATAGAAAAACTTATTGTTTATATAGTCAGCAGAGTATTCTTTCCATTCATCTGTTCTGGCATTTTTACTCCAAAATTTTTTAGGCGAATACATTATGGTTGCCAATGCCATTTTTCGGTCTCTTCCTGCACGTCCTGCCTCCTGTACAAAGGACTCCAACGAACTGGGGAAATTCAGATGGAAAGTAAGGCGTACATTAGATTTGTCAATACCCATACCAAAGGCTTTTGTGGCCACCATGAGCTGTGTGTTCCCAAGCAGAAAATCATCTTGGCATGAAGTATCGTCCCCGCCTTTGTAGGTGGAGAAATTACTGACACGGTATGCCCTAAGTTTCCTGGAGACAGAGGGGACACTTAGGTTCGTATACTCATTATCTGATTTGCGAAGGCAAAATACAATTCCAGCAGTATCTGTGTATTGCGCTTTGCACCAGCAGTTATCTACGTGTGTGTAGAGATTCGTATTCCTGATTGCAGATACCTTTTCGCTATCAGTAAGGTTCTCTCTTTCAATGAAATGATCCTTTATATAACTTATATCATCTTCATTTTGTATCTCCTGTATTTTTTCAGTTGCGTCATTGATTGCATCAATGAGAGCCGTTTCCTTAAGGTCTCCGACTTCCCATGCCTTTGATGCGTTTGTAGCATCAATAGGATAAACATTATACTGCAATTCCAGCCGATTGGTGTTCTCGAATCTGACCGTTGCATCATCTTCCAAAGAATATGAATTACTGCCGGAGAGTTCACGCTCCACGTCTGCCAACACATCGAACGAAGCCGTTGCAGTCAAGCCAAAGAGAGAAATGTGATTGTCCGTACCTTCTACCTCCTTTGGCAACACATAATTGTATAGATTACGACCTAAATGCAGATAGGCAAGCCGGAAATCATGCCCCCACTCCGAGACACAATGCACCTCGTCTATAACTCCATATGCGAAATAGACGTTTGACTCGCGCATGGAGCGCAGAACCTCCCTAAAGCGATAGATACTTAACCGTTCAGGGGAGAGAAACATAATTTGTATCTGAGAACCAGTAAGGGCCTGCTCACGCCTATGGGCCTCCTCATGGTACATCGTAACATCGCTATTGATATACGATATACAATCAATGCCAGTCTTGAGCAGGCCATCGTATTGGTCTTTCATTAAGCCTTTCAATGGGTCGACGACCAATGTTACGCCGGGTTGAAGCATTGCAGCCAATTGGTAAGTCAGAGATTTTCCTCCACCTGTCGGCAGCAAACCAATTACACTCTTCAACCTCAAGGCTCTATTGAGAATAGGTAATTGACCAGGACGAAAATCCTGTTTCCTGAAAATAAGTTGTAAGAAATAACGAAGATGAGACACTGTTGTCTCGTTCTGAATGTATTTCCCGCTGGGTTCCTTTTCCACAAGCGACTTATATTCAATACGTTCCGTTGTGTACAATATGCGTGGTTCGTAGACGGATTCGGAAGAGCGGACAATGAAATAGCAATCATTCTTAGCCCTGTACTTTGAGAATGCCACATGCTCAGGGTCTGCAAACTTGTCAACCGACACGTCGATAACCATATCATAAACTTCGTCAGGAGCTGCAGAACGGACATCAACTACACTCACTTTCGGCAACAGCATGCCATCGTATTTCTCTGTCATTGCAATGAGATTCCCATAGAGCTCTGCAAAATCCTCAACGGCGATATTGGCTATGTTCGTACAATCATCTATGATAAGGATTTTCCATTCTTCAGACAAAAGGTCAATCCGTCCGGTTATCAACGCCTCTATAATGGTCTTCTGTATTCGGGCTATTACCTTTAGTGCCTTTTCCCTCTCAGTCTGTTCTCGCTGCATAAGAGCAGTTGTAATGCGCTCACTTGCGTACGTCGGGATACCTCTTGATATAAGGTTGCTGACAAGTGCAAAAACGGGATTCAAACCTCTACGCACAGTCATGTCAAACGGAGCCATTATCTCAAAAGCACCTTCATTGAAGATTCTTTTCTCAGGCATCGTCTCTTCATAGCATGCAAAGAATTGCAATGGGGCAAAACAATTGTATTTGTGGAGAATGCTTTCTTGGGATTTTAGCGAGAATATAAAACTCTTGATGAGACATCCATAGGCCTTTCCATTCGAATGTTTGCCGAAGTAGGTTTCTCTAAAGTCAGTAAATACCCGTATGCCATTATCTCTGAAGTAATTCTTGAAGGCATTGATTCGGCTTTCATTGAGATTTGCAGGGCCGACACACAGAACAATATGCCTTGCCCCAGAAGAGGTTATCAGTTTGGAAATCCCTTTAAGGCTTACGGACTCAATATCGAGAACATTTGAAAGTATATGAATAACACAAGGCTGTTCAACATTGATGCTTTGAATAGCTCTAATCGAAGCATCGTCCGAAGGAAGATATTCGGAACAAGTCTCTACCACTGTGCAGGAATCATCATCAAGTGCCTGCTTCACATGTAACAGAGCTCTTTCACGTGCTATGTCAGAAGGTTCTTCCAGTGTTATCTTTTTAAGGCAAGACAGCAGTCCCTCCCTTCTCAGATTTTCAATAACAGCCAAAGAGCCTAGTCCTTGCCCACATCCCCAGTCGAAAATCTCAACGCCATTCCGCACTTCACCATAAGGGAAGTTTCCTTTCCCTTATGATTTGTCTAAAGCATAGTTGAGTTTGTGGCAATGCATACGACCATAGGCCGCCATATAGGCAGAACAGAGTTCCTCTGTTTCGAGTATCGCCGTGCCACGTTCAAGATTTCTGCCTGCCTCGTCTTGATAAGTCCATGGCATTGAACGATATTTTAGAGGAAGGTCGGCCTCGGCCATCTGGATTATATGCTCTATTGTGAGAGGATGATACTTCCTTATCTTGTCTTCGTACATCTTATTTTCCAGTTATCGTTTCACTGTTAGGATTCAATTGGTGCCGCCGCCAGTTGGCAACAGCCATTTCCTTGCTGGCATTGGCATAGCAATACTCACATAAGTGCGGGCATGTGTTGTATTCGCCAATGTCTTTGCTCTTCATGCAGCCACATGCTATACGTTGTCCTTTGTCTCTGTTGCTCTTGTTAATGGTTGCAAATGTGCCATTGTCAAGTGAGATTGCACCTTGTGGTATTTCCATTGTATCCATCTCAGAGAATAAACTATGTTTAGAATTTATTATTTTCGCACCAAGAAAATCCATCAATTTCTTAGACTTATATCCGAAACGCACCATAAGACGGTCATCCACGCAATGATTGTGTTCCACTCCATCCAAGTCAGCAGCTTCACCACAAGTAGCAAGAATATAGTTCCATTCTTTCACTTTGTTAAGATGAACGAGCTTCTCCGCAAATTCTATCATTTGCTCATTTGCCCAATCAATATAATTAACATGGCTACGTTCAAGATTAGCTTTAACCTTGCGGTATGAAACTATATCTGCAAAGCTGAAAACAAGCTTTTCGGTATATCCTCTAAGTTGGTCGCCTATATATTCTATCTTCCGCAAAAGCTTATCCATGTCAATCTTGTCTGTAAGAATAAGGGGGTCAAATCGCCATACAACCGCACCCATCCCAAGCTTGGCAACAAGCAGTTTGAAAGTCTCAATACGTTCAACAAGCGGAGGTACGCCCTGTTCTAACTTCTCTTCCTCATAATCATTGAGCGTGTACTGTATATAACATCCAATACCTCTCTCTCTTAAGAAGTCAATATGATTAAGAAGCGGACGGGGATTCTTCGACCAAAAGACAATGAACTGAGTATCTTCATAAGACACATAACTCTTCTTCCCATTAAATGGATTGGTCCATGCTGAATATCCTTTCTGCAGACGTTCAAAAAACCAATCGGAATAAAATGCTGGTATATCAGTGCTTCGACTTGCAGAAACGACAACAGGAAAAGTCGCTTTAGCAATCTCTCCATTATCCAAAATAATGGTTCTGTCCTCTTGCTTCTTGTTCATAATTCACCCTACATTGCATTAGTATAACGAGAAGCGTGACACTGCCAGTAACCACGTCTTAAAGTGCAGGCCCTGAGAAAACCTTAATCAACAGATATGGTTAAGCAGCCCACGCTATAACGTGGGAACTGCCATGCCAATTCTTGTTGATTTCGTGTTTCAGTTTCTCAGGCTTCGCACTTACAAGAGTAGCATAACGCTCCTATTATTTCGAATCTATTGGAAATGGTCACCCAAATCCAATTGCAAAAGTACCTAAAATATTTGGGAAATAAGAACGTAAGAAGAAGAAGTGTATCATCCAAAAGGAAATAAGTCCATAAAAGGATGAAAAAATATAGCGCCTACTCGTCAAAACGGCAAACAAACCCCGAAGAAGTTCTGCGAATATACACGGAGACAGATCTGTGCTATGGAATTTTTCTGATTATGAGCAATTTCTTTCTCCAACTATCTGGATTCCCAAATAAAATTTGTACTTTTGCGTTCAAGATGGCGTTCTTTTGATGTAATGCAGAACAAAACAGAATACAGAACTTCGCTCGTTTCTAAATCGTTACCTGTCAAGAAATAAGTTTCTGCAAGCCATTCATTTTCAAACGAAAAGACATATCATAGTGTCTCGAGCAATGGAAGGTCAGATTCTTATTGATATTGGCAGCCATGCTCCAACGCTGTAATTCCAATGAAGTCCAAGCTCCGTATGTAAATCCTGTAAAGACGGGATCTTCCGGGTTGCCTCTTTCACCGAGGTATTTTTCTGCCTGTGAGGAAATGTCAAGATACTCTTGTCCGCCAGTCTTCTTTTGTTTGAAGACGATTCTCGTGTAATCTCCAAATTTTTGAACTTCGCTCCATGTGAGTTTCTGAATATCGCTTTTACGAAGTCCGGTCAGGCATGAAAAGAGGAAAGCTCTTTTTAGAATAGGATAGCGGCAAGGAGTAGCAGCCAACTGTTTTACCTCTTCCAAGGTCAGATAGTCACGCTTTACTTCTGCGGCTTTGAATCCCTCGATTCCACGCAAAGGATTTACAGGTATGATTCTTTCATCGTAGGCCTGGTTGATACAGGCGCGGAGCTTATTGAAATAAGAGACTTTTGAGTTTTGGGACAATCCTTGAAACACATCCCTTTCCCTACGTGGACCGGTACGCTTGTGAGTGTCTTTTTCCACATTGTTCAAAAAATCCTTGAAGCCGTTTATAAACTCCGGAGTAATATCTTTGAATGTGGTTTTCTCATCACAATAGATTTCAAGATAACGCAAGCAGCTTCTCCAGTTACCCCAGTTTCCTTCAGATTCTGGATTCTTGTGTCTTTCTTCAACCATCTTCCGATAGTATTCCAAAAAAGGAGTATCTTCTTTGAATTGGCGAGTGAAAGAATACTCTCCGTTCTGCATTTCAATGAGGCGTTTGGATTTTATAGCCTGAGCGGTTGCCAATGTCTGTCTGTTCTGCTCACGCTCCAGTGGAGTAGTGGCATCGATCAGATAAAGTTTCAAATACTCTTTCTGACGTTTACCATTTCTGTAGATGTCGAGATACAAGCTCACGTTACCGTTTGCCAACTTCTTTTCCCGTAATTTTACGGGTTCTTTCTGGATTGTTGTTTTCTTAGTCATAGCCTGTTCCTATTTTAATGAGAGATGTGATTCATTGTCTTCGGGGGACAGAATTTTGTCCCTCGTGTCCCTTATGGGGGACAATTTGGGGACAAAAATACAAAAAAATATGAAAACAGGCAGAAAATACGGAGAGAAAGAGGAAATATAAATTCTTATAAAATCATTGATTTTTCGCACTTTACGGATTTATATTTTCTCTTTTTATGCTTTTCTTTTCTTTGTATCATTTGCCGATGCAGAAATTTCTAAATATTGATTCTAATGTATCCTCTGTTTTTATTGTTCCACCGATTATTTCGCCAAGGTTATATATGCATTGACGTAATTCTTCACTTAATAATTCATTACCCATATTTTGTTTAATTCCGTTTATCAAAGTTTTTATATTCTGATGAGAGGAATATAAGGCCTCGTAATGGCGTATATTTGTGATAATGATATCATTTTCTTTTATTTCAGGAATATTTGCTACATCATATATTATACTCTCTAATACAGATATATTTGTTCCTTGTTTTGCACTAAGTTCAATAATGGATGAGTCTGTTATAGAATGCTTGTTTATTATTTGTTTTAACGATTCTATTTCTGTTTTTATATTATCTATACAATCAGATTTATTGAATGCAATTATTATTTTCTTTCCATCTAATTTGGGGACAATACTAATAATCTCATTGTCCGTAGGTATTTTATCTATTACCCATATAATAATTGAGGCTTCATCTATTTTTTTGAATGTCCGTTCTATTCCAATATTTTCTATTGTATTTGTTGTTTTTCTTATACCTGCCGTATCAATGAAGCGAAATGATACTCCATTAATTTCTATTGTATCTTCTATTACATCTCGTGTCGTTCCATGTATATTACTCACAATAGCTTTATCATCGCCTAATAATTGGTTTAATAAAGTACTTTTGCCTACATTAGTTTTACCAATAATAGCAACAGGAATTCCTTGTTTCATAGCTCTTCCTGTTTTGAATGATTTTAATAAAGAAGAAATCTTGCTTTCTATTTTGTTCGCAAGGTATAGTAAATCCTCATTATTTGCAAATTCAAGTTCTTCGTGATCACTGAAATCAAGTCCGAGTTCTATTAGCGATGTCATGTGCAATAGTTGTTCTCTTAAAGAGTGCAATTCAGATGAGAACTTTCCGCGCAGCTGGTTCATGGCCATTATATGTGTTGCACGATTGGTTGACGCAATTAAATCAGCAACAGCCTCAGCTTGGCTTAAATCCATTTTCCCATTTATGAAAGCGCGCTGTGTATATTCTCCCGGTGAGGCTTGTCGGCATCCATATTGGATTAGAAGTTTTAATATTCTATCTGCAATATACTGTGAGTTATGAAATGAAATCTCAATACAATTTTCACCAGTATAAGAGTGAGGAGCATGAAAAATGCTAATTAGGACTTCGTCTATTATTTCTTTGTTATTGCAAATTTTTCCATAAGCCAATGTATATGGTTTACGTTCCTTTAATGGGGTTTTGTCTTTGGGAATAAAAATTTCATCTGCAATATTGATAGCCTCTTTACCTGAAATTCTTATTATTCCTATAGCTCCACCTTGTGATGTGGCTATTGCGCAGATAGTTTTTTCTGTATCCATTCCTGTTTCTTTTATCATTAACTATAAATATTTTTCCACTAAATAATTTGTAAGAAACATTTTGTTTGCTTTTCGCTTCTGTTCTTTAACTATAATATATCTGTTCTTTTGGAAAAAATTAATAGCTGTTATGCTTACTTCTGATGTAAGTTTCTTTATTCTTCTTGTACGCGCATATAGTTCCATTTCGTTGAGTAAAGTTTTAGCGATGCCAATGCGTTGGAAGTCTTTATGAACAAACATAGAATTAATATATCCATCTCTACTGATAGAAGAGAAGCCAATAATTTGTTTTTTATATGTTTCTGCGACTATAAAATAATGACTGGTAATTAATTCTTTCCAACGTTTAATGTTATTTCCGCATGATGCCCAATCTTTTGCTTCATTAATAGAATAGTCATTGATGTTTATGCTTAGGATTGTATCTTTGAATATCTTTTGTAAAACTTCAATATCTTTACTTTCTGCATTCCTTATATAAAAATCGGTTCTTTTCATTTCTAATATAGGAAAGTTGTTCCCTTGGGAGTCTTTTGCATTTCTATTATATATAACAAATCCCATTTTATGATAAAAAGTACTGGCATTAGGATTTTCTTCATTCACATCAACATATTGAGTCTTAAATTTTTCTATTCCTATTGTCATTAATCTCCTGCCAATACCTTTACCAAAATAGCTCGGGCTAACAAATAGCATTTCTGTTTTTTTTACATTCAATACCAATAAATCCTATTATTTCGTTTTTATAATATGCTGTGATGAGTGTTTCAATATTCTTTAATCCTTTTTGTACATATGGTCGTAACCTAAATATATCTTGGTGAGTGAGAAATGAATGCGATACTTTTACAGATAATTCCCATAATGAAACTAATTTTGATATCAATACGTCTGTTCGTTTCTCATTTATTCTAATGTCTTCGATATTCATTGATAAATTATATACGATCCAAAACTATTTTAATTAGATTGTCGATGCTGTTTTTATATGTAGAATTAGCTTCTTTGGCTCTTCTGTTGGCAATAACCATGCAACATGTCATGGCTTTATGTCCCATTAGGCGGGCCAATCCGGCCAAGGCAGAACTTTCCATCTCAAAGTTTGTTATACGGTAACCGTTGTATTCGAAATTTTCTACTTTTTTATTCTGATTTGGATCTGCGAGTGGAATGCGTAATTCACGTCCTTGCGGACCAAAAAAACCTCCACATGCAATGGTTACACCTCGCACCATATCATCTGATGCAATTCGTTCTATCAGTTCCTTATCACCATCAATTACATAAGGTGTGCCAAGTTGTGGGTTCCAATTCATGTGTTTCTTGAAATGTTCCTCAAAATCAATGTCACAAACTTCATTTCTGCCTGCGTAGAAATTTAATAGTCCATCAAAGCCAATGCTTTTTTCAGTAGCAATGAAAGTACCTATAGGTGTGTCAGGTTGTAGGCCGCCACAGGTTCCGATACGAACAAGAGATAGTTCACGGTGTATATCTTTTTCTGTGCGTGTATTGAAGTTGATATTTGCTAAAGCATCAATTTCGTTAATCACAATATCAATATTATCACATCCAATACCAGTACTCTGTACTGTAATTCGTTTACCATTGTATATTCCGGTTATGGTACGAAACTCTCTGTTTTCAATTTCACATTCTTTTATTCCAAAATGTGAAGCTACCAATTCTACACGTCCGGGATCACCAACCAATATAATTTTGTCGGCAAGTTGCTCTGGTTTTAAATGTAAATGGAATATGCTTCCGTCATTGTTGATTATCAACTCTGATTCTTCAAAATATTTTTTCATAATCTGTTCTGGTTTAAAAGGTTATTTTCTGAATTTCTAATTTCTTTTTCTATTTTACTGATAGTTATTTCAAGAACTTCATATTGTTGCTCGCTTTTTAATATTTCATTCTTTAATACCTTTCTTTCCTGAGAATTTGCTGTTATATAATAGATGCGTGCCTTTTCGATTGTTTGGTCAAGTGCAGACAATTGTTCTTTCTTTGTTTTCAATAGTCTATATAAGGTTATATTATTCTTTGAACGAAAATCAGATATTTTATCATATAAAATATTGTCATTTATGACAAACGAGAAATGTTCTTTGTTTTGTTCCATTTTTGGCTGAATAGTTGATAAACGATTTAATGCATTCTTTCTTTCTATGCCATCTTTCCAAGTTTTTGATATTTTAGAGATACGGGCAAATTCTTTTATTTCCTCCATTGAATATTTATCTGTGGAATAAGTTTGTCGTGTCTCAGAAGGAATAAATATGTATATGCACACTTTTCCTTCCGTTTGGTTTCTGTCTGTTACGAACCATCCGATGTTATTCAACTCATCTATTGCGAACATGTAATCGTTTGCTTCAGAATTAAATGGCATACCGATATTTTCCGGTTCAAGAAATCTACCTTCATCTGCATCAAATCTTGTGGCAAAGATATCCAACCCACCTATGCTTTCTTCCCCTGTTGCGGCAAAATATAATGTGACTCCATCGGGCATCATAAAAGGGTAATTAAACTGTGACAATGCTTTGTCATTATATAAACCTTCTACAATGACAGGTTCAGTCCAGTTCCCATTAAGTTTGTCACTAGTGTATAGTTTTGCATTACCTTGTGCATCTTCAATTGGGAAATAGCATTTGTCTCCAATTTCATTTACGTATATAAAAGAATTGGACTGCAAATCTGAATGATTAAAGAAATCATTATATTTGTATATATTTCCTGCCTCAGAACCGAGATTGTATTTACTAAGAAATTTATCTTTATCAACAACTATACTGTCGATAAAGATAATATCTTGTGTTGCGGTAATCATGCGTTCAATTGGGGAATCATTTTTTTGTTCCGCTTTTGACGCTGATTTAGAGCGCTTTGAGATGTTCTGTGCTGATAAATAAAATGGTATTACACAGAGTATGGTGATTAAGATTAATAATTTCCTCATATCTTTGTTTTTTATTAAACAAAGATACGTAAAAGTTCTTTATGTTATATATAGCATTAACAATATTTAGAATGTTACTCAATTAATTTGTTGTCAATTTCCAGCGCATTCCAAATTGAATACCTTATTTCTGGATTTATTGCTTCAAATTCTTTGAATATATGTTTAGCGTTATTTCGTTCTGTTTCTGTTTCATAAGGGCATTTTTTTAGTTGTTTCTTATAGCCTGTTAGTTCTGCATATTTATGTATGTCAGACTCACTGATTAAGCACATTGGCCGGATAATAGTCAGTGGCATTTTGGACATTTTTAATTTAATGGGCATAGTTGAAAAATGCCCATTAAATGATAAATTCATCAATGCTGTGTGTATTATATCATCCATGTGGTGTCCCAATGCAATTTTATTGCATCCGATATTTTGTGCCAGATTAAACAATTGTTTTCGTCTGTACCATGAACATAAGAAGCAGGGAGATTTTTTGCACTCTGGTTTATATTCAAAACTTGTCGTAACCACATGCAATGGTACACCTAATTTTTTTGCAAAATAATATAAGTAAGCCGTATCGGATTCATAGTGTATGTTTTCCATTTTCACATGTACGGCTTCAACCGAAAACGTCGGTTTTTGTATTTTGGCTCTTTTGGCCAATAATTCCATTAAGCACAAGGAATCTTTACCACCGGATAAACCTATCAGAATTTTATCTCCATCGTCAATGAGTTTGTATTGGTAAAGTGCCTTTTGAAACTTTCTGATAATTTTATGTTCCAGTCTTTGAATTTCTGTATATTGTGGCATGTAGAATGATTGTTATTTCATGAACACAAGATATACCGCACATATGATAAAGAAAAAGGCTAATATATGATTCCAATGAAGTGTTTGGCCTTGAAACATAATATTTGCTATAACAGCAAAGACACCTAAACTTATACATTCTTGTATAACTTTGAGTTGGACAAGTGTATATGGGCCGCCGTTATCTTGAAATCCGATGCGGTTTGCTGGAACTTGACAACAATATTCAAAAAAAGCTATTATCCAAGAGAAAACAATTATTCCCAGTAGAGGCCAGTTGTTTGTTGTTCCTGTTTGTTGCAGTTTCAAATGCCCATACCATGCAAGTGTCATGAAGACATTGCTTAGTATGAGTAATATGATAGTATATAATCCGTTCACTTGGTTATTGGTTGTTCTCTTTTAACTGTTTATCCATATTTTCAGCGGCTTTTCTACCATCTCCCATAGCCAAGATGACTGTTGCCCCACCTCTTACAATATCACCACCGGCGTATAAGCCTTTGCGTGAACTTTGCATGTGTTCATCCACCACAATGGTATTTTTATATCCGAGTTCCAGACCTTCTACAGATTGTGGAACGAGTGGGTTGGGGGAAACTCCAATGGCAACGATGACCTGATCAACATCTATTGTCTTTGTCTCTCCGGTCGGTTCGGGACGGCGCCTGCCACTTGCGTCAGGTTCTCCCAGTCGCATAATTTCTAATATAGCTTGTTTTACAGCACCGCTTTCATCTGCAATGTACTTTGTGGGGTTATGTAATGTCAGGAATTGTATTCCTTCTTCTTTCGCATGCTTGACTTCTTCCAAGCGTGCCGGCATTTCATCTTCCGAACGGCGGTAAACAATCATAACATTTGCTCCAAGGCGCTTTGCGGTGCGGCAAGAATCCATTGCAGTATTTCCACCACCAACAACCATTACGTTTTTACCTAAGTTTATAGGAGTATCTGTCGTTGGGTCAGCTGCGTTCATCAAGTTTACTCGTGTAAGATATTCATTTGATGACATTATATTAATCAGGTTCTCGCCAGGAATGCCCATGAAATTAGGCAGGCCGGCACCAGAGCCTATGAAAATACCTTTAAAGCCATCACTTTCAAGTTCGCTTATTGATATTGTTTTGCCTATAATACAATCGGTATGGAAGTTTACTCCCATTTTCCTAAGATTGTCTATTTCAACATCAACTATGTGATTTGGCAGCCGGAATTCGGGGATACCATATTTTAACACGCCGCCGATTTCGTGTAATGCTTCAAATACATGCACTTCATATCCCTTTTTCGCCATTTCTCCAGAGAAACTCAGTCCTGCTGGCCCGGAACCGACAACAGCAATCTTGATACCGTTTGCCGGAGCAGTATCAGGTAGCGATATTTTGCCACTGTCATGTTCATAATCGGCAGCAAATCGTTCCAAATAGCCAATAGCCACAGCCGACTCATTCATTTTAAGATGTATACATTTACTTTCGCATTGTTTCTCTTGCGGACATACTCGTCCACAAACGGCGGGTAGGGTAGAGGTGTTTTTTAGAACTTTTGCGGCAGCATGAAAATTTCCACGTTCGATGTTTTTTATGAATGACGGGATATTTATCTTTACCGGACATCCTTCTACGCATGTCGGTTTGGCGCAGTCAAGACATCTTTGGGCTTCAACAATAGCCATGTCGGCCGTTAAACCAGTATTGACTTCCTCCCAAAGTGTAGTCGAACGATATTCAGGTTCAAGTTCAGGCATTACAACCCGCTTAATGGCTGTACGTTCTTTTGGTTTCATTGCACTTCGTAAGTCTTTTCTCCACTGTGCGTTACGATCTGTCAACAGTTCACTGCATGTGACATGCTCATCGAAGTGTTCCAATTCTTCCTGTTCTGCACGTTTAAATGTTCCCATACGTTTGAACATTTCGTCCCAATCGACCAAGGCTCCGTCAAATTCCGGTCCGTCGATGCATACAAATTTAGTTTTTCCGCCAATTGTAAGTCTGCATGCGCCACACATTCCAGTGCCATCTACCATGATGGTATTTAGTGACACATCTGTTGGAATGTTGTACTTTTGTGTTAACAAACAGCAAAACTTCATCATTATGGGAGGACCTATTGCAAACACCTTATCTATGTGTTCTTGGTTGATGAGGCGCTCAATACCGACAGTAACGACACCTTTTGCTCCATACGAACCGTCATCGGTCATTATTATAACCTCATCACTGCTATTACGAACTTCTTTTTCTAAGATAATCAAATCTTTATTGCGTCCGGCAAGGACAGACAGAACACGATTGCCAGCGGCTTTGAGTGCTCTTATGATGGGTAACATAGGTGCTACTCCGACACCACCACCAGCACAAATGACAGTTCCGAATTTTTCTATGTGTGTAGGATTTCCCAATGGGCCTACAACATCGGCGATATAGTCTCCCTCGTTTAGGTTGCAGAGTTTTATCGATGATAGTCCCACTTGCTGAACGACCAGTGTAATGGAACCTTTGGCTATGTCGGCATCTGCTATTGTCAATGGCATTCTTTCTCCATTTTTATCAACACGTACAATAACGAAATTGCCGGCTTTTCTACTTTTGGCAATGAGTGGTGCTTCTATTTCAAAAAGGAATACTTTTTCGGAAAATTGCTCCTTACGAATAATTCTGTTCATGTTCTTACCTGATAAAAATAAATGAAAATTAGGAACAAAACCATGATATATGTTCCTAATTTTCATCTGTTATATTAAAAGTTTTTATCGTCCAGCATTTCGAAGCCGCAATAAGGTACCAAACATTTCGGTACTCTTATGCCGTCCGGTGTTTGGTTGTTTTCGATTATTGTAGCCACGATACGCGGTAGTGCCAGTGCCGAGCCGTTCAATGTATGGCACAATTCGATTTTTTTATCTTCAGTCTTGCGATAGCGGCATTTAAGACGATTGGCCTGATAGCTTTCAAAGTTTGAAACAGAAGATACCTCGAGCCAACGTTCTTGTGCGGCACTCCATACTTCAAAATCATAGCAGATGGCAGAGGTGAAACTCATGTCTCCACCACACAATCGTAATATTCTATAAGGAAGTTCCAACTTTTTGACAAGACTTTCCACATGTGTCAGCATTTCTCTCAAACTTTCATAAGAATGCTCTGGAGTATCTATACGTACAATCTCCACCTTGTCGAATTGATGCAAGCGATTGAGACCTCGCACGTCTTTTCCGTAAGACCCGGCCTCCCTTCGGAAACAAGCTGAATATGCCGTGCGCTTTATTGGGAGATCTTTCTCGTCAAGAATTACATCCCGGAAAATATTAGTGACGGGAACTTCCGCTGTCGGTATAAGGTATAGGTTGTCAAGGTTGCAATGATACATTTGGCCCTCTTTGTCTGGAAGTTGGCCGGTTCCGTATCCGGAGGCTTCGTTTACTACGTATGGCGGCTGGATTTCCAAGTATCCGCTTTTGCGTGCCTCATCAAGGAAAAAAGCTTCAAGTGCCCGTTGTAAACGAGCCATTTTGCCTATATATATAGGGAAACCGGCTCCTGTTATTTTTACTCCCATGTCAAAGTCAATGAGATTGTATTTCTTACACAAATCCCAATGGCACATGGCATCAGTTGATAGGCAAGGTTTTTGGCCACCTTCTGTTACAATAACATTGTCTGCAGCGTCCTTACCTTCTGGTACGTCTTTATTCGGAATGTTTGGAATGGTACAAAGCAGGTTAGTGAGTTCTTGTTCAGCAGCGGCCATTTCATCTTGCATTACTTTGTCAGTATGTTTCAATGTGGCAACTTTTGCTTTAACGCTTTCTGCCTCGTCTTTCTTGCCTTGTTTCATTAGCGAGCCAATCTCGGCAGATAAGAGTTTTATTTCCTGTTTGGCTTTGTCTGCTTTTTGTTGTGCCTCACGACGGCGTTTGTCTATGGCAAGCACATTAGCTACGGTTTCTTTAGCATTTTTAAAATGCTTCTTTTCCAAACCACAAATGACACGTTCAGTTTCCTCACTGATGAGTTTGAGTGTAAGCATAAATATTTTGTTTTAAAAACTTAATCAATATTATTTTCTGCAAAGTTAATATAATTCGGTGGAATAAACGAAATGTAGCATAAAAAACAATTTAATATTATTTTCGATTTTCTGATATTTAAGCCTATAAAAAGGCAGAAATCCCAAATCTCCTTGGAGAAGTGGGATTTCCGTTGTTTGTTTGGAATAAATTATTTTAAATTTTGTTAGGCTTCTGCTCCCGGAATTACGGAAACAACGCTCTTGTTGTTGCGGCCTTTTTTGAAATTGACAACTCCGTCGACCAAAGCATAGAGTGTATCATCCTTACCGATACCAACATTGTTGCCAGGATTATGTTTTGTGCCACGCTGACGAACAATGATGTTGCCTGCTATTACTTTTTGGCCACCCCAAATCTTAACGCCTAATCTCTGTGAAGCTGATTCGCGGCCGTTCTTAGAACTACCAACACCTTTTTTATGTGCCATTTCTTACTTCCTCCTAAAATTTTAAGCGATTACTTGTTTTATTACAATCTCTGTGAATTGTGCGCGATGACCGTTCTTCTTTCGATAGTCTTTTCTGCGCTTCATCTTGAAAACGATGACTTTATCACCTTTTACAAGAGGGTTTACAACTTCACATACAACCTTGGCTCCTTCTACTGTAGGAGCACCGACCTCTACACTGCCATCTTTGTCAATAAGCAGTACTTTCTCAAACTCAACAGCCTGACCTTCTTTTGCATCTCTGATGTGATGAACAAAAAGTTTTTTGCCTTGTTCGGCTTTAAACTGTTGACCGTTAATCTCTACAATTGCGTACATTATTTATTAATAAACGGTTTTTCCGTAAGGCGGATGAACATCGTGTTCTCGCTTGTTTAAGCCTCCACGGACTAAATCGGCCGCAAAGTTACTGATTTTTGATGAATTAGTAGGAATTTTATGGGAAGAAATCCTTTTGGGTTAACAATTATTAATCTTTAAAAAGGTGGGTATAAAATAAAGCGATGGCTTTCACAGGCAACCGCTTTATATCTTCAATAGGTATTAGTTTGTAAGGTAAAAAGATTGTTTTCAGGATAACACTGCAAAGATAATGTATTTTTATTTGATTTCGCAAACTTTTTCTGAATAATTTTGATAAAATTTATTGTGTGGGCACACAATGAAAGGTATTTGATAAGTATGTGGTATTATTTATCTTAAAAAGCAGGCTTTATGCATTTCATGTGTAGTAATCCGAATCTGATATTTATGAAGAATAGATTTTAACTTACTTGTTATTGTAAATAAAATTATCTTTATCTTATAATTCAATGACGATATTATCACACATAACATAATAAGATGTATCAAAAAGATAAATAAGCATGAAAATGATATATTAATGTGGCTGAATTGAATTTGTTTTTGGGGATATGTGTTATTTCGTTTTTGCAATCCTGTTGTATCGCATTGCTTATCGGTTGATTTCTGTTTTTTCTTGTTATATGGCCAAAGACTCTATATATTATGTATATAGAAAACCTATCTATAGTTAAATTATATATGCCGGATGTTATCCTATGTAGCAAATGTAAATTTGCATGGTGTGTCTTAAGTTAATTATGTCTGAGGTTGGGCCTATTTGTGTTTGAATATGTAAATTGTTGTTGTAAACATATGTGTATCTTGATTTGTTATTATTCTTTTTGAGGTGACTGACAATATGTGCTTCTTTCTTTAGATGGATTATATTTGTAAAAATATATCAAGATTATTTGTTGTCTTGATATATTTAATTGGTGTGCAAAGTTAATAGCAGGCGGTAAAAACAAAACATTCTTGTGCTACATTTGGCGATACTTCTGTTTATGGAAAAGTGTTGGTTTGATATGTGCATTTTGTTGTTGGCGAGTAGGATTTATTTTTATAATTCATGCATTTTGGCTACTGTTTTAACAATTATGTCGTTGTATTTTTATTTTTAATATTTTTGTTATGATTATTTTAGAAATAATACAGGAAAAATAACGACAAAACAAATAAAAATATCGTATATTTGCAACGAAAACAAATTATAAACTCAATAGGTTATGGCAAAGTATAATATTACAGAAAGAAAAGAAAAGGAGGCTATATACAGAAGTATGATTAGTCCTCAGTTGATGGACGAGATGAAGGAAAAGATCTTGAACATCATAGTAATGCAGAAGAGGTATAAAGATAAGAATTACTCAGCAAAAAAACTTGCGGAGGATTTGAAAACCAATACACGTTATATCTCGGCTGTGGTGAATGTAAGGTTTCACATGAATTACACTTCTTTTGTCAATAAATTCCGGATAGAAGAGGCAATGGCGATACTCGTTGACAAGAGGTATATGAATCTTAACATGGAGGAAGTCAGCGATATGGTTGGTTTCTCAAACCGCCAGTCTTTTTATGCATCTTTTTATAAATTGATGAAAATGACTCCAAGAGAGTATCGTTTGTTGCATAGTGCAGATGCTGTTACGCCGAAAAGAAGCAAAAAAACGGGAGGAAAGCAAGAAGTAAAAGATGCGGAAGAATAAGTAAATGGAAAAATGTATATTTCAGGATTTAATTATTCCGACGAGAGATTCGCGGATATTCAGTTGCTCAGATACCGTCTAGACGGTTTTGAGCAACTTGCTATATGTCAGAAGATTTTTATTTACTATCTCGCTCAGGCAACATTATATGGTCGGGATATTGTTTTCGACCAATTTGGAAAATATAATCTGCGGGTAAGAAAAACTTTGGAAACAATATATCAGGATCGAACCATATCCCATGATACTGATGAGTTTAAAGCTTTGGAAGTATATTTGAAACGGGTCTGGTTCTCAAATGGTATATATCATCATTATGGTTGTGAGAAGTTTGTACCAGGATTTTCCAAAGAGTATTTGCGTTGCGTTATGCATGAGGTTGAGGCAACCCGTTTGCCGTTGAACTCAGGGCAGACCGTAGATGGACTTTGCGATGAATTGATTTCAATCATGTTTGATGAAAGCTTTATGTCAAAGCGAGTGAATAAAGCTAATGGTTATGACCTGGTTACATCTTCGGCATGTAATTATTATGATGGTGTGACACAAAAAGAAGTGGAAGATTATTATGGTGCTTTAAAGGAAAGGGCAGGCGATAATTCCCCATCTTTCGGGTTGAATTCCAAATTAGTTAAAAAAGATGGACAGATTTTTGAGCAGGTTTGGAGTGAAAAAGGATTGTATGCGAAGGCAATCAGCCATATTATATATTGGTTGTCAAAAGCGAAAAATGTTGCAGAGAATGATAAGCAACGTTGTGTCATCCAAAAGCTTATAGAATATTACAAGACAGGCGATTTACGCAAATTTGATGAATATTCGATTGAATGGGTTGATTCGGTTGATGGAAGAGTTGATTTTGTCAATGGCTTTATTGAAGTTTACGGTGATCCACTTGGTATTAAAGGTTCATGGGAGGGAATTGTTGAATATATTGATTTGGAAGCTACCAAGCGTACAAAGACAATAAGTGACAATGCTCAATGGTTTGAAGATAATTCCCCCGTAGATTACCGGTTTAAGAAGAAACAAGTTAAAGGTATTTCAGCCAAAGTTGTTTGTGCCGCAATGTTGGGCGGTGATGAATATCCGTCCACAGCGATAGGAATAAATCTTCCAAATGCGGACTGGATTCGTACTGAATATGGAAGTAAAAGTGTAACGATCGGTAACTTGACGCATGCTTATAGCGAAGCTTCAAAGGGCAATGGATTTAAAGATGAATTTGTCACGGATGAGCACATAAAGTCACTAATGGACAGATATGGCAATGTGTGCGATGACTTGCATACCGATTTACATGAATGTCTCGGCCATGGAAGTGGACGATTATTGCCTGGGGTAGATCCCGATGCACTTAAAGCTTATGGGAATACAATAGAAGAAGCGAGGGCAGATTTGTTTGCTCTTTATTATTTGGCAGATCCGTATATGCTCAAGCTTGGTCTTTTGGATGAATCGGAGGCATATAAGTCACAGTATTACACATATATATTGAATGGCATGTTGACTCAAATAGTGAGGATCTCACCCGGAAATCAGATTGAGGAGGCTCACATGCGGAATCGTGCTCTTATTGCGAGATGGTGTTATGATAATGGTGATGCCATTCATTTATATAAAAAAGGGGAGAAGACTTATATAGAGATAACCGATTATGAAAAGTTGAGAGGGCTTTTTGCCAAATTGTTGGTTGAAGTGCAGCGTATAAAGAGCGAAGGTGATTTTGAGGCAGCACGTAAACTTGTGGAAAAGTATGGGGTAAATGTCGATCCGGTTTTGCATGAAGAGATATTACAGCGTTATAACCGATTGAACATTGCCCCTTATAAGGGATTCATAAATCCAATGATGATACCAGTGACAGATGCTTGCGGTAACATAACGGATATAAAGATTGATTATTCGGAAACATACGAACACCAAATGTTAAGGTACAGCTCTGAATATGCCACATTGATATAAGATTGAATTGATATTATGAATGAGGATATAAGCGAAAGGCTGAAAGCCGTTAAATGTTCGTTCCGTTTAATGATGGATGGCGTTGCAGCTCAGTCAATGAGGGAGAAAGGAATAGAATATCATATAAATTGGGGAGCACCGTTTCCCATGCTGAAAGACAAAGCGGCAGAAATCGGTAAGGATTATGATTTGGCCATAGCTCTTTGGAAGGAGAATGTGAGAGAGTGTAAAATACTGGCCACTCTTATTATGCCAGTGGAAAAGATTATGCCGGAAATAGTTGATATATGGATGGAGCAGACAGATTCGGTTGAAATAGCGGAAATGGCATCTTTTAATCTTTACCAGTACCTTCCTTTTGCAGCGGAGATAGCGTATCGATGGATGGCATCAGAGAAAATGATATACCAGCTTTGTGGGTTTCATGTACTTTCTCGGTTGTTTATGAAAGGGAGGGAACCAGATGAGCGTGAAATAAACGAATATATAGATCAGTTGACAGTCGCATTGCAAGGAGACAATACTGTAGTGAAGAAAGCTGCAATGTCAAGCGCTTTGCGTTTTTCATTATTGGGGGATACTCATGAAAGAATTGTATTGAATGCCTTACATAAATTGGGTATTGAACTTTTTTAACCGATAATGAGCCTATTCTGAATAAATAATAGTAACTTTGTGCGGTTTATGATGATTAGGGAAGATGAAAGATAACGTGAAAGAATCCGTGAAGAGTATTCTGACCAATTATTTGGAATTAAGTAACCACCGGAAGACTCCGGAGCGGTTTGCCATACTTGATGCTGTATATAGCATTGACGGACATTTTACGTTAGAGGAATTAGGAGAAAGACTTCGTGAAGACTACCATTTCCCGGTCAGCCGTGCTACATTGTATAACACACTAAGGCTTTTCATGGAGTTACGGTTGGTTATTCGTCATAGATTTCAAGGATGTACGAAGTATGAAGCTTGTTATGATAACAGTAGTCATTGTCATCAAATATGTACTACTTGCGGAAAAATAACGGAGTTTAAGTCATTGGAAATAGAAAAAGTTATAAGCGGCATGCGTTTGGAAAGATTTCGTAAAGATGGCTTCTCTTTATATATATATGGGATATGTAGTTCATGTCAGGCTAAGTTGGCGAGGCAAAGGAATAATAGGCAGAAAGTGAAATCACAAAAAAACATATAAAATGAACAAAGGCAAAGTTGATGTCCTGCTGGGGCTTCAGTGGGGTGATGAAGGAAAAGGTAAAGTAGTTGATGTACTTACACCGAAGTATGATGTTATAGCTCGATTTCAGGGCGGCCCGAATGCCGGTCATACATTGGAATTTGAAGGTCAGAAATATGTATTGCGCAGTGTTCCTTCAGGCATATTCCAAGGTGGTAAAGTCAATATAATAGGAAATGGTGTAGTGCTCGCTCCTGATCTTTTCATGGATGAGGCCAAAGCGTTGGAGGCAAGTGGGCACGAACTGATATCACGGCTTTACATATCTAAAAAAGCCCATTTGATTATGCCTACACACCGAGTGCTTGATGCAGCTTATGAGGCGGCTAAAGGTAAAAGCAAAGTCGGCACTACGGGAAAGGGTATCGGTCCTACATATACGGACAAGGTGTCACGTAACGGATTGCGCGTTGGTGATATTTTCGAAGGTTTTGAGCGTAAATATGCAGAGTGCAAGGCACGTCATGAGAGTATTTTGGCTTCAATGGACTATGAATATGATATTACTGAGGTTGAGAAGAATTGGCTTGAGGGAATAGAGTATCTTCGTCGCTTTAAGATAGTGGATTCTGAGCATGAAATAAATAATCTTCTTAAAAGCGGTAAAAGTATTCTTTGCGAAGGTGCTCAGGGTACGATGCTCGATGTGGATTTCGGTTCATATCCGTTTGTTACATCCTCTAATACGATTTGTGCCGGAGCATGTACCGGACTGGGAATAGGTCCTAATAAGATTGGGGATGTTTATGGTATAATGAAAGCTTATTGCACGAGGGTCGGTGCCGGTCCTTTCCCGACTGAGCTTTTTGATGAGACAGGAGATAATATCCGTGCTTTGGGGCACGAATACGGAGCGGTGACGGGACGTGAACGTCGTTGTGGTTGGATTGATCTTGTTGCTTTGAAATATGCTATTATGGTTAATGGTGTTACAAAATTAATTATGATGAAAAGCGATGTTCTTGACGGATTTGAGAAGATCAAAGCTTGTGTGGCATATAAAAAGAACGGAGAGGAGATAGACTATTTCCCTTATGATATAGAGGAAGGTATAGAACCTGTCTACGAAGAACTGCCGGGATGGAAGACGGATATGACAAAATTTACTTCGGAAGAACAATTCCCGCAAGCATTTAAAGACTATATCGCATTCCTTGAAGCAGAATTAGAGACACCGATAACTATAATTTCAATAGGTCCGGATAGGGATCAGACTATTATTTTGAAGTAATGGCACAGAAACCAAGTATACCGAAAGGAACTCGTGACTTCTCTCCCATAGAGATGGCGAAGCGTAATTATATTTTTAATACAATTCGTTCCGTATATGCATTATATGGTTTTGAGCAGATTGAGACCCCCTCAATAGAAACTCTTCAAACTCTGATGGGGAAGTATGGAGAGGAGGGTGACAAACTGCTTTTCAAAATATTGAACAGTGGCGACTATTTAAGCAGTGTTACATCAGAAGAACTTGAAGAACGTAACTCATTGCGTTTGGCTTCGCGTATATGTGAGAAAGGACTTCGCTATGATCTTACTGTGCCTTTTGCCAGATATGTCGTGATGCATCGTAATGACTTGCAACTACCTTTCAAGCGTTATCAAATACAGCCTGTATGGCGTGCGGATCGTCCGCAAAAGGGGCGTTATCGTGAGTTTTATCAATGTGACGCTGATGTTGTTGGTAGCGATTCGCTACTTAATGAAGTAGAATTGATGCAGATTGTTGATACCGTTTTCACCCGTTTTGGAATACGGGTACAAATCAAGATCAACAATAGGAAAATCCTCACAGGTATAGCGGAAACCATCGGAGCGGCAGACAAGATTGTTGATATAACCGTTGCCATAGACAAACTAGATAAGATTGGTATAGATAATGTTAACGAGGAGTTGCGGGCATCAGGCTTGTCAGATGATTCAATAATGAAGTTGCAACCGATATTATCACTTGATGGTGCGAATGATGACAAATTGTCTGTTATCAGTGGAGTTCTCAGAGATAGCGAAATAGGTCAGAAAGGCATAGAAGAATGTCGTTTTATACTTGATACATTAAAGACCGTTGGGTTGAGAAATGAAATACAACTCGATTTGTCTTTGGCACGCGGACTGAACTATTATACTGGTGCGATCTTTGAGGTAAAAGCGCTTGATACTCCAATTGGAAGTATAACTGGCGGTGGTCGTTATGACAATCTTACCGGAATATTCGGAATGCCGGGAATAAGCGGTGTAGGGATCTCTTTCGGAGCAGATCGAATTTATGATGTACTGAATAGTTTAAATTTATATCCTACCGATGCCGTATCATCCACCCAGGTTCTTTTTATAAATTTCGGTGAGAAAGAGGCTGTTTATAGTCTTACTTTGATAAACCGACTCAGAGAAGCCGGTATACGTGTGGAGATATATCCCGATTCTGCCAAAATGAAGAAACAGATGAGTTATGCAAATAATAAAAGCATACCGTTTGTAGCTTTGATTGGAGAGAATGAGATAAAAGAGAGTAAGATAACATTGAAGAACATGTCTACCGGAGAGCAGAATTTGATTACGATTGAAGAGATGATCGATATCGTCGCAAATTCAACGGAATGACAGGTTATATGGTTTCCGGTAGATATTGGAGGATGATTGTTTTATAAATCAGATAAATTTTATGAGAAAGCTTAAAAACATAATCTATTTATTGATTGTCGTTATAACCTTATCCGCCTTTAAGCGAGATAATACAATAACAATATTTATGATTGGTGATTCGACGATGGCCAACAAACCAATTAAAAACGGTAATCTTGAAAGAGGGTGGGGAATGGCTCTGCAATGTTATTTTGATGAAGGAATAATAGTTGATAACCATGCCGTAAACGGTCGTTCATCCAAGAGTTTTATAGATGAGGGACGTTGGAAAGTTGTTGTGGACAAAATAAAGCCTGGTGATTATGTATTTATACAGTTCGGCCATAATGATGAAAAGCCTAAGGCTGACAGGCATACAGACCCAGGGTCGACATTTGATGACAATCTTCGTAAATTCATTCGTGAAACTCGTGAGAAAGGTGGCATTCCCGTTTTGTTCAATAGTGTTGTACGCCGTAACTTCTTGAAGTCGGCTCCTGACAATGACGATGATGAGGCTTTACGTAATACCACGGGTCCTACCAAAATACAGTCAAACGAGGAAGGTGACATATTGGTAGACACTCATGGAGATTATGTTGTGGCACCGCGTAATGTTGCGAAAGAAATGGATGTTCCTTTTGTAGATGCCAATAAGATAACCCATGACCTTGAACAGGGACTCGGAAAGGAGAAATCCAAGAAATTGCACATGTGGTTTTTACCAGGCGAGGAGCCATCGGTTCCCAAAGGGCGTCAGGACAATACACATTATAATGTATATGGAGCACATGTTGTTGCCCGCTTGCTTACGGATGCTATCGCCAAGGAAGTTCCGGCCTTGAGAAAGCACACACTGAACTATGATATCTCAGTGGCATCAGATGGTGTCGGTGATTATTTTGATGTACAGAGAGCGGTGGACAATGCTCCCGTTGGAAAGAAAACGACTATACAGCTTTTTGCCGGCGAATGGAATAAGCCGGTAGTCAATAAAGACAAAAAAATAAAGTTTATATTGAGAGAAGGAGCAAAGTGGAAGAAGTAGAATTAATTGAATAAATCAATTGATAAATTTGTTCAAGTGTATGATATTTCGTATTTTTGCAAAGAAATATATTTAGATTTACAACAATTATGAAGAAGAAGTTTATTTGCTCTGTATGTGGTTACATATATGAGGGTGATGCGGCACCGGAATCGTGCCCGATTTGTAAGGCTCCCGCCTCTAAGTTTACCGAAATGGTATCTGATGATGAGATGACATTCGCGACAGTACATACTCTCGGCGCAGCGAAGAATGAGGGCGCTAACGAGGAGATGATAGCCGATCTTAACGCACATTTCAACGGAGAGTGTGGTGAGGTTGGAATGTATCTTGCCATGAGCCGTCAGGCTGACCGTGAGGGTTATCCGGAGATTGCCGAGGCTTATAAGCGTTACGCATTTGAAGAAGCGGAGCATGCGGCTAAATTTGCAGAGTTGTTGGGTGACGTACTTGGAGATACGAAGAGTAATCTTGAAGCACGTATAGCAGCAGAGAAAGGTGCTTGCGAAGACAAATTCCGTATAGCGAAGAATGCCAAGGCAGCCGGAATGGACGCTACACATGATACTGTTCATGAGATGGCAAAAGATGAAGCTCGCCATTGTGCGGGTTTCATGGGATTATACAAGCGTTATTTCGGAGATAAGAAATAATAGGCACAATAAAATATGAGAATAGTCGTTTTATCATTAAGATGAAACGACTATTTTTTTTTATGACAATATTGTCGGTAACTTTTTTCTCGGCTTGTACAGACGATGATTCTTTCGGTACAAACCGTTCGGATATACTGACATTTTCCACGGATACGGTAAATATGGATACTCTTTTCAGTACTGTTCCTACTTCAACATACAATTTTTGGGTATATAATAATAGTGGTGATGGTATCCGTGTGCGTAAGGTCAGGCTCCAACGGGGAAACCAAACCGGTTTTCGTGTGAATGTTGACGGAGAGTATCTGGATAATGCCCTCGGGAGTCAAGTCAGCGATATTGAAATACGTAAAGGAGACAGTATAAGGGTTTTCGTAGAATTGACATCGGCCATGAATAATTCGGATACGCCTCAGCTTGTAGAGGACAATCTTCTTTTTAATCTTGAAAGTGGTGTGGAGCAGAGCGTATGCCTGCGAGCATATTCGTGGGATGCATTACTGTGTGATACCGTTGTGATAAAAAAAGACAGTGTCATATCCGGAAACAAGCCTATTGTCATCCGCCGTGGGCTTTCGGTCGATAGTGGCGTTACACTTACTATAAATGCTCCGGCATGTCTTTATTTTCATGACGGAGCCGGAATAGATGTATATGGCAGGCTTATTGTAAACAAGGGTAATGTCGGTAACGATGTAGTTTTCAGGGGAGATCGCACAGACCGAATGTTTGATTATCTGCCGTACGACCGTGTGAGCGGACAGTGGCGTGGCATACGTATACATTCTTCCTCGTCTGGCAACTACATTTCAAATGCGGATATTCACAGTGCCGAATATGGTGTGGTATGCGATTCCGCGGCTTATGACCCGCTTACTTCCAGGCTTACGCTGGAAAATGTTATTATACATAATTGCAAAGGGACGGGGGTGGAAACCAACAACTCGAATGTGTCCATTGTAAACAGTCAGATAACCAATACTCTCGGAGATTGTGTCGCAATACATGGAGGAAGTGCATTGATTGTATATTGTACCATAGCCCAATTCTATCCGTTCAGTGCGGATAGGGGGGCGGCGTTACGCTTTACTAATTTCAAAGGGGAGTATGATTATCCTCTTCATGCTTTTGAATGCTATAATACATTGGTAACGGGGTACGCCGGCGATGTCGTATATGGAGAGACGAAAGATACGACAGTGGCTTTCAGCTATTATTTTGCCAATTCCATATTGCGTACGGAAAAGCCTGACAGTAACATGATCAATAGCGGAGCTTACAGTAATATAATTTGGGAGACACCTAAAGACACATTGCAAGGTAAAGGCCACTTCATTCTTATTGATGAGGAAAACATGTATTACAACTTCAAGTTGGATTCCATGTCTACCGCAAGAGGAAATGCCATGCCTATAGGACAATACCTCACAGACCGCATAGGTAAAGACCGTGGAGATATACCTGATATCGGTTGCTATCAGTATGTGGATCCGAAACGTCTTATAGTTTTTCCTCGTTAAAGGAAAGTGGCATCAAGTTTTTTATGCCGTCCATTACATATATATGTTTGGTACCGTAAAGCAATATACGGACTTCTCTGCCAAACCTTTGCTCGGTCTCGATAAGTGCCTGCCTGCAAGTGCCGCATGGGGTTATCGGGTCTGCCAATAGTCCTTCACGGTTTCTTGCGGCAATGGCAATTTTGACTACGGCATTATCAGGGAATTGTGCTCCTGCGGTAAACAGGGCAGTACGTTCCGCACAGATTGTGACTGAGAATGCGGCATTTTCCTGATTGCATCCTGTTATTTCCTCTCCGTTGTCAAGTTGCAACGCCGCTCCCACACTGAAATGCGAGTACTTGGAGTATGAGTTTTGTGTGGCTTCGATGGCCTTGTTCACCAATCTTTGCTCATCGCAAGGCAACTCTTCCTGTTTGCATATCGTAAATATCGATTTTACCGTTCTTTCTTCCATAATATATCTTTTGGTGCAAATTTAGCAAATTATCTGTGATAAGTAGATTATTTTCACTACTTTTGTATTATAAAAACGATACTTATAATGACGCGATATATATTGACAACATGTTTATGTCTGTTTGCTGCCTTAGCGCAAGCGCAGATGCGGTGGAATCAAGCATATCAACAATACATAAACCAATATAAGGACCTGGCCATAGAGCAGATGCTGAAATACAATATTCCGGCAAGTATAACACTTGCTCAGGGGCTGTTTGAGTCTCGTGCCGGATTGAGTGTATTGGCTACAAAAGGGAATAATCATTTCGGAATAAAATGCCATGGGTGGCAGGGACGTGCCGTATATCATGATGATGACGCAAGGAATGAGTGTTTCAGAGCCTATCGTAATGCTTATGAAAGTTATGAAGACCATTCCCGCTTTTTGGCCGGAGGGCAGAGATACCGCAAGTTGTTCAGTCTTAAAGTCACTGATTATAAAGGATGGGCGCATGGATTGAGAGCAGCCGGTTATGCTACCAATCCCCAGTATGCAAAGAAACTTATAGAGATAATTCAACTTTACAGACTGCATGAGTTTGACAAGGCAAGGAAATATGATAAGTTCTTTGCGCGCAGGAGCAAAGACATTGCCGGCAAAGGCGGGGTTCTACACCAAGTGTTTGAATTTAATAACAATTATTATGTGAAAGCACGGCACGGTGATACATTTAGGACTATTGCTGCCGAGGTTGGTATTTCATATCGTTCATTGGCAAAGTATAATGAACGGAATCGCAAGGATATACTTGAAGAAGGCGAAATTATATATCTCAAAAAAAAGCGTACGAAAGCTCCTAAAAGTTATAAAGGAAGGTTGCACTATGTGAAACCCGGTGAGTCGATGTACAGCATAGCACAATTATACGGAATACGGTTGGCCAATTTATATAAGATGAATGGTCTTTCACCGGACTACCAGATAAGGGTGGGAGACGGTTTGCGCCTGAGATAATCACTAAATTCGTTTTTGTCAAAAAAGTGAACAGATGCTTTCATATATTTGGCTTATTTTCAAAAAAAAAAATTTTATTTAGAAGTATCCGAATTTTGAGCGAATTTGTAATATTCTGATAATTAGCTGTTTGAATATTTATTACATTTGTTCGTATTCATTTAGCCCCTCGTTGTGTTGCAATAAGCATCCCGTTACCTTGCAATAGCATGCCAGTTGCATCGCAACGGGATACTTATTGCAAGGCGATAAGCCGCTAAATGCAGTCCAACAAGTACCTTATTGCAAGACGAAGGTGTTTTTTTCTTGTTTTAATATTGATTTTAAGATAAAAACAATGATGTCCAAATTCTATTTGCTTTCATTTTCAATGCCAAAAAATCATATAGTTTTCTTTACAAATTAGAGTGGAGAATATACTTTTGTCACTTTTTGTTGGAAACATGTTTAAAAACATATTGTCAAATTTGTAAAATAGTAAAAAGATGTTTATCTTTGCTTTCGTTATCCTGAATACAATCTTTTTACCTTAAAAGGGCTAATACCTATTGAGGAAAATGCCTCTCACTGTGAAGCGAGAGGCATTTTTGTTTTTATTATTTTATTCCCCGTTCATTGAGGGCTTTGCTGTATTTTGCCGCGTTTCGTAGGTGTTCTTCGTAAGTAATGGCAAAATTGTGGGTTCCGGAAAAATCCTCTTTCGCACACATATAAATATAGTCATGTACTGCATGGTTAAGTACGGCATCTATACCTGCTATAGAGGCCACTTTTATGGGGCCGGGTGGTAGTCCGGTGTTTTTATATGTGTTATAAGGGCTGTCAACGCGCAACAATTTATTATAAATCCGGCGCAATCCGAAGTTTTTCAATGCGAATTTAATTGTCGGATCGGCTTGAAGGGGCATATCTGTTTTCAGGCGGTTGTAGTACATGCCCGCCACCATAGGTTTCTCTGCCGTGTTGGCTGTTTCTTCGTCTATGATGCTTGCAAGAGTTGCCACTTGTACAGGCGTCATGTTCATGGCTTTTGCTTTTTCTGTGCGCTTTTTGTTCCAGAACTTGGCGTGTTCTTTCTCCATTCTTTCCATGAACTTGTCAATACTCGTATTCCAATATATGTCATAGGTGTTTGGCACGAACATGGCAACAATAGATGCCGTGTCGTACCCGTAAGCGGCACATGTGGTCGAGTCGGTAAGCGTTTTTATTATGGTAGTGCTGTCTATCATAAGTTTTTTTGATAACGCTCCGGCAAGTTTTTCCATTGTACGCGCTTCCGGGATAGTGAGACTTATGGATGTCTGTTGGCCGTTTTTGATGCGGCGGAAAACCTTCATCACCCCTTCGCCAGGGTTTATAACATATCTTCCGGTACGTATATTTTCTTCATAGCCGGTATGTCTTGCCAGTGTCTTAAATCCGGCTATGGTGTGGTTTGCCCCAATTGCTCCGAGTTTTGTGTATACGGAATCGGCCGTGTCATCATTGTCAATATAAACGTAACTGATATCGCTTTTGATGGAAAAGGCGGAGAAGAAATAATAGTGAAATAAGAAAATTATCAATAGCAGACATCCGCCTGCAATATAAAGATAAAGTTTTGATTTTATAAGTTTCATTTATCGTCTATTAAAAAACATTACAAAGGTACTGCATTTTCCAATAATAGAGAAATGTTTTATTTGTTTTTTACTACCTTTGCAAGTATGCATTTGGTATGAACATGTGAGACATGAGACTATGAAATTAAGATTCAGCATTGACTATAATACAGCGTGGGGCGAAAGCCTGCATGTTGTCATTGACTATCTGGGCAAGGACGGAATGGTGAAGAGCCATAACATGCGGATGTCTACCGGTGACGGACGGTTATGGATGCTTGAAACAGTGGCCGTAGAGTCGAGGAGTCATCCTGTGGCGTCGTTCAGATACAGGTATCAGGTGGAGGATGATGACGGGCATGTTTTAAGAAGCGAATGGGATTTGGTGCCACGCATTCTTGAATTTGACTCCATGAGAGATTATATCATTCCTGATGAGTGGCGTGAAATACCTTTGCAGTATCATCTGTATACCAATGCCTGTATAACGGCACACCTTGGCAGGCAGGATGATACAGTGCAACCGTTGCGGTTGCCGATATACCGTCGTACCATATTATTTCGTGTCTCGGCCCCTCAGTTAAAACCGGGACAGGTGTTGGCACTTTGCGGAAATCATCCTGCTATAGGCGGATGGAATGTTTCCCGATATCTGAAGATGCAGTATGCCGGGATGATGGAGTGGATGTTGTCTGTAAATGTGATGGGCATAATGGTGCCAGTTGAATACAAGTATGTGATTGTGGATGAAAAGACCGGCGAACTGATAGCATGGGAAGAAGGAGGGAACCGATCTGCAAACGGTATTGAAGTGTCAGACGGACAAGTGCTGGTACTTGACGGCGGCATAATCAGAGTCAGAGAAGATATATGGAGAGTGGCCGGAGTTGTTGTTCCTGTGTTTTCATTGCGTAGTTCGCAGTCTTATGGAGTCGGTGATTTTGGCGATTTGCGTCGTATGGTCGATTGGGCTGTTGCTACTGGAATGAAGGTGATACAGACCCTTCCTCTTAACGATACGACATTGACACACGGGTGGAGAGATTCTTGCCCTTATACGGCTATATCCATATATGCCCTGCATCCGCATTATGTAGATCTTGAAGCCGCAGGACGGTTGAGGAGCACTGATGACATGATGACTTTCAATCGTCGGCGTCGTGAGTTGAACGCTATCGGCTACAGTGACTATGAAGCAGTGGGGCGTGTCAAGTCTGAATATTTGAGACTGTTGTATGTCGAGCAGGGGCAGTGTGTCGTCGGCTCTGCCGGTTATAAGGATTTTGTGGCAAAGAACGTCAGATGGCTCATGCCGTATGCCGTGTTTTGCTTGTTGCGTGACAGGTATTCGACAGCCGTTTTTTCCGAATGGGGAGAGTATAGTGTCTATGATGAGAAGAAGGTAAAAGCCTGTTGTGATGAGCATAAGGATGAGATAACGTATATATACTATATTCAATATCTGTTACATAAACAGTTGAAAGAGGTGGGCGATTATGCTCGTGCCCATGGAGTGGTGCTTAAAGGAGATATTCCAATAGGAATACGCCGTGACAGTGTCGAAGCATGGGTACAACCGGAATATTTCAATTTGGATTTCCAGACAGGCGCACCACCAGACAATTTTTCATATAACGGTCAGAACTGGTTACTTCCTACATATAATTGGGATGCAATGATGAAAGATGGATGCCGCTGGTGGCGTGATCGCCTGGCTCACATGGAACAGTATTTCGGTGCATTCCGCATAGATCATGCTCTTGGCTTTTTCAGGATATGGGAGATACCACAGAATGCCGTGCATGGACTGCTCGGCCACTTTTATCCGGCTTTGCCTCTCACCGGCAGCGAAATAGAGTATTTCGGTTTGAAGTTTCGCAAGGAGTTGTTTACGCGTCCGTTTATAAACGATCGTGTTATAAGCAAGTTGTTCGGCATTCATGCAGACTATGTGAGAGACAATTTTCTGATAAATAAAGCATATGGCATGTATGAACTTAAATCAGAATGTGACACGCAACGTAAAGTTCAGTTCCTGTTTGAGGGGAAACGAGACGAGAACAGTCTGTGGATTCGTGACGGACTGTATCGTTTGATAAGCAATGTGCTGTTTGTTGAGGATCCGAGACAGCATGAGATGTATCATCCTCGTATCGGTGCATATAACGATTTGGTGTTTGACGCATTAAACGCGGAAGACAAAGATGCTTTCATGCGGCTGTATAATAATTATTTTTATCAGCGTCATGACATGTTTTGGGGAGAGCGTGCGGCAGTAAAACTGCAAATGTTGTTGCGTGGAACGAGAATGCTTCCGTGTGCGGAAGATTTGGGTATGCTGCCGCAATGTGTCAGTCATGTTTTGGATTCATTACGGGTACTGACTCTTGAAATTCAGTCGATGCCCAAGCAGAATGGTTATGAGTTTGCTCATCTTGAAGCAAATCCGTATCGAAGTGTAGCGACAATATCCACCCATGACATGCCGTCTCTGCGCCTTTGGTGGGAAGAAAACCCGGAGCATGCCCAGAGATATTACGTGACGATGCTTCAAAAGGAAGGGCACGCACCGGAGCATTTGCCGGCGCATATAGCGGAAGAGATAATAGCCCGTCATCTGTATTGTCCGTCGATGATGTGTCTTTTGTCTTTGCAGGATTGGCTTGCAATGGATTCGGAACTGCGTTCGAAAGACATTCGTGGCGAAAGGATAAATATTCCAAGTGACAATGATAACCGTTGGAAATATCGTATGCATATTACAATTGAAGAACTCCTTAAAGCTGATAAATATAATCAGAAGATAAAAACAATGATAAAACGAAGTAAACGATGAAAGACTATAATACATATATATTCGATCTCGATGGCACGTTGCTCAGCACGCTAACCGATTTGGTGGCATCGACAAACTATGCGCTTCGCCGTTACGGAATGCCGGAACATACATACGAGGATATTAGATTATTTGTGGGTAATGGCGTGAGAAAACTTATAGAACGGGCTGTACCCGAAGGAATCGGGAATAGTGATTTCAATAATGTGTATATGACATTTCGTGAGCATTATATGGAACACTCGCTTGATACCACCGATCCTTATCCGGGTATAATGGAACTACTTGCGGAACTGAAAAAGCGGGGCAAGCGGATGGCTGTGGTAAGCAATAAGTTTTATGCGGCAACCGAGGAACTGTGCCGTTATTTTTTTGGCGGATATATAGATGTGGCTATCGGGGAGCGGGATGGTATACGTAAAAAACCAGCACCGGATGCGGTTTTTGAGGCAATGCGCAGACTTGGGGCAGACAAGGATGGTACTGTTTATATAGGTGACAGTGATGTTGATATCGAAACAGCCCGCAACAGTGGTCTGCCGTGTATAAGTGTTTTATGGGGATTTCGTGATAGAGAATTTCTTATAGAACACGGCGCGACGACATTTATCATGAAACCGGAGGAGTTGTTGGCATGATTTGTACTCTTATATAGCTTATGAGAAAAGAAAATACTTTTCAGCTTAATGTATGTTTGTCAAAGTAAGCCATGATGTTGTCTTTATAGCTATCGGATATAGGTATGTGTTTATTGCCAAAGACAATTCGTAAACGGTCTAAAACGGTTATTTTGTCCATATGAACTATATATGAACGATGGGTACGCATGAACTCCGGTTCCGGGAGATGTTGTTCCAGGGTCTTTAAGTTTATCAGTGACATTATTTTCTCTCCATTATTCATATATATGCGGACATAATCTTTTTGGCCTTCGATATATAGAATATCGTCAAGTGATATGCGTATGAGTTTATAATCGCTTTTTATCATTATAAATCTGTTTCCGTCGTCGTTGGTTTTGTTTTTCAAGGAACTGAACCACTCTAATGCTTTATCTGCAGACATAATGAAGTCGTTGTAGCTGATGGGTTTTAGTAAATAGTCTATCGCATTAACTTTATATCCATGTAGAGCATATTGGTCGAATGCTGTCGTGAAGATGATTTTAGTTTCTTTCGGAATGATTCTGGCAAACTCGATTCCGCTTAATTCCGGCATTTGTATATCAAGAAAAATCAAATCAACGGGAGTGTTCCGAATGTCTTTCATTGCACTTATGGCGCTGTTGTATGTGCCTCTTAGTGTGATGAAAGGTGTTTTACGGGCATAACTGGCTAACAGTTCGCATGCTAACGGTTCGTCATCGATTATTATACAGTTTAGTGTCATATATTTTTATTGTGGATTTATATACAGTCTTGGTCTCATTGATATTCCTTGTCCATTCATAGGCATTTGGATATATAAGTTGAAGGCGCTTGGCAACCTGTTTCAATCCTATGCCGTGTCCGCTTCTGTCTTTCTCATTTTTAGGGAAATAACTGTTTTCAATGGAGAATGTTATACACGAATTGTCTGCGTGAAGATCAATGTATATAAAACCGTCTTGGGTTGCGCTGACTCCGTGTTTAAACGCATTCTCAATCAAGGATATGAATATAAGCGGAGCAATATGAATGCAATTGTTTTCCGGGATTTTTATATTCATTTGCACATCGGTATTTGCCGTAAGTCTGATTTGCATCAGATTGACGTAGTTTTTAAGAAATCTTGCTTCTTTATCAATATCTACATATTGTTCCTGATTATCGTAAAGAACGTGGTGTAGCAGTTTGCTTAATTCCATTATTGCATCTTGTGCCTTTTGAGTATCAAAAGCAGTGAGTGCATAAATGTTGTTCAATGTGTTAAGCAGAAAATGCGGATTTATTTGTATACGCAAGTTTTTGAGTTCTGCTTTGCTGCGTGCGGCTTCCGCTTCCTTATGCGCCATTTCCAATGATTGCCATCTCATGGCCAGTCGTATGCATGTGGCTATGATTGCGGTAATGGTAAGGTTAAAACAGTCTCGTAATATAAAGAGCGAAGAAATATTATGTCTTTTAACCGGCATAACGTGCGGTTCACTTCCAAATAAAGAGCAGCTGTATTCTATCCAGTAATGAACAGCCGTACCCATAACCACTATAATGATGATGTTTGTAAAATAATAATACTTTTTCTCTTTTTCGGTAAATAGTTTTGGAGCAAGCCAAAGGTAATTTGTATAGAACAGGATGAATTGTGATAAAGGTATAACGCTGAAAATAAAAAATATATCCAAGTTCATGCTGTCACCTTGATTTATGAAAATTAACGGTGACATGAATATTGCAATCCATATCGCAGCGTGAATAATATATGTCAATTTGTTTTTGGTCATAATTATCAAACCTATACGCTTATTCGTATCTCAGAGCCTCAATAGGGTCAAGATTTGCCGCTTTTTTAGCCGGATACCATCCGAAAAATATTCCCGTGAACGTACATACCGCAAAGCTCATGACTATAGTCCATAATTGAATGGCTATCGGCCAGTGGACGAATGTTTGTATTGCGTAAGAGGCACTGACCCCTATTATTACCCCAATGACTCCACCTGTGACGCTTAACAGTACTGCTTCTATCAGGAATTGGTTAAGAATGTCTATCCCGCGTGCTCCCACGCTCATGCGAAGACCTATTTCTCTTGTACGTTCCGTAACGCTCACATACATGATGTTCATGATTCCTATGCCACCGACAATGAGTGAGATGCCGGCGACACATCCCAATAGGATGGTCAGCATGTTTGTGGTATTATTCATCATTGACGCCAGTTCCTCTTGAGAACGAATGTTGAAATCATCTTCATCAGCGTCCGTTTTGGGGCTCTTGTCTTTTAATCTGTGTGTACGTCTCAATATCTCCCTTATTTCGCTTGTCGCATATTCGGTAGCTTCTTCTGTGATGGCAGAGCATTGTATACCGCTGAGATATGTCTGGGCCAGTATTCTTTTCATTACCGATGTATATGGAGCTAATACCAAATCGTCTTGATCCATACCCATTGAGTTGTATCCTTTCTTTTTAAGTATTCCGATTACCCTGAACGGGATGGAGTTAAATCTCACGATTTTTCCGATAGGTTCGCTGCCATCCGGAAAAAGATTATCGACTACCGTTTGGCCCAGCACACATACTTTGGCGCTCGTTTTTATATCTCCGTCATCAAACATTTCTCCATCCGAAATACTAATCTGCCTTATATCGAGATAATCCTGATTGACACCGTATATGGAAGAGGGCGTGTTTTCGTTGCCGTATATAAATTGTCCACCGCTGCTTACCATCGGACTGATTGCTTTTATATATTTGCATTCATCTTTTATCGCTTGATAATCATCCAGTTTTAGAGTCTCCATGGAAGACGCATCTTGTTTTACTCCACCTCTTCGATCTGCTCCTGGGTGTATCATAATCATATTTGAGCCCATTTCCGATATACTTGCCTGGATGCTCAACTTTGTTCCCTGGCCGACAGCAAGCATGGTTATCACCGATGCTATACCTATGATTATTCCCAAGGCGGTAAGGAAAGAACGCATCTTGTTGGCGGCGATGGCTTTCAACGCAATCTTAAATAGGTTTATATAGTTCATGATTAATCTTCTGTATTTGTGGGTAATGCGGCAAGGCCCTCTGCTGCCGACAATATGTTATTATTGTATTCATCAGTTATGACCTTACCGTCCCGAAGCATAATATTGCGACTGGAATAATTGGCTATATCCGGGTTGTGAGTGACAAATATGATAGTGCGGCCTTCCTCATGCAGTTTTTGAAATAAAACAAGTATTTCAAACGAAGTCCTTGTATCAAGGTTGCCGGTAGCTTCGTCTGCAAGGATGACAGCAGGGTTGTTGACCAAAGCCCTCGCTATTGCTACTCGTTGCATCTGTCCGCCTGACATTTGATTTGATTTGTGGTAAAGTCGGTTGCCGAGTCCTACTGCATTCAGTGAGTCGATAGCCCGATTATTGCGTTCTGTCGCACTTATTTCACTGTTGTACATGAGTGGCAACTCGACATTTTCCACGCTTGTGGTTTTAGGTAGAAGGTTATAGTTTTGGAATATAAATCCTATTTTGCGGTTACGGAGAACGGCTCTTTGCGCTTTTGACATGCTTCTAACCGAAATGCCATCTAGCAGATACTCTCCACTTGACGGTGTATCAAGACAACCGAGTTGGTTAAGCAGTGTGGATTTTCCAGAACCAGACTTTCCCATTATCGTGACAAATTCGCCTTCGTATATTTTGAAGGAAACACCGCGCAGGGCATATACGATCTCGTCACCGACTACAAATTTGCGTTTGACGTTTTGTAGTTCTATGACTGCTTTTTTGTTTTTATCTACCATTTGTCATTGCTTTTTGTTGTTTCGCTTTGGTGGTCCAGGTGCAAAGGGAGAGCGTACATCTTCCTCTGAGTTTATTTCGTCGTCCTCGGGTTCTTTTATACCTGTGATAATAGTTGTTCCTTGTTTTATTCCTCTTAAAATCTCAGTATTAATGCCATCTGACATTCCTGTTTGTACATTGTGGGCTTGTAGTTTTTTTCCTTCTAATGTCCACACTTTGTTTTTTCCTTTTATGTCATTTATTTTATAGTCGCCGACAATATCCTTATCAGGTGAAAATTTCAAAGCTTTATTCTGAACACTCAGTACATTCGGTTTTTCGGCAGTGTATATTGTAACATTGGCGGTGAGTCCGGGTTTCAACTTTAAATCTGCATTTGGCGCACTTATGACGACTTCATAAGTAACGACATTATTGGTTGTAGTCGCTTCCTGTCGCACTTGGGTTACGCTTCCTTTAAAAATGTCATTAGGATATGCGTCAACGGTAAAAGTTACGCGCTTACCTTTTTTCACTTCACCAATATCCGCTTCATCAACATCGGCTACCACTCTCATATCGGTCAGGTCTTTTGCTATTTTAAACAGTTCCGGAGTATTGAAACTTGCTGCGACAGTCTGACCCTCTTCCACGGATTTTGATAATACGATTCCGTCGATAGGTGAGGTAATAGTGGCATATCCCAGGTTTGTTTGTGCTTTCTGCACCGTTTCTTTTGATGCGGCAACATTCTCTTTCGCTTTTAGATAGCTGAGTTTTGCGTTTTCATAATCTTCCGCGCTTATAAGTCCTTTTTTATATAATGTGTTGTATCTATTGAAATTTGAAGTCTCATAATTCAATGTACTTTGTGCGCTTGCCAAATTAGCTTTGGATGTATTTAATTCGCTGATTAGGTTTGTTTTATCCAACTCGGCTATTATTTGTCCTTTTTTGACAACACTGTTATAATCGACATGTAATTTGCTTACAATACCGGAAACCTGTGTTCCTACCGTGACAGATGTTACCGGTTCGATAGTACCTGTTGCGGTTATGCTGTTTCTAATTGTTGTTGACGATACAGTTGAAGTTTCAAAGGAGACCTGTGTCTTTTTATTGTTGCCTGATAACAGCCATGCTGTTGTTACGATTATGATAATGCCTCCTATTCCGAGCCATATTTTACTTATCCTTTTCATATTATTTATTTTAAATATCAATTTTATCACCTTTATAGAAGTTTAGAAGCTGAATATTTAGAATTGCCATGTATTTGCTTTGTAGCTTGTTGTATCGGGCATTTATCAAGTTTGTCTTTCCACTCATCAGTTCGATTATATTCTTCATGCCAAGTTCAAATTGTTCGCTTAGCAGTTCATAGCTAGCCTCCTCACTTCTCACATCGTCGATAGCAGCGATAAACTTTTGTTGGTTTGTTGTCGCATCCAACCAATACGAGTCTATGGTATAATAAATCTGTTTTTTCTTGTCTTCTAAATCTAGCATACTCTCTGCTTGTTCTATCTTGGCTTTACTTATGGCGGTCTTTGTCTTGCGATTATCCGATATAGGGATACTTATTGTTGCTCCTACCGATGCGTCGAAGTTTGTTTTCAATTGCGTGCCCCAGTTCTTTGATGTCATGGAAGTACTGCTTGTACCACCTCCACCTGTAATGCTTATCGTTGGCATATATCCGGCTTTGGCTATTGAAAGATTAGTATTGCCAGCCTCTATGGACAATATGCTTTTTCTTATTTCCGGTCTTAGGACTAATGCCGATTCATATATAGATTGCAATTGGGGAATGTCTGTCAATGCGTCTTCATCAGATATTTCAGGGGTGTGGATGTCGAAGTCATCGTTTCCCGTCAGTTCCAGCAACTGTTTCAATTGTAATTTATAGTTGGCCAAGTTGCTTTCCGCGTTTACTAAAGTATATTTGTCTGATGCGCGTTGAGCGGTTAGTTGTGCCAAGTCTGCTTTAGACATCTTGCCGACTTCCACTAATTCCCTGCCTCGTTCCTCATTTTTCACGCTTACAGCATAACTTTGATTAGCAACGGTAATTGCTTCTTTCATATATAGTATTTGTATGTATAGCTTAGCTATTTCCTCCTGTATGATGTTGGAATTTGTTTCAGTGTCCAACTCGGCTTGTTCTTCTGTTATTCTGTTCAGTTTGATATTGTTTATATTCCGGTTCCCATTCCATACAGTCCAATTAAGGTTAAGTCCATAACTTCCATTATAGTATGTTTTCTTTACACTTGTGGCTACCGTTCCGTTTGTGACAGTGCTTATTCCCATATCAGTCCATGGTCTATATCCCACAGATTGGTTTGTAGACAGGATGATATTTGGTAATAAATCAGCCTTTGCTTGCTTAAGTCCTTCTGTAGCCGATTGTTTGGCGAGTTTTGATTTTTTCAGCGTTATGTTGTTTTCCAAGGCATATTGTATACATTCATTCAATGTCCATTGCCTTGATGGCTGAGATTTGATACCGATTGAAATCAGTATTAATGCCGTTAGAATAAATCCTTTTTTCATTAGCTGCATATTATTAATATATTTTCTGTGACAAAGTTATCAATAATATATCAAATGTAAAAATAAAATATATCAATACTGTGAATTAATAGAATAAAGGCATCGAATATCCGATTATATTCGATGCCTTTAACATTTGTCTACATATAATTAAAATTGCTGTAATCGTGCGATGTATTTACCTATAATGTCAAATTCCAGATTAACGGTTGTTCCTACTTGGATGTCGCAAAAGTTGGTATGCTCAAATGTATATGGGATTATTGCAACTCTGAAAGAATTTAACGTGGAGTCACATACGGTTAGTGAAACTCCGTTGACGGTTATGCTGCCTTTTTCAACAGTGAGATATCCCTGACGTACCATTTCTTTATTCTCTTTATATTCAAAAGTGAAATATTTGCTACCATTGGCATCTTCAATTGCCGTACAGACTGCAGTCTCGTCAACATGACCTTGCACAATGTGGCCGTCCAGCCTGCCGTTCATCATCATTGAGCGTTCCACATTCACCTTATCACCGACAGTTAACAATCCCAAATTGCTGCGTTCGAGTGTCTCTTTCATTGCCGTAACAGTATACGTATCATCGACAATGTTGACAACCGTAAGACAAACTCCGTTATGCGCCACGCTTTGGTCTATTTTCAATTCTTTTGTGAATGAGCATTTCAGAGTGAAATCGATATTCTCCCTATCTCTGTTAATCTCTACTACGGTGGCAAACTCTTCTATAATTCCGGAAAACATTCTGATAATTATGATTATTGGGTTTAAATAAAAAAGGACGTATCGATGATGTGATGAAAACTCCTGTAAAATAAGGTTTGAGAACTCTCACTGACTTTGTAATCCACCGGCATCATACAATGCAACTCCGTTTATAATATAAGAGATGTGGCCCGCCATTGACAGGAGTATATTCTCGGTTTTCAATTTAATTGATGAGTATCCCAATCTAATCGATACGTCCTGTTCTTTCTCCTTTTCGTCATGCAAAGGTACTTATTAAATTTTATATGGCAAAGTGTTTAACTCTTTTTTATTTATATTCAAATTGCCGATGAATTCTACAACTAGGAATAAAAAGAATGGCAGTGAACTAAGAATTAATAAAGATATTCCGTTATTTATAGGAAAAGTTGTACTTTTGCAGTTGTTTTTATAACATCTATTGTTTTATGTTTGGAAAGAAGAAAAGATGGCATATAATCCGTGAACATGGCATCACTGAAATGGATAAAAAAGTGATGTATTGGGAGAATAAAGGGAAATTGGTGCCTACGCGTGAATTAATAAAAACTCCGGAACAGATAGAGGGTATTCGTAAGAGTGGCGTTATCAATACAGGTGTATTGGATGAGGTCGCAAAGCATATTCATGCAGGAATGACCACTCTTGAAATAGATAAGATATGCCATGACTACTGTATTTCTCATGGTGGAACGCCTGCATGTCTTGATTATGAGGGATTTCCCAGAAGTGTATGCACCAGCATAAACGAGGTCGTGTGTCATGGTATTCCGAAAGAGGAAGATGTATTGCAGGAAGGGGATATTGTGAATGTTGATTTCACGACTATACTCGACGGATATTATGCAGATGCATCACGTATGTTCATAATAGGTAAGACAACTCCTGAAAAAGAACAACTTGTAAGGGTGGCAAAAGAATGTCTCGAGATTGGAGCAGAGGCTGCCAAACCATATTGTTTTGTCGGAGACATTGGGCATGCGATACAAAAGCATGCCGACAAGTATAATTATGGAGTTGTACGTGATCTTTGCGGTCATGGGGTGGGGCTTTCATTTCATGAAGAACCGGAAGTGTCTCATTATGGATATCGTGGAACCGGCATGCTTTTGGTTCCAGGAATGGTATTTACCATTGAACCTATGATAAACATGGGGACATGGAAGGTATATATAGACGCTGATGATAAGTATGGATGGGAAGTGATTACAGGAGACGAAAAGCCAAGTGCACAATGGGAACATACATTCCTGATGACGGAACATGGTGTTGAGATTTTGACCAGATAAACTATGGCTGAGAATAAAAGTATATATATATTAGGTATAGAGAGCAGTTGTGACGACACCTCGGCGGCAGTGTTACGTGATGGAGTGTTATTGAGCAATATCACTGCAAGTCAGGATGTTCATCGTGCCTATGGAGGGGTGGTGCCGGAACTGGCATCAAGGGCACATCAGCAGAATGTGGTTCCAGTGGTTGACCAGGCTATCAGGCGTGCCGGAATAACGAAAGAACAGTTGTCGGCTATTGCTTTTACGCGCGGCCCAGGTTTGATGGGCTCTCTGCTTGTAGGTGTGAGTTTTGCAAAGGGGTTGGCAAGGTCTCTTGGTATTCCCATGATAGACGTAAATCACCTTCAAGGTCACGTCATGGCCCATTTCATTAAAGAAACGGATGATGACAAATCGGCTCCCCCAATGCCATTTCTTTGTTTATTGGTGAGTGGGGGCAATTCTCAGATAGTCAAGATTTCAGCATATAATGAAATGGAGGTTCTAGGACAGACCATAGATGACGCGGCTGGTGAGGCGATAGACAAATGTTCGAAAGTGATGGGACTCGGGTATCCTGGCGGTCCTATAATAGATAAGCTTGCCCGTCAAGGTAATCCATATGCCTATAAGTTTGCAGAGCCGCAGATACCTGGGTTGGATTATAGTTTCAGTGGATTGAAGACATCTTTTCTTTATTCTCTTCGCGATTGGGTGACCGACGAGCCGGATTTTATCGAGAAGCATAAAGAGGATATAGCAGCAAGCCTGGAATATACCATTGTGGATATTCTGATGAAAAAAATACGTAAAGCCGTGAAACAAACGGGAATAAAACATGTTGCCGTGGCGGGAGGAGTAAGTGCGAATAACGGTTTGAGGGCGGCTTTCCGTGAGCATGCCGATAAGTATGGATGGACTATTTACATACCGAAATTCAGTTATACAACAGACAATGCGGCTATGATTGGAATTACAGGCTATTTTAAGTATAAAGACGGAGACTTCTGCTCGATAGATAAGCCCGCCTTTTCAAAAGTTACGTTTAAATAACAATACAATGGATTTTGAAAGTAAAATAATAAGCAGGGAGGTTAGTCAACTGCTTTGGGAAAAAGAAAAAACAGTGGGAACGGCCGAGAGTTGCACCGGAGGACGTATTGCCGAGGCAATAATATCAGTGCCCGGTGCTTCAAAGTATTTCAAGGGTGGCATTATATCATACACAAATGAAGTTAAAGAGCATTTATTAGCAGTCTCTCATGAGTTAATAGAAGAAAAAACGGCTGTTTGTGAGGAAGTTGCGGTTGCTATGGTGAAAGGTGCATGTGCTACATTGGCAACCGATTATGCAATTGCAGCGACAGGAATCGCAGGTCCGACCGGTGGTTCTAAGGATGTTCCGGTTGGTACGATTTGGATTGCTTGCGGCACACCGCAGGTCGTAAAGACATTCAAAGTAGAGGAAGATCATGGTCGTGATATAAATCTTGCCATTGCGACAAGTAAGGCAATGTCCATGTTTTGGGAATTCCTTAAAGAGGAAGGAGAAGATATTGAGGCAGAGGAAACCAAATAATAGTCAACAAGTTGGCTTGAATATAAATATTTCTTAAAATATATATTCTTTAATACAAAAGTTTGGCTTTTCTGAAAAAAAATGCTAACTTTGCACCCTGTTTGGAATAAGTTACAAAAAAGGAAACAAAAAATTAGATAGAAATGTCGAAAGTTTGCCAGATTACAGGAAAGAAGGCACAGATAGGTTGTAATGTGTCTCACTCAAAGCATCGCACAAAGCGCAGTTTTGATGTAAACCTTTTCAGCAAGAAATTCTACTATGTGGAGGAGGAATGCTGGATTAGCTTGAAAGTAAGTGCTGCAGGTTTGCGCTTAATTAATAAAGTAGGTCTTGACGCTGCGTTGAAGCAGGCTGTTGCCAAAGGATTCTGCGAGTGGAAAGATATTAAAGTAATAGGAGATTAATACCATGGCAAAGAAAGCTAAAGGCAATAGAGTGCAGGTTATTCTTGAATGCACTGAGATAAAGAACAGTGGTATGCCGGGTACAAGCCGTTACATAACCACAAAGAATCGCAAGAATACTCCGGAGCGTATGGAATTGATGAAGTACAATCCTATCTTGAAGAAGATGACACTCCACAAGGAGATTAAATAATTTAAATAAGCACTTAAAACATGGCAAAGAAAACCGTCGCAACCCTCCATGAAGGCTCAAAGGATGGTCGCGCTTACACAAAAGTTATTAAGATGGTAAAAAGCCCGAAGACAGGTGCTTACATCTTTGATGAGCGAATGGTTCCCAACGAAGCTGTAAAAGACTTCTTCAAGAACTGATTTTATTTATAGGATATATAAAAAACGGGGTTATGAATCATTCTCATAACCCCGTTTTTATTATCTTTTTTTATTGTAGAAAAATATAAAAACTAGTTTGTTTTAAGTTATTGTATTATAGTTCAATATTATTTATATATGGATTCATTGCGATTTCTTCTCCGATTGTCGTTTTAGGGCCATGACCAGGCAATATGACAGTGTCTTTGGGTAATACTTTTGATATTTTCATCAGACTGTCTTGTATGTCCGAATAGCTACCAAAGTCGAAGTCAGTGCGTCCTATGCTCATACGAAATAAAGTATCTCCTGAAAATGCGATATTTTCATCCTCGCAATAGTAAAAAACAGAACCGGGAGTATGGCCTGGGGTCGGTATGATTGTTAGTTTGTGGGAACCGAAAGATATGTTGTCATCGTCTTTTAAATATTTGCCTACCGAAGGAAAGTCATAATTCAAGCGATAGTTGCAGAAACTCATGGCCTGTTCTTTCAGGCTGTTCATAAGACATTCGTCTTTATAATATACTTCCGGTTGAATTCCCAAATACTCAAATATGGTGTTATTACCAAAGTTGTGGTCTATATGCGCATGGGTGGCAAGCAGATGCTTTATGGTTATTTTGTTATTTGTGATATAATCAATGATTGCCTTACGCTCTTCTTTAGAAAACGTACCACAATCAATAATGACACCATCTTTGGTTTCATCACTTACTACATAACTGTTTTCCTGAAAAGGATTACATACAAATCTTTCTATATTCAACATTCTGATTTATTATTATATTCATATTTATAGATAATAGTTATATTTAAAGTAAGAATTTATACTTTATCATGGTTTTAAGAAGGCTGATACCAATGCTAAATAGCATGAATTCATATAGGCAGATAAACAACATATTTGCCTTTGAACCATTCTTCGGTGAACCAATCTACAATTTCAGTAGTTTCCACAATGTTTTTATATGGACGCAATTCCTCTTGCAATTCACCTCCTTTAAGGCTGATTATTCCATTCGGAATGGCGTTTTTATTTATCCTTGATATATTTTTATGCATTATTTTTGTCAGATTGGATAGGGGCATTACCGCACGACTGACAATGAAATCATATTTATTTCTTTCATCTTCACCTCTCAAATGCTCTGGAAAGCAGTTCTTAAGCCCGATACTTCTTACTATTTCAGTCGCCACACGGATTTTCTTTCCAGTTCCGTCAATTAGCTTGAACCTACATTCAGGGAACATGATAGCCAGTGGAATGCCAGGAAATCCCCCTCCGGTTCCAAAGTCAAGGACATTTGTTCCTGGTTTAAATGTGATGTATTTGGCAATGGCAAGTGAATGAAGGACATGATGCTCATACAGATTTTCGATGTCCTTACGGGATATTACATTGATTTTCGTATTCCAATCAAAATACAAATCATAAAGAGCCTCGAATTGTTCTATCTGTCTTTCTGTTATATTCGGAAAGTATTTAAGTAGTTTTTTCATTATTATTTCTTTAATAAATCATTAATATCTGAATATGGTATGTCTAATTCTGTAATGCCATTTGAATATGGGGCTATTTCATATACATTATATATGAATGTGATTGAATGTTCTTTCATAATGAAATTGTCAGATGGAAAAATATCTGTTGTGCACAAATACCCTTTGTTTTGCAATTCAAGAATACCAGTGGCTTCGGTCTTTTGTTCAAGTGCATTAAACAAAATGTCGTTAAGTCGCCTTTCAAATCCGGGTACAAATATGTCTTTCAGATATATATTTTTTCCTGTACTAACATCAAAATTCATGGAAAAGATCTGCTTTATACCATGTGCTCCGCCCTCATAGAAATCTAATGTTGCTATATATGCTGTATAATCATCGTGTTCTTGTATTATTTCTGTTGATATGGAGTATCTGTATTCATACCATTTATGTTTGGATTTATCGTTTTTATCATGCTTATAAAGTGGAGCCAAGGTTTTAATATACCCTTTACAATATTGACAAATAAAAGAATCCACTGCTTGTTCCATCGGAACGTTGCTGATATCCAAAAGCCTTTTTGATATTGTGTTATTTATATTTGTACCTCTGTTGCTATTGTCTTTAATGTAATGAACGGAAAGCTTGACGTTGCATGATGGTGCATTTGGACTTTGGTCAATATATAAAGTCTTGTTTTTATTTATTTTTTGAAAATCAAGTAGTTTTTCGTTTTCAATGCCGGAGGAACATGAACACAATATAAATAATAAAACGATAACTGATGTTATGGTACAATTTGGTTTCATAAAAACTGGATGAGAATATTAAATGCAAATATAGTACAAATACAACTAAATACAAAATAAAATATGAGTTATTATAATAAAAATAACTAACTTTGCAGACCTAAAAAACAATAAGTAAATGAGTAAGTTTAAAGCAGCCTTGTTTGATTTGGATGGTGTGGTATTTGATACTGAGCCGCAGTATACATTCTTTTGGGGAAAGCAATGTCGTGAGTTTCATCCAGAGAGGCCAGGATTGGAAAAAGATATAAAGGGACAGACATTAACACAGATTTTTAATAAGCATTTCTGTGGGGATTTGGAAGCTGCACAACAACTAATAACGAATAGACTGAATGCTTTTGAGAAAGAGATGTCATTTGATTATGTTACAGATTTTGATTGTTTTGTAAGTCTATTACGTGAGAATGGAATAAAAACAGCTGTAGTTACAAGTTCAAACAATGCGAAGATGCAGAGTGTCTATGCGAAACATCCTGAGTTTAAAGGCTTGTTTGACGCAATTCTTACATCGGAAAATTTCACGCAAAGTAAGCCACATCCGGATTGCTATTTGACGGCCTCAAAGCTTTTCGAACTTGAGCCAAAAGACTGTATTGTATTTGAGGATAGTTTTAATGGCTTGAAATCCGGTCGTGCAGCCGGAATGAAGGTGATCGGATTGTCTACTACCAATACTCCAGAAGCAATAAAACCGTATTCCGATATGGTAATAGCCGACTACTCGAAACTGAGCATAGAGACATGTGAGAGTTTATTATAATCTAAATATTGAATTATGGCAGGCTATTTAATTAGTGATATGCGTAAGGTTACGACGCATCGTTTTATTGAGATGAAGCAGAAAGGAGAGAAAATATCAATGCTTACATCATATGATTATACTACAGCCGGGATTGTAGACAAAGCTGGTGTAGATTGTATTTTGGTCGGCGATTCGGCTTCAAATGTAATGGTTGGTAATACTACAACATTGCCAATGACGGTTGATCAGATGATTTATCATGCCCGTTCTGTCATGAGAGCTGTAAATCGTGCTCTTGTTGTCTGTGACATGCCGTTTGGCAGTTATCAGGCTGATTGCTACGATGGGGTGAGAAATGCTATTCGCATTATGAAAGAAAGCGGATGCGATGCCTTGAAACTTGAAGGCGGAATTGAAATTATTGATACAATAAAGCGTATTCTTGATGCCGGTATTCCCGTGATGGGACATCTAGGTTTGACTCCTCAAAGTATTAATAAATTCGGTACTTATACCGTTCGTGCTAAGGAAGAGGCAGAAGCAGAGAAACTTCTTAGTGACGCAAAAGCGCTCGATGAAGTAGGTTGTTTCGGTGTCGTTTTAGAGAAAATTCCGGCTAAACTAGCCTCAGTGGTATCCAAGGAAATTTCTGTTCCGACAATAGGCATTGGTGCAGGAAATGGGACTGATGGCCAAGTTCTTGTTGTTGCCGACATGTTGGGTATGACCCAAGGATTCAGTCCACGCTTTTTACGTCGGTATGCAGACCTAAACGGTATAATGACCGAGGCAATAGGCCATTATGTTGATGATGTAAAGAATGGAGATTTTCCAAATGAAAAAGAATCATATTAAGATTCATAACAATCAAAAAAATGCTCGAAGATTTATTTGTCTTCGAGCATTTTTTTGATTGTTATTTGTATTCCTCTATTTGTATATAAATCTTCTTATACTCTTCTTGGGCGTTTTTTCGAATTCCTGTTCATGTATTTCAATATCTGACAATCTGGAATATGCGGGTAGTATATTATTTAGTTCCACTCTGTTTTGTTCCATAATTCTTTGAAGTTCGTCATTATCAGTTCCCACTGCATCAGCCTCTTCGTAGTCCGGATATATAAGGGCTACGAGTTTATTATCGCGTTGTACCACAATGCTTTCTATAACCATGGGCATAGAATTAAGTTTATCTTCTATTTCCTCTGGATAGATATTCTGGCCATTAGAACCGAGAAGCATATTTTTTGAACGTCCCTTTATGAATATATTGCCTTCATTGTCCATTACACCTAGGTCTCCGGTGTGATACCACCCTTGTCTGTCTATTGCCTGTTCTGTTGCTTCCTCATTTTTATAATATCCCAGCATTACATTGAGTCCGCGTACAAGAATCTCTCCAGGAATATTATTAGGGTCTGAACTGTCTATTTTGACATCCATGTGAACGACCGCACGCCCACAGCTTCCAGGAATGAAAGTCTTATAGTCCGAGTACGATATTATTGGTGCGCATTCAGTCGCCCCATATCCAACAGTATATGGAAATTCAATCTTTTTTAAGAATGCCTCAACCTCTTGATTAAAAGCCGCTCCTCCGATTATTATTTCATAAAGATTCCCTCCAAATGCATTAAGAACCTGCTCTCTTATTTTCTGCAGTACTTTTTTGTTTATAATAGGCATGTTGAGCAGAAGTTTTATGCGGTTATTTTGAAGTTTTGGGAGTACTTTCTTCTTGATAATCTTCTCTATTACCAGCGGAACGGCAATTATGATTGATGGCTTTATATCAGCAAATGCCTGTGCTATAATAGCGGGGCTTGGTATTCTTGTAAGATAATAAATATGGCATCCGTGCATAAATTCAAATATAAATTCGAATGCCATACCATACATATGTGCCATCGGGAGTATGCTTATGACCTTGTCGCCACGTTTGATAGTTTTGCCAAGAACTCCTTTGGCAAAATCGTAATTGCTCCATAATGCCCGATAAGGAATCATCACACCTTTTGAAAATCCAGTTGTCCCACTTGTATAATTTATCATGGCCAACTCTTCGCTGTTTGTCTCTTTATAATAATGTACATGCTCCTTACGGAAAAATTTAGGATACTTTTTTCCAAACATTTCATTTAGATGTTCACGTGCATATGTCAGTTTATCAGTCCTCGATACAGCAAGCGAATAGTCCGGTATGTTTATAATACCTTCAAGAAGTGGCATTTTGGTTGCATCTATTATTGTTGCGACGATATCTCCTGTAAATAGAAACTTGGCCTCACTGTGATTGACAATATTATGAATTTGGTCAGCTGTAAATTCATGTAGGATTGGAACGGCAACGGCACCATAAGTCAATGTTGCTAAAAATGCTACGGCCCAATTAGCACAATTTCTTCCACATAATGCAATTTTATCACCTCGTTCCACTCCGCCATTTTCAAACATGATGTGCAGTTTTTCTATTTTCCTTGCCACATCATGATATTGCAGTGTCGCTCCTTTATAGTCGGTAAGGGCATCAAATTCCCAATTGTCGACAATGCTTTTTTCTATTATCGCATTAAAACTCGGTATTGTTTGCATGGTGGAATTTTTTGATTATACGTCTTTGTAAAGATATCTTTTGATACTCTTTTTGGGAGTCTTTTCAAATTCATTCTTATGGATCTGTATCGCTGACAATCTGCTATAAGCCGGTAAGCTATTGTTTACTTCCAATCTGTTCTGTTCCATGACATGTTCGATGTCTTCCATGTCAAGCCCCATTATTTTAGCTTCTTCAAAATCAGGATGAACAAGAGCTACAAGTTTTTCTCCCTTTTGAATAATAATACACTCGCTTATCAATGCCATTGAGTTCAGCTTATCCTCAAGTTCTTCTGGATATACATTCTGGCCGTTCGATCCAAGTAGCATGTTTTTAATGCGTCCCCTAATAAATACATGCCCATCGGCACTCATTGTGCCTAAATCTCCCGTATGATACCATCCTTCATTGTCAAGTACGGCTCTTGTCGCTTCCTCATTCTTATAATATCCAAGCATCACGTTTGTGCCTCGTGTGATAATTTCTCCGGGTATATTCTCCGGGTCATTGCTGTTTATTTTCACTTCCATGTGTTCTACAGGTGTACCGCAACTTCCGGGTATGAAGTCTTTATAGTCGCTGAATGTAATGAGCGGTGCGCATTCGGTCGCTCCATATCCCACCGTAATTGGGAATTCTATGCTTTTTAAGAAACTCTCTATTTCCTGATTTAGTGCGGCTCCCCCGACAACGACCTCGTATGCGTTTCCGCCAAGTGCCTGATGAACACTCTCACATATTTTCTGCTTTATCTTTTTACTGATTACAGGCATGTTGAGCAGCAATCTCATTCTATGGTTTTGTATTTTTGGGAAAACACTTTTGCGTATTATTTTTTCAATAATAAGCGGTACTGATATTATTATTGCAGGTTTTACATCATTGAAAGCCTGTGCTATGATTGCGGGGGACGGCAGGCGGGTGAGGAAAAACAGATGGCATCCGTGACAGAATGGAAATATGAACTCCACTGCCATACCATACATGTGTGCCATCGGTAAGATACTCAATGTGTTGCTGCCTTGTTTTATATGTGTACCAATTGTGGTGATACAGAAATCAAGATTGCCCCATAATGCCCTGTAAGGTAACATTACACCTTTTGAAAATCCTGTCGTACCACTTGTGTAGTTAATAAGCGCAAGCTCTTCCGCACTATCCTTGTAGTATTTCACATCATCAGCTCTGAAAGCTTTTGGATATTTCTTTCCGAAAAGTTCATTAAGATGTTCGCGTGCGAACGTCAATTTTTTCGAGCGTGAAATCATCAGTGAATAATCTGGAATGTTGATTATTCCTTCAAGTGACGGCATACTTTCTGGAATGACAGATTTCACCACCACATCACCGACAAAAAGCAATTTTGCCTCGCTATGGTTTACAATATTATGTATCTGCTCTGAATTAAACTCGTGAAGGATTGGCACAGCCACTGCTCCATAGGTCAATGTGGCAAAAAAAACTACAGCCCAATGTGCGCTGTTCCGGCCACAAATAGCTATGCGGTCACCACATTCGACACCACTATGCTGGAATAGTATATGTAATTTTTCTATTTTTCTTGCAACATCATGATATTGCAGTGTTGCTCCCTGATAATCTGTGAGAGCATCAAGATGCCAGTTATTTACGATACTTTCCTCTATATATGAGTTAAAACTTTTAAAAGATGTCATTGCACAAAAATCAAAAATATGTGCAAAGATACTCTATTTTCTGCACATTTCCAAATTAAATGTGCAAAAATTATAGTCTCTTTATCCATTTGGCGGCTGATACCATGAAAGCATACTGGGCCAAACCAAAATTTATACGTATCTTTGTAGTATGAAACAGGAGATAAAGAAAAGAACGTATGAAGAGATTTTCAACACATTTACTCATTTGGCTGGAGTGGTATTGACACTTTCTTTAGCATGGATAATTTGGGATTTGGGATATAATTTAGGTTGGCAACATGCTTTCGGAGTCACTGTTTTTACTTGTGGCATGATTATAATGTTTGCTTTCAGTACTATCTATCATTGGTGGATGCCTGGCAAATACAAGCAGTGGTTACGCATATTTGACCACATTGGAATATATGTGATGATTGCCGCATCATACACTCCCATATGTATAGGCGTGGTTGGCGGAGCCTTGGGGTGGGCTGTTTTTGGATTTTTATGGTTTGTTGTCATTTTAGGAACAGTATATAAATTGAAAGCCTTAGGAAAATATCCCAAACTGTCACTCTTCATTTATTTATTGATGGGATGGTCTGGTGTGATAATAGTCAAACCAATCTGTATGAGTCTGCCGGCAGCCGCACTTTGGTTAATACTTGCGGAAGGTTTGTTTTATACTTCAGGCACATATTTTTATGCCAATGACAAACGGCCGTTTTATCATGGTATTTGGCATATTTTTGTTTTGTTGGGAGCAGCGTGCCATTGGAGTGCCGTATTAGTAATGTTAAAACTTTAGGATGCTAATTGAAAAAACATTCTTAGATAGCTTTCTTTGCAATTCAAAAGAATTTAAGCTGTAAAATGATTATACCTTAAGTCGTAACTTTAACAGGCTAATTTATAGTATATTATGATTATGTAGCTAAATTGTTTTATTTTTTTTAAGACAAAATCGTGTTTATTGCCATCGATTAATTTATAATAATTTTATACTTGGATACTTGCTTGTATTGCATTTGATAATCCATTGTAATGCGATGGGACACTAAATTCGTTATAATTGGTATCTAGATGCAGTGTTCCCCCCCCCCAAAAAAAAAAATAAGAAAGCTTTTTAAGCCTTGTGGACGCATTTTGAGACGCAAGACAAACTCCCACGCAACAAAAGAAAACCCGTCAGGACGAAAGGAAACGGTAAAAACACAAACGAAGAGAAATACCGGCTCAAGCCGAAATACCTGCAATATCACAATAACCGTTTTAACTCATAGATACACTTAAAACAACAGATGGAAAATATACGCGGCAGAAGCCACGAAAAGGATAAAATAACGAATGCTGGAATATAATGCCCATTCATAACAACCGTATTTCAAAAAAATAAAAAATTAAGAATGAGGGTAGCATCTATGGATGCGATTATAAAAAACGGGGGCTTTGTTGCAATGTTATAAAAGCCTGTATAACGCCCCTATTTTCGTCCGTGTTACGTTTTTACCTAACTGTAAGGATTTCGATTTTATGCGCTCAAATCGCTTTATTTATGCTTGTGCGGTTCGGTATGTTGGTGGCTTTGGTTGGCTTACGCTCGCCTTTTGGTCTGCGTCGGAAGTCGGGGCGCCTGCGGTGACGGTGCAGTTCCCCGCTTTCATCAGCGTTTATAATGTTGTAGACGGTCTGTATGGATACGGAAACACTTTCTTTAGCCAACACGCCACGGACTTGTTCGGGAGACCATTGATGGTCAATAATCATCTGTTTTATACGCCACACCATCACGCTGTCGAGCTTCTTGCTGGATGTGGTACGCTTTCTGCGCTCAAGGGCTTTTGCATGAGCCTTTTCCCACAGATAGTTGCCTTTGGCTGTGGAATTGCGTTTTAGCTCACGGCAAAGTGTTGACTGACTGCACCCTACAATGATGGCGATTTCTTTTCTCTGAGTTTTTCTTTGCAGTAAGGCAAAAATTTGCGACCTTTGCTGCGAGGTTAATTGTCTGTACATTAGTGAAACAAAGTTAGTTAATCTCAGGGAAACTTCGGTTTCCCTTTTTTTGTTCTGTATTGCCAGTATATCCTGCTGCTGGCCGCCCCCGCCGCTTGGGCATCTCCTCGCCAGAAGGAGAGAGGAGAATGAGTAATTCTTATCTCAATGTTTTGCACTTCGATTTGGAATCTTCAAAAGGGAATAAAAAGCAACTCCACAAATAAAGATAATGAAAATAATAAAGAGGCGAAAAGGTTTCAAGCCATTTGCCTAATATATATAACACGAGCCGCACGAGCACCGACAGCGGTATATAAGGAAAGGCGCATAAAGCATTGAACGGGTTGGACTTGTCGCCCGTGTTCAGCGAATAAATGAAGCGTGTTTATATATTTGATACAAAAAAACAGGATGCCGTAAACATCCTGTTTGAAGTCCTGAATATTTCAGGCAAAGGCGAACGGCCTTAACCGTTCATAAAAACCGTTTAAGCAAATGGCATTGAAATTTGTTTTGCGTTTTTGGAGATTTAGAATATTAACCATTACGGTTAAATTCTTCTAATTTCTGAAAATGCAAGGGGCGTGAATTATAGTAGCGCCCTTAAACGGTTGTTTGCAAATATAGCTTTTTATTCTTTACGGTGCAATATCTGTTAAGAATATTTAGCAAAAAAAAGTGTGGAACGGTTTGGCCGTGGTCTTCGATGACATCCCCACCACTAATTAACGAACAAAAAAAAGATACAATTATGAAAACGAAAGAATTAAGCCACGCAGCGCAAAATTTATTGATCTATGTAAGAAACGAGCGTGAAATATACGAGCGTTACACGCTGGAAGCGGTTGCCATGGTTGTAAAGGCGAAACGCACGAACGGCATAAACGGCGCCCGTCTGGACGATGTAACGGCATGGGATAACCTTTCTTTTTGGATTGGTTGGCAGACCGTAACGAAAAATGCAATAAAAGCCGCCGCAAAGCTGGTGCGCAAATACGACCATATTACACCGACAGCCGCCGATATTGAAGCAGCAACAAAAGTATATGCAGCCGATATTATAGATAAAGCAAAATATCAAATAAGGAGAGATAAACAAGAGAAATTAGGCCGTTTGAAACACGAGCTACAAAACTATATAGATAATGCGAGCTTTGGATTACCGGAAACACGTCGCCGGAACATGATACTATTACGTTGGGATATTCGCAAATTTGAGAGAGAGCTGCAAAACGCATAAACTCTCAGCCCGTGCCGTGTGGCATTCCTGGAGCCCCCTCGGACTGGCACAAAATAAATCAATGGCTATAAAATCCAAAAGACATGAAAAAGTTAGAAAGAGTAAACCAGGTAGAAAAAGCGGCGATTCGTCTTTATATGGCAAATCGTGATTTTACGGCGTTTACTCTTTCTAACTTTTTCATGATTTTGCAAAGTGTTAAAAATGCTCGGGATTGTTACACGTAATGAAATATACGAAGTTATAAAAAAGCAGTATTCGGATAAATGTTTTACGAAAAATGAATTTAAGATATTTTGTTTTGGAACAAAGAGTGTTTTTATAATAAAAATCCTCCAAATACCTTACTACTCATATTTCATAGAACGAGCAGGATGTATATGAGATATAAGATAACTGGGAGCAATCAGTACAAATACGCAAATAAGAAGTGTTGCAGCATTTATAATTATTATCAATGGTATATTTATCTCCATCGGTGCCATGTTGACATAGTATGTCGAAGGATCGAGTTTGACAAATCCTGTATGTATTTGTATAAGTACAAGCCCAATACCTATAATGTTGCCAAATATCAGACCGCGTCCAATAATGAAGACTGCAAACCAAAGGAATGTACGCCTTATAGTTGGGTTGGACGCTCCAAGAGCTTTAAGCGTTCCTATCATTTGAGTGCGTTCGAGTATTATTATGAGCAATCCGGATATCATAGTAAAGCCAGCCACACATACCATTAAAGCCAAAATAATCCAAACGTTGACATCAAGAAGTTCGAGCCATGAGAAAATTTGCGGATATGCCTCATATATTGTTTGTGATGTAAGGATGTTGCCGTTACAGTCTGGCTTTTTGTTTATTTGTGAAACAATACCATCCGCCGTCTCTTCAATTTTTGTAAAGTCATCGATTATTAGTTCTGCTCCAGTGCAAAAATCATTTTGCCATCCGTTCAGTTTGTTTATTGTGTATATATCAGCGAAACATATATTACCGTCAAACTGTGTCATATTTGTCTTATATATTCCGCTTATAGTAAAACGTCTTGCTCTTACTTCGTCTTCTGAAACAAAATATGCGAAAACCTTATCACCAACTTTTAATCTCAGTTTATCGGCTATCATCTGAGATATAAGAATCCTGTTACTGCTTTTTAAATCACTGAATACCGGGCATTGGCCATTTGTGAGGTTATTTGCCAGAAAGGATGTTGAGTATTCAGGGCCTATGCCTTTGAATGTAATACCAAGGAAATCGGTATCTGTTTTCAATATTCCTTGTGTCAAAGAATAGCGGCCTACCCGTGCTACCCCCTCTGAATCACCCAATACTTTCATGAGGCTGTCATCTATACAAATCGGATAAGGGTCCGTACTCTGCATAGTCATGAAGTTTGTTACCTGTATATGGCTTCCGAAACCAATGACTTTATCACGTATTGTATGTTTGAAGCCTATGACCACAGATACTGTGATAATCATCACAGCCAAACCGATTGCGACACCAATGGTTGCAATGCGTATAGCAGGACGACTCACTTTCTGCTTGTCGCTCTTGTCACTATATATTTTCTTTGATAAAAAGAGTGGCAGATTCATTCCTCGTATTTTCTTCCAGGATATGCTTCAAGTGCTTTTTTCAAAACAATCAAAGCTCTGTTAAGATCATCTTTATTGAGTACGTAAGCTATACGCACTTGATTGTTTCCCACTCCTGGGGTGGTATAGAAACCTGCCGCAGGAGCCATCATCAGTGTCTCACCCTCATAGTTGAATTCGGCAAGACACCATCTGCAAAATTCTTCCGCATTGTCTACAGGCAGTTTGGCTACGGTGTAGAATGCGCCCATCGGAATCGGCGAATATACTCCCGGAATTCTGTTCAGTCCGTCTATCAGGCATTTACGCCGCTCTACATATTCGTCATATACATCACGATAGTAATCTTCCGGAGCATCAAGCGACGCCTCAGCCACAATCTGACCGATTAGAGGGGGAGATAAACGTGCCTGGCAGAATTTCATTACGGCGTTTCTTACCTGCTCATTCTTTGTAATCAGTGCTCCGATACGTATACCACATTCTGAATATCTTTTTGATACAGAGTCTATCAGAATGACATTCTGTTCAATGTCTTCAAGGTGGCATGCACTTATATATGGCGATCCGGTGTATATGTATTCGCGATATACCTCATCGGAAAATAGATAAAGATCATACTTTTTCACCAAATCACGAATTTGATTCATTTCGCGTCGGGTATAAAGATAGCCTGTCGGGTTATTGGGATTACATATCATGATTGCCCGTGTGCGCTCGTTTATCAGTTCTTCGAACTTCTCTACTTTCGGAAGTGAGAAACCTTCTTCTATCGTTGTGGCTATTGTCCTTATTTTAGCTCCTGCTGATATGGCAAATGCCATATAGTTGGCGTATGCCGGTTCAGGAACGATAATCTCATCACCGGGATTTAGGCACGACATAAAGGCAAATAGGACGGCTTCACTTCCGCCGGCCGTAATTATGATATCATCGGCAGTGACGTTAATATTGAATTTCTTATAATAATGCGTCAGCTTCTCTCGGTAGCTCAGATACCCTTGCGATGGAGAATATTCAAGAATAGCACGGTCTATGTGCTTCAATGCATCAAGACCCACTTGTGGTGTCGGCAAGTCTGGCTGACCAATATTCAGGTGATAGACTTTTATCCCATTTTTCTTTGCTTCTGCTGCCAATGGGGCAAGCTTTCTTATGGGAGATTCTGGCATCTCGTGTCCGCGAATCGATATATCTGGCATTTTATATATTTTTTCATTATTAAGTTCTCTGCAAACTTACATAAAAATATCGGAAAAGGCTTAACGACTGTTAGTGTATAGCGTGGTTCTTAACATAATTTTTAATTCTCTATTCTCAAATTACGATTAAATAGACTAATTTTGCCTGACTAATAAGAATAAAAGGCATTTGCAATGAACTACGAGGAGTTGGTCAGTACCAACGATAATATACAGCATAGGATAGTCAGAATTCCGATAGGCTTGTTCAAAAGAAAGGCGATAGAAGGAAAATACGTGAATATAGTGGATTTGCGTAAAGAACTTACAGATAATATTATTTTTTGCGAATGCCTGAAAAAGGAATGTGATGCAAACATCCGGTTGGTCAATAAGAGACAGCTGCATTTCACGCCATTGGCAGAAAAAGATATTTTATCCTCACTTGAAGTGGAGCAGGGGCATTTCATTTCTTTTGAACACCTTTTGCGTGATAATCCGGCAGTGGTAAGCAGGCCAGGATTTGTCTATGAAACTGTTGTAGCACTGTTGGAAGTCACCTCTTATCTTAATAGTCAAAAAGTATATCACGTATGTTTCTCACCATCAAATGTATTTGTACGTAAGACAGATTATAGCATAGTGTTGCTGTCGCATGGCTCATTTTATATTAACAGGGTGTCTCCTGAATTATTATATGATGGCAGTAGAGATTATATTGCTCCGGAAGTATTAAATGGAGGTTCTGTAGATGAGCGTTGCGATGTATATTCTGTTGGTAAATTTTTTGAATATCTCTTTTCTGTGGCCGAAATGCCTTATGAGTATAAAAAGGTTATACTCAAGGCAACTTCTAAAATGGCAGAGGACAGATATGGTTCGATAGATGAGATGAAAAGAATAATCCGCCAGCGCTCCAATATGTGGAGAACAACCAAGATGCTATTGACTGCGTCGTGCATAGCTCTTGTTTTTGTAGGATTTTTCTTTGGACTAATGCCTGAACCGGTGAATGTGGAATATATAAAACCTTTACCTAAAGAACCGGAGGAAATATTGCTTGACAGTGGTTTCGATCCCAATACGGAATTAGGATTTATTATGCCGGACACAACTGGCAATATGACACCGGAGCAGATAGAGGAGATGAAAGTGTATGAGGCTAAAAGTGAAGAGATTTTCCGTAAAATATATACAAAAGAAGCTGATCGTATTTTATCTAAAATATATAATAAGACTTATATGGGAGCGAATGAAAAGAGTTTCATTACCGGTAGCCAGACAACCACAGATGAGCTATTAAAGGCTCAAATTGAAATAGCTGCAAAGGCTGGAATCAGTGAAGCGAAAAGTCAGAAAATAGCATTTACGATAATAGAAAGAATCACAGAAGAAAAGAAAAAGGGTTTGACAAAATACGGAATACAGAAATAATTATAAATAAAAAGATAATATGAGAAGTAGAACAGCAGAATGGTTTGAGTGCAAAATCCGTTATGAGAAAACAATGGAAGACGGTATGCAGAAGAAAGTAACCGAGGCGTATACGGTAGATGCATTGAGCTTCACCGAAGCAGAACAACGAATAATAGAGGAAATGTCTTCATACATAAGTGGAGAATTTGAGGTCGCAGACATTAAAAAGGCACCTTATAAAGAGATTTTTTTCAGTGAAGAAGATATGGCAGATCGTTGGTATAAGGCTAAGTTGCAATTTATCACCATAGACGAGAAAACAGACAAGGAGAAAAAGTCAAACGTAAACTATCTTGTAAACGCATCCACCCTGAACGGAGCTGTGAAAAACATTGATGAGGTCATGAACGGAACAATGATAGACTATGTCATCGCATCTGTTGTTGAGACACAGCTCATGGATGTTTTTGAGTATAAGAAAAAGGAAAAAGACGACAAACCGGAATATGAGCAATAATGTGCTTATGGATTATGACGTAAGGAAAAATTTGTCTGAAGTATTGTCTGGTATTCCGGATAATGTCAAACTTGTTGCTATAAGTAAGTATCATCCGGATGAATATATAGAGGCGGCTTATTCTGATGGGCAGCGAATATTCGGGGAGAGCCACGAGCAGGAATTAACAAAGAAACATGATTCGCTTCCATCGGATATTCAATGGCATTTTATCGGGCATTTGCAGACCAATAAGGTAAAGTATATAGCACCTTATATTTCAATGATAGAGTCTGTCGATTCATTACGTCTTTTACGTGAGATTAACAGGCAGGCAGGCAAGCATGATAGGGTAATTGATATATTGCTTGAATTACATGTGGCGGAAGAAGCCACCAAATATGGTTTCTCTTTGAATGATTGCAGAAAGCTGCTGGAAGATGGTGAATGGCGTGAGATGAGAAATATTCGAATTTGCGGACTCATGACTATGGCCTCATTTGTAGAAGACAAAGAGCAGATCAGGAACGAGTTCACAATGGCAGCTGATTTCTTTGATGAGGTGAAAGCACGTTATTTTGCCAATGATGATGCCTTTTGTGAGCGTTCATGGGGTATGAGTGATGATTATCCAATAGCTATAGAATGCCGCAGTACAATGGTAAGAGTAGGGACTAAAATATTTGGTCCGAGAGTCTACTAATGCCGGTTTAAAGTAATATCTGTTATTTTATGTATAAAATATAATAAGAAGATTTTATACTGAAATTGGAATAATAAAAAGGTCATCGCTTGATGACCTTTTTATTATTAATAATATATATTCCTCTGTTTAATATAGTGATATCGGTACCAAGATATTGCCCGCAGACAGAATATATCATGTTTAATTGTATTTTGTCGTTTATGTTCTCTATGCCATTTGGTTTTCCGCCCATGAATTTAAAACTGACAGTTCCCATATCAGTGTCTTCTGATATATCCGTTATCGGTTTACTCATAAATCCACCTGAATAAACAGAGGCAGACGGTGATGTATCATCGGTGAGTGATGTTACATTATTTATTCCTGGAAAAGGGTCACCTTGCAACTCCTCTTTATATATATCCGTCGTAATATAAGTATAGGAATACTTATTAATGAGAGCCTGGTTGTATATCTTTTCCATATTATTCATGTAATCTTTATTTACAACCGAATAAACGAAATATTCCGGCATGAATATTCCATCGGCCGCAATGACAGACATACGTGGGTGACCGGCCGTATTGTTTACTTTACATCCGCCAAGACTGAAATAATAATCATCGTAGTCTACATGGTATATAAGCATGCCATGACCTTGCAAATACCTGTTCCAACCTTTTTTCTGTACATTCTCTACAATGTAGTATTCATTGCCTGTCACATCCTTGTCATTTAGAATACGATATGCTTTACCTCCATCCGATAATGTTTTTAATGTTGCATCACATGGAGATTTGAGTGTGTCTATCGTCATCCAGCCTAACCGTTCACGTTCCCAACTCGTATATTCGGTTGGTCGGTAACCGTTTTGAGTATATTCTCCGGCATCCATCAAGTCCCAATAGTCAAGATTTTGGTTTATACATCGTTCGGCGATGCTTCCAGGAGCTGGATACATATCGGGAAGTCCGAGGCAATGTGAAAACTCATGGCAAAAGAGTCCGATACCGTTTATTAGCAATCCGTTTTTAATTTGGTCGGCCGGAGTGGCGTTAAGTTCATTGTTTACCCCATATCTGCACAATCTTTTTCCGTCTAAATACACATTGTTAGTCAGTATACCTGATTTTGGATGTATGCAATCTGTTGAATTGCCGGCCCAACTTTGTGAATATCCGGCATAAATAATATACACCAAATCAATATTGCCGTCATTATTGGCATCATATCCGGAGAAGTCAACCGTATCGTCAATAGCCGTACATGCGTCTTTGAAAAGATCGTTCATGTTTTCTGAAGAAGAATAGCCACCGCCGTAATACTTCAAGGGCTTATCCAATGTTATAGGGCCGTACACATCAAATTCAGGAATAAATTTCCCAAAGCTCATATCCGTAAAGTATCTTTTTACGCTTCCGTAATTCTTTCCCATTTCCGGATCGTTGGTCTGGTTGAATAGCTCTTCTGCATTTAAATATTTATCAAATGTCTTTGCCGGATTATTTACTTTAAATGTACTGTCGCTAAACTCAACCAAAATTACAGGAACTCTTGGGCTTCCAAAGGATTGTAATAGGGTGGTGTTGTTTTCTATTGGCTCTCTGAGTAGTTGTGCTTTATTGGAGTTTGCTGATATTTTATCATAAAAAATGGTTTTGTTTTGCTTCTCAATGATTAGTTTTTCCTCATGGCTCCTCTCTTCTTTATCATGTGCAATATAATTTGTCGGATATAATATACCGTCGTCTTTAATATCGGCAATGTAGAATGCAAATCCTGATTTGTAAAGCAGTACGCCGTCAATTGTGGTATAATACGAGAAATCATGATTTCCCAAAGCCCTAACCGTTATTGTTGTTCCATCAGGCTGCTTTACTTTAACGATACCAGGGTGCATCTTAACGCCATGGCTGTTCAATGAAAGGATAATGCAAAATAGAAGTAGGATATATTTCATTGATTTTAATATGAGTATGTAATTATGAGAAACTATTCTTTGAAAAAGTATTGTCCGCGTTTCTTTGTTATATTGCCATAGTTTATGGCATGTACAGGACAATGGTGGTAGCAAGCCAGACAACATGTACAACTGTCTTCATGTTTCCATTTAGGCAGCAATCCGTGACCGCCTATTATATTGTCAGTTGGACATATTTGGGTACATTTACCGCATTTTATACATGTTTTCTCATCAACCTTGAAAGGTTTGTCTGTTATCATATATTTATTGAAAAAGTTTCCTATCATATATGAATATATTTGAGGGGTTGGACCTTTTTTCAATAAATCGACTCCGTTTTCACGATTTCTGATTACATCTACAATAATATTTAACTTTTCTTTGGCGGCTTCGATCTTTTCTCTTTCACGCTTCTTTGTGTCAGTATACATGAATGGCAGGCACACATAGCTCTCCGGCATGACAAGAGAAAAGAAACTCTTGGCTTCCAATCCTTTTTTCGATAAGTCTTTGTTTAGTATCGTTATTGCGTCTCCAACGGTATCACCGCAAGTACACAGGGCATAGCAATAATGTGATTGGGAATGGGGGAGGCTCAGTTTCTTTATGAAATCTCTCACTATTCGTGGCGGTTGCCAACCATGTATGGGGAAGCAAATACCAATACGTTCATCATCGGACAGTGTGTATTTGCATTCGGTTTTTATTTCATCTGAAATTGAAAGAATACGCTCACCTGTATGTCTGGCAATGAATTCCGCCGCCCACCGTGTGTTTCCTGTTCCGGAAAAATAGAATATCATGTTACAAAGGTAAAGAAAATATCTGATAAAACATGAGGTAAATATGGATTTTGTTTAGAACTGATTATCAGTTGAGAGCGGTAAACGGGACTCGAACCCGCGACCCTCGGCTTGGGAAGCCGATGCTCTACCAACTGAGCTATTACCGCATTACAATAAAATCTTTATGAAATTAAATCCGTATAAAAAGAAAAAGAGCCGATACCCGGACTCGAACCGGGGACCTATTCATTACGAATGAATTGCTCTACCAACTGAGCCATATCGGCTTTTCAATGAACTCTTTTTCTATTGCGGATGCAAAGATAATATATTTTTTCTTTGCCACAAAATTTTTATAAAGAAAGTTTTTCCTTTAAGTATTTTCCTGTTATACTTTTGCGGTTCTTGCATATATCTTCAGGTGTTCCGCAAGCAACAAGCATTCCACCGCAATCTCCTCCGTCCGGTCCCATGTCTATCACATGGTCTGCGCATTTTATGACATCAAGGTTGTGTTCGATAACCACTACGGTATGCCCTCGCTCTATAAGTGCATCAAATGTTTTCAGTAACCTCTTAATGTCATGAAAGTGCAGGCCGGTGGTCGGTTCGTCAAATATAAATAAAGTAGGTTCCTGATTTTCATGCCCGATAAAATACGCAAGTTTTACACGCTGGTTTTCTCCTCCTGACAGTGTAGATGAATTCTGCCCAAGTTTGATATATCCTAAGCCGACATCTTCAAGAGGTTTCAGTCGCTTTACAATCGCATTTTGATTGTTGTCTGAGAAAAATTGTATGGCTTCACTTATTGTCATGTTGAGCACATCATCGATGTTCTTTCCGTTATAGGTTACATCAAGGATGTCTTTTTTGAAGCGGTGCCCGTGGCAACTCTCGCATGGCAATATAAGATCTGCCATGAATTGCATTTCAACTGTTATCACACCTACACCTTTGCACTCGTCGCATCGTCCGCCATCAGTATTGAACGAAAAGTATTGTGACGTAAATCCCATTTGCTGCGATAACGGTTGCTGAGCGAACAAATCTCTTATCGCATCATACGCTTTCACATATGTAGCCGGATTGGAACGCGTGCTTTTTCCAATCGGGTTTTGATCCACAAACTCAATGTGCTTGATAGCTTTTATGTCGCCATCAATACTCGAATGCTCACCGGGAGCATCGCAAACATCTCCCATCAACCGTTTTACGGCAGGGTAGAGTATACCTTTTATAAGGCTTGACTTGCCGGAACCACTTACGCCGGTAACCGTAGTGAATACATTTAACGGGATGCTGACATCAACACCTCGCAGATTGTTCATTCTGGCACCTTTTATGTTAATGCTTCTGTTCCATTTTCTTCTTCCGGCAGGAAGTTCTATTGTCTCCTTGCCGATGAGGTATCTGACAGTATGACTGTCCGGATATTTCTCATATACCTTTACGTCATTCATTAGTGCCGCATTCCCCTCGAACACGATTTTTCCTCCGAGACGCCCTGCGTCAGGTCCGACATCTATCAGATAATCAGCCGCACGCATTATTTCCTCATCATGCTCCACAATGACAACGGTGTTTCCGAGTCCTTGCAATTCCTTTAAAGTATTGATAAGTCTCTCCGTGTCACGGCTGTGTAACCCTATGCTTGGCTCGTCAAGAATGTACAACGAACCGACAAGACTGCTTCCAAGCGATGTTGTCAGATTTATCCTCTGGCTTTCTCCACCGCTGAGAGTGTTTGACATGCGGCTCAGCGTGAGATAGCCCAATCCAACATTAAGTAGAAATTGCAGCCTGTTTTTTATTTCGGTTAGAAGTCTTCTGCCAATATGTTCTTCATGTTCGGTAAGTTGCAGGTTATCAAACCATTCCTTTAGTCTGGTTATAGGCATTTCTACAAGATTGGAAATGCTTTTCCCGCATATCTTTACATACTCGGCCTCTTTTTTTAATCTGGTTCCATGGCATGAAGGACACACAGTTTTTCCTCTATAACGATTCATCATCACAAGATATTGTATCTTGTATTGATTCTCTTTTACCATCATAAAGAAAGCGTCTATACATACCCTGTCTTTGATATTGCTTTTCTTTTCGCTCGGCAAACCGTGCCACAACCAGTCTTTTTGTTTTTGTGTCAGATTATAGTAAGGTTCGAATATAGGAAAATCGTCCTTTGCGGCTTTGCGGCAAAATTCGTTTTTCCATGCACTCATTTTATCTCCGTTCCAGCATACCACACATCCGTCGTATACACTGAGAGACGTGTTTGGAACGACTAGTTTTTCATCTATTCCGACTATGTTTCCAAACCCTTGACACTCCGGGCATGCTCCTGCCGGTGAGTTGAATGAGAACATGTTGTCACTCGGTTCTTCAAACGTAATCCCGTCTGCCTCGAATTTTGTGGAAAAATCATAGCATATCATTGAAGGGAGAAACATGATGCGGCAGGCACCATCGCCTTCATAAAAAGCCGTTTCAGAAGAGTCAACCAATCTTGATATAGAATCTTTGCCGTTGTCCACGGACATTCGGTCAATTACAAGATATATGTCTTCCGCTTTCAAATTATCAACGTCTTCTTTTTCGACAACATCTTCTATCCTCTTGAAGTCTCCGCCATGAAATAAACGTGAGTAACCTTGTTTTATATACATGTGTAACTGCTCTGCGACAGTACGTTCTTCGTTTATATGCAGCGGCGACATTATCGTGAATTTTGTGCCTTCCGAATAGCTTTGTACACAATTTATAATATCCTCTGTGGAATGCTTTTTCACTTCTTGCCCGCTTATTGGAGAATAAGTACGACCGATACGCGTGAAAAGCAGTCTTAGATATTCATATATTTCTGTTGTCGTACCCACTGTTGAGCGTGGATTCCTGCTTATTACCTTTTGCTCTATTGCTATTGCAGGCGGTATACCTTTTATAAAGTCGCATTCCGGTTTGTTCTTTCTACCCAAAAATTGTCTTGCGTAAGAAGATAGACTCTCCACGTAACGTCGTTGTCCTTCGGCATATAAAGTATCGAACGCAAGCGACGATTTGCCTGAGCCACTCACTCCTGCCATTACGATAAACTTATTTCGTGGGATTTTTATGTCTATGTCTTTGAGATTGTTGACCCTCGCTCCCTTTATTTCTATGTATCCGTCCATAATAATCGCTAAACCTTTTGAATTCGCAAAGATAATGCAAATAGGTAAAAGAACAAAGCCGATAAAGATTTATTTTCAGTGATTTACACCGTATCCGAACAGTGCGAAATCTCCGAGTAGCGGATCATCGGGAAATATTTCGCCCATCTTTGCCGTCAGTTTGACAGCTGCTGACATAGATGCGGTGCGGCTGGTTAACAGCCCAAGCCTGCAAGCTTCTTGGATTACATGCGTATCCATAGGCATTATCAGTGTGCGCTTGTCTATTAAATTACTCCACAGTCCGAGATCTACCGGTGAGTTGTCTCTAACCATCCATCTTAGAAACATACAGATACGCTTACATGCCGACTTTGTATCTTTTGGAATAATCCCGTCTATTCCGTAATTTGAAAAATATCCGCATATAGCCGCAACAGCCGAACTTCCGTCACTGGCGTTTTGTCTTACATAGTTTCCAATGGATCCATGTTCTACAATCATATCTTTCAATGCATGCAGAAAAACATTCATTGTGCGCTTGGAGTACAGTCGGTAATAACAGGTGTCTTCGCAAGGAATGTCTTTATCAAACTCTCCGTTTTTAACCCATTCATAGGTGTTGCCGTTCGAGCAGTCAAGAATATACTGTATTTTAGGGAAAAACTGTTTCCTGCTGCCGTAGCTTAGGCATGAAGCGATGAAAGCAAGAGTCTCTTGATTAAGTTGGCCTTCTACCTGATGCATGAACCAACTCGGATCTTCCGGCAGAAAGTCCGCTGTTTCATATATTGAGGCATATCCGATTAATAGCGTTTTTATGTCTTCCATATTTGATAATAAGTTTTACCCGCATATCGTGCAGAACCAAACTTTAATGACAACCACACTGTGTTGTTATTGTTTGTCTGCCCGAAATGCGGGTAGAAACATTAAAAAGAATATTAAATTAGAGTATTGTTTTCACTGCTTCCAACATACCTTTATCCTGAATAAGATCAAGATATTGCTTAACAAGATTATTCAGACCTGCAACGGCATTGAGGTCTTCGCCCCATATTGATGTTGAGCCGAGAACACCGTCCGTAACTTTCTGTGTGTCGCCTGTAGCCCAGAGTTCTTTCAACAGATCCATGATTTCCTGTGAGTCGTTCGGTACTATTTCCGCTCCGTCCTCACGATTGCCGCCTTTATAGTATGTTATTATAGCGGCAAGACCGAATACGAGACCTTTCGGCAGTTCGCCCTTACGTTCAAGATATGTCTTGACACCTGGCAGGTCACGTGCACAGAATTTCGGGAAAGAGTTGAGCATAATGCTGGTCACCTGATGGTCTACATACGGATTATCGAAGCGTTCGAGCACATCTGCCGCAAATTTCTCCAACTCTTCCATTGGCAAGTCAAGTGTCTGCATGAGCTCCTCAAATTGTACCTTATGTATATATTTCCCGATAACCTCGTGGTTACAAGCATCACGTACAATATTTACGCCACTGAGATAGGCCACCGGAGAAAGAACTGTATGCGGGCCGTTGAGAAGAGTAACCTTGCGTTTGTGATACGGCTCTTCAGACGGAACGAATAGCACATGCAGACCGGCTTTGTCTGCCGGGAACTCGTTGGCGATCTCTTTCGGAGCCTCGATGACCCAGAGGTGGAATGTCTCTGCCTGAACCACCAGATTGTCGCGGTAGCTTATTTTTTCCTGTATTTCGGCAATTTCCTTGCGTGGGAAACCGGGAACGATACGGTCTACAAGAGTAGCGTATACACCGCAATTTTCGTCAAACCACTGTTTGAACTCTTTCGGAAGTTTCCACAACTCGATATATTTGTTTATGCAATCTTTAAGCACATGACCGTTAAGGAATATAAGCTCACATGGGAATATAATAAGACCCTTTGACGGATCACCGTTGAATGTCTGCCAACGGCGATAGAGCAGTTGGACGAGCTTGCCCGGATATGACGAGGCAGGAGCATCTTCCAGTTTGCACTCCGGGTCGAAAGCGATTCCGGCCTCTGTCGTGTTTGAAATAACGAAACGTATCTCCGGCTGATCGGCCAAAGCCATGAAAGCCTGGTTTTGTGTATATGGGTTCAGCGCACGGCTGATGACATCAATACGCTGCAAAGTATTCACAGGCTGACCGTTTTCGCGACCTTGAAGGTTAACATGGTACAAACAGTCCTGGGCGTTGAGCCATTCGACCATTCCTCGTTCAATTGGCTGAACAACGACAACAGAACCGTTGAAATCGGTTTTCTGGTTCATGTTCCAAATAATCCAATCTACAAAGGCACGAAGAAAGTTTCCTTCACCAAACTGGATTACCTTTTCAGGCATTACGCTCTTAGGCGCAAAATTTTTGTTTAATGGTTTCATAATATAATATTGTTTTTTTAGATTTGTTTTTAATTTTATAACCGCAAAGTTACGTCTTTTTTTTCAAAAGACAACAAAAGTTCTGAAAATAAATTAACATCGGTTTCATGAATTTTGATAGTCTCCCGTTTGAATTCACGCCTATGCAAGTGTATTTTGTAAATAATGTATCATAATATACCAATTCGTTATACAAGTGAATTTACGTGTAAATATAGATAGAAAGGGTAAAATCAGCTTCGATTTTTGATATAAAGATGATTTGTATACCATGTGTGTCCGGTCTTGGAGAGGTTGTGTCGCATTGGGATATTCGTTACTTTGCATTTAGATACCGAACGGAATCCATTCAGACGCTCGTTACAATGTGATAAGCATCCCGTTGCAACACGATAAACTACTTGTTACTGGTTAAATTTTAACATTTATAGTATGAAAAAGCGAGGTCTTGCACGATTGTGAGACCTCGCTTTTCATAATTGCGGATATATACCGGGCCTATATTTATAGGTAGGATTCTGGCGCTGATGTCAAATTTTACGGTGTGGTAAAATCAACTTAATGTAATCCGGCTTGTTGTTATGTAAATTAAATATCATATTCGTATATATTTCCTGTGTTGTTTCTATCGCAAATTTACAAATAAATATGCCATATTGCAAATCCGGACTCTATACAAATAACGATATAAGGTTTGTTAAAAACAAATATTACATGGCAAAAGCATTGAAGCCGCCATCCACTACTGCGACTGTGCCTGTGACAAACTTAGCCGCATCGCTCATCAGATAATGGATGGTACCGCAAAGTTCTTCAGGATCCCCCATACGGCCAAAAGGCGTCTGGCGTATTACGTCTTGTCCGCGCTGGGTATATGTGCCGTCAGGATTTGTAAGCAAGGAGCGGTTTTGCTCGGTAATGAAAAATCCTGGAGCGATGGCGTTCACGCGTATGCCCTCACCGAATTTTTTGGCGCATTCCGTGGCCATGAATGCGGTGAAATTACTTATTCCGGCTTTTGCCGCGGCATAACCGCAAACACGTGTCATAGGTCTGAAAGATGCCATGGACGAGAAGTTGATGATGCTGCCCTTGCCCTGAGACGTCATCGGTTCGAGAAATACCTGTGTGGGTATTACCGTACCGGTAAGATTGAGAGACAATACTCTTTGAAACTGCTCCGGATCAAGGTCAAAAAAGTTTTGGTCAGGACCGATTGTCGCTCCTGCCATGTTGCCTCCGGCTGCATTGAGCAGGGTGTCTATTCTGCCGTATTTGGCCATAATATCGTCACGGTTTTTCCTTACTGTATCGATATTCATCACATCGGTCTTCATGAACTCGCACGAACCGCCGCAAGCGACAATGTCTGCCGCAGCCGATTGTCCCACCTCCTCGTTGCGGCCGAGTATTATTACTTTTGCACCGTTAAGTGCCAAATATTTTGCTATTGCACGACCAAGCACTCCCGTTCCGCCTGTGATTACCACCACGTAATCATTGATGTTGAATAAATTTTTCATTGAAAAAATCCCGGTTGTTTATAATTTATACCTAATTCTTTGTCTACTGTAGCCAGTATTCCCTGCACTTGTCCCATTGCGAACATGCGTCCGAGGAACGAATAGCCGGCGTTATATCCTCTGTTTTCGTCGCCAAGCATTGTCATACCGTGGTCTACGCGCATGGGCAGGCTCGGATTAGTGCTCTCGAAAATTCTTGCGAGTTCAATGATATCGGCTCGTCCGCCAAGATGAGAGGCTTCTGTGAAATCGCCATTGGGGAATATATGGCATGAGCGGAGGTGTACAAACCATGTACGTGCCGCATATTTCTTTGCTAAGGCCACAACATCGTTGTGCATGCCGGCCGAAAGGGAACCGGCACAGAATGTTAATCCGTTATGGGGATTATCAACGGCATCGAGGAACCACTGTATATCTTCATCGCATGTGACTATGCGCGGAAGTCCGAGAATGGGGAATGGGGGATCGTCGGGGTGCACACACATATACATATCGTACTCTTCGCATGTAGGCATGATGGCATTGAGGAAATAGCGCATGTTCTCACGCAGTTTGGCCTTATCTATATCTTTGTATAAAGCGAGCAGTTGCCGGAACAGCTCTACTGGATGTTCGTCATCTTCCTTTATATTCCCGCTGACAAATCCTTGAGTTTTTACGATAATGTTTTCCACAAGCCGATGTTCATCTTGTGGAGTCATTTTCTTTCTCAACTCCTCTACCTCTTCCAATACTTCTTTGGTCCAGTCGCTCTTCGCTCCGTCGCGTTTCAAGATGTAAATATCGAAATAAGCAAACTGAGCATGTGAGAAATAAAGATTTGTCGTGCCATTAGGATTGGGATGGGAAAGATCTGTGCGTGCCCAGTCTAATACGGGCATAAAATTGTAGCAAATGGTATGAATGCCCTCAAGGGACAGGTTTTTCAGACTTTCCTTGTAATTTTCAATTAACAGATCACGGTCTTCACCTCCATACTTAATGCTTTCGCAAACAGGCAGACTCTCGACAACAGACCAGCGCATGCCGTAGCTTTCGATGTATTCACGCAATTCACGTATCTTCTCACGAGTCCAAATCTCGCCGTTCGGTACATCGTGTAAGGCCGTGACAATACCTTCCACACCGATTTCACGTAGCATGGCAAGGGTTATTTTGTCATTCCTGCCAAACCATCTCCATGTTCTTTCCATAAGATATATTTCTTCTGTTTAAAAATTAACATATAACAATCTGGTTACAAATATAATAAATAAGAAGCAAATGCCTTATATGCCAATGCTTTTTTCTATGCAAACGATTGCAATCAGCGTCTTCTGAACTCAGAGCAGGTTATGGCGGTTGCAATAGCCACATTGAGGCTTTCGGCTGTGTTGCCGCTGTTAAAACAAGGTATCAATATCTCATGATCAATCAATCTGCGTATAGTAGGTGAAATGCCTTTGCCTTCGTTGCCGAAAACTATAACTCCGTTTGAGGACAATTCTTCTTTATATATATCCTTTCCTTCCAGCAAAGTACCGTATATAGACATTTTACAGCTGAGCCGGCTTAAAGTATCCGCAAGATCTGTATAAAGCAAATGCACTCCGGCAATACTTCCCATTGTTGCCTGGACAACTTTCGGATTGTAAGCATCCGCTGTGTCATGACTGCAAAGTATGGTGTCTATGCCAAACCAATCGGCTATCCGTATTATTGTGCCAAGATTGCCGGGATCTTGCACTCCGTCAAGGGCGATATAAAGTTTGTCGGCTGGAATTTCAGACACAGGTGCAGGTAAGTTTTTATCCGGAATGGGAAATAATGCCAAAACTTGTTGGGGGTGCTGTAAAAAACTGACCTTCCGCAGTTCTTCTTCATTCACTTCGATGATATTTCCACAATTCGGATTATTACCGTTTATCCATTCGGCAGTGGCTATGATTGTAACAGGGATGTTGCGACGCATCAGATCTCCTACTACTTTCGGTCCCTCGGCCACGAACAGTCCTTCAGCCTTACGATTTTTTTTTTGCTCCAATGAATGAACGAACTTTATGATATTCTTACTAATCATAATCCAATTTTGATTTTGCAAAAAGTCTTTAAATATTCAGCAAAATTACGAATAAAGTTTTAACTTTGCAACTTTAAAAGATATTAATGCGATACTATCTATATATTTGTACGTTTTTGTGTGTCATTGGTTTGGCTTCCTGTTCAAGCACAAAATATGTGCCTGATGGTAGTTTTTTACTTAATGATATTAATATAAAGAATGGGGAGGCGGGAAACAAGACAAATGTAAATCATTTGAAGAATTATGTCCGCCAAAAGAGCAATTCAAGTTGGTTCTCAACTTTAAAGATACCGTTGGCTACATATTCCGTTTCAGGACGTGATAGTAGCAAGTGGATAAACAGGATATTGAAATCAATGGGTGAAGCCCCCATTCTTTATGATTCTTTAAAAGCGATTCAATCTTGCAACGACTTGCGGGCAAAAATGCGCAATGACGGATATCTTGATGCCGATATTGCCGTTTCGACAAGGAAGAAAGGGAAAAAGATCGATATCACTTATCTGATTTTTCCTGGTGAACCATACGTGATAAAAGATATAAAATATGATATAAGAGATACTGTAATTGCCGGTTTGCTGAAAGCTGACAAAAATTTTGTTCGCGGACTACGACCGGGAACGGTGTTCAATGTGAATAGCCTTGACCAGGAACGTAAAAGAATAGTAGACAAATTGATAAATAACGGATATTATAGGTTTAATAAAGATTTTATAACTTATAATGCCGATACTGTGAGTGGTTCGAAAGATATCAATCTCAAGCTTTTGCTGCATAAATACCAAGACCAAAATCAGAAAGATGATACATTACACAGACGTTATACCATACGAAATGTTGTATTCCAAAGCGGTGACCCTGAAGACAGCGTAATACATCTTCGTAAAAAAGTGCTTATAAACAATACTTTTATTGAATCGGGGCAACCTTATTCCGCTAAGGAATTGCAAAAGACATACAATCATTTCGGGCGCTTGCAGGCTGTCAAATATACAAATATCGGTTTTAGAGAAATTCCCGACAGTTCGCTTTTGGATTGTAGAATTCAGATAAGCACCAATAAGCCGAGTACAATAAGCTTTCAGCCGGAAGGAACAAATACAGCAGGAGATTTGGGAGCGGCTTTAAGTCTTACGTATCAAACAAAAAACCTGTTTCGCGGTTCGGAGTTGCTCAGTCTGGAATTTCGCGGGGCATACGAGGCGATAAAGGGTTTGGAAGGATATGCCAATGAGAATTTTGAAGAATATGGAGCGGAAGCCCGTTTGCTTTTTCCCCGTTTTATAGCTCCTTTTCTTTCAAGAAAATTCAGGCGTAGGGTAACTGCCACATCAGAAGTTTCAATATCATATAATCTGCAAAACCGTCCGGAATATCACAGGCGAGTCTTGTCTGCCGCATGGAGATATAAATGGAATGATGCAAACCATCATGATAAATATCAAATTGATCTGCTTGATTTGAATTATGTATCCATGCCATGGATATCCGAAAGATTCAGAACAGACTATTTAGAGAATGCTACAAGTCGCAATGCTATATTGAGATATAATTATGAAAACTTGTTCATAATGAAATTCGGACTTGGATATTCTTATAATAATGGTAGATATGCAATAAAGGCTTACGCTGAGACTGCCGGAAATTTACTAAATCTCAGCTCACATGTTTTAGGGGCGTCCCGAAATGATTTGGGGGTATATCAACTTTTCAATATCGCTTTTGCACAATACGCGAAGGCTGATTTTGAATATACTAAAAACTGGAAGATCGATTATAACAACACTCTTGTTTTTCATTTTGGTATTGGAGTGGCTTATCCCTATGGAAACAGCACAATACTTCCTTTTGAGAAACGTTATTTCTCAGGAGGCGCAAACAGTGTAAGAGGTTGGAACGTCAGAGGGCTGGGCCCAGGAAGGTATGTCGAACGTGATGGAAATATAAATTTCATCAACCAGACAGGTGACATGAAAATAGATTTGAATATAGAGTATAGGACTCACTTGTTCTGGAAGTTTAATGGGGCGTTGTTTGTGGACGCAGGCAATATTTGGACATTAAGAGAGTACCCAGAGCAACAAGGAGGAATGTTTAGATTTGATCATTTTGTCAAAGATATGGCGGTTAGCTATGGTATGGGATTGCGTTTTAACTTTGATTATTTCATATTGCGATTTGATTTCGGCATGAAAGCGGTAAATCCTGTCTACACAACGAAAAAAGAACATTATCCGATAATAAATCCAAAGCTCAGTCGGGATTTGACTTTTCATTTTGCGGTAGGTCTTCCTTTCTGAAATCAACCAGCCATTTTCCATTCCGCTTGACGAGTTTTAAAGTAAGAGTTCTTCTGTTAATAAATTTTCCGGGGTTGTCGATTGAATAAATAGAAAGCCAATTATCAATCTCTATTGTGGTAATACAAGAAGTGTCTCCACTACTCATTTGTATGTTTTTTATCTCTATTTGAGCTTCTTCAGGATTGGATTTCAAAATACTCAAATCATCTTCTGTTATGATAGAAGACAAGTATGCTATATGCTTTTTGCTTTCCGGAGTACATAATCCTAACGTTTCTTTCATATTATAGTTGAAAAACGCTTTTCCAAAGGACATTATACAATCCTTTATTTTCGTTTCTTCCGATTCTTGACAGCCTATTATACTCATTATGCATAGAGTGGATATAAACAGTTTTAATTTCATAATATGAACATTGACTTTATAAATTAAGCCTCGCAAAGTTACCAAAATCATTTGGTTATCATTCAGTTTTTTGTTACTTTTGCACAAAATAATAACAAAATGCTGAATTTTATATCCTTTGGCAGTGGTAGCAGTGGTAATTGTTATTACTTGTATACTGCGACGGATGGATTACTGATAGATGCCGGAGTCGGCATAAGAACACTGAAAAAACACTTTAAAGATTACGGTCTGAGTATATCTAAAGTTCGAAATATACTTATAACACATGATCATGCCGACCATGTTAAATCTGTCGGATGCATAAGTCATGAGAATAATATCCATGTTTACACAACAAGAGAGGTGCATCAAGGGATTAGGCGTAATTATTGTGTGCACCACAAAATAAATACCGAGCATGTCCATTACTTACAGAAGAGTGAAGAACTTGAAATTGGGGAATTCAGAATTACCCCTTTTGAAGTTCCGCATGACAGTGCGGATAATGTGGGGTATTGTATTGAGCATGGAAATGTTGTATTCTGTTTGATAACAGATGCAGGGTTGGTTACAGATGAAATGAAGGCTTATATACGAAAAGCGAATTATCTTGTTATAGAGGCAAACCATGATGAGGAGATGGTTCTTAACGGGGCATATCCGCAATATTTGAAGTCAAGGATATTAAGTGGGAAAGGACATTTGAGTAATTCCGCATGTGCCCATGCTCTTGTAGAGAACGCAACGGAAAATCTAAAGAAAGTATGGTTGTGTCATTTGAGTGAAGAGAACAATCATCCGGAACTTGCCAGAAAGACCATAGAGAATATCCTTCGTGCGTCAGGAATAGTTGTTGGTAAGGATTTTGATATGGAGATATTGAAAAGAAAGACTCCTACCGGTATTTATGAATTGAATAATGGTCATATAAATGAACTTCATATTATATGATTTTAAAAAATAAGAAAGAAATGAAAATAAATGATATATTAGGGAAATTAGGAATATCCGAACTTAGTGGAATGCAAAAAGACTCTTATGATGCCATTATGAATACGGATAAAGATGTGGTCGTTCTATCACCTACCGGTACAGGTAAAACTTTGGCATATATGTTGGCCCTGATAGAAAAACTTGACCGTGATAATAGTAGCGTACAAGCGCTCGTTGTTGTTCCAGGTAGGGAACTTGCCCATCAATCAGATAAAGTATTAAAGAGTTTAAAAACAAATATTTCTTCCGCAAGTTGTTATGGCGGACGCCCGGCCATGGATGAACACCGTGCCATGAAGCAGTCCAGCCCACAAATAGTATTTGGTACCCCCGGACGATTAAACGATCATATTAATAAAGGTAATATATCTCCTTACGCAATACGGTATATTGTGATAGATGAGTTTGACAAATGCCTTGAAATGGGATTTCATAATGAGATGTCTAAGTTGTTAAAGAGCCTCCCCGGGATAAACCGTAGGATTTTACTTTCGGCTACTGATGCAAAGGAAATACCTGAATTCATCAAAATATCAAATGCAATAAGACTAAATTACATAAATAAAGATAACAGCATATCACAACGTGTAAATTTTCATAAGGTAAATAGCCCTATAAAAGATAAATTAGAGACATTGAATAATTTGATTTGTTCATTTGGCGCACAAAACTCTATCGTATTTTTAAATCATAGGGAGAGCGTTGAGCGTGTGGCCAAATATCTGGGAACTCAAGGGTTTGTGGTAAGTCTTTTTCATGGCGGATTAGAGCAAAAGCAGCGAGAAGATGCTTTGTATAAATTTAGTAATGGCTCTGCAAATGTACTTGTGGCTACAGATTTGGCTTCTCGCGGAATAGACATTAAAGATATAAATAATATAATTCACTATCAGTTACCATACGGTAAGGAAGAGTACATACATCGTATCGGACGTACAGCACGATGGAAATCTGAAGGAAACGTATTCTTTATATTAGGACCGGATGAGATATTGCCGGATTATGTAGATGACAAATGTGCTTCTTATTCAATAAAAGAGGCTGTGCTTAAGCCTTCATTGCCTAAAATGGCAACTCTTTATATCGGTAAAGGTAAGAATGATAAGATAAGTAAGGGAGATATTGTCGGATTTCTGTGCAAGAAAGGTGGAATAGCCGCAAATGATATTGGGCAGATTGATGTAAAGGACAGATATACTTATGTTGCAATATCCAGAAATAAGGTAGATGATGTGTTATATGCGGTTAATGGTGAAAAGATAAAAGGAATCAAAACAATAGTAGAATTTATCAAATAATTCAAAAAGTAAGGAATAGATATATTTCTGTTAAATTATTTTGTAATTTGAAATAAAAACTATAACTTCGCAGACAGATTTTAATAGATATAAAGAATATATTTACATAATACTTTAATCAACATTAATATGAAGAAGTACAACTTTAATGCAGGTCCATCAATGCTCCCACGTGAAGTGATTGAAAATACCGCTAAGCAGTGTTTAGACTTCAACGGTTCCGGTCTTTCCCTGATGGAGATCAGTCATCGGGCAAAGGATTTTCAGCCTGTAATAGATGAAGCGGAGGCGCTCATCAAGGAATTATTGCAAATACCGGATGGATATTCGGTTGTATTTTTAGGCGGTGGAGCTTCTCTTGAATTCTGCATGATACCATATAACTTCCTTATTAATAAAGCCGCATACTTGAATACGGGTACATGGGCGAAGAAAGCAATGAAAGAAGCTAAACTTTTCGGTGAGGTAATAGAAGTAGCTTCTTCCGCTGATGCCAACTACACATTTATTCCTAAGGATTGGACTTGTCCGGAAGATGTGGATTATCTTCATATAACCACAAACAATACCATCTACGGTACTGAGATACGTAAGGATATTGACGTGAATGTTCCTTTGATTGCAGATATGTCATCAGATATATTCAGCCGTCCGGTTGATGTCAAGAAATATGACTGTATCTATGCGGGAGCACAGAAAAATCTGGCAATGGCAGGTGTCACTTTGGTTATTGTAAAGAATGAGAAATTGGGCAAGGCACCTAGACAGATACCTACGATGCTTAATTATCTGACACACGTGGAAAAAGGTTCGATGTTCAATACTCCTCCCGTCGTTCCGATTTATTCGGCTCTTGAAACTTTGCGTTGGATAAAAGCTAATGGAGGTGTAGAGGCTATGGATAAGTTGGCATTGCAACGTGCGGATATACTTTATGGAGAAATAGAACGTAATAAGTTATTCCGTGGAACCGTGAAAGAGGAAGACCGTTCGGTTATGAATATCTGCTTTGTGATGAATGAAGAATATGCGGAATTGGAAAAACCGTTCTTTGAATATGCAACATCCAAAGGCATGGTCGGCATAAAAGGCCATAGGAGCGTGGGTGGTTTCAGGGCAAGTTGCTATAACGCACAGACAATAGAAGGCGTTAATGCTCTTGTACAGTGTATGAAAGAATTTGAAGCTCAACATTAATTGTTTTGTATCATTGTCAGGGCGGAGTGTTCCGCCCTGACTTTTTATTTATATAAAGTAAAGAAAGAATAAATATGAAGGTATTGATTGCAACTGAGAAACCGTTTGCGGCGGCTGCCGTAGACGGCATAAAGGCTGAACTTGAATCTGCAGGACATGACGTTGTTTTGTTGGAGAAGTATACGGATAAAGCGCAATTGTTAGATGCGGTTAAGGATGCTGATGCAATGATTGTGCGTTCCGATAAAATATCAGCAGACGTATTGGACGTGGCAAACAACATGAAGATCATAGTAAGGGCGGGTGCCGGATATGATTCCATTGATACAGAATTTGCCAAGCAAAAGAATATTGTGGTGGAAAATACTCCAGGTCAGAATGCCAATGCCGTTGCCGAACTAGTATTCGGTATGCTTGTATTTGCTGTTCGTAGTTTTTATAATGGTAAATCTGGAACGGAATTAAAAGGTAAAAAACTTGGAATACTTGCTTTCGGCAATGTCGGACGGAATGTAGCCCGTATCGCTACTGGTTTTGGCATGGATGTTTATGCTTACGATGCCTATTGCTCCAAGGAGGCAATAGAGAGCTGCGGTGCAAAAGCCGTTGACAGTTCGGATGACTTGTTTAGACTTTGTGATGTGGTTTCCCTCCATATTCCTGCAACAGCCGAAACAAAAGGGAGCATCAATTATGATGTTGTCAGTATGATGAAGAAAGGTGCAGTTCTTGTCAATACAGCCCGTAAAGAGATTGTCGATGAAGACGGTCTTTTGAAGTTGATGTCAGAGCGTGAGGATATTAAGTATGTCAGCGATATCAAGCCTGATAAGGATGCGGAGTTTGCTAAGTTTGAGGGGCGTTATTTCTCTACACCGAAGAAAATGGGAGCACAGACGGCGGAAGCGAATACGAATGCCGGTATTGCCGCCGCAAGGCAGATTAATGCTTTCTTTGCTACAGGTGATACAAAGTTTCAGGTGAACAAATAATATTTATATGGCAAGAATAAAACCGTTTAAAGGTATACGTCCACCAAAGGAACTTGTGGAGAGGGTGGAGTCACGTCCTTACGATGTACTCAATTCCGAGGAGGCACGAATCGAGGCCGGAGACAATGAAATGAGTTTATATCATATCATCAAGCCTGAAATTGATTTTGAGCCTAATACGAGCGAATATGATTCACGTGTTTACGAGAAAGCCGTAGAGAACTTCAAGAAATTCCAAGACAACGGATGGTTAAGACAGGACGACAAAGAGTTGTATTATATTTATGCACAAACCATGAATGGCAAAACTCAATATGGTCTTGTCGTTGGAGCCTATGTGGACGATTATATGACAGGTATAATCAAGAAACATGAACTTACACGTAGGGATAAGGAAGAGGATCGTATGAGGCATGTTCGAATAAACAATGCCAATATAGAACCTGTCTTTTTCGCATATCCAGATAATGAGGCCATGGATAAATTGATAATGCGGTACGCTTCCACACAGCCAGAATATGATTTTATCGCTCCTATTGATGGTTTCCGTCACCAATTATGGATTATCGATAATTCGGATGATATTGAAACAATCACTACCGAATTTGCCAAAATGCCGAGTCTGTATATAGCCGATGGGCATCATCGTTCTGCTGCAGCTGCTCTTGTAGGTGCGGAGAAAGCAAAACAAAATCCCAATCATACCGGGGATGAAGAGTATAATTATTTCATGGCTGTGTGTTTTCAGGCATCTCAACTGACAATTCTTGATTATAACCGTGTTGTGACAGACTTAAACGGCATGACAAAGAGCGAGTTCCTCTCAGCGTTAGGCAAGAATTTTGTTGTTGAAGATAAGGGCACGGAAGTATATAAGCCGGCTAAACTGCATGAATTCTCACTCTATATGGAAGAGCATTGGTATCGCCTTGAAGCCAAGGAGGGTACATATAATGAGGCTGATCCAATCGGAGTTCTTGACGTAGATATTTCAAGCAGACTTATTTTGGACGAACTTCTCGGTATAAAAGACCTGCGTAGTGACAAGCGAATAGACTTTGTCGGTGGATTGAGGGGACTGGAAGAACTTAAACGTCGGGTCGACAGCGGTGAGATGAAGATGGCTTTGGCCCTTTATCCTGTCTCAATGAAACAGATAATGGATATTGCCGACAGTGGAAAGATAATGCCCCCGAAGGCCACATGGTTTGAGCCAAAGTTGCGTTCGGGATTGATTATTCATAAATTATCCGATTAGTCAAACTGAAATAATCCATTCTGTATCAACATTTTAATGACAGATACATATAAAACCATAACGGATAAAACAGGCGAGGGATATTACACCGAGAAACGGAGTAAGTTCCTCGCTTTTTGTCATCACGTCACTTCGCTTGAAGAGATAAAGTCATTATTGACAATGTACCGCAAAAAGTATTACGATGCGCGTCATGTGTGTTATGCGTACATGCTTGGTGCGGAACGCAATGACTATCGTGCCAATGATGACGGTGAGCCAAGCAGCACGGCCGGAAAACCAATACTTGGACAGATAAACAGTTCCGAACTGACAGATATACTCGTCGTTGTCGTGCGATACTATGGCGGAGTAAATCTCGGTACAAGCGGATTAATAGTCGCTTACCGTGCCGCGGCAGCCGATGCAATAGCTAATTCTGAAGTAGAGATCCGTCTTGTGGAGGAAGAAGTGACATATAATTTTCCTTATGTCATGATGAATGATGTCATGAAAATAATAAAAGACATGTCTCCGCGAATAGTGGCTCAGACATACGATAATACTTGCGAGATAAAATTAAGCATCCGAAAGTCGGAAGCCGAGCAACTGCGTGCAAGGTTGAACAAATTATCTTTTGAATAATTTTGTGATTAAGGAAATAAATATTACCTTTGCACACGGAAAGGAAAGTTGGCAGAGTGACCGAATGCGCTGGACTCGAAATCCGGTATACCCATTGCGGGTATCGGGGGTTTGAATCCCTCACTTTCCGCTTTTATTATTATTTTTTTAGACGATAAAAAGCCGCTTATGTTATCATAAGCGGCTTTTTGTATTTTCAATCTTTGTCATTGTCATTTGATTAGACTGACAGAACGTTTCAGGAATGCATCAAGTGAAGCACCTTTCAGCATGCCGTTCTGTAACAAGGCCAAGTCTATAAGTTGGCGGACAATGTCATTGCTCTTTGCATAACCGGCCAAAATATCCTTTTTCTTCTCTTTCTCTGTCTCGATTGCTTTTTCGGTATTGTGCAGGTCGTCTTTTTCCTCTTGAGTGATTTCTTCTTGTTTCTTCTTATCCTGACTCTGGTGTATGGCTGCGAGACGTGCTTGCAAACCTTTGAGTTCGCTCAATACGGGTGACAGTGCTTCCTTGTTCTTTGTCTCGCTATCGTCCAAGACTCTCTTTATCAGCGGATGATCGCTGTTTAAGACCAGATTGTAGCTGTCAGGCATCTGTGCATAGAAACTCATGCCAGCCTGATAACGGCTCATCTCTTTCATTCGGCGCATATACTCATTTTGGGTAATCATCACCGGAGCGCCTGATTCTCCAAGACTTTGCGTCTCTACATAAAATTCCACTTTATCTATGTTGGGAATCTGAGAGCGGAATACCGTAGAAAGATTATCACGTTCATCATCGCTAAGCTCGCTCTTCTTCAATTCTTCTTTGACAATCAGTCTTTCCACTATATCGCTATCGACACGTGTGAACCGGCTCTTCTCAAATTTCTGTTCAAGCATTGAAACGACAGGCACATCGAGTTGGCCGTCGAGGAGGAGCACACTATATCCCTTTGCTTTTGCTGTTTCTATATAACTGTATTGCTCTTCCCTGTCAGTTGAGTACAGATATACCAATTGTCCGTCTTTGTCTGTCTGGTTATCTTTTATCAGTGTCTTGTACTCCTCAAAAGTGAAATATTTGTTGTCACAGTCTTTCAAAAGTGCGAAATCTTTGGCCTTGTCATAGAAGCTTTCCTCACTGAGCATACCATAGTTGATAAAAAGTTTCAAGTCATTCCATTTATCCTCATATCCTTTTCTGTCTTCTTTGAATATACTTTGCAAGCGGTCGCTAACTTTTTTAGTGATATAAGTCGAAATCTTCTTCACATCGCGATCACTTTGAAGGTATGAGCGGCTGACATTCAAAGGAATGTCAGGAGAGTCAATAACACCGTGAAGCAAGGTAAGAAACTCTGGTACTATGCCTTCTACCTGATCTGTGACAAATACCTGATTGCAATACAGCTGAATTTTGTTTCGCTGTAAATCAATATTAGACTTCACTCTAGGGAAGTATAATATACCTGTAAGATTGAACGGATAGTCAACATTCAGATGTATCCAAAACATCGGCTCGTCCTGCATGGGATAGAGTGTCCTGTAAAAAGACTTATAGTCTTCGTCTTTCAGTGTGCTTGGAGTCTTGGTCCATAGCGGTTCCACATTGTTGATGATATTGTCTTCATCTGTTTCTACACTCTTTCCGTCTTTCCACTCCGTTTTCTTTCCGCAAGCCACTGGTACTGGCATGAATTTACAATATTTATTCAAAAGGCTTTCAATCCTGCCTTTCTCTAAAAATTCCTTGCAGTCATCATCTATATAAAGAATAATGTCTGAGCCGCGGTTTTCTTTTTCAGTGTTGTCAATCTCGTATGCCGGGCTTCCGTCACAACTCCATTTTACGGCTTTGGCTCCGTCTTTATAACTTCTCGTTATTATCTCCACTTTCTTGCTCACCATAAATGACGAGTAGAAACCGAGACCGAAATGGCCTATTATATTATTGGCGTTGTCCTTGTATTTTTCAAGAAAATCGTTTACGCCGGAAAATGCTATTTGATTTATATATTTGTCAATCTCTTCATCTGTCATACCAATGCCATGGTCACTGATAGTTATCGTACCAGCTGTTTCATCGACATTTACTTTTACAGTGAGGTCACCCAGTTCGCCCTTAAACTCGCCTTTATCAGCAAGTGTCTTTATTTTCTGCGTAGCATCCACGGCATTTGAAACCATCTCACGAAGAAAAATCTCATGATCTGAGTATAAGAACTTTTTGATAACGGGGAATATGTTCTCGGTTGTAACCCCGATATTACCTTTTTGCATATTATAGTTTTATTTAAATGTTTTCATTTTATTGCAATGCAAACACCATGCCAAAAGATTCATGTCATACAGTTTTCTTATCCATCGGAAGACTTGTGGTGTGTGGCAAAATATCGTACAAAAACCATTCTGAGAATCAGTTGTTTTGAAATAAAAAACCGTTGTATGAAAATACAGCCTTATTTTATGTGCAAACACAATCATTTGATAATAAGTGTAATAAGTTGGTCTATTCTTGTTTTGTGCAATTTTTCTGGCATATTTTATCTCTTTTCAAATCTAATTTGGTATATGTTTAGTTCCAATTGGATACTTATTGCCCCACATTTAGCGGCTCATTACATTGTAACGGACTGCTAAATGCAACGCAATTACCTGCTAAATTAACTCTAACGAGTATCCCAATGCAAAAACTTGTACTTTAGAATAAAGAATTGCAGGGTAGGGACTGGTCACGGAAAACCTGGTTCACAAAAAAATAAGGACCTTTTTTCGTGATTTTATTATTACTAATTTGATGGTGGAAGGCGAATATGAGGATATACAAGTTATTCATAATTATATTCATTATTCGTGATGATATGGCTCACCCTTTATAATTGTACATGCCCGATATAACTGTTCTGTGAATATGAGCCTTACCATTTGATGGGAAAATGTCATCCGTGACAATGAAATCTTCTCATTGGCTCTTTTATATACGGCATCCGAAAAACCATAAGCTCCTCCTATCACAAATACAAGTCTGCGGGCTGAGTTACGTTTCTGTTCTATCCACTTGGCAAACTCTACACTCCGATACCCATATCCTTTCTCATCCATGAGAACCATGGTGTCAGTCGGCTGTATTTGCTTTAATATAAGCTCACCTTCAGCCTGTTTTTGCTGTTCTTCCGTGATGTTCTTTGTGTTTTTGATGTCAGGTATTATTTTGATTTCAAAAGGCATGTAATGCCCAATGCGCTCGGTGTAATCATCTATTCCGGCACAGAAATGCTTGTTTACAGTCCGCCCAATGAGTATAAGAATAGTTTTCATATGCCTATCTCAAATCTATTATTTCTGCCTGTGGGTAGTCTTTGGTATTAAAGGTGAATACAGCGTCGTTGATATTCGCTTTCTTGAAGTTCTTTATAGTAATGTCAGTCCAGCCCTTGGGTTGTTTAATTCTCAACTGTGAAATAATATAAGTTTTACCATTGACTGTTACAATCATCTCCGAGATTGATTGTTTATTGTTCGTGGCAGTGAGATGTACTTGATAATTATTACCGTTTTTCTTTAACGAACAGGCATACCCTTTGCGGTACATATTAATGAAATTATATGGATTTATGGCCTGTATCTCTTTTGCGGTAGGTGTGGTCACATTCACTTCCTGATTTTTCTTTATATATGTCCACATGGTCTTTCCATTGAACCACATAATGGCTTGAGGGCTCTTTACCTGTATTTTGGGACCTTTCATGGTTATCGAACCACTAAGATTACCATATTGCTTACCAGTCATTTGGAAGTCTGCCGATATCCCCCCCTTGTTGCTTATTACTGCAACGGCCTTATCCAGTACATTTTTTGCAGATTGAGCTGTGACAACTCCACATATTAATGTGAGCATGAAAACCATGCCTATTTTTTTCGTAAATAATATTGTTTTCATTTTCTTATCGAACTTAAAAGATTATTCAGACTTACTTCATCTTGTATCAGCACCTCACGTGGCTTGCTCCCCATGGCTGCTCCCACGACACCAGCTTTCTCTAGCTGATCCATCAGACGGCCCGCTCTGTTATATCCAATAGAGAACTTGCGTTGTATAAGGCTTGTACTTCCAGACTGGTTCAGCACAATCAGCCGAGCAGCATCTTCAAACATCGGGTCGAGATGTTGCATGTCCACATCCGACGCTCCGCCAATGGCTTCGCCCGATTCGACATCCGGTTCAGGCAACTCGAATGGAGTTACATATCCCTGCTGGCCGGCTATAAAAAGATTGACCCGTTCCACTTCAGGAGTATCCACAAATGCACATTGCACACGTACAGGTTCGTTGCCATTGAGGAACAATAAGTCGCCACGGCCTATTAGCTGATTGGCTCCGGGTCGGTCAAGGATCGTCTTTGAGTCTATCATGGCACTTACCTTGAAAGCCACACGTCCAGGGAAGTTCGCTTTTATATTACCGGTAATAATAGTCGTCGTAGGTCGCTGGGTCGCTATGACCATGTGTATTCCGACTGCACGAGCCAGCTGGGCAATACGTGCTATTGGAAGTTCTATTTCCTTACCGGCTGTCATTATCAAGTCACCAAACTCATCTATTATCACGACAATATATGGCATGAAACGGTGCCCGTTCTGAGGATTTAGCTGGCGTGAAATGAATTTCTTGTTATATTCCTTTATATTCCTTGCGCCGGCAGCTTTAAGCAGGTCATATCTAGTGTCCATCTCTTTACAGAGACTATTCAGAGTACGGACTACTTTCGTTACGTCTGTTATGATAGGTTCGGCGTCGTCATCAGGTACTTTTGCAAGGAAATGATTGGCAATAGGTTCGTATATGCTGAATTCCACTTTTTTCGGGTCAATGAGCACAATTTTCAACTCAGCTGGATGTTTCTTGTATAATAATGATGTTATTATTGCGTTTAGTCCTACTGATTTTCCTTGACCTGTGGCTCCGGCTACAAGCAAATGTGGAATTTTTGCAAGGTCGAACATGAACACTTCATTTGTAATTGTCTTGCCTATCGCGCAAGGCAATTCCATCGTCGTCTCCTGGAATTTTTTTGAATTGAGTATGCTTTCCATCGAGACAATATTCGGTTTTGCGTTCGGAACTTCAATACCGATTGTTCCTTTACCTGGAATTGGAGCTATGATGCGGATACCCAAAGCCGACAAGCTCAATGCGATGTCATCTTCAAGATTTCTTATTTTAGAAATACGGACACCTTGTGCCGGTGTTATCTCATATAGCGTGATTGTGGGACCGACAGTAGCCTTAATGCTGCTAATCTCCACCCCAAAATTACGTAAAACCTCCACAATACGGTTCTTGTTTGCCGTTTGTTCAACCATATCGATATAAGGCTTACCATCATTATCATATTTTTTCAGCAAATCAAGTGTAGGATAATGATAGTTCTCAAGGTCGCGCTTGGGGTCATATGGAGTGATTAGGTCGTGATCTGTGTCTACAAGCAGTTTGCCGTCAGCTTTTTCCTCATTCTTGGCGGCCTCAATTTTTATATCTATACTATCATTTTCTTTTTCAACAGGTAAATCGAAAGGTACTTCTTTAGCCACATTAGTTTCAGCCGTAATACTTTCTTCGGTGTCAAACTCAACGGTTTGAGGTGCCGGATTGTCAAAAACCTCCGGATCTTCTAATATATCGAGGGGTATTTCCGTTTTATTCTCTGCAGTACATTCATTATTGCTTACTGTGAATTTTACCCTGTCAGTAAAGAATTTCACGGGATTAAGTATCTTTCTTACTACATAAATCGTCTCGGCACTTATGTATGTAAGGAAAATAATTGCAGTCAATCCCAATAAAGCGGTTAGGCCCGGGGAGCCTATAAGATTTTCAATCCAAATACATATATATGCTCCATGATCGCCTCCAGGATTGAAACAACTGTCTATAAACAACGGAGTTATGAATTTGGCCAACACTACTGAAGCCCATATCATAATACTCATCATACACATAAACCACTTCAAAAGAACCACATTATACACTCTCATGAGTTTCATTGCAACGAGAATGAAAAACACAGGAATGAAAAATGCCGGTAGTCCGAAACTTCTTTTTATAAAAAAGTATGAGAGATACGAGCCGAAAGAGCCACAACTGTTTTGAAACTCTCTCTCAGCATTCATAATCTCTCCGGCACGGGGAGTTTCTATCAGGCTCTGATCGGCGGCACCAGTGGAGAAAAATGAGATAAATGACATTATTAGAAAAATGGCGAACACAAATGCCGCCAGACCTGTAATGAAGTTTATTTTCTCGTTATTGAATATATTGTTGATGCCTAATACATTACCGAATGAATATGTTTTACTCTTTTTCTTTCTCGCTACCATTTTCTATTTCGATGAATAAATTTATTCTGCAAAATTAGCAGAAAAAAGTCATATTTGATTATAAACTCATTGCTTTTTTGTAATTTTGCAAGTCGAAAAGACTTGAAAATGAAGAAAACATTATACAGTAAATATGACAAAACGCAGATAAATACGTTGCCACGTGTTGCATTTGAGGGACGTATTGTTGTCGTTTTGACTCCTACGGAAGCCGAAAGGGCAGTGGAATACTTGCTGTCTCAGCCTATCTTAGGAGTGGATACAGAGACGCGCCCGTCGTTTAAACGGGGTGTCGTACACAATGTTTCTCTACTTCAAATAGCTTCTCACGACATTTGTTTTTTATTCCGTTTAAAGCATACGGGTATGTCTCCTTCAATAATACGGTTGCTTGAAGATACTACCGTACCGAAGATCGGCCTGTCGCTTAACGATGATATATCTATGCTTCATAAAGTAGCTAGGTTCACTCCGGGATATTTTATTGATTTGCAGAAGCATGTAAAGGAAATCGGGGTGGAGGATTTGAGTCTTCAAAAGCTATATGCCAATTTTTTCGGGCAAAAGATAAGCAAGGCCCAAAGACTGACTAATTGGGATGCAGACATACTTAGCGACAAGCAGAAGCAATATGCGGCTATTGACGCTTGGAGTTGTATAAATTTATATGAAGAACTTATTAGGTTGGAAAAAACCGGAGATTATGAACTTATAAAAGTGCAAGATGAAGTACAGGCAAATATATCTTAAAAAGGGTAAGGAAGACAGTCTCAAACGCTTTCACCCATGGGTTTTCTCCGGTGCGATAAAGCATGCTGAACCGGGTATTGAGGAAGGAGATATAGTAAAAGTGTTGACAGATAGCGGAGAGTTTATCGCTTTGGGACATTACCAAATAGGCTCTATTGCTGTCAGGGTATTGTCTTTTCAGGAATGTGATATTAATTCTTTATTTTGGCAATCTAAATTACAGTCGGCATTGGAGGTAAGGGTATGCATTGGAGTGGCTGACTCATCCGATAATAATACTTATCGCTTGGTGCATGGCGAAGGAGACAACTTGCCGGGATTGGTTATAGACATATATGGGAAAACCGCCGTAATGCAGGCACATAGCGTGGGTATGCATGTTTGTCGCAATGAGATAGCCAACAGTTTGGTCACTGTGATGGGAAACCGTATTGACAACATATATTACAAAAGCGAAACGACTTTACCTTATAAAGCGGAACTTGGCCAAGAGAACGGTTTTGTATATGGAAATTCCGAGGATAATATTGCGATAGAGAACGGATTGAAATTCCATGTCGATTGGCTAAAAGGACAAAAAACAGGTTTTTTTGTAGATCAGCGTGAGAATAGAGCTTTATTGGAAAGCTATGCCCGTGGCCGTAAGGTGCTTAATATGTTTTGTTATACCGGTGGATTTTCTTTTTACGCTATGCGTGGAGGAGCGGAATTGGTGCATTCTGTAGACAGCAGCGCAAAAGCGATAGAGCTTACAGAACGTAATGTCGAGTTGAATTATCCCGGTGATAATCGTCATGCGGCTTATTGTGCAGATGCTTTTAAGTATCTTGAAGAATCCGGAAACAATTACGATTTGATAATATTGGATCCTCCGGCATTTGCGAAGCATCGTGCGGCATTGCACAACGCTCTTAAAGGTTATACACGACTTAATGTCAAGGCATTTGAAAAAATCAAGCCGGGTGGCATATTATTTACTTTCTCTTGCAGTCAGGTTGTGACTAAAGATAATTTCCGCAATGCGGTATTTACCGCAGCTGCAATGGCTAAACGTAATGTGAGAATAATGCATCAGCTTCATCAGCCGGCAGATCATCCCGTTAATATATATCATCCTGAGGGAGAATATCTCAAAGGACTGGTGCTTTATGTGGAATAGAATTTGGATTTAGCAAGTATTGTTTCTGCATATATCGAGCGACTTGATTTGCTTGATAAAGACCGCGTTCATATTGTGGCGGTGAGCGGTGGCGCTGATAGTGTGGCCTTATTATTGGTATTATCCGAATTGGGCTTTTGCGTGGAGGCGGCCCATTGCAATTTCCATCTGCGTGGAAAAGAATCTGACAGGGATGAGGATTTTGTTCGTGAGCTATGCAATAAGAATAATATACCATTCCACTTAACTCACTTTGATACAACCGGATATGCTTGTCTGCATAAAGTAAGCATCGAGCTTGCGGCCAGAAAATTGCGTTATTCTTATTTTGAGCAATTACGAAAGAATATTGATGCAGTTGACATTTGTGTGGCACACCATAGTGATGACACTGTTGAGACCGTGTTGATGAATCTGGTCCGCGGTACGGGGATACACGGATTGTCGGGTATCAAAGCCGTAAATGGAAATATCAAGCGTCCTTTTTTATGCGTAAACCGTGGTGATATAGAAAATTATTTGAAGCACAAAAAACAGATTTATGTCACCGATAGCACAAACCTAACTGATGAAGCCACGCGAAATAAGTTCCGTCTTAATGTGATACCGATGCTCAAATGCATCAATCCAAAGGCATCGGAAAATATAAGACGTACAGCGGAATACATGGCTGAAGCGGTCAAGATTTTTGACGATGCTATATCCAAGGGCATTAAACGTGTCGTCAATAGGGTAGCCGAGGATGATTGTTTATATATAAATATAAAGAGTCTGCTTAAAGAACCGTCACCGGAATATTTGTTGCACCAGATACTGAAGGATTATCATTTTACGGCAATGCAAGTAGAACAAATATATCACAGTGTTGGTTCGCAACCGGGAAAGCTATTTGCTTCTGGTGATTTTGAATTATTGATAGATCGTTGTCATATAATTGTCTCACCTCATGCCGAGGTCTTTAAATCATTGAAAATTCCACAATGTGGTACTTATATTTTGTCTGATTTAGGCAGAATATCAATCACACAAACAATGGTTGATGAAAATTTCGTTATATCCCGCGATAAAAATAAAGTATGTCTTGATGCTTCCGAAATAGAATTTCCGCTTGTTTTGCGTACCATTTCCCCTGGAGACAGGTTTATTCCGTTTGGCATGAGAGGCTCAAAGCTTGTCAGCGATTATCTTACCGACAAGAAAAAAACACTGTTTCAAAAGAAAAAACAACTCGTTCTTACTGATGCTTCAGGTGCCATCGTGTGGCTGGTAAACGAAAGGCCTGATGCCCGTCACTGTATATCCGATAAAACGAAGAACGCTCTTGTCGTATCATTTGAATGTATGAAATATAAATAAAGTCTGCCCCAACATGTATAAAAATGCTTTGAGGCAGACTTGTTTGTCGTTTTACCCAAGATATAAATCCCCCCTTTTTCTGTTATTTATAGTGAGTATTCGCTTTTTCGATAGTACGAATATTGTCTCTTATCCAATACATTCCACTCTGTATGTCAGATAGTGAATGCAAGTTCTTCCTTACCTTCCTGCTTGGTTATCGTGATTTTATCTCCGGCTTTCAATTCGCCGTTGATTATCATTTCGCCCAATCCATCTTCTATATATGTCTGGATGGCACGTTTCAAAGGACGTGCACCAAACTGGACATCATATCCTTTTGACGCTACGAACTCCTTGGCCTCGGCACTGATATCAAGTTGATACCCCATGGCCTCTACTCGTCCAAACAATCCTCTAAGCTCAATGTCGATTATCTTTTTAATCGCATCCATATCCAACTGATCGAAAGTGATAATCTCATCGAGCCTGTTGAGAAATTCCGGTGAAAACTGACGGCTCAGTGACTTTTGGATAATACTGCGAGCATATTCCTTATCTTTGTCGTTAAGAGCAAGTCCACCATCAGACGCATTAAAACCTACTCCACGCGAAAACTCTTTCAATCGCTTGGTTCCGGCATTGCTCGTCATGATAATCACCGTATTACGAAAGTCTACGAAGCGGCCGTTTCCATCTGTCAGCCGTCCCTCGTCAAGCACTTGCAACAATAGGTTATATATGTTGCCATGAGCTTTTTCAATCTCGTCCAGCAATATGATAGAGTAGGGGTGGCGCCTTACTTTCTCCGTGAGTTGTCCTCCCTCCTCATAACCGACATATCCCGGAGGTGCGCCGATAAGTCTGGATACGTTAAAGCTCTCGGTGTACTCACTCATATCTATTCTTATAAGAGCCTCTGATGAACCAAACATAAACTCTGCAAGTTTCTTTGCAAGATATGTCTTGCCCACACCTGTAGGCCCGAGGAACATGAAAGCGCCAATCGGATGATTGGGATCTTTCAGTCCGACTCTGTTTCTCTGTATAGCCTTTACAATCTTGTCAATAGCCGGTTCCTGAGCGATAACGACTCCTTTAAGTTCTTCTGACATTCCTTTAAGTCGTATACCCTCTGCCTCTGCCATGCGCTGTACTGGAACACCGGTCATCATCGACACAACATCGGCCACGTCACTGCCGGTTACAGTCTGCCTGTCACTACTTTCACCATTGGTCCACTTTTCGTTAAGCTCTTTCAGCTCTGCTTCCAACTCCGTCTGTCGGTCCCTATAACCAGCGGCAAGTTCAAAGTTCTGGTTTCTTACCGCAGCTTGTTTTTTATCCTTTATTATGTCTATTTCTTTTTCTTTCTCGGTTATTTCCGGTGGAATCGTCATAGAGCCGAGACGAACTCTCGAACCGACCTCGTCAAGAGCGTCTATCGCTTTGTCTGGGAATTGCCTGTCTGTAATATATCTTTCTGTCAGCTTGACACAAGCATGCAGTGCCTCGTCTGTGTATTCCACATGATGGTGATGCTCATATCTACCCTTTATATTTTTCAATATAGCATAAGTCTCATCACTTGTTGTCGGTTCGACAAGAACTTTCTGAAATCTTCTTTCAAGTGCGCCGTCTTTTTCGATGCTATTGCGATACTCATCAAGTGTTGTCGCTCCTATACATTGTATTGTGCCTCTTGCCAACGCCGGTTTTAATATATTTGCGGCATCCATGCTTCCAGGAGTGGATCCCGCTCCCACAAGGGTATGAATCTCATCTATGAATATAATTATATCGGGATTTGTCTCTATTTCCTTTATCAATGCCTTTATACGTTCCTCAAACTGTCCTCTGTATTTTGTTCCTGCCACAATGCCGGTCATATCAAGGCTGACCACCCGCTTGTTGAACAGCATCGGAGATACGTGGCGAGCAGCTATAAGCTGTGCCAATCCCTCAACAATAGCACTTTTGCCAACACCTGGCTCACCTATTAGTATGGGATTGTTTTTCTTCCTTCTACAAAGAATTTCTATCATGCGGGCAATTTCACGCTCACGCCCGACAACCGGGTCAAGCTTGCCGTCAAGAGCTGCTTTTGTCATGTCAACCCCGAAATTGTCTATGACAGGTGTTTTACCTTGGGACTTACGGTTTTGAGTGGCAGTCTGAGAATTCTTTGCGTTCATGTCTCCCCGGCTTCCACCACCATGTGGGTCAGCCTGCTCAAATTCACTTTCCTCCTCATCAGGTAATCCTATGCCGTCTTGTATATGTCCTTTGGATTGAAGCATTGTCATGGCATCTTCGTAATTCACGTTGTTTATTTCCAGTATTTCTTTAGCTCCATTATCTACATTATCATGAAGTATGGCAAGTAGCAGATGTTGCTCGTCAACACGTTGTGTACGCTGTATACGTGCTTCAAGAACGGCAAGTTTCAGTATGTTGCTTGCTTTTTCATTCAATACCAGTTCCGATGTGTTGATTGGTACACCAATCTCATCTTCACGCACTTTGTTTTCAAGGCCAGCCTTTACAGACTGTATATTAATGTCCAACCTGTTGAATACATCTATTACCGGACTCTCTTTTATTCTCAACAATCCGAGAAGAAGATGCTCCGGACCGACAGAGCGACTTGCCAAGCGCGCGGCTTCTTCCCTGCTATAAGCAAGAATCTCTGATACTTTGGGCGAAAATTGACTTGTCATTATTTATCCTCTCTCTTTAAATTAAACAATCTATTAATTAATAAGCGTAAGAAAGCAAAAGCCATGCCAAAGTACACAAACGGAATGTTATGTCTATTAAATATTTGTTATATTGCGTTCGTTGCCTTATTCATTAAGGAATATCCTTGTGTCATTTACTGATATTTATTTAATAAGTCAATACGGCTTCTGCGACCGGTATATACAAAAATATTGGCAGTGGTATCGTAATATGTATCGCAAACATATTTGCTTTATATGTTATTTCGTATTATATTTGCATACTGTTAAACGACAAACACCCCTATGACTGCATGATAAATATTGACAAAATAGCGTGTCTTAAAAACGCTGCAACTCTAATGTTCCAGACTTTAAAATTTGATTTAACTGATGTCGGTTTGCTTTCAGTAACTGTTCAGACCTATCATTTATTTATTGTTTACTGCATATAGTATATAATTCGCCACCATACTGATTTACAGGCGAGACTCCATCATAACGTGGTGTCTCGCCTTTTACTTTAATAAAGTATATTATTTTATTATAAATCAGTCACAAAGTGTTCTTCATTTAAGTATTTATTGCATTCCGTTCGGATACCGGTTGCTCTGCATTTAGCGTCTAAACGCAATGCAACGGGTATCCAAACGGAATACAACCACTATCTAAATACAACTGAAACTATTTTTGCCTGAAATCACTACAGTAAGTTGTCAAAAATTATAGTGTAATCCGTCGGTTTACATCTTTTTCTATAATAAGTTATGTCTAAACGGAATTATAATGTATTTGACATTATTTTTACATACCTCTAAAATATTTGCACCAACCGCCATTATACTTTTTCTTGGCTGAAGATTATTATTCGAGCATGTCAAGCCATGATAACGAATATGCTGGGGCTAACGTGGCATAGTTGCCAAATGTAACGTGCATATTTGTTTTTATTCCTAAAAATCCATTATCACAGTACAACTGCAACACCATTTTCGAGGCCGTAAAAGTCTGTTTTGCAGTACACGTGTACTTATAAAATTGTTTAAATGTTTCTTTATGTCTGAAAAAAGTAGTAATTTTGAAGGCTTTAAAGATGTAAAAACGCGTCAGAACGGCTTAAAAGTGCCTTAAACGGCATTTCAGCGGTAAACCGCCGGCCTTGTGGCAGCTAAGCAGATAACAATAAAAACAAATAACAATCAATGGATCAAACATTAGACCAAGACAGAATCATAAAAATTAATATTGAGGAAGAAATGAAATCCTCATATATTGATTATTCGATGTCTGTAATCGTAGCCCGTGCTCTTCCGGATGTTCGCGACGGATTTAAACCTGTTCATCGCCGTATCCTATATGGAATGATGGGTATCGGTAACGGCAGCGATAAGCCGTATAAGAAATGCGCACGTGTTGTCGGTGAGGTGTTAGGAAAATATCACCCGCACGGAGATAGTTCCGTATATGGCGCTCTTGTCAGAATGGCACAGGAGTGGAGCATGAGATATACATTGGTAGACGGTCAAGGCAACTTCGGTTCTGTGGATGGAGACTCAGCGGCAGCAATGCGTTATACCGAATGCCGACTATCTAAAATGGGAGAGCATGTCATGGATGATTTGGAAAAAGACACCGTAGACATGACGAACAACTTTGACGACTCGTTGCAGGAGCCGACCGTAATGCCGACAAAAATACCTAATTTGCTGGTAAATGGCGGAAATGGTATAGCCGTGGGTATGGCGACCAATATTCCGACACACAATCTGGCGGAAGTAATAGACGGCTGTTGCGCTTACATAGACAATCCGGATATAGACACAGACGGGCTTATGGAGTATATCAAAGCTCCCGACTTCCCGACCGGTGCATATATATATGGTATACAAGGAGTGAAAGACGCGTACGATACAGGTCGCGGACGGATTGTGATGAGAGCCAAAGCCGAAATCGAGACAGGAGACACTCATGATAAAATCGTGGTGACGGAAATTCCTTATGGCGTAAACAAGGCTGATCTCGTGAAATATATAGCAGATTTGGCAAATGAAAAAAGAATAGAAGGCATCAGCTATGTAAACGACGAGTCGGGACGTCAGGGTATGCGTATCGTCGTTGACGTAAAGCGAGAGGCAAACGCCAATGTCATTCTTAATAAACTTTTTAAGATGACAGCACTGCAAAGTTCTTTCTCGGTGAACTGTATCGCCCTTGTGAAAGGCAGGCCGAGACTTCTTTCCTTGAAAGATTGCGTGAGGTATTTTGTGGAGCATCGTCATGACGTGACGATCCGCAGGACAAGGTTTGATTTGAAGAAAGCGCAAGACCGTGCCCACATTCTGGAAGCGCTCATAGTTGCCTGCGATAATATCGATGAGGTGGTACATCTTATCCGTGCGTCCAAGACTCCGCAAGATGCTATCGAAAACCTCAAGAAACGTTTCGACTTTGACGATGTTCAGGCAAAGGCAATTGTTGACATGCGCCTAAGCCAGTTGACCGGCCTTCGCATGGATCAGTTGCATCAAGAGTACGAGGAACTTGAAAAACTCATAGCCCACTTACAGGAGATACTTGACAATCCTGAATTGTGTAAGCAGGTGATGAAAGCCGAGTTGCAGGAAGTAAAAGAGAAATATGGTGACGAGCGTCGTACTGAAATAAAGTATTCGAGCGAAGAGTTTAATGCGGAGGATTTCTATCCGGATGATCCAGTCGTGATTACAATCAGCCACTTGGGATATATCAAGCGCACGGCTCTTTCTGAATTTAAGGAACAGAGCCGCGGTGGAGTAGGAAGCAAGGGTGCCCAGACGCGTGACGCTGATTTCACGGAATACATATATCCCGCTACAATGCATAACACATTGCTTTTCTTCACTCAGAAAGGACGTTGTTACTGGCTTAAATGTTATGAAATTCCGGAGGGGGCAAAGAACTCGAAAGGCAGAGCTATACAGAACTTGCTCAATATTGAATCCGACGATGCCATCAATGCAGTTTTGAGAATAAAGAAGTTTAATGACGAAGAGTTCCTCAAAAGTCATTACGTAGTATTTGCGACAAAGCACGGTATAATAAAGAAAACATGCCTTGAAGCATATAGCCGCCCGCGCACAAACGGCGTAATAGCCATAAATATCATGGAAGGCGATCAAGTCGTGGCAGTCAGGTTGACAAACGGTAATAACGAACTGATCATAGCCAACCGTAACGGCCGTGCGATACGATTTAATGAAAAAGACGTACGTGTGATGGGACGTGTGTCTACCGGAGTGCGCAGTATGCGCCTTGATGATGGTGACGACGAGGTGATAGGCATGGTGTGTGTCAATGACCCGCAAACAGAGACCATAATGGTTGTAAGCGAAAACGGATATGGAAAGCGTAGCGAGATTGAGGACTATCGGAAAACGGCCCGTGGAGCAAAGGGTGTGAAAACATTGAGCGTCACGGAAAAGACTGGCCGACTGGTTGCTATTAAGGTTGTGACCGATGAAAATGACCTCATGATTATCAACAAGAGCGGAATATTGATACGCTTGAAAGTTGCCGATGTACGTGTAATGGGGCGTGCGACACAAGGTGTCAGACTGATAAACCTCACAAAGAAAAACGATATTATTGCAAGTGTTTGCAAGGTGATGAGTGCAGGTGACGCTGAGATAATGGAGCAAGATGGACAGACTGCATCGGAAGCAAGTGCATCACAAGCAAATAATAATAATATGTCTGATTCTGATGACGCGTCGGAAATTCATCCTGACGAAACGGCTCCAATCGTAGAATTCGGTGAAGAATAAAATGATACAGACAAATGTTTAATTAAAACTATAAAACGATGAAAAAACTGATTATGATGGCAGTCACTGTTGCAGCGTCCGCCACAGCCTTTGCCCAAGACAATGTGGTAAAGGAAGCACAAAAGCTTTGTGACAAGGGAGAATTTGAAGAAGCACTGAAAATCATTACTCCCGCATTGACATCTGATGCCACAACCGATAAGGCTGCGGCATGGAATACACTTAACAATATTCATTATCAGAAGTTTGCGGGCATTCAGCAGAAGAAAGCTGAAAGCGAGATAAAGAAAGATAACACTCCATACGATACTCTTGGCATGCATAGAAGTATTATCGCTGCAATGGAGGCCGCTTTGAAATGTGATGAGTTTGACAGGCAGCCCAACGAGAAGGGAAAAGTAAAAATACGTTTCAGAAAAGCCAATCAGGACAGATACCAAATGGGACGTCTGAATCTTATACAGGCAGGACTATTTGAGTATAACCATAAAAATCTTGACAATGCTCAAAAGGCATGGACTTTGTATATTGATAGTGCGGAGGATCCTATGTTTACGGATATTGATCTGACAAAAGATGAATATCGTGCAGAGATTGCATATTTTGCCGGTTTGGTATCTTATCAAAAGAAAGACTATGCAAGTGCAGTTAAATATGCCAAAATTGCGGCTCAGGACTCGGCGAAAGCAGCCGACGCCAATGAAATACTTTTATTCTCACAAAAAGAGAATTGCAAAACAAAGGAAGACTCTTTGGCTTATGTGGGAATATTGAAAGATCTTCATAAACAAAAGCCTAACGAAGATAAGTATTTCAATCTTTTGATGGAATATTATTCAGCTCCTGGACGTCAGGCTGAGCGCATGAAATGGCTGGAAGAAGAGATTACTGCCGATCCGAAGAATAAAATGGCTTGGGCTTTGAAAGGTGAGGCCGAGATGAACAGTCAGAAATGGAATGAGGCCGTAGAATCATATAAGAAAGCTCTTGAGATAGACCCAAACTTCATCCAAGTGATATTCAACATCGGAGTATGTCTCAACTCTAAAGCCATAGAACTGAAAGATCAGTTAGCTGATAAGAAGACCGGTGGTCTTACGACAGCAAACCTGAATAAAGTGAAGGAGGTTCTGAATCAGGCGTTGACGTATATGGAAAAAGCCAAAGAACAGGATCCTTCACGTGAAAAAGTAAACTGGGCATATCCTTTGTACCAAATTTATTATTCATTGGGTAACAAGGAGAAATCAGCAGAAATGGAGAAACTGCTTGGCAACTAAAAAATAAACATATAACCATTAAATGAAGAAGCTGATATTATTAACGCTTCTCTTACTATTGATAACACCGTGCTTGAGAGCTCAACGAAAAGAGATGTCTCAAGCACGGTCTTATATAAAGAGTGGCAAGGAACTGGAAAAAGCGGAAAAAATGATGACCGAGCTTTTGGCCAAAGATTCTGTTTGTAGGACTAATCCTAAAATATATTTGCTTTTATATCAAGCACTGCAAAAGCAATACGAAGTCGGTAATGAAAAGCTTTATCTAAAACAGAAATATGATACGGCTGCCATATTCAATCTGACAAAGCGTATGTTCACAGTACTTGAAACGCTTGATTCCATCGATGCCATTCCTGATAAAAAAGGACGTGTAGTTTTGGAATATCGCCGTAAACACGCTTCGGAGTTAAACACATTGCGACCTAATCTTTTTTACGGCGGGACATATTATATAAGAAAAACAGATTATAAAACTGCTTTTGATTTCTTTTCCACATACATAGAATGTGACCGAAAACCATTGTTTTCAGGTTATGACTATCAGGATAACGATAAGCGTATGACAGATGCGGCATATTGGGCCACATATTGCGGATTTAAAATGAATAATCCCGAAAAAACACTTATGTACGCAGATACGGCATTACATAATATATCCAAGAAAAAATATACCTTACGGTTTATTGCCGAAGCATATAAAGCTGAAAAAAAAGACGCACAGTATGTGCAAGTATTACGGACCGGATTTAAGGAATATCCAGAATACCCGTATTTCTTGTCACGATTGATGGATTATTACACAAATGCGGATAGTCTGAATGAGGCTTTACTCCTGGCGGACAAGGCTCTGGCTGTTGATAGTGACAACGAATTGTTTATGCTGGCAAAGTCTACTGTATTACTTAATATTGGTAAATATGACGATTGCATATCGTTAAGTGATTCGCTAATACAAAAAAATGACACACTTCCTGAGCCGTATTTTAATGCCGGTACGGCTTATCTGAATAAAATATTGATTTTAGAAAGGGATAAACAAACTTCAAAGAACAAGAAACAAATTAAGAATTTATACAAAAAGGCAAGACCATATTTAGAGAAATATCGTGAATATGCGCCTGACAATAAAGACAAGTGGGGACATGCGTTATATCGTATTTATTTAAATCTCAATATGGGAAAGCAATTCGATGAAATAGATAAAATACTAAAAAATTAAAAAATAAGCCTCATTGGCAATTCTACTTTAAAGTAAAAACGTTATCTTTGTAAAATGATAATATTTGATTTTTAACTTATAAAATTATGGAAAATAACACACAACTTATTTCACAATGTACGGAAAAAGCACAGCAATGGCTAACCCCGGCTTTTGACCAAGAGACACAAGCTTCTGTTCGTAGGATGCTGGAGAATGAGGATAAAACCGATTTGATAGAATGTTTCTATAAAGAGTTAGAGTTTGGAACTGGAGGATTACGCGGCATTATGGGAGCCGGCAGTAATCGCATGAATATATATACTGTCGGTATGGCAACACAAGGTTTTGCCAATTATCTGAAGAGAAACTTTGCGGATCGTTCGGATATATCTGTCGTTGTATGTCATGACTGCCGCAATAATAGTCGCCTGTTTGCAGAAACAGTCGCAGATATATTCTCGGCAAATGGAATAAAAGTTTATCTTTTCGATGATATGCGTCCGACACCGGAATGTTCATTTGCCATAAGACACCTAAAATGCCAAGCTGGAGTTAATGTTACCGCAAGTCATAATCCACGCGAGTATAATGGATATAAAGCGTATTGGGAAGATGGGGCGCAGGTATTGGCACCACATGATACCGGCATCATAGATGAAGTCAATAAAGTTACCATTGATGATGTTAAGTTTTCCGGAAATAAAGAGTTGATTCAGATTATCGGTGAGGATATTGATAAGATATATTTGGAGCGCATAAAGGAGATTTGCATCGATCCTGAAGTTATAAAACGCCAAAAGGATCTCAAAATAGTCTATACTCCATTACATGGTACTGGAATGACAATGATACCTCGTTCGTTAAAGTTATGGGGATTTGAAAATATTCATTGCGTGGAAGAGCAGATGGTGAAAAGTGGTGACTTCCCCACTGTTGTATCTCCAAATCCAGAGAATGGTGAAGCTCTTACATTTGCATTGCGCGATGCCAAGGCTATGGATGCAGACGTTGTTATGGCAAGTGATCCGGATGCAGACCGTGTTGGTATGGCATGCAAGAATGATAAGGGAGAGTGGATTCTAATAAATGGAAACCAAACATGTTTACTGTTCCTTTATTATATAATCACCAATAGAAAGGCTACCGGTAAGATGAGAGATGGTGATTTCATCGTAAAAACAATTGTTACCACAGAGGTTATCCGCGAGATTGCTGAAAAACAAAATATAGAAATGCGTGATTGCTATACTGGTTTTAAATGGATAGCCCGTGAAATCGCCATATCTGAGGGTAAACAGCAATACATTGGCGGTGGAGAAGAAAGTTATGGTTTCCTGGCACAAGACTTTGTCCGTGATAAAGATGCAGTTTCAGCATGTTCATTACTTGCCGAGATTTGCGCTTACGCTAAAGATAAAGGTAAAACTTTGTATGATATCTTGATGGATATATATGCCGAATATGGTTTCTCCAAAGAGTTTACAATTAATGTAGTGAAACCTGGTAAGAGCGGAGCTGATGAGATTAAACAAATGATGACTGACTTCCGCAATGAACCTCCAAAGGAGATAGGTGGCAGTAAGGTCATTGTATGTAAAGACTACCAGACTTTAGAACAGACAAATGCAAATGGCACAAAGACAAAACTTGATATGCCAACAACAAGTAATGTGCTTCAATGGTTCTGTGAAGACGGCACAAAAATAAGTGTGCGCCCTTCAGGAACAGAGCCGAAGATAAAGTTCTATATAGAGATAAAAGATAATAGTATGAAGTGTTCTGGATGTTACGACAGATGCTGTAGTGCAGCAGAAAATAAAATCAATGCGATAAAGAGTTCATTAAAACTCTGATTGTTTTATTACCATAAATAAAATAGCATGACAAGCTTTGTTTGTCATGCTATTTTTAATTTGCTTGAGGATGCTCATTTTTAATATAAATGCAATTATCCATATATAAGTTCATCGCATTTATTTGATGTTTAATGGCTCTATATGATTATGTCCTGCAATAAAAATGCAATTTAAATATCTACTCATAATAAATTAGTGCAATGTATTATATCTTTAATGACCTCACCTCCAATTATAAGACCTGCAACACCTGGCACAAAAGAATTACTTGCTGGCATTAGTTCTGTGGATTGACACGATGTCATGTTTGGGACTTCTTCGCTATACACGACTTTTAGATGTTCCACACCTAATTTACGAAGTCTCTTTCTGACTGCTTTTGCAAGCGGATCTATTTTAGTCTTACTTATGTCTGACACTTTGAATGCCGTAGCGTCAAGTTTATTTCCAGCCCCCATACTGCTTATTATAGGAATATTCTGTTTATTACAGCGTACGACCAATTCAACCTTGGCAACAACTGTATCTATACAATCCACCACATAATCATACTTGGATAAATCTATTTGATCTGCATTGGACGGCAAATAGAATACCTTGTACGTCTTCACAATACAATCCGGATTTATATCCTCAATCCTTTTCTTCGCCACATCCACTTTGTACTGTCCGATAGTACTTGTCAGGGCATATATCTGTCTGTTTATGTTAGTGGCAGAAACACTATCACTATCAAATATATCAATATATCCTATACCGCTTCGTGCTATCACTTCCGCTGCATATCCGCCAACTCCGCCAACTCCGAATATGGCTACTTTGCTATTATATAATCTCTCCATTGCTTGTTTACCAAGAAGAGCTTCTGTTCTATTAAACCGTTCCTTGACACTATCCATGTTTCCTATTCAATTGTAAAAAGTAAAAAGAGTCTCAAGAATACCTTGAAACTCTTTTTTGTAGTGGATAGGGGAATCGAACCCCTATGCCAAGATTGAGAATCTTGTATCCTAACCATTAGATGAATCCACCATTATTGTACTCAAAAAAAAGAGTCTCAAAATATTCTGAAACTCTTTTTGTAGTGGATAGGGGAATCGAACCCCTATGCCAAGATTGAGAATCTTGTATCCTAACCATTAGATGAATCCACCATTAAATTTACGGTCTATTCTCCGCGGAAGCTGGGGGATTCGAACCCCCGGTACGATGAACTCGTACGGCAGTTTAGCAAACTGCTGGTTTCAGCCACTCACCCAAACTTCCTTTCCGGATTTAATTACCGTAGCATTTTCTCTCAAATGCGGTGCAAAGGTAGGCATTTTATTTGATACATGCAAATTTTAAATGAACATTTTTCCGGAAACCATGTATTTTTCATTATTTTGCATAATGATATCAATTCAGTTAGATTATTTCCTGACTTCGTCACTTTTTTGAGTTCCAAAATAAGGATGCCTGATTT
>ERZ777011.171-NODE-171-length-105500-cov-12.268462_pt1 | contig 105500 bp, 85 predicted proteins | sample MGYA00374964_ERZ777011 | MGnify/ENA primary metagenome ERZ777011 (study PRJEB29310, sample SAMD00008975) | mouse gut metagenome | study: EMG produced TPA metagenomics assembly of the Metagenome analysis of fecal microbiota from mouse which was promoted... | reverse complement strand
ACCTCACTACAAGCCAAAATTAGATATCTTCAAATTTTTGTCATGTACTTAGAATGTGAATAAAGAAAATAATGAGAGGCGATTACAGTAAGGCAGGCGATGGTGCGGACTATATCGAGTCCTGCACTACGCGAGTTCTTAGCCGAATTTACGGATGGTGGGGGGGGTACAACATGTTGATTATTAATTATTTATAAATTAATATAAAACTAAATATTTATTGACTTTAAATTTCACAGGCATTATGTTTGTGAAATTAGTGTCGAAAAATAAATAAGTATTATAATTTAGGAATAAAAACTCTGCAAAGTTACAAATTATTCCGATACAAACAAAGCATTAAATATTGGATTAAAGAATTAAAGCAATTATAATGATGAACATGGTATTACGACACACATAATCGCTCCAATGTCTTAACAAAACAAATCCCCCGACGTGCAAGGTCACGTCGGGGGATTGTATTTTGCAGGAACGCAAGCCTCCGGCTTGCGATTGTGTCACAAGCCGGAGGCTTGTGTTCCTGATTGGGGGGTGAAGTCGACGATGTAGGTGCGGTTGTCGCGGAAGGTGTTGTAGGTGCTTTTTTGGCGGCCGTTTACAACGAAGCCGAAGCCGCGGTTGGGGGGCGATGAGAGGGAGTTGTTGCAGATGTGACGGAGTGTGATGCCGTCTTTCTCGGGCACCTCTACGGAGTTTTCGATGCGTATCTCGCGCACGAGCACGTCGTAGATGCCGAAGGCTGTGGCGAAGTGGTTGTCGACATGGTCGGCCACCTTATAGGCGGCGTAGCCGGGACGCGTGCCGTTCTCGCTCATATATGCCGCCTGGTCGGGGGCGTCGTAGGGCGACTCGCACTGGAAGAAGTAGGTGCGGCCGTGCTCGCCGTTCCACAGGGTCTGGTATTGCTGGAAGTGCTCGTTGAACAGGCCGTACATCGTTACATGGTCGCCGTTTACGACAAGGCCGTTGGGTGCGGTGTTCACGGCCCAGCCCACGGAGCCGCGCACGCCGTGGTCGGCGCGCCATATCCAGAAGTGGTCGCCAATCACGTCGTTGGAGTTGATTACGACGGTGCGGTCGACATGCACGGGTGCGCTGCGGAATCCGCCGATGCGGAAGAACAGGTCGGAGAGCACCGTGGGGTCGGCGTCGTGGCGCACGTCGGTGGTGGAGTCGCCCACGCAGATTAGTGACGACGATGAATAGTGGGCGTCGAACATCAGCGAGGCCACCGACACGCCGTCGACATCGGCGATGCGGATTGCCGTGTCGGGATTTTCCTCGCCGGGAATGAGCGTGGCCAGGCCGAGGCCGAGCACGATTGTGCCGGGGCGGGTGATGTGCAAGGGCTCGTCGAGCACGTACATGCCGGGGGTGAAAAGCAGATGGCGGCCGGAGGCAAGGGCGGAGTTCATCTCGCGTGCTTCCATGCCGGGTTTCACGATGAGGAAGTCGTCGATGAGGTCGTAGGCGGTGCCTTCGCCCATCGATGTGCGCGAGTAGGAGAGGCCTTTGCTGTCGCGGCGCAGGGCCGGACGGAACACTTTATAGCGCCCGTCCTCATCGATGAAAAGGAATGGCTTTTCGCGTACTACGGGGGTGGTGGGGATGAATGTGACGTTGCCGCCGCGGTCCCAGTTGTCGGTGTATCCGGCCATGTCTACCTCGGGGCCGAGTTCCACGCCCTGGAAGCAGTAGTTGTATTTTTCCTCGCGGAAAATTCCGCGTCCTTTGTTGAGCACTGAGTTGCGGTAGTACCATTGCTGCTGGTGGTCGCTGCCGGCCGGGGCGGCGAAGTCGCAGTCGGCGGCATATCCTCCGCTCACCCAGCCGTTGCCCTGCTGGGTGCGCAAGGTGCGTTCGGAATATACGCGGCGCAGCGGCGCGGCTTGCGACACGGCCCACTCGAAAGTCTCGGGCTCGTCGTAGGATTCGGGGCCGATTACTGAGAAGTTCTCGGCAGAACGCCAGAAGGTGCATGTGCCGTTGTCGTCGCGCAGCGGCGAGGGTGTGTGCACATTGGAGAGTCTCACCTCGTAGGGGGTGCGTCCCAGGCCGGCAATCTGCATGTAGTAGGGCACGTTGAGGCGTCCGGCGGCAGTGTAGTCGCCGGGCTTGAACAGCACGGCGTAGCGGCGTGTGCTGAACTGGTCGTGGAGCATCGAGTCGTGGATGGCGTTGATCTCGCGGCTTATTGCCGTCGGGTCGTCGTCGGGCCCGTAGATTTTTACCTGCGGCCCGAGCAAGTGGGCGTACATAGGCGCGGCCATGCACATCATGGATAGTGTCAATAGAAAACTTTTCATATAATTTAGGATCAAATACCCACAAAGATACAATTATTTTCCTAAAATGACAATCCGTGTATGCTATTTCGATTCGAATGTGGCGGTTGCGGGGAGCAGGCCGGGGGCTGAGGCGGTGACGGTGCACGGGCCGGCCGAGGCGTTGTTCTGCGCTATTACGAGGGCTTTGCCGTAGAAGGCGCGGCGGGTTGCGGATTTGAACGGCTCGTGGGATATGGGGCTGCCGTTGTCGACTCCGGCATTGAACGCGGAGCCGTCGACGGCGAATGTAATCTCGTTGTCGGCCCACGGGCAGAGGTTGCCGTCGGCGTCGACAATCTCGGCTGTGATGTAGCAGAGGTCGGTGCCGTCGGCTGCTATTGCCGTGCGGTCGGGGGTGAGGCGTATGGTGTGGGGGGCTCCGGCTGTGCGGATTTCGCGGCGTGCCACCTCGCGGCCGTCCTTGCGGCTCACGGCTGTGAGAGTGCCCGGCTCGAAGCGTGTGCGCCACATGGCGTGGAGGCGTTCGGGCGTCTTGGCCGATATGCTTTGTGACTTGCCGTTGATGTAGAGTTCTACCTCGTCGGCATTGTTGTAGTAGGCCCACACGTCGATTTCCTCGCCGTCGGTCCAGTTCCAGTGCGGAAGGATATGTAGCACCGTTTTGTCGGGGCGCCATTCGCTTTGGTATAGATAATATGCGTCCTTGGGAAATCCGGCGAGGTCGACGATGCCGAAGAACGAACTGCGCGCCGGCCAGCCGTAGGGCGTGGGCTCGCCGAGATAGTCGAAGCCCGTCCATACGAATTGGCCGGAGATGAAATCGTGGTCGCGGACATAGCGCAGCGAGCGTTCGTGGGTCGAGCCCCAGGGCACGTGGCAATTGTCGTAAGACGAGCATGAGAGCGACGGGTCGAAGAACGGCTGCTCGGGGCGAGCCGGCCAGATGAACGTGGAGTCGGAGGGCATGCGGTAGTAGCCGCGAGTGGCCAGGGCCGACACGCTCTCGGTGATGTTGAAGGGCATGCGGTAGTAGCCGCGAGTGGCCAGGGCCGACACGCTCTCGGTGATGTTGAAGGGCATGCCGGGATAGAGCGCGGGCACGGTGTCGAACCATGTGTCGTGGTAGTTGTAGCCAATGATGTCGAGCGCGCCCGAGCGGAAGAGGTGGTTGTAGGGCGCGGGCTCGTTGCAGCCGGAGGTGATGGGGCGCGTGGTGTCGAGTGCGCGAACGCGGTCGGCGAGTTTTATCGTAAGGAGCGAGTTCACCGACAGTTCTTCGTTTGCCTCGATGGCTTGCTCCTCGGCGTGGCCGAAGTTGAGTATCAGGTTTGCCTCGGCGAGCGAGAGGGTGTCGGCGTCGGCATGGGTCCATTGCTCGAGCACTTCGTTGCCGATGCTCCACACGACAATCGACGGGTGGTTGCGGTCGCGGATTATCATGTCGTCGAGGTCGCGCTCGTGCCATTGGTCGAAATAGCGGGCATAGTCGTGTGCGCTCTTGCGCTTGCGCCACATGTCGAAGGCCTCGTCCATCACGAGAAATCCCATTTGGTCGCAAAGGTCGAGAAGTTCGGGCGCGGGCGGATTGTGAGAGCAGCGTATGGCGTTGCAGCCCATGTCTTTCATGATGGAAAGCTGGCGGCGTATGGCGGCACGGTTCACCACCGCGCCGAGCGCGCCGGCATCGTGGTGGAGGCATACGCCGTTGATTTTCAGCGGCCGTCCGTTGAGGAAGAAGCCTTTGTCGGCGTCGAAGCGGAACGAGCGGAAGCCGGTGGCGGTGGCATATGTGTCGAGGGTGGAGCCTGTGGAGGCGTCGTCGATGCGCGACACCACGCGATAGAGGTTGGGGCTGTCGACATCCCATAATTCAGGCGAAGGCACCGTCACTTTTTGGCATACGGTGTCGCAGGAGTTTTTTGGGGCGATGAAATCCGATGCGGCGGTGGCCACGGCGGTGCCGTCGGGGCCGGTGACTTTCGTGACCAGACGCAGGGAGCGGTCTTTGCCGGAGGTGTTTTCCACGGCGGTGCGGATTGTAATCGTGTCGCCGCAGGTAGTGATGTAGGTGCCGTCTTTTGGTATGGATACGTCGCCGACGGTGCGGAGCCACACGTTGCGGTAGATGCCGCAACCCGAATACCAGCGCGAGTTGGGCTGCTCGGAGTTGTCGACGCGCACGGCCACGGTGTTGTCGCCGTCGGTGAGCAGGTCGGTTATGTCGATGCTGAACGATGCGTAGCCATAGGGGCGTGTGCCGGCAAATGTGCCGTTGACGTAGACGGAGCCGTTCATGTATATGCCGTCGAAGTCGAGAAATGTGCGTTGGCCGGGGCGCGGGGCTTCGGCGCGGAATGTCTTGCGGTACCATCCGATGCCGCCGGGGAGTGCTCCGCCGCCGGTGCCCGAAGGATTGTCGGCTGAGAACTCGCCCTCGATGGCCCAGTCGTGCGGCAGGGTGAGCGCGCGCCAGCCTGTGTCGTTGAAATCGCGCGATTGGGCTTCGGCCGGGTCGCCGAGGCAGAATCGCCATCCGCTGTTGAAATTCTCGCTTCGCGGGTCGGATGCCACGGCAGAAAGCGCGGCGGCCAACAGTAAAATAAAGGAAAAAAGCCTTGTCATCGTTCCATGTGTTTTAGATTTCCACAAAGATACGAAAAAAGCAGGAACACAATCCTCCGGATTGTGAAAAAATGTCACAATCCGGAGGGTTCTTTGCCTGTGGCAAAGCGCTTCGCGATGAGTGTTCCTACCTACTAATAGTAGTAGCCGATGGCTTTGGTTTTGAATTGCGATTGCTCGGGCATGGGGCGGGCCGGGTCGAAATGGCGGTGGAGTATCGTGGCCATTTTCCAGATTATTTCCAGACGGTGGGGGTGTCGGGTGGTGACTTCCCAGGCAATGCGCATCGTGAATCGCTCGCTGCGCGGGTCGAGCAGCACGGGCAGATGCCGCTTGTTGGTGCCGTGGTGGCGGTGACGGTCGGCTTCGAGGCCGTAGTCGGAGGCGAGCATGGCGGTGAGTTCGTCGTACATGGCGGCGAAGCGCGGTATGTCCTTTATGGTGAGATTTTCGGTGTCGTCGTAGGTCTCGTCGCCCTTTTTGGCTCCGATGGTGAAGTGGAAGCGCGACGGCGTCTCGGGTTCCATGCCGCCGTTGGCCGAAAGGATGAATATGACGTAGGGGCGGTCGGGAGCCTTGGCGGCGAGACGCTCGATGTCGTCGATGAACTTGCGCATGGGAGCGTCGACGTAGCCTTCGGTGTCGCGCACCATATAGTAACTTCTGGGCGCGAGGGGATGTGGCTCGAATTCCTTGCTCACATAGTTGAAGCCTCCGAACAGGGCCAGATAATATGAGAACCAGCCAAGCCCTGCCTCTGCATAGCAGCTTGTGGCCACGATCGTGACGTTGGAGCCGCGGTCGATGCAGTTGCCATACTCGTTGTTCGACGGAAAATGCTCCACGACAAGGCGCGGCACTGCGTCGTAGCCGCGCGGATAGGTGGAAGCGGCGTTGCGCATGCGCAGGTCCGACGCGGCGTTCACGGCGTCGACTATCTCCTGCTCGCTAAGCTGCTTCTCGGCCTGGATTGTGAGGAAGTCGACACTCTCGGGCACATGCTGCATCAAGGTGTCGCGGCATTGCAAGCGACGGAAGGAGGTGCGGATTTTTTCGATGTTCTCGTTGTCGGCGTCAGCCTTGCGTTCCTCGTCCATCACCTCCACGAAGGCCGAGCCTATGATACCGGCAGGCACGGCGAAGATGGCTATGCCGAGTATGCCCACAATGGTGGCTATGAGTTTGCCCCCGAAGGTAATGGGTGCGTAGTCGGCAAAACCGCCGGGGTCGCCGATATACTGGGCGAAGGCCCAGGCCACGGATGTGAAGCCGTCGGAGTAGATTTCGGGCTGGGCCGAGTGCTCGACGTGGTAGAGCATTATCGACAGCACGAAGGTGATGATTACCAGGAATTGCAGCGACACCGACATCTCGGCTTTTTTGCTGGCGAAGGCGCGGGCCAGGATATGGGAGGCGCGCATGTAGCGGAACACGCGCATCAACCGCAGCACTCGCAGGATGCGCAACGCCGAGTAGGGTATCGGAAATATGAGCGCTAGGTAGAACGGATAGGTGGATACGATGTCGACCAGGCCGTAGAAACTGAATACGTAGCGGCGGCCTCCCACCCATATTCGGAGCGCGACCTCGACAGAGAACACGGCTATGATAATGCAGTCGGCGGCGAAAAGCACGCGCTGCCAGCGCATGGCAAAGTCGCCGAACGTCTCCACAAACGACATAAGCCCGCTGATGGCTATCAACGCCACGATGGCGCGGCGCACGGCCAGCTGCCAGCCCGTGTGGCACACCGAATCGTCGAAAAGATGGCGAAGTGTTTCTTTTGTCATTGTTGGTTGGTGTATTTTAAACGATAATGCCTGATTACCTGTGGCAGAGCCACAATTATGGGATTAATTAAATATAGTTTCGCAAGTTAGCCACGGCGAAGCCGTGATTCGTTGGTTAACCGGGTTTGGAGGCAGAAGGCCGACAAGCCCGGTAGTCCTGAGCGCGTAAAGGGCACTGTGAAACTGTGCCTCATGCCATATTTGGCATTATCGAACGCTACGCTGTCGCTCGCTCCAATACTGCATTGTAGGCTGCATTATCCGACCCCGCATGTCGGCTACGCCTCCATACGGGGTTAACCAAGGAGCCACGGCTTCGCCGTGAAAATACAGTCAGATGTAAATACATGCGAAACATGAATAATTAAGTTGTAATGGACTCTTAAATTAAAGAAGTGATGATGCGGGCGGGGAGGCCCGGCATCATCACTCGCGTATTTATGAATCAAAGGTTTGCAAATCAATGTTCGGCCTCATAGTCGTCTATGAGGGCCTTGGCTTCTTCACGTTGGGCGTCGTTGGACGTATACGTCCAGATGTAGCTTGACACCCATCCAGAACTGGCCCCTTCTTTAAGTTCTTGATTTTCGGTGTAGTTGGGCTTCATCATCTTGTAGACTTTTTTTGCCAGGGAGAGCTTGTCCTTGATGAGGGCTTCTCTGATAATGGCCAAGAGACACGCATTGTAGGGGGTTACTTCATCAATATACAATTTGGTGTGTATCTTTTGGTCGCCATCAAAGGAGCCTGTCTCCACTTGATGGTTGCCGACATTGCCTGACACGTCATTGAGGCAAAGGAGAAAGACTTTTTCTGCCTCCGGGTCGTCGGTGTCCATCAGATAGGTGGCTTCGGCTTTAAGCACTTTCGTTGCCGGCAGTATGTATTTCGTATCCAATGAGGTGCCGCCGTAGCGGTTGGCTTCGTCGAAGCGTTGGATAAGATATTCATTGGCGCCGGCGAAGTCGTTTTCAGCGAGTAGCTGGTTGAGATCTTTTTTATCGCCGTTGCCAGAGCCTCCGCAAGCAGAGCCAAGGAGCGTGAGGGCGGAAGCAATCACCGCGAGCGATAATGATTTAAGCGAAATCTTCATGTTTAAAGTTTGTATAAATTACATTCCGGTGATTACGAGGTGAACGTCGGCGAGGCCTTGCGAGCGGTTGCTTACTTTCACGCCGAGGTCCTTGCGCATGGCTTTGGCAAATTCGCGGCCCCACTGGTAGGCGGAGTATTGTGTGCCGTCGTCGTTGAGGGTCTTGATGCGCACGTTGGTGTAGGCGAGCTCGTTTTTGGTGTTGGATTTGAGTTTGTATGCGCCTTTCACGGTGTGGGTGTCCATGTAGTCGTCGGCCCAGTCGGCGTAGGTTTCGCCTTCGATGCTTTCGTCCTGGAGGTTGACGTTCGCGCCGTTTTCAACGGTGATGCGCACGGATATTTCGCGGCCTTTGGTGAGGATGCCGGAGAAGTAGGCGGTGAGGCCTTTGGAGATTTCGGGCATCTGCTCGTTGAGTGTTTTGGCGAAGCCTTCGCCCTCGGTGTCGGCGGCTGTTGTCGACGATACTACCTTGTTGGTGTAGGGGTCGATGAATGAGAGGGTATATTCGGTGTTTTTGGCAAGCGTTTTTTTGTCGATGGCTTGCTTGTAGTCGAGCTCGATGATGATGTCGGGGGCGGCGGTGGCAAGAAGGAGGGTCTTGGCGTCCTTAGCCAGGCCGTCGGCCTCGTCGGTGGCTTCGCGTGTTGAGAGCTGCTTGAGGGTCTGTTCAAGGTCGTTGAGGGGATAGCCGAGTTGTGCGAACTCGTTTTGGATGGCCGACATCATAGTTTTGTTGCCGGTGTTGTTGAGCAGGTAGGCCTGATAGTCGCGCTCGACGCCGTTGGAAGTGTTTTTGAGGGCGTTGTACTTTTTGAGCATGTTGTCGGAGGGGAGCACCATGATTTCAGGCAGGGCCTGGTCTACGGCGTTGACATTTTCTTCCATGTAGGCTTCGGAATTGTCTTCGGCTGCGGCAGTGAGCGAGTTGCCCGAAGCCGACTTGCCTCCGCCTCCGCAGGCGGTGAGCGCGATGGCCGACGCGGCCACGGCAAGGTTTAGATAGAACTTTTTCATTGCAATGATATATTAAGTTAACGTTAAAACTATTTATTTATCAATAGTGTAGGGACGCACGGTTCGTGCGTCCGGTAACGTGGCAGTTTTTCACAAGCCGGAGGCTTGTGTTCCTACATAATTAATCTTCGTCGTCTTTGGTGGGGAATTTGTCGCTGAGGCCGTAGCAAAGTTTGTACCAGAGCATCTTGAAGGGGGAGCTTTGGGCGTCTTCGTAGGCGATGCGGCGGCGCATCTCGCGCGACGACATTTTTTTTGCGTTCTTGGCGGCGAGTTCCATTTTCTTCATCTCGAATTCGCGGTCGGCGGCGGCTTTACGTTCGGCAGCGGCCATTTCATTGGCGGCTGTTGTCTGGATGCGCTGGTCGTATTCGCCATAGAGTTTCTGAGCCTCGTCATATTCGGGCGTTCCGGCGGGAATCATGGCCAGGAGAGCGCCGGCCTCGGGGTTGAAGTGGCCGTTGCTTCCGGCTATCACTGATTTGAGGGCGGCGAGATTTTGTGCCGACTGTTTTGCAAACATTTTTTCGCCGAGGGCGGGGAGTTTTTCCTCAGCGTAGGCAAAAAGTTCGGCAGCCTGCGAGGGCACGGAGTAGAGCAAGCCGTAGGCCTCGTCGTAGTTGCCTTGTGCCATTGCGGTCTCGGCCTGGGCCTTGATTTCGGCGGCGTGAGTGTTGTAGTATTCGATGATTTTAGCTGTGGAGTTGGCGAGCATCTGCTGTATTTCCTTGCTGTCTTTGAGCTCGGCCACGGCATTGTCGGCGGCCTGACGCTCGTTGTTGCCCACGCCCACGAGTTTCACGGAAGCGGAGCCGAACACGGTGCCTGTCACGACGTTGCCGACATAGAGGGTAAGGTCGTAGGTGAGCATTGTTTTTTGCGGGGCTGTGCCGGTGAGTTTCTTGTCGAGGCCGGTGATGCCTGCGGCGAGGACAAACGCGGGGTCGCCGCCCATGCCGCTGATGCCGTTCTTTGTGGCCATGGCAAGGAGCTTGTTGGCCAGGAGGGTCGACATTTTTTCGGTGACGTGATTTTCTTCGTCGGCGGTGGGAGTCATGATGGTGAGCTTGATGCCGTTGCCGGTGAGCACGGCAGTGTCGAGCTCGGCGAGCGAAGCGCGTTTGGCCTCTATGGCGGCCTGACGCTCGGCATCGGTCATTGTTGATTCTTTTTCTTGTGCGGCAAATTTCTTGCCGCCTTTGTCGGATGAACCTGAACATGCGGCCAGCGATACGGCTGCCGCCACGGCGATTAGATGAAAGATTTTTCGCATTGTATCTTGTATTTTGATTGGTTATTATTGGGTTGATTGGTTACGAAGCAAAAGGGCACACCAACGCGCGCGACGTTTTTTGAACGCAACGGCACATTGGCAGCACATTGGGGCGGCTTATGTTTCTTTTGTGGAAGTGGTTGCCCGAGAAAGCAATAGAGTAACCACATAACCACTATATAAATCATGGAATATACCATAATCGTCTAACTTTGGTTTGTGGCAGTACCCGGGCACGTATGTAGGCATCAAGAAAGAAACGGGTATTGAACCGGACTATTCCGGTCGAATCTTCCCACCGGGCTTTTTTAAGCCTCGGATATACCTTTGTTGTTTATATTGCAAAATTATCGAATAATAGCGAAAAAACGTAATTTTTGCTGTTAATAAATGTTAAAACAAGATTTAAGGCCATTAAGGACCTTAAGGACCTTAACGACCTTAATGACCTTAATGGCCTTAGCGACAAAAGCGACAAAGGCGACAAAAGCGAGGATGGGGCTATTTTGTGCGGCCCGACTGGTCTTCTTTGGAGTTGCGCCACACGCCGGCCACTTTGTCGCGGCCAAAGGTGTAGGTCACGCCGAGCAGCACATATGCCGGACGGCCGTCGAAAACCTGGCGGAGCGTGTAGGAGGCGTAATGCTGGGTCGAGCGGGTCTTGTTCCAGCCGAATATGTCGTTGGCGGAGAGACGCAGGTTGAGGCGGCCCGCAAGCATGGAGTAGCGCAAGGAGAGGGTGAGCATCTGGAACGAGTCGTAGCGTATCATGTTTTGCTGCCAAGGGAAATAGTGCGAGAACCGGGCGGAGAATACGAGGGTGCGGGCGCGGTTGAGCATGGCGTCGGTGTTTAGCTCGAGTTTGCCGGAGAAGTCGTCGAGCGAGGCGGCGTCGTAGTCGGGCATGTTGGAATGTGAGTGGGTGTGGAACACCTCTGCTCCCGCAGTCATTTCCCAACGGGGCAGGATGGCGCGGCGGTAGGATGCGTAGAGCCCTGTCTTGTTGGTCGACAGGCAGTTGTAGGGCATGGTGCTGACTGTGCCGTCGGCGTCGAAGCGACGGATGTAGCCTATGGCGTCTTTTGCAAACGATGTGTAGAGCACGGCGTAAAGGCCTCCGAGGCCGTAGTAGGATATTTCGGCATTGTTGAAGATGGTGGGGCGCAGGGCGGGATTGCCGGCTGAATATTCGTCGGTGGTGGAGTAGTAGCGGAAGGGATTCAGCTCCCAGAGGTTGGGGCGTTGCATGCCCATGGAGTAGCTTATGTTGACGGAGCCTTTGTCCGGCTTGCTCCACGACAGGGTGGCCGACGGGAAGAGGTGGCCGTAGCTGTGGCGCGTGCGGCTGTCGGTGCCGAGCAGGTCGGCGACGGTGGCGGTGTATTCGTAGCGCAGGCCGATTTTGGCGTTGAACTCGCTGCCGAACTGGCGCGAGGCTGAAAAGTGCACGGCGGCGATGCGCTCGCGGTAGTCAAAATCCACTTCCTCGCCGGTGGCTCCGGAGCGGCCCGTGAGCAGGTATGAAGAATTGAGTATGTCGGTGTATGCGGCTCCGGTTTCTATCCGGGCCCACCGGCAGGGAAGTGTGAGGTCGGCCTTGCCGCTGTGGAAGCGGTAGTCGCTTGTGCCGCGCTCGTCGATTTCGTCGGTGCCGGAGGCGTTGCCGAAGGTGGTGGTGATGGTCGAGCGCGTCGGGCTGTGGCGGTTGAAATAATTGTAGGTGAGTTCGAGGCGCTCGCCGGCAGTGCCAAACTGCCAGTCGTAGAATCCGGTGACGGTCACGGCGTTATTGGGGCGCGATTTTGTGGAGGTGATCGACGATGAGGTGTACTCGCCGTAGTCGGTGAGATTGGTGCCGACAGTCGACGATTTGCCATAGGAATAGTTGGCTATGAATCCGGCGCTGATGTCGGGTGTGAACTTGTAGCGGAACAGGGCGTTGACGCCGGTGTCGAAATTGCGCGAGCGGTTGCGGGTGTCGGATGTGCGTGTTGCGTCGGCGAAGGTGTAGGTCATGCTGTTGTCGTTCACCGTGGGATAGTTGGACAGGTTGGCGTCGAGCGACATTTCCACGCGGCGTGTGGTGTGGCTTACGCTGCCGTTCAGGTGCTGGCGGAAGCGGTCGCCTTGGTTGAGCGAGCCGTAGACGCTGCCTCGTGTGCCGAGGGTCTCGTTGCGTGTGGTGATGGAGATGAACACGGCGTTGGCCTCGGTGGCGTAGCGTGCCGGAGGGGTGGTGATGAGTTCGATTTTCTCGATATTCTCGGCGCGGATGTTTTGCAGGCGTGCTTTCATGGCCGCGGCGTCGAGTTCCATCAGGATGCCGTCGATGATATAGCGCACGTTGCCTTTGCCGGCCACCGACACGTTGCCGTCGGACGCCGACACTCGCGGGATGCGGCCGAGCACCTGCATGCCGTCGAGCCCTTGGCTGTAAGGGTCGTTTTTTACGATATAGACGAGTTTGCCGTCTTTCTGGCGCAGGGCGGGGCGGCGTCCTGTAACCACCACCTCGTTTAGTTGAAGTTGTGGGGCTGTGTCGGCGGCTATTGTGTCGGTCTGCGCTGTGGCCGTGGCGGCGCACATGGCGGCAATGAGGGTGAGGATTGAAGTTTTCATAATTATTGCATTGGTTAAGGCATAGAAAGGGCCTCTTTCTGCCATAGGCGGAAAGTTAATAGGTTGATTATAATGATGTTGTGATTACTTTGTCTTTACCACAAAGCGGTTGTGCGTGTTGTCGGCGAGCACGAAATCGACGGCGCGGGCGTCGAGGACCGACAGGTCGGCGCGTGTGGCGATGTGGCGGTTGATGTAGATTTTGGGATCGGGCGCGCCTTCGGGCACTGTCATGCTCACGTTGGTGTCGCCGTAATCCGATACATATGATATGCCGTGGGTGGGGTTTCCGCCGTCATCTGTGGCTATGTGATAGCGCAGGCCGTTGGCAGGTGTGCCGGCTATGACAGCATTGCCTACCGAGGCAAGCCGGGCCGAGAGCGGCGTGTGCTCCACGGCGGAGGCCACGCCAAACAGCAACGGGATGATGACGACGGCGCATATGGCGCGACGGGAGGCGGTGCGGCGGCGAGCCATCATGCCGATGCGCGCTTTCAGGCGCGAGTGGCTGAGTCCGTTGGCCATGCGCGGAAATGCCGACCCTACGGCATTGCGCAGCAGAAGAAGCTGGTATTGGCGGGCGTCGTGGCCACGGGCGAGGATTTCGGCGTCGACCTGATACTCGTGCACATCCTGAATCTCGCGCATGAGCATATATGCAGCCGGGTTGAACCAGTTGAACACCACTGTGCATTGCGCTATGGCCAGGTCGACCCAGTGGCGATGGCGCAGGTGGCATTTCTCATGCTCGACAATCATGTGCAGGTCGGCCGGGACAGTGCCTTCGGGCACAATGATATACCGCCCCCAGCTGAATGGCGAGATGTCGTCTTTCTTCGTGAATACTATCGTGTGGCTGCCCGACGGCTCTTTGCGGCCTGCACGGATTATCCGGGCTATGGCCAGGGCCGAGCGCAGCGTTGCGGCGGCGGCCACGGCCACGCCGGCGAGATAGACCAGGGCCACGGCCTTGGGCCACACGGGCATGGGCGACTCCGACAGCGAATCCACTTCGGCGCGCATGGCCGCTACTTGCACCTCGGCCGATTCGGCGGGTTCTTCCGCCTCCGGCGATATCAAGGGCACGATTATGAACGACAGTGCGATTCCGCACATGAGCACGGCCCGGTTGAAGCGGTGGAAAGTGGCCGACGAGAGCGTCAACCGGTAGAGGACAGAGAACGCCGCCAGCAAAAGCGCCACTTGCAAGGCATATTGTGTGAACGCTCCCATTATTTATTCTTTTCAATCATGTCGATGAGCTCGCGCAATTCGTCGGCGGAAATTTCCTCGTTGCGCGTGAGCGTGGATACAAGGCTGAATGTCGAGCCGCCGAAAAAGCGGCTGATCATGCTTTTGAGCGACTGCTCGCGGTAGGGCTCGAGCTGCCTTACGGCGCGGTAGCGGTTGGCGTTGCCGAGCATTTCCTTGTCGACCCATCCTTTTGTCTCGAGGCCTTTGAGAAAAGTGGCCACGGTGTTGAAATGCGGACGCGGCTCGGGCATGGCGTCGACGATTTCGCGCACAAAGAGCGGACCGCGGCTCCAAAGGATGCCCATTATTTCTTCTTCACGTTCGGATAGTTTCTTCATTTCGGTGCATATTTTAAGTTTACACCGCAAAGATATAACTAATATTTTAATTGTGCAACTAAAAAATTAGGAGTATCAAGAAAAATTTAGTGAAAGACAGAAATAGGAGGCTTAGGAGGCTTAGGAATCCTATGATGCCTAAGAATTCTAAGAATCCTATAATGCCTAATAAGCCTGATAAGCCTTGGCGGCCTAAAAATTGTTTAATGTTATTTTTTGTGGTATTCCCAGCGGTTGTGGAAATCGTTCCATTTGTAGTAGCCTTCAAGACGGCCGGAGGCGTCGAACACGTCGTAGCGTTTGTGAAAGTCGTTCCATTTCTTGTAGCCGATGAGGCGGCCGTTGGCGTCTTTGATGTCCTCGCGGTCGTAGAAATTGTTGTGGCTGCGGGAGGATTCGAGGTTGCCCTTGCTGTCGCGTGTCTCGGTGCGGTCGTAGAAATCGTTATGCTTTTCGGTGCGCAGGAGCTTGCCGTGGGCGTCGAAAAATTCCATGCGCTTGTGGAAATCGTTCCATTTCTTGTAGCCGGTAAGGCGGCCGTTGGCGTCGAAGAATTCGGTGCGTTTGTGGAAATCGTTCCACTTTTCAGTGAATGTCTGCGCGCAGGCGCACAATGCAACCGTGAGGGCTGCGAGGGTGAGGAGATATTTTTTCATATGTCAGTGGCTGAGGCGTCGGTTGAGGTAGGCGATGACGAGGTCGGCGATTTCGTCGATGGGGAGCAGGGCCGAGTTGAAAGTGAGGTCGTAGGTGGCGGCATCGCCCCAGCGGCGGTCGGTGTAGAAGTTGTAGTAGTTGGCGCGGAGTTTGTTGGTGCGCTCGGCCAGGCGGCGTGCGGCGGCGGGGTCTTTTGTGTCGAGGCGCGAGATGATTCGGCGGACACATTCGTCCATCGGGGCGTGCACGAATACGCTGATCACGTCGGGGAAGTCGCGCAGCACATAGTCGGCGCTTCGTCCCACTATGATACATGGGCCTTGGTCGGCGATATGGCGGATGAAATCGCTCTGGGTGCGGTAGATTGAGTCGTCGGATATTGAGGATGTGCCTGCATACCAGGGCATTGCGCTTACGCCGAAGGCAAACGGGATGGCGCCGTTGATAAACCGGGGCACGCGTTCGTCGTTGTTTACAAAGTAGTCGGGGTTTACGCCGGCTTGTTGTGCGGCTTGAAGAAGGAGCTCTTTGTCATAGAACGGGATGCCGAGTTTCTGTGAGAGTATCCGGCCGAGTTCCCGGCCTCCGCTGCCGAACTGGCGTCCGATTGTGATTACGAATTTTTTCATGGAGTTGGGAAGTTGGGGAGTTTGGAAGTGGGTAGTTCTAAAAGGCGTTTTTTTCGCCGGCTATGGCGTTGATTACGGTGCGGACTATTATTTTCAGGTCGAGGAGGAATGACCAGTTTTCGATGTACCAGCAGTCGAACTCTACGCGGCGTTCCATTTTCCAGAGTTCGTCGGTGATGCCGCGGTAGCCGTTGACTTGCGCCCAGCCTGTGATGCCGGGCTTTACGAGGTGGCGCACCATGTAGAGGTCGATGAGTTTGGCGTATTGGTCGGTGTGGCTCAGCATGTGCGGGCGCGGGCCTACGATTGACATGTCGCCGCGAAGCACGTTGAAAAACTGGGGTAGCTCGTCGATGGAGGTGCGCCTCAGCAGCTGGCCTACGGCAGTGGTGCGCGGGTCGTGGCGTGTGGCCTGGTGTGAGTCGGCGGCGGCGTTGACGCGCATGGTGCGGAATTTGTAGCAGCGGAATGTGTTGCCACGGTAGCCGGTGCGTTCCTGGCTGAAAAATATCGGGCCGGGCGACGAGAGTTTTATCGCTATGGCCACGGGGATGAACACCAGGGGGGAGAAGATGAGCACGGTGGCGGAGAAGGCAATGTCGAAGGCGCGTTTAATGGCACGGTTGACGGTGCTTGTGAGGGGGTTGTGGCGGATCGACACCACGGGCATGGCTCCGATGTTGTGGAGCTCGAAGCTGCGTGCTATGCGGCGTGAGATGCGCGGCACGTAGTAGAAGCTGATTACGTTGTCGTCGGCTGTCTTTACCACAGACGACAGGGTGTCGGCGTATTCGCCGTCGCCTTGCATCGTGTAGTAGAGATGGTCGATGCGCATGCGTTTTGCGTAGGTGCCGATGTCGGCGATGCTCCCGAGGTGGGGGCAGGTCATGGAGGGGTCGGGGTTGTCGGAGAAGAAACCGAGCACGCGGATGCCGAATCCGGCGTCGGATTGCATTTCCTCGAGCAGGCGGCGGGCTGTGGAGCCGGAGCCTACGATTACGGCGCGGACGTAGTTGTAGCCCGCGCGTCGCATTGCTTTGAGGATTTGCCTCGACACTATCCACCACAGTGGCACGAATATGGCCATGAGCGAGTAGAAGGTGACGAAGGCTCGCCAGGGGATTACGTCGAGGTTGACGAATGTGAGCAGCGAGAGGAAGAACAGGGCGTGTATGCCCACTGTCTCGACCGCGCCGAGAAAGACGTGGTCCATGAGCAGGATGCGCTGTGAGTGCGTGCTGCGCATGGTCCAGAGCACTACGGGGAGGTAGGACGTATTTACCAGCACCCATATCATGTTGATGCGGGAGGATTGGGCTATCTCGGGATACAGGACTATGGTGAGGGCAAAGATAATATTTACCAGGACTAAGTCAAAGAAGTTGAATAGTCCCGGCAAATATTTTCCGAAATAATGAGTTCTCGCCAAGGTGGTTTATGCCTTTAAGTTCTCTTAAAAAAATGCCCCGGCAAATTTATTTTTTTTCGTTCGCTATCGAAGAGTCGATGATGCGGATTTTTTCCTCGATTTGACGGATGTCGTCGCGGAGGCGTTCGATTTTTTGGTTGAACTCGCGCAGCATCGATTCACCGGTTTTGGATTTGGATGTGAGGAATCCGATGTTGTTCTCGTAGGTGCGGATGTCGGCGCGGCGGCCTTCGAGGGCGCGGACAAGACGGTCGCGTTCGCGGTAGAGCTTGGCGTTGTCGCCTTCGAGCTCTTTGATGGATGTCTCGAAGCGGTCCATGCGGGCGCGTGTCTCGTTGAGGTTGAGGCGGCGGCGGAGCTGTGATGTGAGTGTGCGGTATGCGTCGTTGATTTTGTCTTTTTCGCGGAAGGGAACGTGGCCGGTCTGCTGCCATGCTTCCTGGAGGCGGCGCAGGGTGGCGAGCGCTTCGTCGTCGGGAGTGGCGTCGGTGATGGCGGCAAGCGCGTCGATGATTTCGCGCTTGGCTTTGAGGTTGGCCTGCTCTTCGGCGCGCTGGCCCGATGTGGCTTGTTTTTTCTGTTCGAAGAAGTAGTCGCATGCTTCCTGGAAGCGTTTCCACACGGCATCGCTGTGTTTTTTAGGCACGGCTCCGATTGTTTTCCATTCTTTTTGCATCTCGACGAGGCGGTCGGTGGTCTTGCGCCATTCGGTGCTGTCTTTGAGGGCTTCGGCTTCTTCGGCGAGGGCGGTCTTGCGAGCGAGGTTTGCGGCGTATTCTTCTTTCACGGCCTTGAAGTAGGCTGCTTTTGCTGTGAAGAAGTCGTCGCAACGCTGGCGGAAGCGGGCAAAGAGGGCGTTGTTTACTTTACGGGATGCGTATCCGAGGGTTTTCCACTCGTTTTGGAGGGCGATGATTTGCGTAGTCATCTGGTCCCAGGCTGTGAACGATGAGAGGGCCGAGAAGTCGAGGGCTTCGATTTGCTCGCAGAGGGCAGTCTTGGCGGCTTCGTTTTTGGCCTCGCGCTCTTTGCGTTCTTCGAAGAATGCCTGGTATTTTTTGTTGATTACGGCAGAGGCGTCTTTGAAACGTGCCCAGATGTCGTCGCGGAGTTCTTTTGCCACGGGGCCGATCTGGCGCCATTTGTCGTGGAGCTCTTGCAGGCGGCGGAATGCTGTGATTATGTCTTCGTCGTCGGCGAGCGCGGTGGCGTCGTCGATGAGGAGGAGTTTCTGTTCGAGGTTTTTCTTGAAGTCGTAGTCGCGCAGCTCTTTGTTAATTTTCAGGTTGTCGGAGTAGCGTTCGCGAGCTTCCTGGAAGCGTTTCCACACAGATGTTTCTTCGGTGGGGGGCACTTCGCCAAGGGCGTTGAAGGCGGCTTGGAGGTCGATGTATTGCTGGAATGTGCGGTTTACGTTGTCGGTGTCCTCGGCCAGGGCGATAATCTGCTCGATTATGGAGTTTTTCTGCTCGAGGTTTTTGCGGCGGGCTTCCTCCACTTCGGCGGCGCGGGCGTTTTTCTTGTCGCGGATAGCGGTGATGGTTTCGTTGAAGGCGGCTTCTTCCGGGTCGGCAGCCACTACGAAGTCCTCGGGGGCGTTGCCTTCTTCGGCCCATTTTGCGCGGTCGGCTTCGATTTCGATCTTACGGATTGCTCCGAACTGTTGGCGAAGACGGGTGATTTCGTCACGATATACTTCGTCGGGGTCTTTTTCCAGGAGGGCTTTCGCACGCTCGAGCAGCGATGCTTTTGTTGCGGGAGCTTCGTCGGCTTGTTGTTCTTCGATGGCTTCGGTCATTTCGGCCTCGGCTTGTGCTTCGGGGTCGATGTCAGTTTCAGCGGCATGCGATTCCTGCTCGGTCGCAGCCTGGGCGAGAGTTTGCTCCTCGGGTGCCTTTGTGGCTTCATTGGAGGAGAGTTCGGGCATTTCCATAATGATCGGTAAGAATAAGTTAACAATAGGCCGTGTATGCGGGTGCTGCCCGCAACAGGCAGCCAAATTTACGGAAAAATATTTGATAAATCCTAATTTTGCCGTAAAAAAATAATTTTTCCCCTTTTTTGACGCTTATATTTCGAGTTTGCGTCGGCATTCCGTCGCTGCGCGATGCCGGAACCATCACGAACCATTAACGAACCATCAGGCAACCATTTTAGCCATGTAATGAATAATCTGTGAAATCCACGAAATTTGTGAAATTTGTGGTTAAAGAGGAGCGCGACCGCGCTCCGGGGAACACAAATTTCACAAATTGCACGAATTTCACAGATTATATACAGAATCGCTAACGCGATTATTGTCCTCGCATGGCTCGGACGATGACGCGGCAAAAATATTGCGGCGGCATGGGGCGGGGGATAAAAAAAGCGGCTCCGGGGTGGGGCCGCTTCGGTGGGTATGTGTGGAGGGGGTTACTTCTTGATGAGGTATTGTGAGGAGATGGATTGGTTGGTGTGTACGCGCGAGATGGTGTCGGCGAAGAGGCGCGCTACGGAGAGGATCGTGCATTTTGCGCAGTCCTTGGTGTAGGGTATGGAGTTGGTGAAGATTATTTCGGTGAGCGCGGAGTCGTTGACACGCTGTGTGGCGGGGTCGGACATTATGGCGTGTGAGCAGAGGGCGCGCACGGATTTTGCACCGTTTTGCTTCATGAGGTCGGCGGCTTTGGTGATTGTGCCTGCGGTGTCTACCATGTCGTCGACGAGTATCACGTTTTTGCCTTCAACGTCGCCAATCACGGTCATGGTCTCGACCACGTTGGCTTTTGCGCGCTGTTTGTGGCAGAGCACCAAGGGCACGTCGAGGTATTTGGCGTAGCTGTTGGCGCGTTTTGCACCGCCTACGTCGGGTGTGGCTATGACGAGGTCGTCGAGGCCGAGGCTCTGGATGTAGGGGATGAAAACGGAAGAGGCGTAGAGGTGGTCGACGGGGACGTTGAAGAATCCCTGGATCTGGTCGGCGTGGAGGTCCATTGTGATCACGCGGTCGACGCCGGCTGTCACGAGCAGGTCGGAGACGAGTTTTGCGGCGATTGACACGCGGGGCTTGTCTTTGCGGTCCTGGCGGGCCCATCCGAAGTAGGGCATCACGGCAACGACTGTCTTTGCCGATGCGCGTTTTGCGGCGTCGATCATGAGCAGGAGCTCCATGAGGTTGTCGGTGTTGGGGAATGTCGACTGCACCAGGTATACCTCGTGGCCGCGGATTGATTCTTCGAATGATACTTCGAATTCGCCGTCGGCAAAGTGCTGGATGTTCATTTTGCCGAGTTCTACGCCGAGTTCTTTGCAAATTTCTTCGGCGATGTACTGTGATTTTGTGCCGGAGAAGATTTTGAAAGGAGGAAGTGAATTGTCCATATAATTATATTGGGATTGATTCGATAGAAAGACGTTGCAAAGGTAAGTTTTTTTTTTGAATCCGCGAAATAAAATTTGGCACTATATGTCGTTTATGGCGTTTTGGCTGTCGCGCATGCGACGGATTTTTTCGGCTTGCTCTTTTGCTCTTCGGATGGAATCTTGCCTTGTCTGCTCGCGCCTTGTTTGTTCTTGTTCTTTGCGTGCCAATTCTTCTTTCTCGGCTATTTTGTCTTTGGCTTCGGTGAGGAAATCGGAAGATATGTACACGATTTCGTTTTTTGTAAGACGTATTGTGCCGTTTCGAAATGTCCAGGAGTAGATATTGTCGGCGGGGGCGGGGTATAAGCCTAGGGCGAGGCGTGTCTCGGGGTCGATTTCGGGCTTGCCGTATTTTTGGGTGTATAGCGACAGGAGGCCTTCAAATTCTTTATTGTCTTTTATATCGACTATTATGGAGAATATTTTTGAGTCTTTGGCAAGAATCTTAAATTGGGTTTTTATATTGCCGATGGCTGTAATGCCGCTATATGAGTATGCCTCGTAAAAGCAGGGGTCTATGTATTTGTAATCTTTTTTTAGTATATCGTTGATAATGGAATCAGGTGATGTCAAGACAAAATAATAGTCAGGTAAAAATCTTTCGACATTGGCAGTGAATTTATCCAACTCCGTATTATTCATTTTGTTCACGAGCGAGTCGGTAATGTGTTTGGCTGTCTCGAAGTCGGAGTTAAGGGCTATGCCTTTGAACGACAGTTCGGGCTCTTGATTGGCGCGTTCGAGACGCAGCGAGTTGTTGTCTATCCGGATAGATTCGGCCTCGGCGGCTATTTTATCTCGGGTGCTTTGATTCGATTTTGATTGAGTATAGAATATACCCCAATAGGCGAGGAAAAGCAATGCGAATGATAAAAGGCAGCCTAAGCCGTGGATTATGTCTTTTTGGGCTCCATTAATAATAGCGGTGTAAAATATTGCCAGGAGTAATACGACTAAAACAAAACTGTAAAAGCCCGGGGCCTCGACAGGTAGCGTGTCGATTGTGGCGTGTTGTATGTCGCCGGCAAAGAAGTTGTATGCCATGAGTCTTAGGTTTTCACCTAAAAAGAGAAATGGCATAAATGCGTTTAAGATAAACGCAATAATGAAAGGAAATGCGCATGATGCCGTGAAATCGCGTGTGGGCAGGTCCCATCTTAGCATGTCTTCGTCGGGCTTATTATTACTGAGGCTTAGGTAAAACCCGCAGAAGGGAACTTGCATTGTCGCAATCAATATTATGACTATCCACATTGACCATCCGTTGTAAAGATATGTAGAATAGAGATATGTGGAACCCACCGATATCAGCAAGCCGAATAGCAGAGTGATGATCACGGCTATTATGCTTACTTTGGAGTCTGCGGGGGTGTGCCTCGGATGCTTGTTCTTCTGGCGTTTGTTCTTCCGGCGTTTGTTCTTCGGATGATTTTCGGCAGTTGGCTCTTCTGCGGGTGTCTCGATGTTTGTCAAGGGGACCGGGGTGTCGTCGATGCTGCTGCCGTTGTTTAGTTTGCCGGGCGTTGAGTTATGGCTGAGGAGGGTGGCGATCTGGAGGAGGAGGGAGTGGATGTTATCGTTGAGGATGGTGGAGGCGGGGAGGGGGGGAGCGGGGGTGTTTTGGAGTTTGGCGGTTTCGGCGGTTTGGGAGGCGATGCGGTGGCCGACGGCTTCGGGGGTGGTGTTGTCGCGCGAGCACACGCGGTCGACGCGGATTTCTTCGGGGGCTTCTACGAGCCATGCTTCGTCGACCATGCGGTCGAGGCCGCTCTGGTAGAGTATGGCTGTCTCGATGAAGGCGAGCGGGGCATCGGTCTGCTCGCGCCATCGGGCTATGTCGGCGCGCACGGCTCCGTGGACTATGGCGTTGAGCGCGGCGAGGCGGTCGGGGTCGGTGAATACCACGGAGGCTATGAGCCGGCGGTCGATTGTGCCGTCGGGGCGCAGGGCTTTAGGGTGTATCTCGGCGCGCAGGCGTGATTTTATCTCGGGGTCGGAGTCCATGATGGCGCGTGCGCGGCTGTCGCAGTCGTAGACTTGGTATCCTTTGGCGCGGAGCACGCGGCTCACTATTGATTTGCCGGCTCCGATTCCGCCGGTGATGGCCACAAGGTGTCGTATCATTGCTCGAGGATGTATTCTACGGAGTCGGTGGAGAGGAATACGTTTATGAAGTCTTTGGGTGCGCGGGCTATCTGCACGGCTACTTTGTCGCCGGAGATTGAGCGGTAGTCGGCCTCGACTGTGAATCTGGGGTCGGCTTCGGTTTTTTTGTAGGTCGACATGGGCACCATGTAGTAAACTTCTACTTGCGCGGGCACGGTGATCATTTTCATGCCGTGGGGCACGTTGGATGCCGACACGGGCACCCGGCGCATTTTTGACACGAGGGGCTCTACGTCGATACGTATGTCGACACTGTCGGGGATGGCTCTCGCGCCGGGGGGCACGATAAGGGGCATCCTCACGGTCTGCGAGGCTTTCACGTCGTTGAGCACGAGGGGGGCTGTCGACACGGATGTGAGGCGGGCGGGGAGCGCGTCGAGCGAGAATACCATCACGGAGTCGGTGAGGGCGCGCACTTTGCCGTTTATGGCGTATTGGGGGCCGGGGAGCACTGTGGCGTCGACATGGACGGGGAGTTCTACTCCGGGGCGTGAGGTGAAGCTGATGTTGAGGGAATCGGGCGTGATGGCCTGGACTTGGCTTCCGGCTCCGACCATGTTGCGGAAGTAGGCGCGCAGGGCCTGGTCGCCGAATGATATGCGGTTGCCGGATTTGTAGGTGCGGAAGTCGATGTTCATTTCCGGGGCTTTGGTCCAGAGGAATTTCATGAGCTGTGTGCCTCGTGCGCGGACGCTCACGGTGATTGCTTCGGGTATTGGCGATACGCGCGTGAGGGAGTCGGGCACGTTGGTGATGCGCACGGAGCAGCGTATGTCGCGCTGGGTGTCGTCGTTGAGCACCTGCACCACCCACAGCACCGCGGCAATGGCAAGGAATACCATGAATGTGGCGGCGTTGCGTCCTTTCGGCGAGGCTATGAGCCTGCGTATTTTCTCAAATCTTTCCTTCACTTCTTTTTAATGCACGATGCACGATGCACAATGCACGATTTTATTTGATGCACAATGCACAATTGGCTTTCAGCGCGTAGCCTAATTGTGCATTGTGCATTGTGAATTGTGCATTATTTTTGGGCGTTTTCGATAGCGGCCTGGGGATCGGAGGCGGGGTAAACGCAGTTTTTGTCGACGGTGATTTTCACGTTGTCGGTGATTTCGATCACGAATACGTTTTCTTTCACTTCGCGCACTTTGCCGTAGATGCCGCCCTGGGTGATTACCTGCGAGCCTTTTTCGAGCTTGGAGCGTTCTTCCTGTATTTTTTTCTGTCGTTTTTGCTGGGGACGGATGAAGAGGAAGTAGAAGATGGCGATGATGAGGATCATCATCACGAAGAATGGCCAGTCGAGGCCTTGCTGGGCTGCCTGGAGGATGATTGTGTTGAGCATTTTATTCTGTTTTGGTTTTGAGTGTTAATTTGGAATCGAATTGTTTGGCCGGGCTCGGACGCACGAGCCGTGCGTCCCTACACTGTGATTGTGTCAGCTTTTAATTCGAGATTTTTATTTGTTGATGATGCCTTCCCGGTTGAGGTATTTCACCACGGAGAAGAGTATGCCGTTGATAAATGAGCCGGACGATGTGGTGGAGTAGTTGTTGGCTATCTCTACGTATTCGTTTACGGACACGGGCACGGGGATTGCGGGGTAGTTGATGATTTCGGCGATGGCTGTGAGCATTATCACTACGTCCATGAACGCGAGGCGGTCGGCCGACCAGTGCTGCGGGTCGATGAAGCGGTCGATGTAGCCGCGGTAGGTGTCGTAGTTGCGGATTACGTAGAGCATGAGCTCGGAGCCGAAGGCTGCGTCTTCGGCGTCTTTGAATTTGGGGAGCAGGTCGATGGCGACGCCTTCGGATTTGGATGCCATGCGCAGCCATTTGAGGGTGAAGGTGCCCATCACCTGGAAGTCGTCGTTCCAATAGATGGATTTGTCTTCGAGTTCTTCGGCGAGCTCGTCGGAGGGGAGGATGATTTGTTTCATTGCCTCGCGCCAGAATTCGATGTCGGCCTCGAAGGATGTGGAGGGGGCTTCCATGTATTCTTTGTAGAGGCCGGAAGCTACGATTTTGTCGAGAAGGGCTTTGACGAGCACGGAGCCTACGGGTTCGGGGCCTACTTTGTATTCCTGACACAGGTCTTCGAATTGCTGGTGGACGTTGAGGTAGCCAACGAGGGCGTTGTCGATAAACCGTGTGTTGGGGTTGAGGTCCTCGCGCGTGGGCAGGTGTTTAGCTTTTGCGTTTTCGAGGCGTTGCTCTTGCAGGGCGGTGATGTCGCGTATTAGCTGCAACAGGGTGAGGTACAGGGCGTAAGCCTTGTCGAGCGATGTGGCTATTGTGTTTTTTGCCAATACTATTTGCTCGGGGTCGATTCTTGTGTCGGAATCGTGGGTGATGAGGTAGCTGTACAGGACCTGCACCACTTTCAGTCGTATCAATATGCGATTTACCATTTCAAGGTTTGTCTTTGGATTTGCGGATGCAAATTTACGAAAAACGTGTGGATTTGGCAAAAAAAGTTTTGCCGGGTCTATTTTTCGGGTTCTGTGAAGGCGTTCCAGCCTTGTGCCTGCATGGGTATCTCGGTGCCGTCGCGTGTCACCATGGCCGCGCCCAGGTCGGGCTTGGTGATGTAGCCGATTATGCGCACTCCGGGTATGGCGGCCACGCGGTCGTGGTCGGTAAGGGGCACGGTGAAGAGCAGTTCGTAGTCCTCGCCTCCGTTGAGGGCGGCTGTGACGAGGTTCATGTTCAGTTCTTCGGCCATGATTGCGGTCTGGTAGTCGATGGGGATGCGTTCTTCGTAGATGCGGCATCCGCATTGTGAGGCTTTGCAGATGTGGAGCAGCTCGGAGGAGAGTCCGTCGGAGATGTCCATCATGGCTGTGGGCGTTATGCCTTCTTTTGCGAGGGCTTCTACGATGTCGCGGCGTGCCTGGGGATGGAGCTGACGCTCGACGAGGTATTCTTTTCCGGCGAAGTCGGGCACGAAGTCGGGGCGGCCGGCCGATGCGGCTTTTTCGCGTTCGAGCAGTTGCAGGCCCATGTAGGCGGCTCCGAGGTCGCCTGTGACGCATATCAGGTCGGTGTCTTTTGCTCCGGAGCGTGTCACGGCGCGGTCGCGGGCCACGTCGCCTATGCAGGTGATGCTTATCACGAGGCCTTGGCGCGAGGCGGATGTGTCGCCGCCTACGATGTCGACGCCGTAGACTTCGCAAGCCGCGCGGATGCCTTCGTAGAGTTGGTCGATGTGCTCGACGGTGAAGCGTTTGGAGATGCCGAGCGACACGGTGATCTGCCGCGGGGTGCCGTTCATGGCGTAGATGTCGGAGAAGTTGACGATGGCGGCTTTGTAGCCCAGGAGCTTGGGCTGCATGTAGGTGAAGTCGAAGTGGACGCCTTCGAGCAGGAGGTCGGTGGTGACGAGTATGTCGGTGTCGGGGTAGCGGAGCACTGCGGCGTCGTCGCCCACGGCGCGTATTGTCGAGGCGTTGGTCTTGGGAAGGTCGGCGGTGAGCCGGTCGATGAGGCCGAATTCGCCCAGCCGTGATATTTCTGTTTCTTTTTCTGCCATGGGTAATGGATTGAATGTAGGGACGCACGGTTCGTGCGTCCGGTATAAAGTGACGCAAAGCGCGTCGGTATATGAACCTTGCAGAGGACGCACGAGCCGTGCGTCCCTACACTCTTGACGACTGCGAATCCGGGGACACAAGCCGGAGGCTTGTGTTCCTGCCGGTTAGAAGCGGGCTACGAGCTCGCGCATTATTTCCATCATGCGGGGCTGGGCTGCCTGGGCGGCTTTCTGCACTTCTTCGTGGGTGGGGACGTCGGTCACGTCTTTTCCGCCGAGGTCGGTGATAACTGACACGCCGAACACGCGCATGTCGGCATGACGGGCCACGATTACTTCGGGAACGGTTGACATGCCCACGGCGTCGCCGCCGATGATGCGGAAGTATTCATATTCGGCCGGTGTCTCGAAGGTGGGACCGGGGGTGCCCACATATACGCCGTGCATCACGCGGATGCCGCGTTCGGCGGCGATTTGGTCGGCGAGGGCTATGAGTTTTTTGTCGTAGGGCTCGGTCATGGCGGGGAAGCGGGGGCCGAGTTCGGCGTAGTTCTTGCCGCGGAGGGGATTCTCGGGGAAGAGGTTGATATGGTCGGTGATAATCATCACGTCGCCCACGCGGAATTCCTTGTTCATGCCGCCGGCGGCGTTCGACACGAAGAGTGTGGATATGCCCAGGGCTTTCATCACGCGGATGGGGAAGGTGACTTGTTTCATGTCGTAGCCTTCGTAGTAGTGGAAGCGGCCCTGCATGGCCATTACGGGGCGTGAGCCGAGGCGACCGAAGATGAGGTTGCCGGAGTGGCCTTCGACGGTGGATACCGGGAAGTTGGGGATTTCGGAGTAGGGGATGTATTTTTTGTCTTCGATGTGGTCGACGAGAGCACCGAGGCCAGTGCCGAGGATGATGGCCGTGTCGGGGAGGTTTTCTACGCGGGCGCGTATGTAGTCGGCTGTCTGTTTGATTTGTTCGAGCATGGTAAATTTCGGGTTATGTTTTGTTTATGTCGGGTGGCGCGCGGGCGTGTCTGTGGATAGCGCGGCACGCCACGTTTATTTTAAACGCCGGGGGTCTGACTTTGTTTGTCGCGTATGAGTTTTCTTATCGCTGTCTCGAATGAATCGGATTCCTGACGCATGAAATCGACCTTGATTGGAAGGTAGAAGGTGATGGCTTTGAGCTCGTGCGGGAAGTAGGGGTTGTTGGCCAGTCGCACGGCGTCTTTTTCGGTGGTGACGATGAATCGGCTTCGGCCGGGCATGGTCATGAATCGTTTTTCGATAAGCTCGATGTCTTTTTTCGAGAAGAAGTGGTGGTCGGGGAAGATGTTTACCCTCACTTTGGGGCGGAAGTGCTTTACGTAGCGCACAAAGGGGCGGGGATTGCCGATTCCGGCCACGGTGAGTATCATGTCGTCTTCGGTGAGCCATTCGAGCGACGGGGGCACGCCCTCGGCCTGGTCGGGGAACACGGGTTTGAGCGCGCCGTAGAGAAACCGCGAGAAGTAGAGTTTCTGGTAGGGAAAGAGGTTGAGGTGGGCCTTGAAGATGGTGTAGTCGAGGGCTTTGGTGCTTTCAGAGCATTTGGTCACGATCACCATGTCGGCACGGCGCAGGGCGCCCCGGCCTTCGCGGAGATTGCCGTAGGGCAGGAGGTGGTCTTCGAATACGGGGCGGTTGAACTCGGTGAGCACGATCGACACCGTGGGCTTGACGTAGCGGTGCTGGAAGGCGTCGTCGAGAATCACGAGGTTGATTTTCGGGTCGATGCGCAGCAGCTCGGTGATGCCTTCGACGCGGTTTTCGCACACGGCCACGACGATGCTGTTGGAGAATTTATGGAAAATCTGATATGGCTCGTCGCCGATGTCGAGCGGGGTCGACCGCTGCGTGGCCATTACGAATCCTTTGGTGCGCCGTTTGTATCCTCGGCTGAGCACTCCGATGTGGTAGTTGTGGCGCAGGGTGTCGATGAGGTATTCGACATGAGGCGTCTTGCCTGTGCCGCCGGCGGCGATGTTGCCCACCACCACCACGGGCACGTCGAACTCGCGCTGCCGCAGGATGCCGAAGTCGAACATCTTGTTGCGCACAAATGTGGCCAGCCCGTATATTTTCGACACGGGCAGAAGCACCAGGCGTGATATCCACTTGTTTATGCGCATTGGGGAGTTGGGGAGTTTGGGAGTTTAGGAGGCTTAGGAAGCTTAGGAAGCCTAAGAATCCTATGATTCCTAAGAGTTTATTGATTATCTCAGCACTGTGGGCTCCATGCGGGCCTGGATGGGGTCGGCGTCGCGGAGGGCGCGGGCGGCACGCAGGGCGGTGGCTATGTCTTCGGCGGGAATACCGTTGATTTCAACCGACATGTTTTGCGACTCTTTGAGCACGGTGGCCCAGAAGTCTTCTTCAAGGGCGGGATAGCTTACAGTCTCGGAGGGCTTCATGTCGAGGCGGCGGGCCATGGCGTCGATGGCATATTGGAGCGAGCCGATTTTGTCGACGAGGCCGATGCGCAGGGCCGACTGTCCGTCCCACACGCGTCCTTCGGCTATTTTAAGCACGGAGTCGATTTCCATTTTGCGGCCTTCGGCAACGCGGCCGGTGAAGGTGGCGTAGCCGCGCTCGACATATTTCTGCATGGCGGCGATCTGTGTCGGGGAATACGGACGGTAGGGCGCGGCCACCACGGCGTTGGGGTTCGACGCCACAATGTCGGTGGTGAGCCCGAGCTTGTCGTTGAGCAGCTTCTCGGCCGACGGTATCATGCCGAATATGCCGATAGAGCCGGTGAGGGTGGTGGCGTCGGCAAATATCGAGTCGGCGCCGCAAGAGATGTAGTAGCCGCCGGATGCCGCGTAGTCGCCCATCGACACATAGAAGGGCTTGTCCTTGGCCTTGAAGTCTTCGAGGGCTTTCCAGATTTGTTCGGACGCGAAAGCCGAGCCGCCGCCCGAGTTGACGCGGAGCACGAGGCCTTTCACGTCGTCGTCGGCAGCGAGTTTCTCGATTTGCGGCACGAGAGTTTCCGACACGATGCCGCCTTCGCCCGACACAACGATGTCGCCCACGGCATAGAGCACGGCGATGTGCTTGCCTTTGGATTCGAACGGGTCGATTTTTGAAGCGAGGTATTCCGAGGGCGACACGTAGGGGAGCTTGTCGTCCTTGTCGAGTTTCATCTGCTTGCGCAGGATTTCCTCAACCTCGGAGCGATATTTGAGCTCCGACACCATCTTGCGGTCGACATATATCTCGGGGGCCCATGTGGAGGCGAGGCTGTCGGCCCAGAGGTTCACGTCGGCCGGGGTGAGGCTGAGGTTGGCGGCAATGTTGCCGGCTATGTCGCCCCATATTTGGTCGACATAGATGCGGGTCTGCTCGCGGTTGGCCTCGCTCATGTCGGTGCGGAGGAAAGGCTCCACGGCGCTTTTGAACGTGCCCACTTTCACAACCTGCATCTCCACGCCGAGCTTGTCCATAAGCCCTTTGTAGAACATTACCATGGATTGCAGGCCGTGGATGTCGACCTCGCCGATGGGGTTAAGGTAAATTTTATCGGACACCGAAGCGAGCAGATAGTCGCCCTGGGCATAAGAGTCGGCATAAGAATATATCCATTTCGATGAATCTTCCTTGAAATAGCGGAGCGCTTCGAGCAGCTCGGCGCGTGTGGCTATGCCCGACGAGGAGCCGGAGCAGTCGAGGAAGATGCCTTTGATTTTTTTGTCGTCGCGCGCCTTCATTATAGCCGCCACCAGGTCGTCGAGGCCCTGAGTGTTGCCTTCCGACGCCGACATGAGCACGTCCATAAACGAGCCGGGCTGCACACGGTCGACAATCTGGCCTGAAAGGTCGATGCGCAGGATGCTGTCGCCGCCGGCTATTGCCGATGTGTCGGCGTTTTTACCAACAAGGATTCCGATTGCGATAATGGAACCAAGGACAAACACGATGATTGAAACCCAGATGCCGGCGATGGTGCCGAGCATGGTCAGAAAAAATTTCTTGATCATTTGAAGCGATTATATTTCAAATGGCAAAATTAACAAAAAAATCTTAATTTCAAAAAAACGGAGGGCCATATGCCGAAAAATAATTGGCGGCAGGCGGCGGCAGGAACGCAAGCCTCCGGCTTGCGAAGTGTTTTTCACAAGCCGGAGGCTTGTGTTCCTGCACGGGCTTGCGAATGATAGGTCACAAGCCGGAGGCTTGTATTCCTGCAAGGCTTGTGTTCCTGCAAGCTACATGGCTTTGAAGCTCATGTCGAGGCCTTTGACGGAGTGGGTGAGGGCGCCGACGGAGATGTAGTCGACGCCGCATTCGCCGTAGGCGCGGAGGTTGTCGATGGTGATGCCGCCGGAGGATTCGATTTCTACGGCGGGGTTTTTGGAGCGGATGAGGCGGACGGCCTCGGCGGTACGCTCGGGGGTGAAGTTGTCGAGCATGATGCGGTCGACTCCGGCTTCGAGTGCCTGGAGGATTTCGTCGGTGTCGCGCACTTCTTGCTCGATGCGGAGTTTTTTGTGGTTGCGGCGCATGTATTCGCGGCATGAGGCCACGGCTTGGGGTATGCCTCCGGCAAAGTCGGTGTGGTTGTCTTTGATGAGTATCATGTCGAAGAGGCCGATGCGGTGGTTTTCGCCTCCGCCGATTTTCACGGCCATTTTTTCGAGCAGGCGCATTCCGGGGGTGGTCTTGCGGGTGTCGAGCACTTTGGCTTTCAGGCCTTTGAGCTCGGCTTGGTAGCGGGCTGTGGTGGTGGCTATTCCGCTCATGCGCTGCATTATGTTGAGCATTGTGCGCTCGGTCTGGAGCAGGGAGCGCACGGAGCCGGTGACGGTGAAGGCTACGTCGCCGGGGCGGACGTGCTCGCCGTCGCCAATCATCACTTTCATTTCGAGCGAGGGGTCGAAGCGTTCGAATACGCGCCGTGCTATCTCTACGCCGGCGAGGATGCCTTCTTCTTTGATGATGAGGCGCTGGGTGCCGTATTCCGATGCGGGGATGGTGGAGAGTGTGGTATGGTCGCCGTCGCCGATGTCTTCGGCAAATGCCAGGTCGATGAGGTCGTCGATGAGTTGGTCGTTGGTCTTCATATGTCGATTTGTATTTGTTTAGAAGCAGTATTTGTTTAGCGCCATGATGATGCCGATTACAGACATGGCTATGAGCACGGCTCCGATTATGCGGTTTACGAGCCAGAGCGAGCGCACGTTGATGCGTGAGCGGAGGATGTTGACGAGTGTCGTTACGAGGTACCACCACACGACGGCTCCGGCGAATATCGAGAAGTAGGCTGTGATGAAGTGGTGGACGCCGAATTCGGGCTCTATGAAGTTGAAGCGCGCGAACAGTCCTATTATGAAGAATAGGATCAATGGGTTGGAGAATGTGAGGAGGAAGCCGGTGCCGAAGTCGGTGAAGAAGCTGTTGGACTGTGTGTCGCCGGCGCGTTTGAGCGAGCGTGTGGGGTTTTTGGAGAAGAGGTAGATGCCGAATGCGGCGAGCACGCCTCCTCCCACGATCTGGAGGATGAACTGGTGTGTCTCGATAAGGTCGGTGATGAAGCTGATGCCCAGGCCGGTGAGCAGGCAGTAAATCAGGTCGCTCAGGCCTGCGCCCAGGCCGGTGAAGAATGCGGGCCAGCGGCCTTTTGAGAGCGTGCGCTGGATCACGAGCATGCCGATAGGGCCCATCGGCGCGGAAATAAGCACGCCGATGATTGCTCCATATAGTAATATGTGCAATATATCGCTCATCAAAGAGCAAAATTAGTAAATTCATCCATAACATGCAAAATTATTTTATTTTTAACAAAAATTTGCTTAACTTTGCACTCCCTTTTACGATGCACGATGCACGATGCACGATGCACAATGCACAATTATATAATGATGCACAATTATATATAATAAGGTAAAGAAGTTTCTATCATTCAATTTTAAATTGATTTAAAAGTTGTTTTAGCATGAATTTATCAGGGTCAATCGACTTTCGGCCGAAATTGTTTTCGGCTCTGCGCCATTATTCCCTTTCGCGGCTGCGCGACGATGTGGTGGCCGGTATTGTGGTGGGCATTGTGGCTCTTCCGCTTGCCATCGCTTTTGGTATCGCCTCGGGCGTGAGCCCCACGATCGGACTTGTCACTGCCATTATAGGCGGTTTCCTCGTGTCGTTTTTTGGCGGCAACTCTGTGCAGATCGGCGGTCCGACGGGCGCTTTCATCGTTATTGTATATAATATCATAGCCCAGTTTGGCCTTCACGGGCTTGCCATAGCCACGCTTATGGCGGGCGTGATTCTTGTGATAATGGGCCTTTTCCACCTGGGCACGGTGATAAAGTTTATCCCTTATCCTATCATAGTTGGCTTCACCGCCGGTATCGCCCTCACGATTTTTTCCACTCAGATCAACGATTTCTTTGGCCTGGGGCTGGTGAATATCCCGGGGGCCTTTATCCCCAAATGGGGGCTGTATCTCCGCAGTTTCGGCAATGTGTCGTGGCCTACGTTTGCCGTGGGCTTTGTGTCGCTCATTATTATAATATTGACGCCGAAGATTTCGAAGAAGCTCCCCGGGGCGCTCATCGCCATAATTGTGGTCACGGCCTGCGTGTGCGTGGCTAAGTCGATGATGCCCGGGCTTGAAATCGAGACAATCGGCGAGCGGTTCGGCTCGATGTCGACCGACATCCCCCTGCCTCACGGTTTCGACCTGAACATGACCACGATAAATCTTCTGCTGCCGTCGGCCTTTACCATCGCCGTGCTCGGCGCCATCGAGTCGCTTCTTTCGGCCACGGTGGCCGACGGTGTCACCGGCTCGCGCACCAATTCCAACACCGAGCTTATCGGCCAGGGCATCGCCAATATCTGCGTGCCGTTTTTCGGCGGCATCCCCGTCACCGGAGCCATCGCCCGCACCATGACCAACATCTCCAACGGCGGCCGCACGCCCATGGCCGGCATCGTGCATGCCCTTGTGCTGCTGCTCATCTTCCTGTTTGCCATGCCGCTTATCAACTATATACCGATGGCATGCCTTGGCGCCGTGCTTATGGTGGTGGCCTACAATATGAGCGGATGGCGCACTATCGTGGGCATATTCCGCGCTCCCAAGAGCGACATTTCGGTGCTGCTTGTCACTTTCTTCCTCACTGTGATTTTCGACCTCACTATCGCCATAGAGATTGGCCTGCTGCTTGCCATGGTGCTGTTCCTGCGCCGCGTCACAGAAAATACCGAGATAAAGGTCTACTCCGAGAAGCTCGATGTGGCCGAGGGTACCGACCTCGACCAGCACGAGGTGCTCGACGTGGCTCCCGGCGTGAGCGTCTACGAAATCGACGGCCCGTTCTTCTTCGGCGTGGCCACCAAGTTCGACGAGATGATGCGCGCCACCGTGGGCAATGTCAAGCCTCTTGTCCGCATCATCCGCATGCGCAAAGTGGCGTTTATCGACGCCACCGGCCTTCACAACCTTGAAATGCTTATCAACTCGTCGAATTCCGAGGGCATACACATAGTGCTGTCGGGCGTGAAAGACAATGTGCGCGACGTGCTTGTCCACGCCGGCATCGACCGCCTTGTCGGGGCCGACCATATCTGCTCGCACATCTCTCAGGCCGTGGTCATGGCCAACGGCCTTGCCGAAAGGCTTCGCCGCGACAGGGATGAGAGAGCCAAACAATAGCCGTTGATATTCAACAGTTTGCAAAAAGGTTTAATTTGAATGTGAAAAAAATCGTCAAAAAAGTGCAAAATATTTTGGTAGTTAGAAAATAAGTCGTACCTTTGTGGCGTTTTTGAAGCTAAAAATAATTGTTTTACTATTTAATCTTTCAAAAGAAATGAAAAAGTTAGTTCTTTTCGCTGCCGTTGCTTTCGCTGCCTCTATGGTATCTTGCGGTAGCTCTGACAAAGCCGCTGAAGCTGCTGATTCCGCAGCTGTTGTAGAAGAAGCTGTTGAAGTAGTAGAAGAAGTCGTAGTTGACTCTGCTGCTGCCGTTGCCGACAGCGTAGCCGCTCCCGCTGACTCTGCTGTTGTTGCTGAATAATTAAAGCCACAACGCAACTGCATAGCAGGCTCCGCCCCTCAGGGGCAGAGCCTGTTTTTCGTTTTATACAGGACACAAGACGTGAACCTACCCGGCAGGAACACTAACCGCGAAGCGCTTTGCAAGGCAAAGAATCCTCCGGTTAGAGTTCCTGCCGGGTCAAGCTGTAATTGCGGTGCATTGCGTCTCCGTTAGGAGACAAATATTGTAGCGCAGGGCGACAGCCCTGGGGGCGTGGATGTTATTTATTATGGCATTGGAGCGGAGCCTGCCGGAGCGTTCGAAAACGCCAACCGTGGTGCAGAACGCTACGCTGTCGCTCGCTCCAATACCAAAGATGAATCAAATCGCCTAACCGGGGGTTCCGCTATCGCTCCACCCCCGGCTAAATTCTTGAATCGCTACGCGATTCTATGCACCGCATTATAGGCTTGTACCGAAATTTGTGTAATTCGTGGTTAAAAAAGAGCGCGACCGCGCTCCGGGGTACACAAATTTCACATATTGCACGAATTTCACAGATACCTTGCAGAATCGCTAACGCGATTTTCATGCACCTGCTCTAAGGATTGTGGCTGTATTTGTTTGTTTTGGAAAAAATTGCTAAATTTGGTGAAAAATAGCTTATATATATGAGTGAGTCGGGAATTACATATTGGTTTAAAAAAATTTTTACAGCGCAGACCATCGGTATTATTGTGGCCGTAGCAGCCCTTGTCATAGCATTTTTGGAATTTCGGCGTGATAGCGGCGGCGAACTGGATGTGCAGTTTGCGGGAATAAATGTCGCCGACAATGTTTCGTACAGGATGATTGTTTTGGCAGCCGACACCGTCGTTGCTGTGCAGAATCCATCGATGTGGCCTGTTTTTAGCAATCCCTCTCCTCGTGCGGTAAAAGGGCTTCAACTTCAATATTATGTGATGCAAGACGGTATTGTTTTATCAAATTCACCGCTGTGGACGCAGATGCCCGGACAGGATTATATCGCTTTCCGCTATCAAGAACCTACGGTATATGCCAATTCAAATGCCGAGGAACCGTTTTTTCAGATGCGAATAAAGAAGGCTGAAAGTGCCTTTTCTGCCAGGGCTCGTGCAACTTACGAAGGATTGAGCCGACCTGTTTCATTCACAGTTGCAGGAGATGTGATGTATTTCCGTCAACTGTGTAACGAGTCGTTCGGCCAATGGAGAGAGCGGGCTGAGAAATATCTGATTGAAAATAATGCCGTAGGGTATAATTTGTATTGCTATGCCGACCGCTCGCATGCAGAGGTAAGCGGTTCGCTGAAATCTTCAAGTCCTAAGTCCCGAGAAGGAAAATCGGAGGCTCCTGTTGATGTGAATTCAGAGAAAACGTCACAGTTGCCTTCTGACGCACAAACATATAAAGATTGTAACGGCAATGAGATAATCCCGGAATTGAAAAACCTGAAAGTAGAAATCGACAATAACTATAATTCGCCGAAAGCTCATCTTTCATTCGATGCTCCCGGAACGGATGTTGCCATTGTGGCAATGTTCAAAGGATTGGAAGGGCCGGAAGGCCAGAACAGTATTTCGCGTGCATGGCAGGAACAGCGATCAAGTTCGGTAAAGTTTGTGCCCCGATCGATTGTGTATAAAAGAAATCTGCTACCGGACCAGACAGAATTGGATATAAATCTTGCGCCGAATATCAACTCCTATAAATTTGCGGGATTGCTGAAGCCGGAGCCGGAATTGTCCGGTAATGTAGAGTTCCGTGGCAACACGGTGATAAATACCATGGATAAGCCGGTGAATCTTCATATAGCCTATAAAATTGGAGACAATAAATATTATGATTTTAAGTATCTTAGGCCGGAACAGAGCTGGGATATGTCATTTTATTTGTCAGACAAGGATGTGACAGGATATACGGCCTATGAATCTCCTTGGCTTGAATGGTTCAATAGATTGCCGGCATGGCTTGTCGGTTTGTCTTTTATGTTTTTTATTGTGCTTGGTGCCGGGCTTGGCTTTGTTGGCTATTCAATTAGTGAGAAAAGAGGGTATTCCGAAGGCAAGCAAATAGCCATTATGCTCCTTGGTGTTTCTATTCCTATTTTCTTGTTCCCATGGCTGTTTTTTGGGTGGCATTGAATTGACCGGTTTGGTAATGTCGGGCAAAAATGTTAAATTTGCAAAATAATTCCGATGAGTGCATGTCGGGTAAAAATGAATATGATGAAAATTAAGACATTAGCGGCCTCTGCCGTGGTGGCGCTGGCTGTGGCGACGGCCGGATGCGGCTCGCAGATGGATATGGGCCGTCTGGGCTCGGCTTTGCAGAAGGGTTCGCAGGCCATGTCGCTGTCGAACGCGCAGGTGCAGCAGTATGTGCGCTCGGCCGTGCAGCAGATGGACGCGCAAAACAAGGTGGCTCCCGCGTCGAGCGCCTACACAAAGCGTCTTAACAAACTTACGTCGAACATGAAGTCGATCAACGGCACGCCGTTGAATTTCAAGGTGTATGTCACCGACGATATCAATGCCTTTGCCTGCGCCGACGGGTCGGTGAGGGTATATACCGGCATAATGGATATGATGACCGACGACGAGCTTCTCGGCATCATAGGCCACGAGATAGGCCATGTGGCCAATGAGGACTCGAAGGATGCCTTCAAGCAGGCTCTTATCAACAGCGCGCTATCAGATGCAATCGGAGCCGCCGACTCCCGCGTGGCCGCCCTTACCGACGGGCAGCTGGGACAATTGGCGCAGGGGCTGGTGTCGGCCAAATACTCGCGCAAGCAGGAAGCCGAGGCCGACGACTATGGCTACGATTTTCTGAAAGCATCCGGTGTGAATCCTTACAATATGGTGCTTGCCTTCGAGAAGATGCAGGCCTTGGAGAGCAAGTCGGGGCAGAGGGCATCGGGCGCGTTGGCCAATGCCTTTTCCGACCACCCCGACACGGCAGCCCGCATCAAGGCCATGAAGGCCCGCTGCGCCAAAGACGGCTTCTCGCGCCCCAAGGGCAAGTGAAATTTAATTGCTAACGACGAAGTATCTCTGATTATGTAATTGCAACGGACGCACGAGCCGTGCGTCCCTACACACAAAGCATTATTTATTTGAAATTTTTAACTTAGTTTATAACTTACACTTATTATATACCTCATACTTAAATTCTATGCCCACAATAGGATCAAAATTCACCGACATCGGCCGTAAAGCCATGCTGCTGGGTAGCGGCGAACTTGGTAAGGAAGTAGCAATCGAGCTCCAGCGCCTCGGCGTGGAGGTGATAGCGTGCGACCGCTATATCGGCGCGCCCGCCATGCAGGTTGCCGACAGCAACTATGTCCTCAACATGCTCGATGCCAAGGAGCTGCGAGCTGTGGTGGAGACCGTGAAGCCCGACCACATCATCCCCGAGGTGGAGGCTATCGCCACTCCCGAACTCGTCGCGCTCGAAAAGGAGGGTTACAATGTGACTCCCACGGCCAAGGCCACTTATCTCACGATGAACCGCGAAGGCATACGCCGCCTGGCCGCCGAGGAACTCGGCATACCCACGTCGCCCTACCGTTTTGCCTCGACCCGTGAGGAATTTGAGAAGGCCATCGAGGAAATTGGCATGCCTTGCGTGGTGAAGCCCGTGATGAGCTCGTCGGGCCACGGCCAGTCGGTAGTGCGCACCGAGGCCGACATCGACTATTCGTGGAACGAGGCGCAGACCGCAGGCCGCGCCGGAGCCGGCAAGGTGATTGTGGAAGGGTTTGTCGATTTCGACTATGAAATCACCCTCCTTACCGTGCGCCACAGCGCGGGCACGGCTTATTGCGAGCCGGTAGGACATATTCAGGTCGACGGCGACTACCGCGAGTCGTGGCAGCCGCAGCCCATGGCTCCTGTCGCCATCGAGAAGGCCAAGGAATATGCAAAGAAGGTGACCGACGCGCTCGGCGGCTACGGCATTTTCGGCGTTGAGCTGTTTATCAAGGGCGACGACGTGATATTCTCCGAAGTGTCGCCTCGCCCCCACGACACGGGCATGGTTACGATGATTTCGCAGGACATGAGCGAGTTTGCGCTCCATGCACGCGCCGTGCTTGGCCTGCCTGTGCCCGGAATACGTTTCTACGGTCCGTCGGCATCGCGCGCCATCGTTGTCGAAGGCGACACCAAGAAGGTGGAGATGTCGAACCTCGCCGAGGTGCTCTCCGAGCCGGGCGTGCAGATCCGCATTTTCGGCAAGCCTGAGGTGAAGGGTCACCGCCGCATGGGCGTGATTCTTGCCACGGCCGACACCCTCGATGAAGCGCGCGCCAAGGCTAAACGCGCCCACGACGCGCTGAAAATAGCCATCCGCTGACAGAGGGCTTTTTAAGGCCATTAAAGTCATTAAGGCCATTAAGGACGTTAGAGTCCTTGATGGCCTTAGTTTTTGTGATAATGCCAAGCACGCGCGAGGCACAGCTTCGCAGTGCTTTTTTTGCTCTCATAACCGACCGGGCTTGTCGGCATTCTGCCTCCAAACCCGGTTACCAAGGGAGTCACGGCTTCGCCGTGGATAAGTTGCGAAACTTTAATTAATGAATGATTTGCGGCATATCGCAAACTTTCTTATCGGCAGAAGCGGCAGAGCCGCTTAATATGGTAGGCATGGGCGAAAGCCCATGTTATGGCGGGATGTCGTTATTCGACTGCGGCCGCAGTCGAACCTGCGAGATGCTTTTAAAACACGGGCTACGGCCCGTGCCTACCATATTCGACCGCTTTGCGGTCCACCTGTTTTAATGAATAATTTGCGGCAATTAACGTTAACTTATTGGATGTTGGCGGAGGTGCGGCGGCGGCGAAGGTAGCGGAAGGCGAAGCGGATGTGGCGCACGAGGGTGGGTATGAGGCCGTAGTAGGTGGCCATGATGCGGAACCGCTCGCGCAGCGACTGGCGGAAGTGGGCGGTGGTGGCGCCTTCACAGAGGTAGTCGATTACGGTGCAGGGCAGGCAGATGTTGTTGCGTGAGTGTTGCAGGCAGATTATGGCCCATTCGTAGTCGGCGGAATAGCGATATCGAAGGTTGTAGAAGGGGGCTATGCGGCGAAGCACTGCCATGGCCTGGTGGCACACGACCATGCCGTCGGCGAAACTTTGGCGTGTGAGCTGCTCGGGGGCTTGGAGGTGGCGCGGGCCGAGGGCGCGGCCTTCGGCGTCGACGAGCTCGGTCTGCCCGTAGACTATGCCGGGATAGTCGTTGTCCATGATGGCGTCGGCATATCGCCGGAGGGTGTCGGGTGAGTGGAAGCGGTCGCCGGCGTTGAGGAAGATGAGGTAGTCGCCTTTGGCATCGGCGATGGCGCGGTTCATGGCGTCGTAGATTCCGTCGTCGGGGCGCGAGGTGAGGCGGCGCCGCGGGTTGGGGATGGACGCTATTATGTCGAGGGTGGAGTCGGCGGATTGCCCGTCGACTATTATGTGCTCGTAGAGTGTGCAGGTCTGCGCTCCCACGCTTTCGAGCGTGGGGCGTATGGTTGACGCTGCGTTGTAGGTAACGGTGATTATGGAGAACAGTGGAGCCATCGGCATTTTTTTAGACAGGAGAATTTTTTTAGACAGGAGAACAGGAAGAACAGGAGTTCGGGCCGGCGCAGCCTTTTTGCCGCTGCGCGGTGCTGGAACTATCAGGAACTATGAACGAACTATCAGACAACCATTTTTTATCTTGGCATATATTTGGCGTTATCGAACGCTACGCTGCCGCTCGCTCCAATACCGCATTTGATTTGCTTCATCCAACCCCGCATGTCGGCTGCGCCGGCCATACGGGGCTAACATCAAGCGTCACGGCTTCGCCGTGAAAATACAGTATCGCCTTGTTGATCAGATGTATATACATGCGAAACTTGAATTATTTTATTTCAAATTTATTATATCTCTTGTTTTTCCTGTCTTTTATCATTTGAGGCGGGAGTCGAGGCGGCGGCGCACGTCGGCGACGGATGTCTTGGTAGAGTCGACGCCTTTGGCGAGGCTGCCGAGCTGTGTCCGCTTCATCGAGTCCGATGATATGTTTTTGAACTCGGGGAGGTGTTTGGCGGGCACGGCTTCGATTATGGGCGTGGTGTCGCATTCGGCTTCGAGCAGGCGCGTGGGTGCGGCTGTGATGGACCCGGAGGGTATTTTTGCCACGGCGGTCATGCGCTCGTAGAGGGAGCCGTTTTTGCAGTGGAGGGTGTAGAGGCCGTGGTCTTTTCCGACGGGCGCGGCAAAGAGGAGCGGGCGGTCGGCGAAGTAGGTGTGCGGGGTGTCGAATTTTTTCTGCAAGATTTCGCGCACGGGCACTTTTATGGCGTAGTCGTCGGCGTAGACGAGGAGCAGGTATCCGTCGGCTTCGTCGTCCATGATGGTGAGCACCAGGCGGTTGGGTGTCTCGTCTTCGAGGCTCCATTCCTGGTCGGTGATGATGTAGGAGTTGTCGCCGACGAAGCGCATGTAGCATTTTGGAGCCACGAAGTGGTCGTAGTCCTCATAGTCGTGGAGGATGTTGCGGCGGGTGGTGGATGTGGCTATGGCGTTTTCGACGGTCGGCGCCGAGTATTGGTCGGGCTGTGAGTCTTGGGCGGAGGCCGGTTCGGCGGCTTGCGCCGGCGTGGCGTTTTGCTTTGCCGCGGGCGCGGTGGGGGTGGGCGCGAGGTTGGCCGAGGCGGCGTTTTGCTGGGCGTAGAGTGCCCGGCGGTCTTTGAGGAACATTTCTATGGCGGCTTGGTCGGTGAGCGGCTCTGTTTTTGCGGAGTGGCGCACGAATAGCTCGCCGTTGAGGTAGACGGGGTGGAAGCAGGGGGTGATTTTTATGGCTATCACGCCTTTTGTGGATTCGTCGTCGATTTCCACTTTGGCGTAGTCGCCGGCGATGGCTCCGATCGAGAATGAGTGGTCGATGAGGTTTGAGATGTGGTTGGCGAGATTGTCGAGGCTCTGGATGGAGCGGCGGCGCGGGGTGTTTTTTTCGGAGCGGTCGAGTTTGTAGAAGTTGAAGTCTTCGGCGAGTCCGCGTTCGTAGTGGTCGTCGCCCACGCCGAGGTAGAGTGTGCCGCCGGTGGAGTTGAGGAATCCGGCGATGATGTGGAGTATCTCGAATTCCTGACGGTCGGGGTCGCCTGCCGATGTGCCGGCGCGGCCTTTTCGGGCGGGGTATACGATTGAGCTTTTGAATTCGACGTATTGTGATTCGGAGCCGTAGTATTTGAGGGTGTGCTGGTCTGTTTCGACGTTGAGCACGTGGGCTATGCGTTCTTTTATGGCGGCGGCGGAGGTGTCGTCGGGGTCGATTTTTGTGAGGAAATTGTAGGAGAGCACCATCTGGGCGAGCTGGCGGTCGGTGTCGGATGTGGCCGTGGCGGAGTCGTCCCACAGCGCGGGGTTTGCCTCGTCGTTGCCCAGGCATGCCACTATCGAGAGGCGGCGGGCCATGCGGCTTATGAGTGTCGAGGCTGGCGCGAGGGCGAGCGCGCTGTCGATGTCGTCGGCGGCTATGCGCTTGTTTTTGGCGTAGAATTGGTGGAGCAGTAGCATTTCCTTGTGGGCGCGGAGCATGTCGGCTTTCTCGTCGTCTTTTATTATTATGGCGAGCAGGCGGGCATAGGAGAGGTAGTCGAAGGCTGCTATTATGTCGCCGGGGAGTGATATTGCCTTGTAGTGGAAGATGTCGATGATCTGTCGGATGTCGTCGAGGGGCATGAGGTCGGCGTCGTCGAGGTCGGCGTCTTCGGTTTCGGCTTCGGGGTCGTAAACGGCGATGTTGCCCAGCAGGCGGTGGAAGGCGGTGGCGTTGTCGACGATGTGGCTGTCGACGGGTCCTTCTTCTATTACGGCCTGCACGGCGCTTGTGTATCCGGTGACGCGGGCTCGAACCACGTTTTTGATGTGGAATGGCGGCTGTCCTTTTTCTTCTTTTGCAAGGTAGAGTCCGTAGCCTTCTTCGGAGAGGGCGGAGTAGCTTGTGCCGTTGTCTTTGGTGATGACGCAGAACGATGTGTCGCCGTTGTTGGCCATGTTGCGTATGGCCCGGCGTGTGGTGTCGAGGAGCGAGAAGTGGATGCGGTCGTTTTCGTCGATGTCTTTTACTGTGGCGTCGAACATCATGGGGCGGCCGTTGGAGTGGCGGAAGTGGCCTATTACGATGTTGTGGAGGTTGTAGGGGGCTATTTCGTCGGCGCGGAGGAATCCTTCGGTGTCGATGAAGTGCTCGTCGACTATTTTGCAGTGGAAGAGGTAGCCGTCGGGGGTGTGGTTGACGCGGTCGATGATTATGCGCACCACGTCGTCGATGTCGGCGTGGCGGCTTGTTACTGCCTCGGTGGGGTTTTCGCGCGGGGTGAAGAGGGCGGCCTCGACGTCTTTCCAGAATTCGTCGTGGCCTTCGATGGATTTTATTTTCTGGCGGTTGAGGCCTTTTGCTATTTTTGTCACCACCTGGAGGCCGGGCCATTGGAGGATTCCGTTGGGGATTACGGCTTCGGCGTTGTCGCCAAGTCGCTCGATGGTGATGCCGTCGGCTCCGAACTGCACTTCGATGTCGCCGTCGGCCCACCAGCGGTCGGGGGTGGTGATTTCGGCGTTGGCGGGGGCGTCGACAGTGGCGCGGGTCATCATCATGGTGGATTCCTTGATGTCGTTCCAGGTGAAGTCGGTGGGCAGGCGTGTGCCCATGATGGTGAGGTAGCTTTTGTGGAGCAGGGCCTCGGCGCGGGCCTGGCGCAGGAGCGATAGGTAGCGGTAGAATTGGGAGAGGTTGCGGCGCAGGTCTACGTTGTCGGTGTCGTTGACGAGCGACTGCTGTATGGCTATGGCCGTGAGCATTTTTTCGATAAGCTCGTTCTCGGCTCCGGTTTCGGGGCGGATGAAGCCTGATATCTCGGAGGATTTTTCGGAGATGAACATTTCGAGCTGCTCTACGAATGCCTGGCGGAAGGGCTCTGTTTTCCATGTGGAGGGGTCCCATCCCATGAGGGTGTCGAAGATGCTGCCGAGCGAGGTGTTGACGAGTTCGGGCGACATGCGGAAGAAAATCATCATGATTGCAAACTGCATGTTGGGGTGGAAGAGGTAGCCCGATTCTTTGAGGTTGGAGAGGAGCTCGCCGATGAATGCTGTCTCGCCTTTGCGGCAGATTATCTCGTAGGCTTCGATGTAGGCGTCGATTTGCTCGATTTGCGATGTGAGCAGGTTCTGGAGGTTGGCGCGCTCGGAGCCGTGTATGTTGCGGAGGAATCCGGAGCCTTGCAGCAGGAACAGCACGATTTTGCGCAGGCCGGTGATGATGGGGCGCACGGTGTCGGAGCGGCGGTCGCGCACGGTGTCGCGGAACCAGCGCGGCATCATGGCGCGCACGGCTTTGAGGGCGGTGAGTATCCACGAGGGGTAGCCGTTGTCGAGTTCGGTCATGGCTTGCTCGAGCTCGGGAATCCGCCGTATCTGCGCCTCGGCGTTGTGGTGGGAGAATCCGATGAGCCTCGCTCCTTTGAGCAGGTCCTTGATGTGGAACATGGGCAGGTCGGTGTCGGCCGACGAGCGGCGCAGGGAGAAAAATGTCTGGTTGAGCGTCTCGAAGCGGCAGCGCACCGATTGCCCCAAAGTGAGTATCGAGCGTGTCTCGCGGAGCTTGAAGGTGAGGCCGTTGGCGTCTTCAAGGCGGTAATAGCCCATATCGTCGGGGGGCATCGCCACTACTTTGAACTCAAATTCGTCGCCGCGCTGGAATCCGTCGGCATAAAATTCCGACACATACCTTGCCATGTGGTGGCCCACCAGCGGAAGTCCTTTTTTGTCGGAGCCTTTAATCCTCACTGAAAGCGTGTCGGGCAACGGCTGTCCAATCTGAAATTTTAATTTTGTGAGTGTAACCTCGCCCTGGGGTGTGTTCAGGCGAAAAATCATCTCATCGTCGCCATAATCTTTGTTTACCTCAAACTCGGCGATTTCAATTTTCTTATCTGCGAACATAATAAAAAATAAATTTAAATTAACTCGCAAATTTAAGAAAAATCCGTCAAAAAAGCAAGAGGTTTTTTCAAATGCACGATGCACGATGCACAATTCACAATTAGGCTACGCGCTGAAAGCCAATCGTGCATCGTGCATCGTGCATTGTGCATCGTGCATTGATTAATGTTTGAGGAGGTCGCGCAGGCGGAAGGTGGTGATGGCTGTGGCGGCGGTGCGGGTGCTGTTGATGTAGCCGAGATAGCGCACCTTGGCCATCTGGTACATTATGAACGGGGGAATGGCTATGGCGCACAGGATTATGAGCAGGCACGCCCACCAGGGGGCGCCGGCCACCACAGGGATTACGATGGCGGCGGCCACGACGGCGGCGAAAACTTGCATGTTGCGCCGCAGGTAGCGTTTCTCACGGGCGTAGAATTCGCCGGCTTTGGCTTTGGCCGTGTCAACGGCGGTGTTGATGATTGGTACAGGCATATTATTCGGTAAAGGTGACGTTGACGTGTTTGAAGCCGAGGGCCGAGAACAGGGCGGTGAAGCGCGAACGGGCGGCTTGCCGTGCTGTCTCGATGTTTGGCTTGGAGAGGCCGAAGGCGAGCATGCGGCGGCGGGCCGTGCGGTACATTTCTTCTTTTGCGGCGGCGTCCCAGCGTCCGCTTTCGTAGAAGGCTACGGTGGCGGCCTCGTCGATAAAGCGGTCGTCGAGCAGGCCTATGGCGGGCAGGGTGATGTCGGCAATGGAGTCGCCTTGGGTCTTGATCCATGTGTCGGGGGCTTTGTCGAGGTCGACGCCCAGGCGCATGGCTCCGGTGTAGATGCGGGCGAGGCGGTCGTCGGGCATGAGTGTACGGCTGCGCACGGTGTCGACCATTGTCTCGCATCTCACGGTGAGGAATTCCCATTGGCCGAGGCGGCGTATCTCGGTGATTACGTTGGCGGTGCGGTCGATTTCGGTTTTTTCGATTTTTATGTACGATGTGGCGCTGACGAAATATATGCAGGCGGCCACGGCCAGGGCTATGGCGGCGAAGACGATAATCTTTTTCATGGCTTAGTCCTTGAAGTTGACGGTGATGTTTTCGGGGGCGAATCCTGCTTGGGCGAGGATGGGGATGAGCACCTCGCGGGCGTTGGCCTTGGCGGTGTTGACGATGCCCATGCGGGGTATGGCGGCGAGAATCACCTCGCGGCCTTGACGCTCGAGCTCGCTTATCTCGGCGTCGGAGAAGCGCGAGCGGAATATGCCGCGAAATTCTTTTATTTCGTCGTGGGCTATTTTCGACGATGTGAGCTCGGCCTTGGGCTCGGGGAGGGTGACGGCTACCGACGGCGGGTTGTCGGTGACGACGATGTCGGATTCTGTGACCGTGCCGAAGTCGATGTATGCCTTTATGCTGGCGTCCATGGGTATGGCTATCTTGCGTTGGCCTATGGCGAGGTCGACGGTGAAGTCGTAGCCGAGCAGGGAGCCGCGCACGCGGTTGAGGTCTTCGGCGGTGATGATTTTGTGCACTATGTATTCCGACACGTAGAGGCGGTCGGCGCTTTGGAGCTGCATCACCACGTCGGCTGCCGACGGGGCCGTGTCGGCCGGTTCGGTTTTGGCGCAGCCTGTGGCGAGTATGGCCGTGACGCAGGAGAGGATGGCAAAAAAAGTATTTTTCATTTTGTGGAAAGAGTGTATCATACCGTATAAGTAGATGTTAAAAATTAATTTATATTTACAAGCAGATGTTGTTTCATTTCAACAGCCATATCTTCGGATGCTTTTTGGCCGCTTTCTTCCTCATCGTCAGTCACGTAGCTCGCTACGCTCCTTCCTCCTCGGAAGAAATCGCCTCAAAAATCATCTCGAATATATTGTCTGTTAATTTTTAACATCTACTTAGACAAATAAATGGCCCGAAAGTTTAATCGGGCCATGAAGGGAGTGGGGTGTCAGACGAAGGGGTTGAAGGAGATTTCGTGGGCGATGGTGGTGGCGGGGCCGTGGCCGGGGAGCACGGTGGTGTCGCCGGGGAGGGAATAGAGGCGGCGGCGTATGCTTTGGGCGAGGGCTTCGGAGGAGCCGCCTTCGAGGTCGGTGCGGCCTACCGACTGGTGGAAGAGGGTGTCGCCCGAGAAGAGCAGTTTTGTCTCGGCGTCGTAGAGGGCGATGCTGCCGGGGGAGTGGCCGGGCACGTGGATTACGGCGAGGGTGCTTTCGCCTATGTCGATGGTGTCGCCGTCGGCGAGGGGGGCGTCGATTGTCACGGCGGGGTCGCCGGCGGGGCGGATGCCGAAGCGTCGCAGCTGCGCGGCCATGTTTTGGCCCAGGGGCGCGTCGGCGGGGTGGGCCTTGACGGGGGCGCCGTAGCGGTCTTTGACGAAGGAGATGCCGAAGCAGTGGTCGAGGTGGAGGTGGGTGTTTATGATTTGGGTTAGGGTGAGGCCGCTGTCGGCGATGTATTTTTCGAGGCGCGCGCAGTCGGCGGGCGAGGACATGGCGGGGTCGACGATGGCGCACTGACGTGTGGCTTGGTCGGCAACGACGTAGGTGTTCACGCCAAAGTCGCTGAATATGAATTGTTTGACTTTTATCATGGGTGATGGGTTTTTTACGTTAATTATCGTCAATTAATCATTAATTTTTAATTTAAACAAAATTAACGTCAAATTCGCGGTTATTAACGTAAGAAAATTCGCGTTCCTATATTGCGGGGTTAGAGTTGGACGTAGACGATGCTTTTGTCGGCGAAGAAGGGGTCGGGGAGGATGGGTTCCACGGGGAGGATTTCGACGCGGGAGCGGATGCCTCGGCACTCGGGGGCGAGGTCGCCGCCTTTGAGGCAGATGAGGCCGGGGAGGCAGGGGTTGCCGGGGCGCGGGGCGCGGGCTATGTTTTTGCGCACGAGGCCGACGAGGTCGTTAAGGGGCATCACGGCGCGCGACACCACGTAGTCGAAGCGGTCGCGGCACTCGCCGATGTCGCCGTGGCGGAATGTGACGTTGTCGAGGCCGATGGCCGTGGCTACTTCGGTGGCGACGCGTATTTTCTTGCCGATGCGGTCGACCAGGTGGAAGCGGCATTGTGGGTAGAATATTGCCAGTGGTATGCCGGGGAAGCCGCCGCCTGTGCCCACGTCGAGTATGGCGGTGCCTTCGTCGAGGGGGCCGAGGAACCGGGCTATGGCCAGGGAGTGGACCACGTGGTGGAGGTAGAGGTTGTCGATGTCCTTGCGGGATATTACGTTTATTTTTGCGTTCCAGTCGGCGTAGAGGTCGGCGAGGGCGTCGAATTGCTCGCGTTGGCGGTCGGTGAGGCCGGGGAAGAAGCGGTAGAGGGGTGTGGAGTCCATGGGGGAGTTTTTTTATGGGCCCGGCGTTGAAACGCCGGGAACGGTGGCTATCGGCGGAAGCGGGTGAGGATGTTTTCTTCGAAGAGGAGGTAGATGCCGTCGGAGTATTGCCAGAATTCGACCATGCCGGCGGTGGTGGGGCGCTGGCCTGTGGTGGCGGGCGCGCCCAGGGCGAGGCGGCATTCGTCGCGGGTCATGCCTTCTTTCACCTGCGAGTGGATGATGAGGTTCCATATCTCGGGGGTGATGCGCTGATAGCGCAGGCGCGGGTCGGCGAAGGCGAAGAGGGTGTGGAAGTTGCGCGTGGAGGTGCGCTCGGAGCCTACGGACATGTACATGAAGTATTCGCCGGGGGCTATGCTGCTGTCGGTGACGTCGGGGCGGAAGTAGACTTTGAGCGGAAAGGCTATGTCGCCGGAGCGCACGTCGGTGACTGTGACGGGCACATGGCGCAGGCCCGTGACGGCACGGCCTGTCGAGGCTGAATACCACAGGGGGGTGACTACATGGTAGGTGTTGCCCGCAAGGAGGGCGCGCACGGAGTCGACGAGGCTTTGCTCTACGGTGAAGGGGATGTCGAGGGAGGGGCGGGCGGCTATCTCGTCGGGGGAGAGGTTGACTCGATAGGCGTATTGGCGCGCGCCGTGGCCGAGGATTATCTCGGTCTGTGCCTCGCCGGAGAAGGAGGTGACGGGGCGCATGGCCTCGAAGCGGAGGGTGTCGGCGGCGGCTATGGTGTCGAAGGCCGACGAGCCGGTGAAGATTACTGTTATCTTGGGGTCGGTGACGATGAAGGCTTTGCCCGGCGTCCACTCGGCGGGGCGCTGCGGGGCTATGTCGGTGAGGAATCGCTGCTCGGCCGTGGGCGCGGGCACTTCTTTTCGCACTTCGGAGGCTGAGATGCGCGGAGTGCTTTCCACTCCCGTGAAGCAGCACGGGAGCGGAAGCATGGCGGCGGCGAGCAGGGCGTATTTTGCGAGGCGGGTCAAGTTTTTGCTTATTTGCTTAGGTTGGGCGTGATGCCGAGATTGTAGAAGATGAATGAGTAGATGTCGGCGTATTCGTCGATTACTTTAGAGATGGGCTTTCCGGCTCCGTGTCCGGCGTTGGAGTCGATACGGATGAGTTTGGGGGCGGAGCCGGTGTCGGCGGCCTGGAGGGCGGCGGCGTATTTGAAGGAGTGGGCGGGCACTACGCGGTCGTCATGGTCGGCGGTGGTGACGAGGATTGCGGGGTAGGGCGTGCCGTCGTTGCTTATGTTGTGTGCCGGGGAGTAGGCGCGGAGGTAGGCTGCCATTTCGGGTGAGTCGGCGGAGGTGCCGTAGTCGGGGGCCCAGTTCCATCCGATGGTGAAGAGGTGGTAGCGCATCATGTCCATCACGCCCACTCGGGGGATGGCTACCTTGAACAGGTCGGGGCGCATGTTCACGCATGCTCCCACGAGCAGGCCGCCGTTGCTGCCGCCTTCGATGGTCATCATCGAGGGGGAGGTGAAGCCTTCGGCGATGAGGTATTCGGCGGCGGCGATGAAGTCGTTGAACACGTTGAGTTTGTTCATTTTTGTGCCTGCCTGATGCCAGGGGTCGCCGTATTCGTTGCCTCCGCGGAGGTTGGCCTGGGCGTAGATGCCGCCGTTTTCGAGCCAGAGGATGCGGTTGGCGTTGAAGCCGGGGTTGAGGGTGACGCCGAAGCCGCCGTAGCCGTAGAGGTAGACGGGGTTTTTGCCGTTGCGCTCGATGCCTTTCTTGTAGGTGATGAACATGGGTATCTTTGTGCCGTCGGCCGAGGGGTAGAATACTTGCTCGGTGATGTAGTCGGCTGAGTTGAAGTCTTTTACCTGCGGGGCCTTGTAGGGTGTGCTTTGGCCCGAGGCGAGGTCGTAGCGGTAGATGGCCGAGGGGTAGGCGAAGGATGTGAACGAGTAGAACACGTCGGGGTATTTGCGCGATGAGGATATGCCTACGGTGCCGTAGGTGGGGAGGGTGATCTCGCCGGTGCGGCGGCCGCGGAGGTTGTGGACGTAGACGCGGTTGGCGGCGTCGTGGTCGTAGGTGAGCAGGAGGCGGTCGGAGGCTACTTGGGCGCTGACGAGCACGTCTTTGCTTTCGGGCACTACGACGCGCCATGTCTTGCGGTTGGCGGCGGATTTGAGGGGTATTGCGACGATGCGGTAGAGGGGCGCGTCGATTGAGGAGCGCATGTAGATTGTGCCGTCGATCACGTCGATGATCGAGAGTTCGTAGTCCATCGAGGGCTCGATTACTTGCCAGCCGGCGCCGGGCGTGCGCAGGTCTTTTACCATGACGGAGTTGCCGAAGCCTTGTCCGGATGCCTCGACAAAGAGGGCTGTGCCGTCGTCGGACACTCCGGCCTGGTGGAAGTAGAGGGGCTGGCCGGCGTTTTCATATGCCACGGTGTCGGCGTCTTGGGAGGAGCCGATGCGGTGGAAGTAGACTTTGTGGTATTCGTTGGCGTTGGAGAATTCTTTTCCGGCTTCGGGGCGGGCGTAGGCGCTGTAATAGAAGCCTTCGTCGCCGAGCCATGAGGCTCCGGTGAATTTGGCCCACTCGATATGGTCGGAGAGCAGGGTCTTGGTGGCTGTGTCCATCACGTAGATTTCGGTCCAGTCGGAGCCGTTGCGCGAGATGGTGTAGGCCGTGTATTTGCCCGAGGGGGAGAAGTAGACGCCGGTGAGGGCCACGGTGCCGTCGGCCGAGAGTGTGTTGGGGTCGATGAACACTTCGGGTGTGTCGCCGAGCGATTTCACGCGGTAGAGCACGGCTTGGTTGCGGAGGCCGTCGTTTTCGTAGAAGTAGGTCATGCCGTCGTTTTCGCGGAAGGGGAGGCCCGACTTGTGGTAGTTGTTGAGCCGTGCGAGCCGCTCGCGCATGTCGGCGCGGAAGGGTATCTGGCAGAGGTAGGCCTTGGTGAGGGCGTTTTCGGCTTCGACCCATTGGGCTGTGGCCGCTGCGGTGTCGTTTTCGAGGGGGCGGTAGGGGTCGTCGACGCGGATGCCGAAGTAGGTGTCGGCGGTGTTGTCGGACGGGGCCTGGGGGTAGGGTATGTCGAGGTAGTTTCGCGCTGTCATTGTGTTGGAGGCGAGTGCCGCCACTGCGGCGATTATGATTGTTTTTTTCATATGCGTTGGATTTCGAAAGTAAAGAAGATTTTTCACGTTAATTTTCGTTAATAGGCCGTCAATTTAAATTAATGAGAAATTAATGATAATTAACGCGGAAATTTCTGCGCGTGTTATTTGAGGCGGCCGGATTTTGCGGCGGCGATCATCTGCCATTCGGGCACGATGTTTATTTCGACGCGGCGGTTGGCGTCGCGGCCGGTGACGGTGTCGTTGCTGTCGATGGGGTCGTCGGCGGCCATGCCGTAGGGTATTATGTTGGTGCCTTCGGTGGCGGAGAGGCGGCAGAGGAGGTCGTCGAGGGCGTTGGCGCGTTCGGCGGTGAGGTTGTCGAGGTAGGCGGTCTCGCCGGTGTTGTCGGAGTGCACGGCTATTATCACCTTGTACATGGTGGGGTATTTGAGCAGCGGGGCTATGCTTTCGAGGATTCCGGGGGCCGATTTGCCGAGGGCGGCGGAGTTGGCGGGGAACAGGGCCGAGCATGGGATGGTGACGGACACCACTTCGCCTTGGCGGTCGACGCGGGCCGCGAGGCCGTGGCGCGTGAGCGAGGCGGCGAGGTCGGCCATGTGTTTCTTTACGGCTGCCGCGGCTTTTTTGGGCACGGCGGGGGTGGCTATGTTTTCGTCGATGGTGAGGTCGGCGGGGTCGGGGTTTGCCGCCGTGAGTATCTGGAATGACGCGGCGGCGAGCAGGGCGCAGAGGAGGGGTTTCATATTTCGTTTTCGGTGTCGACAGTGGCTTCGTAGTCGAGCTCGGCGAGCACCATCGGCTCTACTTCGTCGGGGAGCACGGGCGAGCGGCGGTCTTTGGCCACTTGTTTTTTAACATATTTTATGAGGTCGTCGCGGTCGAAGGCGGGTGTGTCGGAGTCGTCGTCGAGGTCGTCGTCGAGGTCGATGTCGAGGCATCCGTGGCTCTCGTAGTAGTCCCATATCATGTCGATGATGTTGAGGATTTCGTCGGAGCTTATTTTGTCGGCGCGTTCGGCGGGGAGTGTGGCGCGCATCAGGCGGATGGCGTCGCGTTCGTTGTATTCTGTCATAGGTCGAGGATTCCTTCGGGGAGTGAGAAGTATATTTTTCGGTTGTCGATGTCGATGCCGGAGATGAATTCGTCGGCTACGGGCACGAGGATTCGTGAGCCTTCGGCGTTTTCGACGATGAAGAGCACGTTTTCGGTGGTGTCGTCGATGTCGGTGATTGTGCCTATCGGCGTGTCGGCGTCGAAGGCTTCGAATCCGGCGAGCTGGCCGGCGTAGAGGTTGTCGGGGTCGAGTTCGTCTTCTTCGTCTTCTTCGGGGAGGCGGTCGGTGAGGGCGAAGACTGTCTTGCCGCTGAATTGGGCGGCGTCGGTGTCGGAGTCGATGCCGTCGAGTTTCACCAGCAGTGATTCGGAGCCTCGCGGGCGCACGGTGTCGGGGAAGAACGGCACGAATATGCCGTCGATGTCGAAGATGAGGCATCCGGCGGCTTCTACGGTGTCGGCGGGTGAGTCGACGGTGAATTGTATCGACATCTCGCCTGCCACGCCGTGGGGTTTTATGACGCGGCCGATGGCTGTGAGCAGGTCTGCGGTGATCATTTTTTCTTTTTGCGTTTAGGCGGCGGGAGCATGTGGTACTGCTGGAGGATTACTTCGTCGGGGCGCAGGTCGATGGCTCCGCGCGATATGATGCGTATGTCTTTGAACACTTTTGCGTCTTCAACGCCTTCGGGGTTGAACGAGAGCATCATTTTTTTCATCTGGTTGGCCAGCAGCAAGATCATGGCGTCGCGGTCGGGGCCGGGGAGCAGCTCGGCGGCGCGGCGTATCATTTCGGGGAGCACGGCTCCGTATTGGCGCGTGGGCAGGTCGGCCTGGTAGTAGGGCACGGGCTCGGGATGGGCGTCGAGCTGCTCGCGTTGGGGCGGGGCGAAGGGCCAGTCGATGTCGAGGTTGAAGTCGGCCATTATGGCGAGGTGGTCCCAGAGCTTGCGGGTGTATTCTTCCTGGTTTCCTTGGGCGGGGAAGAGGGTTTTCATTGTCTTGACGATGGTGTGGGCGCATCGTGTGCGCTCGTCGCGGTCGTCGAGCGTGAGGCAATGGTCGACCATGCGCTGGATCGTGCGTCCGTATTCGGGGAGCACGAGGCGTTTGAGTTGTGTATTGTAATCGAGCACTTGTTTTGGATATTCTTGTTATTGTAGCGCAAAGTTAATTTTTTTCTTTCAAATAAGCAAATTATGGCATCGTGTGTGGCGGCAGAGCCGCCGAATATGGTAGGCATGGGCGAAAGCCCGTGTTTTTAGGCCGGGATGTTGTCTTCGACTGCGGCCGCAGTCGAACCTCCGTGATTGTAATAAAACACACGGGCTGTTGCCCGTGCCTACCGTATTGGACCGCTTTGCGGTCGATGAAAAAAGGCGGGGCCTGTGGTGAGGCTCCGCCTTGTGTGGGGGATGGGGTTTTTAGTCGATTTGTATCACGAGGTAGTTGCTTACTCCCCAGAAGAGGTTGGGGTTGGTGATTTCGAGCACTTTCTGGCCGTTGACGTCTTTGATGGCGTAGGACGATGCGGGGGGCGTGACGCTTATGATTTTGGCTTTTTTGCTGTGGAGGGGTATTGTGGCGAGTGTGCGGCGGTCGGCTTTGATGAAGAACGACTGGTCGAAGTCGCCTTGCATTATCTTGGTTTTGCGCAGGAATCCTCCTCCTTCGATTATGTCGTGGGCTTTGAGCTCGGATTTGGAGCCGATGGCGTAGTAGCAGGCGTTGGCGAGGTTGGCCTGTGCCACGGCTTCTTCTTGCGCGGCGTCGCGCTGCTCGGTCACTTCGGCTACTTGTGTGCCGAGTGAGTCTACGGCCTGGTCGAGCACGCCGATGCGCTTGCGGGCTTCGGAGAGGGAGGCTGTGAGGGTTTCGATTTCGCGTTGCTGGCTGTCGATTTGTCCGCGCAGGGTCTCGATGGTCTGGAGGAGCTTGGAGTTGTTGATTTTGGAGTTTTTGAGTTTTTGCTCGAGGTCGGCGAGTTTCTGGCGGCGTTCTTCGAGGGAGGCGCGTATGGCGTTGATGTCGGATGTGATTTTGCCTCGGTTGTCGACGGATTCGCCGGAGGCGTTCACGGCCACTATTTCTTCTACGCCTTTTATGTCGTCCATGCCCGACGATACTTCGTTGATGAGGTCGAGGAGCTGGTCGCGCTCGGCGATTGCCGATTCCAGTTCTTCACGTGTAGCTTCGGCGATGGCCTGGGCGTTTTCCACTTCTTTTCTTTGTTTTTCGTTTTCGCACGATGTGAGCAGTGTGGCTGCAAGCGCGCATACGATGAGAACTCGTTTCATATAATAAATAGTTTGGGGGGTTGGAAGTTTGGAAGTTTTTAGCCGCCGCGTTGAAACGCGGGGCACGGTGGCGTTGTTGTTTTATTCTTTGAATTTGTTTTTATGTACTTTTGGGGTGTCGGATTTGTTGCCGGCTACGATAAGAACAAATTCTCCGCGCGGATTGTTCGCCTCGAAATATTCTTGCAGGGTGGCGAGGGTGCCGCGCACTGTTGTTTCGTGGAGTTTTGAGATTTCGCGGCTTGCCGATGCCTCGCGGTCGGGGCCGCAGGCTGCGGCGAGTTCGGCGAGGGTCTTGACAAGGCGCAGGGGCGATTCGTAGACGATGAATGTGCGCTCGTCGGCGGCGAGGGCGGCTATGCGGGTGGCGCGGCCTTTTTTGGGAGGGAGGAATCCTTCGAACACGAAGCGGTCGCAGGGCAGGCCGGAGTTTACGAGGGCGGGCACGAAGGCTGTGGCTCCGGGGAGGGTGACTACGTCGATGCCCCGTCGGCGGCACTCGCGCGAGAGCAGGAATCCGGGGTCGGATATGCCGGGGGTGCCGGCGTCGGAGATGAGGGCTATGTCTTCGCCGGCGTCGATGCGCGCGGCGAGGGCTTCGGCGGTGTCGTGTTCGTTGAATTTGTGGTGGGAGGCCATGGGGGTGTCGATGCCGAAGTGGCGCATGAGCACGGCTGATGTGCGTGTGTCTTCGGCCAGGACGAGGGAGGCTGCGCGCAGGGTGGCTATGGCGCGGGGCGTCATGTCGTCGAGATTGCCCACGGGGGTGGGCACTATGTAGAGGCGTCCGGCCATGTCAGCGTCCGTTGAAGTGGTTGGTGATGATGGTGATGAAGTCGGCTCCGGCTTCGGAGTCGGGGTCGATGGCGAGGTCGGCGGCGAGGTAGTCGCGGGCTTCGTCGAGCGAGCGCATGGCCATGAGCATGTTGAGGGCGTCGGCGAAGCGGGTCTTGTCGCCGTCGAAGAGCTCGCGGGTGAAGCGGAATTTGTCGTTGAGGGTGAAGGCGCGGGTAAGGTCTTTGGCCTCGCGGCGGCAGAGCATCTCGTCGAGTTTTATCGGCTCGGGGGCGGGAGGGGTTGGGTCGGGGGCTGGGTCGGCGGGGGCTTTAAGGTCATTAAGGTCATTAAGGTCATTAAGGTCTTTAAGGACTTTAATGTCGCCAAATTGGGGGATGTGGGTGTAGAAGAGCTGGGAGAATTGCTCGAATTTTTCTTCGAGGAGGTCTTTGGCCTCGGGCGAGGGGTTGTCGCGGAGCACGCGCAGGAGTGCTTCGATTTCGACGGACAGTGTTATAAGTTGGTCGATCATTTTATTCGGGGAATATGCGTTCGAGGTAGTTTTCGATGGCTGTGCGCAGCTGGGTGCGCGAGCAGTAGAATCCGTTGACGAGGATCACTACGGCGTGGGTGGGGCGCGAGTTGGCGTCGAGACGGTAGCCGGCGAAGCATTGCACGCCGTTCATGGAGCCGCTTTTGAGGGCGAGGGAGCCTTTTAGGCGCGATTTTTTGAGCAGGGAGGCCACGGTGCCCGACTCGCCGGCGCGGGGGAATGAGGCTACGTAGGCTTGGGCGTTTGCGCTCTTGGCCATGCGGGCGAATATGTCGGCGAGGAAGGCGGGCGACAGGCGGTTGCCCCGGGCCAGGCCGGAGCCGTCGAGGATGGTGGTGAGCGAGGTGGAGAGTCCGCGGTCGGCCCAGAGGCGTTTTTCGCGTTTTATGGCTGCCTCGCGTGTGTCGGCGGGGGCTATGGCTCGCAGCAGGGCTTCGGCGTAGAGGTTGTGGCTTTCGTGCATCATTTCTTTGACGATGGCCGCAAGGGGCTCGGAGCGGTGTGTGAGCAGGGGCGTGGCCGGTGCGTCGGGCGAGGGTTTGCCGCCTTCGACGCGGATGGAGCGGTCGGCGAGGGCGGCTTTGAGCAGGGAGGCGAAGGCGCGGGCGGGGTCGGGGATGGTGGAGCGCACGCTCCATTTGGCGTTGGCGGGGTTGAGGCCGTAGACGGCCAGGGAGTCGGAGCCGATGCCGCGCACGAGGTTGGTGCCGTCGGAGCGGTGGACGCTGTAACGGATGTAAGGGATTTTTGGCGAGGTCTTTCCGGTGGCGGGCCACAGGCGGAAGGTGTTGTCGTTGAAGTTGAATCCGAACAGTCCTGCCCCGTAGGCCCATGCGGTGTCGTCGAGCTGCCATTCGAGGGGGCATCCGGGGTCTTTGAGGGTCTGGTCGATGATGATTTGGCCTGTGATGCGGCGCAGGCCCTTGGCGGCGAGGGCGTCGGCTATCTCGGCCTGGAATGTTTTGGCGCCGTCGAACAGCTCGGAGTTGATGGTGGGGTCGGCCGAGGATTCTATCACGATGTCGCCGCGAAAGAGGGCGGGGTTGGCTGTGTCGCGTGTGCCGCGGAGGGTGACGGGGGTGGCGAAGCGGAAGTCGGGGCCAAGGAGCTCGAGGGCTGTGGCGGCGGTGACCGATTTCATCACCGAGGCGGGCACGAGGGCTTTGCGGGAGTCGTTTTCGGAGAGGACGCGGCCGGTGTTGAGCTCTACGACGTAGAGTCCTATCGAGGCGGCTTCTTCGCCTTTGATGCCGAGGGTGTCTTTTGCGGCTGATATGAATGCGCACAGTGCGAGCGCGCCGGTAAGGATTGATGTGCGTAGCATTATTCTTCGATAATGATGGATTTGTCGGCGCATCTGAGGACGCGCCCGGGGAAGCGGTCGAGGAGGGCGAGGTTGTGGGTGGCGATAATCACGGCTGTGCCTTTGCGGGCTATTTCGTGGAGCTGGCCTATGATCTGGTCGCCGGTGTCGGGGTCGAGGTTGCCGGTGGGCTCGTCGGCTATGATGAGGCGGGGGTTGTTGAGCAGGGCGCGGGCTATTACCACGCGCTGCTGCTCGCCGCCGGAGAGCTCGTGGGGCATTTTGTAGGATTTGTGGGTCATGCCCACTTGGCGGAGCACTTCTTCGATGCGCTGCTCGCGGAGGGCGCGGTCGGACCAGCCGGTGGCTTCGAGCACGAAGTCGAGGTTGGCGTAGACGGTGCGGTCGGTGAGCAGCTGAAAGTCCTGGAACACGTATCCGATGTTGCGCCGCAGGAAGGGGATGTCGCGGCGGCGTATGGCTGTGAGGTCGTAGTCGAGCACTTGCGCGCGTCCCGAAGCCACGGGCACTTCGGCGTAGATGGATTTGAGCAGGGTGCTTTTTCCGGAGCCTACCCTGCCGATGAGGTAGGCCAGGGAGCCTTCTTCGAGTGAGAAGGTGACGGAGGTGAGCACGGTGAGTTCCTGCCGCATCAGCTCCACATTGTTGTATTCCAGTACTTTCATTGAATTCGGTTATTGTGAGGGGTTAAGCCGGGGGGAGGGGTCAGCGCAGCCGGTCGAGCGAGCGGAGGGTGCGTTGGTCGCGGCGCATGCGGCTCCATGCTGCCAGGGCGAAGATGAGGGCGAGCACGGTGATGATGGCTGAGCCTGCCCATGCCACTTCGGTGCCTTCGGGCATTTTCGACGAGAGGATGAAGGCGCCTGTGGCCATCGACACTACAAGGAGCAGGATGGTGAGCAGGGTGGCCTTTATCTGCATTTTGAGGTTTTTGAACAGGAAGATGCACACCAGCAGCAGGGCGGCCACTATGGCGTTGATGACGAGGAGCTCGGTTACGTCGGTTACGTAGACTGCCGAGAGGGAGTTGGCGTCGAGGGCGTCGGGCACCGAAGCCACGGGCACGGCGAAGATGAACACTGTGAGCAGCACGGCGGCTACAAGCAGAAAGAGGGATTGTATGCGTTGGATTACCATGGGAGTTGGGAAGTTTGGGAGTTGGGAAGTATTCGAGTATTCGATTGTTCGAGTATTTTTTAGTTTTTGAGGGCCGGCAATATTGTTTGCCAGATGAGGTTGATTTCGCGGCGCATGTCTTCGAGGTCGGCGGTGACTACTATCACGGCGTCGAGCTCGGGGAGGATGATGATGTACTGGCCGGCGGCTCCGTCGGCGCGGAAGGCGTTGTGGCGGCAGCGCCACATCTGGTAGCCGTAGCCCTGGAGCCAGTCGTCGGTGGCGGGGTTGCGCCGGGCGTAGGATTCGTCGGAGATGCCGCCGGGACGGGAGTCGACTTGCAGGCGCGATGCCTCGGCCACCCACGCGGCGGGTATCACCTGGCGTCCGCGGTATTTGCCTCCGTCGAGGAATGTCTGGCCGAATTTGGCCATGTCTTCGGTGAGCAGGTAGGCTCCCCATCCGCCGCAGTTGACGCCCGTGGGGCTTTCGTCCCAGCGCACGGGGCCGATGCCGAGGGGGTCGAACAGGCGCGGGCGCAGGTAGTCGACTACTTTCTGGCCTGTCACTTTTGTCACGATGGCCGAGAGCATGTAGGTGCCCAGGGAGTTGTACATGAAGTAGGTGCCGGGCTGCTCGGGCACGGGCTCGGCCAGGAAGAGGCGGGCCCAGTCGGCGTCCTGGCGGCGGATGTCGAAGTTTTCGCGTGTCTGGCCGCACGACATGGTGAGCAGGTCGCGCACGGTCATGGCGGCGAGGTTGGGGCTTACGGTGTCGGGGAGGATTTCGGGGAAGAAGGACACTACTTTGTCGTCGAGGCTGAGCAGGCCTTCTGTGGCGGCGAATCCTACGGCTGTGGCTGTGAATGGCTTGCTCACGGAGTTCATGATGTGGGGCACGTCGGGGGCGCCGGGCGCACGCCATGTCTCGCCTTTTACGTTGCCGCCTTGCAGCACCATCACGGAGTGGATGTCGAGGCCGGCGTTTGCCGCGGAGTCCATGAACACGGCTATGGCGCGCTCGACGGGCTCGCTGTGGAGCCGCGGCAGATTTTGCGCTGCGGCGGCTATGGCCGCTGCGGCGATTGCCAAAAATGCGATGAATTGTTTTTTCATTATCATGGGATTTTTTTTACGTTAATGGCCATAAATTAAGCGTTAATTTTGGAATTAATGATTAATTAACGATAATTAACGTGAAAAATTATGTGAAAAATTACGTGAAAAATTATATGCGGAATTATTATCGGCAGCGGGTCACGGCGTCGGCCACGAGCGGGGGAAGGAGGGGGTCGACTCCGGCGGCGTCGAGGGCGCGGGCGTCGGCGGCGAAGGCCGAGCGCAGGTCGAGGGCGCGGGCGTCGGAGGTGTCGACGGCGAGGCGGTAGAAGTTGACGGCCTCGCGGATGTCGGCCCGGGCCAGGGCCACGTGGCCCATGTTGAGATAGTCGTTGGAACGGGGAGCGTCGGAGAGGATTTTGCGGTAGTATTGGTCGGCGCGGTCGAAGTCGCGGGCCAGGAAGAGCGTCCATGCCAAGGGGCGCCATGCCTTGTGGGTCTTGTCGTCGAGGAAGTCGACTTTGTAGAATTGCGCTATGGCTTCTTCGTAGAGGCCTTTTTCCATCAGGCAGTAGCCAAGAAGGAGGGCCGTGCGGGTGTCGTCGGGCTGCTTTTGGGCCAGGCGGCGGTAGGCTTCGAGGGCTTCGTCGGCTTGGCCGGCGGCGCGCAACACGGCGGCGAGGCGGCGCAGGGTCCACAGCGACTCGGGATCGAATATCTCGGCGCGGCGGTAGAGGTCGGCGGCTCGGCCGGGGCGGGAGGTTTTTTCCATGCAGTAGCCCATTTTCTGGTATCGGGCGGCATCGGGGGCGGCTATGGTGTCGAGGCGCGAGAACATGTCGAAGGCGTCGTCGTAGTATCCGAGCTTGAAGTAGAATTCGGCCACCACGGCCACCAGCTCGGCGTCGTCGAAGTCGGCCGACAGGGCGGGCACGTTGAGCAGGTTGATGGTGGAGGCGAAGGGGTCGGCGAAGTCGGCGTGGTGGGGCGAGAGCTTGAAGAAGCGGTTGAGGTTCTGGGTGTGGATGTTGAGGAACCGGCGGAATTGCTCGGGCTCGAGTTCGGCGTCGATGGTGCGCATGGCTTCTGCTATGTTTTGCTCCTGGCCGCGGAAGTTGGCGGCCATCATGTCGCGCTGGGCCTGTGGGAGGGTGGCCATGGCGAGCATGGAGGAATATTTGTCGTTGTCGCACATGGTGGGCGCCGAGTTGAGCAGCGAGGCGAGGACTCCGGCTTGGCCTGCGGCGTCGGCCACGGCTGTGTGGGCGGGGTCGAAGGGCAGGAACCAGTTGCTTATGGTGGCAAAGAATGGGAATTGCTTGAGTCCGGCGAATGTGCTCATCATCACGTCGCCGCCTTCGAGCTGTATCTCGGTGAGTTCTTTGAGGCGGTCGGAGATGCCCGATTTGTCGAGCAGGTCTTGCCACTGGGGGTTTTCCTGCAAGCCTTCGATGTCGGCGGGGTCGATGGAGCCGTCGTTTATTTTCTCGAGGATGTCGGGGCGCAGGTTCATCATGCGGGGGAGTATCTCGTCGCGCATCTTGCGGTTGATGCGTTCGGTGTCGCGGGCGCGTATCAGTTCGAGGTAGGCCGCTTTGAGGTGGGAGTGCCAGCCTGGGGTGTCGGCGGCCGCGTCGATGCGCGCTTTCATCTTGGCCGATATGGGGTGGCTGCCAAATCGCCACAGGGCAATGAGTATCGATATAATGGCGGCGGCCTTTATGCGCAGGTCGGTGTCGGCGGTGTAGGCGTCGACCAGCACGGCGAGGCGGCGTTCGTCGAATTGCTCGAGCAGGCCGAGCATTGTGGCCGACACGGCGAGCGAGCGTGTGGCGTGGTCGGCCGATTGCTCGCGGAAGCATCGCGCCAGGGCTTCGGCTTCGGAGGCGGGGAGGGGGAATTGAGTCCACAGACGCATGAACAGGTCGGAGCGCAGATGCTCGGCGCGGGCGCGGTCGGGCTCGTCGGCGATTTGGCCCAGGAGGGCGGCTATCGAGGGACCGGGGCGCATGGCCAGGGTGCGGCGTGTGCTGCAATAGGCCGAGTGCTCGTCGGCGGTGCGTTCGGCCACTACCAGGTGCTCTGTCACGGCGAGTATGCCGGCGAGTATCGAGCGGTAGACGCTTTCGCGGCCGGGGTCGGCCACTCCCGATGCCAGGAAGTTGAGCAGGTAGGTGTAGTTGGTGTCGAGGGTGTCGAGGCGCGCGAGCATCGAGGCGTATGGGGCCTTGTCGCGGCGCGTGGGCATGGCCTCGGCTATTTTGCGGCGCAGGGCGTCGATGGCCTCAGCGGGGCGGTTTTGCTCCACCAGGGCCTGTATGGCGTTTTGGAAAGTATCGAGCTGCTTTGAAATCATGTTGTCAAGGGTGTAGGGACGCACGGCCCGTGCGTCCGATAAAAGGGGGGCGAATCAATGATGAGGCGCGGACGCACGAGCCGTGCGTCCCTACATGTAGTATAAGCAAATACTGTGCCAAAATGTTTGCCGGAGGGTGTTATTTTTTCTTGCCGAAGATGAGAGAGGTGATGGCGCCGCCTATTTTGCGCTCTACGCCGGCGCGTGTGGTGGGGATGCCGGTGGCTTTGGATATTTTGCGTTTTGCGGCTGTGATGCCTACGGCGCGTTTGAGCGAGAAGCTAAGGCCGGGGATTTTTGTATTCGACATGATGTTAAATTTTAAGTAGATGTTAAAAATTAATTTATATTTACAAGCAGATGTTGTTTCATTTCAACAGCCATATCTTCGGATGCTTTTTGGCCGCTTTCTTCCTCATCGTCAGTCACGTAGCTCGCTACGCTCCTTCCTCCTCGGAAGAAATCGCCTCAAAAATCATCTCGAATATATTGTCTGTTAATTTTTAACATCTACTTATTAAAAGTTTGCTCGTGAATATATTGATATTGATGTGGATGCAAGGGGGGAGTGGCCTTCGAGGGGGGAGGCCGACAGGGTGATGGCCGGGCGCAGGCCCAGGGCAAAGGCGGGGGTGAGGGCGAGGGAGAGGTCGGCGCCGGCCGATGCTATGTACGACGAGCGGCGCACGGCCACGCCGCCCGAGGCGGTGCGGTGGAGGTAGCCTGCGGTGGCAAAGGCGGCCAGGGCCAGGGGCGAGGAGCCGAATGAGGTGGAGGCCGCAAGGCCTGTCTGCGCCGAGATGCCGGTCAATATGCCTGTGACGGGTGCTTTTTGGCCGCGGGGGCTGATTGCGGCCGAGCGCAGGGATGCCGAGGCTATGAGGCCAATGTGGGCCGACATGGGCAGGGTGAGTGTGGCCTCGGAGAGGAGCGAGGGGCCGATGTGGAGGGTGCCGTAATTGTGGCGCAGGGGCAGGTCGATGCCGGTGGATACGCTCAGCGAGCGGCTGAGCGTGTTGGAGGCGGCTCGCCAGCCGGAGAATGGGTCGCCGGACCCGAAGATGAGCGAGGCGATGATGTGGGCCACGGCGTTGTCGACGATGCCGATGGCTGCTCCGGCGAGCACGTCCTCGGGGTAGTGGCTGCGGGAGATTACGCGCTGGAAGCCTACGGCTGTGGCGGCGGCCTGCGACGCCACGCCCCACCAGGGCGAGCGCGGGGCAAGGCGGCAGGTGAGGGTGCCGCCGAGCGAGAAGGCCCACACCGTGTGGCGCGAGGGGAAGGAGCGGCGGTCGGCGCCGTCGGGGCGTGTCTTGTCGACATAGTGCTTCAGCGAGGCGGTGACGGCCGTGTTCAGGGCTGTGCTCACGCCTAAGGTGGCGGCTGTGCGCTGCCAGCCGAGGCTGCCGAGGCTTATTGTGTCGGACGGCACCTCGCAGCGGGCGGTGAGCCACAGCAGGGCGGCGGAGAGCAATATGAGCAGGCGTCGGGTCATTCGAGCGAGAGGTAGACTTGCCGGAAGAGTTCGGGGCGGATGTTGGCGCGTGAGAATGCGGCGTTGTCGCGCGAGGGGTTGACGCGGTTGGTGAGGAAGACGAAGATGAGGTCGTTGGCGGGGTCGACCCAGAATACCGTGCCGGTGAATCCGAGGTGGCCGTAGGCCGAGAGGTCGGCCTCGGCGCATGTGGGCGAGTTGTCGGGGTCGGCGTCGGGCTTGTCGAAGCCCAGGCCGCGGCGGCATGTGGGCGATTTCTCGGTGGTGAAAAGGCTTACGGTGGCGGGCGAGAGGATGCGGCGTCCGGCGTATTCGCCGCCGTTGAGCCACATCTGGCATATGCGGGCTATGTCGGTGGCCGAGCCGAACACTCCGGCGTTGCCCTGCACGCCTCCGGAGAAGGCGGCGAGTTCGTCGTGGACGTGGCCGTGTACGGTCTGTCGGCGCAGGTAGGTGTCGCGCTCGGTGGGGGCTATCTTGGCGGGGGCGTGGCGGGCGAGGGGGCGGTAGCACAGGCCGGCGGCCTCGGCGGGCGTCCAAATCGAGTCGGCAACCCAGCGGTCGTGGCTCTGGCCGGTGAGGCGTTGCTCCATATCCATGAGCAGGCAGAAGTTGAGGCAGGAGTATAGATAGTTGCGGGTGGAGCGCAGGGGGGCGTTGTAGATGCGGCCCATTATGGTGTCGAGGGTGGCGGCGCCCACATAGCGGTGGGCGGCGGCCTCGATGTCGAAGCCCGGTTTCTTTGTGGCGGACACCAGGTCGGGGCGCAGGCGAGCGGCGGTGTTGCCCCAGAGTCGGTTTTGGATTTTTATGGTGTGAGCCTTGTCGCGGCGGCGCGTGGTGAGCTTGCCGGTGTAGGAGTCGGGGTCGAAAAGCAGGTCGTACATGTCGAGCGAGGGGGGCATGCCCGTCTCGTGGTGGAGGAGCTGGCGGGGGGTGATGTCGGCTTTGCCTTCGACGCGCAGTCCGGGGATGATGCGCGAGGCCGGGGCGTCGAGGGAGAACAGGCCCAGGTCGTAGGCTTTCATCACGCCGGGGAGGGTGCCGATGGCTTTCGACACGGAGGCCAGGTCGTAGACGGTGGAACCGTCGACCTTGGGGCCGCCCTTGGTGGTGTGGCCGTAGTTGCGGTCGACCACTATGTCGCCTCCGCGAGCCACGAGCACCTGGGCGCCGGGGAAGGCTCCGGCCGCCATGGCGCGGCCCACTATGGCGTCGATGCTGTCGGTGAGCGAGGGGCGCATGCCTTGGGCGGCGGGGGTGGAGTAGCCCAGGCGCGTCTTGGGCAGGTCGATGCCTGCGCCCATCGGGGCTATGCCGCGCAGGGCCACGGGCAGGCGACCGTCTACCTTGATGCCGCCGAAGATGGCCTTGGCGGCCGCGCGGCCTGTGGCCGGGAGGTCGTCGTAGACGGTGAGGATGGCTGCGGCGTGGGGCAGCGAGGCGCGGAATTTGGCCATCTTGTAGGGGTTGATGAAGAACACGTCCACCAGGGCGCGGCATCCGTCGAGGCGGGCAAGGGCCTGGCGCGAGGCTTGCGAGTCGGAGTAGACGGCGGCTATTACCACGTCGTAGTCCTTTATCCGCGAGGGGATGCCTGCCGAGGCGTCGAAGATGTCGACGGCGGCGTATTTGCTGCACATGGCGGTGAATTCGGCGGTGGCCGTGCCCGAGCCGATGTTTACCACGGCTATCTTGCGCGTGGCTATGTCGCCGAGGGGGAGGATATTGCCGTTGTTGCGCAGGGCGGTGGCCGATGCGTCGGCCAGGCGCGAGATTACGGCCTCGGCCTCGGGCGAGGCTATGCGGGCCGACAGGCGGTTGAGGTCGATTCGCGCGGCCTTGGGGCCGATAAGCACGTATTTGTAAGCCAGCACCTTGCGGCATGCGGCTTCGATGGCGGCGGGCTTGATTTTGCCGGCTTTCACGGCGGCGAGGATGGCGTCGATGTCGGCGGCGGGGTTGCGGCCCGACAGGAGCATCTCGGCTCCGGCCTCGATGGCGGCAACGCAGGTGTTCTTTCCTTCGACGCGCGCTCCTTTCATTTCCAAGGCGTCGGTGTAGACAAGGCCGCGGAAGCGCATTTTATCTTTTAGCAGCCCGGTGGTGATTTTGTGCGAGAGCGAGGCCGGCGCGCCCGAGGGGTCGAACACGGGCACGTCGAGGTGGCCCACCATTATGCCCGAGCCGCCGTCCTTGATGAACTGGCGGAATGGCACGAGGTCGATGGAGTCGAACCGCGCGGCCGAGTGCGCCACGGTGGGGAGGCCCTTGTGGGAGTCGACGTCGGTGTCGCCATGGCCGGGGAAGTGCTTGGCCACGGCCTGCACGCCGCCGTCTTCGAGGCCGCGGGCGTAGGCTGAGGCAAGGGCGCCCACGCGCCCGGGGTCCTCGCCGAAGGAGCGGAAGCCTATCACGGGGTTGGCGGGGTTGGAGTTCACGTCGGCGTCGGGGGCGAAGTTGACGTGCACGCCCATCAGGCGGCACTCGCGCGCCATCTCGCGGCCGTAGTCGTAGAGCAGGTTTTCATCTTGTATCGCTCCGAGAGCCATGTTGTGGGGAAAGCGCGGGGCGGTCTTGATGCGCATCGCCAGGCCCCATTCGCCGTCGAAGGTCATGAGCACGGGCACTCGCGCCAGGCTCTGGGCGTAGTTTGTCATCTCGGCATATTCCTTGGCCGAGCCTTCGGAAAAGAGGAGGCCGCCCACGTGGCATGTGCCTACATATTTTTTTATGGCGGCTCGCGAGGCCTCGCCGCCGGCGGGGTTTACTTTGGGGCAAAGCAGCTGGGCCACGCGGTCGCGCTCCGACAGGGCGTCGTAGACCGAGTCGACCCACGCCCGGCACTCCTCCGACTGTGTCTCGAGGATAAGGTCGCGCTCGCGCGCCTGAGTTGAAAAAACGGATATTGCCGATAGCAGCAGGCAAAGGAAAGGAAGGTTCATTTTCTGGGCGGGGTTATGAAGTGAGACACAAAAGTAACAAAAAAAGTCGATTTATGGCGACATAAATCGGCATAAATCGAATTAAATCGGCTAAAATCGATTTAAATCGAAATAAATCGACTTATCTCGAAATAAATCGAGATAAGTCGAAGTAAATCGAAGCTCCTCCCCCTAAGGGGGGCAGGGGGGCTAATCTTCTGTGTTCTTTTCGGCGTAGTCTTTGAGCAGACGGTCCTGCACGTCGGAGGGCACGAGCTCGTAGGAGGCGAATTTCATCGTGAACGACGAGCGGCCGCCGGTGATGGAGCTGAGCGCCGTGGAGTACGACGACATTTCTTTCAAAGGCACCTTGGCCGAGATTTTCTCGAAGCCGTTTTCCGACGACATGCCCATGATTATGGCGCGGCGGCCTTGCAGGTCGCTCATCACGTCGCCCATCACGTCGGCGGGCACGAACACTTCCACGTCGTAGACGGGCTCGAGCACCTTGGGATTGGCGTTGCGGAAGGCCTCGGAGAAGGCGTTGCGGCCGGCCAGGCGGAAGGAGATTTCGTTGGAGTCGACGGGGTGCATCTTGCCGTCGTAGATGCACACGCGCACGTCGCGGGCATAGGAGCCGGTGAGGGGGCCTTGCTCCATGCGGTCCATCAGGCCCTTGACGATGGCGGGGATGAAGCGGGCGTCGATGGCGCCGCCCACGATGCAGTTGCACACCACGAGCTTGCCGCCCCATGCCAGGGGTATCTCCTGGGTGTCGCGCACCGACATCTTGAATTCCTGGTTGCCAAAGCGGTAGGTGTCGGGAGCGGGCATGCCTTCGGTGTAGGGCTCAACGATGAGGTGCACCTCGCCGAATTGTCCGGCGCCGCCCGACTGTTTCTTGTGGCGGTAGTCGGCGCGTGCGGCGCGGGTTATGGTCTCGCGGTAGGGTATCTTGGGCTCGTCGAACACGATGGGGAGCTTGTCGTTGTTCTCGACGCGCCATTTGAGGGTGCGGAGGTGGAACTCGCCCTGGCCCGAGAGTATGGTCTGTTTCAGTTCTTTGGATTGCTCCACGACCCATGTGGGGTCTTCCTCGTGCATGCGGGTGAGTATCACGTTGAGCTTCTCGGCGTCGCTTTCGGTGACGGGGCGCACGGCGCGCTGATATTTGGGAGCGGGATATTTTATGAAGTCGAACTCGATGTCGCAGCCTTTCTCGTCGAGGGTGTTGCCGGTGCGCACGTCTTTGAGCTTGACGGCTGCGCCGATGTCGCCGGCTTCGAGGCTGTCGACGGGTGTCTTTATCTGGCCGCACACGCAGTAGATCTGGGCGAGGCGTTCTTTGGAGCCGCGGGTCACGTTGTCGAGGTCGGCGCCGGCTTTAAGGGTGCCCGACATTACTTTGAAGTACGACACTTCGCCGATGTGCGGCTCCACGGTGGTCTTGAACATGTAGATGGAGAGGGGGCCGTCGGAGAGGGGCTTCACCTCGTTGCCGGCGGTGTCGACGGGGGCGGGCATGTCTTCGACGAAGGGCACTACGTTGCCCAGGAATTCCATCATGCGGCGCACGCCCATGTCTTTGAGGGCCGACACGCAGAACACGGGGAATATCGAGCGGTCGACAAGGCCTTTGCGGATGCCTTCGCGCATCTCGTCCTCGGTGAGGTGCTCCTCGACGAAGAATTTTTCCATAAGGGTCTCGTCGTTTTCGGCAGCGGCCTCCACCAGAGCTTTGTGCAGCTCCATGGCGCGGTCCATTTCTTCGGCGGGGATTTCCTCGATAGTGGGCACGCCGCCGTCGGGGCCCCACGAGTACTTTTTCATAAGCAGCACGTCGATCATGGCGTTGAAGCCTGCTCCACATGCCAGCGGATATTGGATTTGCACCACCTTCGGGCCGAAGATTTCGCGCATCTGCTCAATCACGTTGTCGTAGTCGGCCTTGTCGCCGTCGAGCTGGTTGAGGGCGAAAATCACGGGCTTGCCGAGCTGCGCGGTGGTGCGGAAAATGTTTTGTGTGCCCACTTCCACGCCATACTGGGCGTCGATGAGAATCACGCCGGTGTCGGTGACGTTGAGGGCGGTGATGGCGTTGCCCACGAAGTCGTCGGCGCCGGGGCAGTCGATCACATTGAGTTTCTTGCCGAGGAATTCGGCGTAGAATATGGTGGAGAATACCGACGAGCCGTATTCTTTTTCAACGGGGAAATAATCGGAAACAGTGTTCTTGGCTTCTACGGAGCCGCGGCGTTTTATAACTCCACACTCGAAAAGCATGGCTTCGGCGAGTGTGGTTTTGCCCGAGCCTTTGCTGCCAAGCAAGGCTATGTTCTTGATTTCTTGAGTTTTGTAGATCTTCATGATATCAGAAGTTTTTTATAATTATTCATGGTATTGAAATGCCAGGGCGCGAATCCTTAACAAATCGGTTGCAATTTATAAAAAAATACTTAATATCCGACAAATTTTTTATATGTTTTACAACATACTCGATTGCTCGATTACTCGATTGCTCGATTTTCCCTTCTTGCCCCTCTGCAAAAAATTCCGTACCTTTGCACCCATGAGCAAATTTTCAGTAAACATACTCGGTTGCGGCTCGGCCACGCCAAGCAACCGCCACCTGCCGTCGGCCCAGGTGGTCGACTTCCGCGACACCCTCTATATGGTCGACTGCGGCGAGTGCGCCCAGCTGCAAATGCGCCGCATGCGCCTGCGATTCTCTCACCTGCGCCACATATTCATATCCCACCTCCACGGCGACCATTTCCTGGGCCTGCCCGGGCTGCTCTCCACCCTGTCGCTGCACGAATGCTCGGGGCAAGTCCACGTCTACATGTTTGCCGAAGGCATCGAGCTGATGCGCCGCATGATGAAAATGCTCGTGCACGAGCCCACCATAGAGATAGTATATCACCCCGTGCCCCCCGAGGGAGGGACAGTGTTCGAGAGCGACGCCCTCACCGTCGAGGCCTTCCCCCTCTACCACCGCGTGCGCTGCGCGGGCTATATCTTCCGCGAGAAGCCCCGCCCCAGGCCCCTGCGCGCCGACATGCTCGAATTCTTCGACGTGCCCGTGCGCGAGCGAGCCGCCATAAAAGCCGGCGCCGACTTCGTCACCCCCGACGGCCGCGTGATAGAAAACGCCCGCCTCACCACCGACCCCGGCCCCTCGCTGAGCTACGCCTACTGCTCCGACACCGCCTTCGACCCCCGCGTGGCAGCAGCCGTCGAGGGCGTCACCACCATCTACCACGAAGCCACCTACACCGACGAATTCGAAGCCCTCGCCGCCCCGCGCGGACACTCCACAGCCCGACAGGCCGGAAAGATTGCCGCCGCCGCAGGCGCGCGCAAGCTCATCCTCGGCCACTTCTCAAAAAAATACCACGACGAAAGCGGCCACCTGCGCGAAGCCTCCGAAGAATTCCCCAACGTGGTAGTGGCCAACGAAGGCATGAAAATCGACATAGAATGACAACAGCCCCCAAACACATATCGCCCCTGCGCGGCTGGCTCGCCCTCAGCCCCCTGATAGTGTTCACGGCCCTCTACCTGGGCGTGTCGGTGTCGGCGGCCGACTTCTACGCCATGCCCGTGGCCGTGGCCTTCCTCATCGCCTCGGTCTACGCCCTGGCCCTCGTGCCCGGCATGGACGCCAGAGCGCGCCTCGACCTGTTCTCGCGCGGAGCCGCCGACCCCGGCATCCTGCTCATGATCTGGATATTCATCCTGGCCGGAGCCTTCGCCGCCTCGGCCAAAAGCATAGGGTGCATCGACGCCACCGTGGGCCTCGTGCTCCACTTCCTGCCCGGGCGCATGGTGCCCGCGGGCCTCTTCGTGGGAGCCTGCTTCATATCCCTGTCGATAGGCACCTCGGTGGGCACCATCGTGGCCCTCGCGCCCATGGCCGCCGGCATAGCCGCGAGCACCGGAACCGACCCCGCCATGACAGTAGCCATAGTGGTGGGAGGAGCCTTCTTCGGCGATAACCTCTCGTTCATCTCCGACACCACCATCGCCGCCACGCGCACCCAAGGCTGCGGCATGGCCGACAAATTCCGCGCCAACTTCCGCATCGTCATGCCCGCCGCCGTGGCCGTGCTCATATATTATATATGGTACGGATGGAGCCACCCCATGCCCGCCGTCGACACCGGCGAAATCGACTTCGTAAAAGTCGCGCCCTACCTCATCGTGCTGGCAGGAGCCCTCGCCGGCGTGAACGTGGCCGTGGTGCTCGTGCTCGGCACCCTCTCCGTGTTCATCATCGACATGGCCTCCGGAAGCCCCGCCCTGACAGGCTGGCTCGCCGCCATGGGCACAGGCATCGGCTCGATGGGCGACCTCATCACCGTCACCCTCCTCGCCGGAGGCATGCTCCAGGTGATACGCCACCTCGGAGGCATCGACTACCTGCTCGGCGCCATGACACGCCGCGTGAGCCGTCGCCGAGGCGCCGCCCTCACCATCGCCGCCCTCGTCTCCGTGGCCAACATATGCACCGCCAACAACACCATAGCCATCATCACCGTGGGCAACCTCGCCGCCGACATCTCCCGCCGCTTCGGCCTCGAGCCCCGTCGCGTGGCCAGCCTGCTCGACACCTTCTCGTGCGTCGTCCAGGGCATCCTCCCCTACGGCGCCCAGCTGCTCATGGCCGGCAGCCTCGCCATGCTCTCCCCCCTGGCCATCATCGGCCACCTCTACTATCCCATGGCCCTGCTCGTCTGCGCCCTGGGCTCCATCGCCCTGATGCGGAAATAATGCACAATCAATGCACAATGCACGATGCACGATGCACAATTACCATTCGGCGCGTAGCCTAATCGTGCATTGTGCATTGTGCATTGTGCATCGTGCATTAGTTAAGGTTTGTTAAAAGGTAAATAAACCTATTGTAAATTGCAAAATATCCATTATCTTTGCAGTAGATAAATTGTTTTTACCTTTTTCATTCTTAATCTATGACCTATATCGATCTCATCAACAATTTTTGGCGAATGCACGGAAGCCAAGAGTTTGGCCCGAATGAGATTGCGCTCTACTTCTACCTCCTGAACGAGTGCAACCGACAGGGCTGGCCATCTCCGCTGGTGCGTCCCAATTCGAAGATCTGTCTTGGTCTGGGTATGTCGGAAAACACCCTCATGCGATGTCGCAACACTCTGAAAATGCGTGGCGTTCTCGATTTCGAATCCGGTAAGAAATCAAGGAAAGCCCCCGCCTACTACCTCAAAAATTGCGGTAGTCGTGGCGGTAGCGGCGGCGGTAGTGACTGCGGTAGCCGTGAAGGCAGCGGTGGTGGCATATATAAGACTAAAAGACAAGAAGAAAAAAAGACAAAAGAAAATTTCACCACCAACACCCGCGCGTGTGAGGAAAATTTTCGGAATCTTGAAATTTATTTCGATTCTCGCAACTTGCAGTTTCTTGAACAAGTGGTGATGGAGCTGCACCGTGTAAATCCTGCCACGTCTACCGTAGCCGACTTCCGCCGAATGGCCGAGGCTGTGGTGGCAGAGTGGGAGCTGTCGGGCGCGACTCATGCCGACTATCGCGACTGGGCACGCCATCTTCTTGACCATGTGCGTATCCACAACCGTGTCGCCGCCCGGCCGGCACATAATGTCCAACCTGAAATAAACCCTTTCGATGAATACCGACGCAAACTCATGGGTGGACTTTAAATCGTTTCTCGACCGTTATGCCCCGGCTCGTATCCCGTGCAATGTATCCGCCAATCTGCGCGGAATGTATCTTGGTCCGGCGCCGACTCTGGCGCAAGTCGCGGCACATTACGGCGAAGTGAACTACCGCATATGGATTTCAACCATGGTGGAGGCTATCGTGCAGTTTGCCGGTCTTACAGGACGCTTCAAAACAGACCTCGCCATGCTCGCCGACATGATTCTATGCCGTTTTCCGGCGCTGAAAGTGACCGAGGTGATGCACTTTGTCTACCTTTGCCAGTGCGGCGACTACGAGAGCTTCTACGGCAACCCCTCGGGGCGCGCCCTGCTCGGGCTCATGACGCGATATGTACGCACCGACCGCGAGCGCATCCTCGCCTCTTACCGCGACGACACTGGCCGCGACAGCGAGCTGTCCCGCCCGCGCGCCGAGCTCTCGCCCCAAGAGGCCGCCGTGGTGACCGAAGTGCTCGCGGCCATGGCCGACCCCGACTTCCGCTCCCGCAACGGCGGCTGGCGATACGAACCCGGCGCCGACATCCTGGCCCGCGCCTATTTCGTCGACCGCACCCTCGCCACCTTCCCCGGCGACATGTCGCTCCCGGCCCGCCGCCGCTTCCTGAGCAGGCAGTAATTTTTTAGACAGAAGAACAGAAGAAACAAGAGGATTAAATTTCTCCTGTTCCTTCTGTTCTCTTGTCTAATATTTCACAAGCCGGAGGGTTCTTTGCCTTGCAAAGCGCTTCGCGATTAGTGTTCCTGCCGGGGTTAGCGGACGAGGGCTTTTGTGCTTGTGGTGGGGGTGGTGACGATGTAGACGCCGGGGGCGGCCAAGATGGTGGCGGGGGCCGAGGTGGCGTCGACACGGGCTATGACGCGGCCTGTGGTGTCGGCCACGGTGGCGAGTCCGGCTCCGGCGCCGATGGTGATGGTGCCCGCTGCCGTGGTGACGGTGATGGCCGGGGCGGCTTCGGCGGAGGTGATGCCGTCGGTGCCGACGGTGACGTCGACGGATTGCGTGGTGGATTCGTTGCCGCCGGCGTAGAGGCTCGACAGGGTGTAGGTGTGCGTTCCGGCGGGCACGTTGTCGTCGCGGAAGGCGCGGCCGTCGGTGGTGGCGATGAGGGTGCCGTCGCGGTACACGGCGAAGCCTGCGGGGTAGCAGAAGTCGATGTCGGAGGCGTCGCCGGGGGCTATTTCGACGGGGCTTCCGGCCATGGCGTCGGGCTCGGCGAGGGTGGCGTAGATGAAGAATGAGCCGTCGGCTTCGGGGTCGGCTTCCCATGCTCCGCCGTCGACGCTGATACATGAGCCGAGGGCGCCGGGGTTGGAGGCGTTGTCGGAGATGATCTGCACGGTGCCGTTGTTGCTCTCGAAGCGCACGGCTATCCACAGTTCCTTGCCGGGGGTGATCTCAACGGGCTTGGTGAGCATGATGTCGTTCCACTGTGCCACGCCTGTCTCGGTGACTTTGCGGGTGGACACCGGGGTGAGCGCGCCGGTGGCGGGGTCGGCCTCATATACGGTGAGGGTGGATGTGGCCACGCGCTGGGGCTGCACGGGGAAGAATGATATGCGGCGGATTTTGTAGCCGGCATACACGGCGAGGTCTTCGGCGCGGAAGCGGTGGGCCACCTCGACCGACGAGGCCAGCAGCTCGTACACGGTGTAGCGGTCGATGGTGCCTTGCATGCGTGTGAGGCGTGTGGGCAGGTTCCACCGCAGGTCGACGGCGGAGCCTTCGGCTGAGGCTGTGAGGCCGGTGACGAAGTTGCGCGGAATCGACACTTGCGCCGATACGAACGGCGAGATGAGCCCCGAGGCGTATTCGGCGTCGACGGTGTAGGCTATGTCGGTGAGGGAGCCGGTGTCGCTGTCGGTGTATTCGGTGGAGGTGGTGGAGGCCAGCAGGGTGTTGTTGCGGTAGATGTTGTAGCGGACGGGGGCTATGTCGGATTCGGGGGCGTCCCATCTGAGGTCCACGATGCCTTTGCGGGCCACGGCCGAGAAGTTGGCGGGCGAGGCGGGGGTGGGGTAGGTGGCGAAGTCGAACGATATGGTGCCGTCGGCGTTTTCAACGATGTTTTCGAGTCCGCAGTAGGAGTAGCGGCCCGACACGGAGCGCGTGGAGGGGATGGTGGTGTCGGTGAATGCTGTCTTGCCTGCCGAGCCGGGGAATGGCGCCAGGTCGGAGTCGACCGCGCCGTATGACGATGGCGACGAGCCGGGGTCGGTGTCGGCTCCGGCGCACACGGTGTAGATGGCCTGGGGATATGTTACGTTGAGGATGTTGGAGTAGATGGTGGATTCGATGAGGTTTTCGTCGACGTGGTAGATGAGCATGCCGTGATGCTCGAGCGCGGAGTCGAACGGGCCTTGCTGCTGTCGGTTTTCGATTATGAAGTATTCGCCGGGCACTTTTGTGTCGAATCGGCAGGCGGCGGGGGTGTCGTGGGCTGCGGCCAGCGACTCTACATGTTGCGCTTCGGCGAGGATTTGGGGCTCGGCCCATCCGAGTTGTATTTTCTGCCACATGTTTGTGCCGGCGGGGCGGTCGCCGAGGTCGCCGTTCCATGCTCCGGAGCCCATGAGGTCCCATTTGCCTGTGCCGGGGAATGTGCCGCCTGAGCCGGCGTAGTCGGTGTCGTAGAAGTCGGGGGCGCCGAGGTTGTGGCCGAATTCGTGGCACATCACGCCTATTGTCGACATCTCGGTTTTGAGCAGCTCGGGCTCTATGGTGTAGCGACGCACCTGCACGCCGTCGAATTCCACGCCGTAGAGTGTCGACGAGTGCGACCATATTTCCGATGTGGAGCCGGAGGCTTCGGCTCCGGTGCCCTGGTGTATCACGGCCAGGCCGTCGAGCACTCCGTCGCCGTCGTTGTCGAACTCGCGCAGGTCTATCTCGCCGTCGAGCAGGGTGAGGGCGTCGACTATCATGTTTGCCGCGCCGTCGGAGCCGTAGGACATTTTTGTGCGGGGGAGTGTCACCCAGCGTGTCACGGTGGTGGTGATGTCGAGCTGGCCGTAGGAGTTTTCGAGATAGTAGTCGCGGAAGCTGCCTATGCCTTTGAAGCCGGGCTGGTTCATGTAGTTGTCGAAGTCGCCGCTTGTAAATGTGGGCTGGGTGTCGGAGTAGTTGAGCAGGAGCATGAGCAGCTTGCGCTCGCCTTTTGCGGGGAATGTGCCGTCGATTTGCGTGGCTCGCGAGGCGGCTTTTTTGCGCGCGGCTTCGGGCATGGCGGGGCGCAGGTGCTTGGCATAGCCTTGGGCGGCGGCTTTGCGCGCGCTTTCGGCTCCGCGATAGCGTATGTCGCCGGCCACTACGCCTTGGTCGGTCTGCCGGGCGAATATCCATCCTTTTTCGGGGTCGGGGAGCAGGGTGAAGCCTTCGGGGGTGGTGGCGTAATGGAAAAATTCGTCGCCGTGGAGTGTTAGCGGGGCTTGGGTGCCGTCGGGCATGGTGGCCATTATCATGCCGGGCCGCGCCGGCATCGCCGATGCGCCAAAGGCAACGGCCAGTGCCGCCAATGTGGTCAATGATGGTTTCATAATTCTTTTTTTAATGCACAATGCACGATGCACAATGCACAATTATATCAATGCACGATGCACGATGCACAATGCACAATCAGGCTGCGCGCCGAATGGCAATTGTGCATCGTGCATTGTGCATCGTGCATTTTTATTTAACTGTTTTCACGGTCTGTGTTCCGGCCTTCACCAGGTAGATGCCGGCGGGGAGGCCTGCTATGGCAGCGGAGGGTGCTGCGAAAGATGCCACGCGCGCTCCGGCAATGTTGTAGACGTCGACTGCCGTGCCTTCGGCTACGCCGCCCACGGTGAGGATGTCGCCGCGGAAGGAGGCGGTGAGGGCTGCTGCGCTGTCGGCGGCCACGCCTTCGATGGCGTTGGTTTCGTCGTAGGCGTTGAGCCAGAGCATCCAGTAAGGGCTCATGCCGGCGAAGGTGGAGTCGAGGGCGTCGACGGTGGTCCATTTGCCTATCTCGGCCTTGGAGCCTTCGGGGGTGTCGACGGGCTTGACGTAGAGCGACGACTGGCCGTGGCCGTGGCGCACGACAGATGTGGCTATGTAGGAGCGGCCCAGCTGCGAGTCTTGGGGCACCACTTCCATGCTGCGGTCGAAAATCATGGCAACGTAGATTGTGCCTGTGGCTTCGATTGGGGTGTCGAACACGATGTCGTGGTTGGCAGGGGCGTTGCCGCCGAGGCCGGAGGAGCCGAGGGCTGCGCCTACGGTGGTGTCGATGCGGCCCAGCTCGTTGGATTCGTCAAGGTTGCCGTTGGCGTCGGCTCCGTACACAACGAGCGAGAAGGGCTTGACGCGCTGGTCGTCGTAGAACTCGGTGGTGCCACGGTAGCGGCGGTCGGTAACGTAGAACGAGAGCTGTTTGAGCTTCACGGGGATTTCGTCGGAGAGGTCGAAGCGTTGAGCCAGTTCGAAATAGTAGTGGTTGTAGCCGGTGATGAAGTCGTAGGGGTCGATGCTGAAAGCCGGTGTCTCGCCGCGTTCGTAGAGGCGGTCGGTGGCGGAGTTGTAGAGGCTCAGAGGCTGGTCGGCCTTGGTGTCCTTGCCCACGAGCTGCACGTTGTAGGTGTGCTGGGTGGTGCGAGTGCCGCGGGGGTTGGTGGCTTTGAGCGTCACGGTGTAGGTGCCGGAGGCGGGGAAGGTGAATTCGGGCTCGGCCTCGGTGGATGTGGCGGGCTCGGCGCCGTCGACGCTCCACTCATAGGATGTGGCGAAGCGTGTCTGGTTCACGATTTTCAGGGGCTGTCCTTCGAAGAGCACGGTCTTGGTGTTGTCGAAGAGCGAGTAGAGGGCTTTTGCCGCGAAGGCGGGCTCTACGCGGGCAATGAGGTCGGGAGCGGAAACCTGCACGTCGTCGATGGCCACATATCCGGAGTTGACGGGGCCTGTGAGGGCAAACGAGAAGCAGTAGGGGCCCGAAACCTCGGGGGTGAACTTGTGTTCTTGCTTAACCCAGCCGTCGGTGCGGTCGCTGAATTTCGAGATGGTGTTGTGGAATTCGCTGTCGTGCTCGGTGCCTACGGTGAAGCGCATGGTGGGGAGGTAGAGCGTGCCGTCTTCGTTGTAGTCGTTGCCCTGCATGTAGACGTAGTAGGAAACGGTGTATTCGGTGCCGGCGTCGAGGTTGAAGAAGGGTGTGTAGGCCTTGTCGTCGCGTTCACCTTCGGTGTTGTGGTTGGTGATAAGGTAGTACTGGCCTGCCTTGGCGGGGAGGGCGTCGACGCTTGCCGTTACCCAAGTCACGGAGCCGGTAGAGCGCCATCCGCGGGGCACGTAGCTGTCGCCGGTGAAGTGGGTCTGGTCGGAGAAGGTCTCGAAGTAGGGGAGCTCGATGCACTCGCCGGCGTTGTCTTCGTTGGGGTAGAGCTCGATTACGGGGTCGTCGCCGCCGCCCTGTGTTGAGCCGTAGCAAGTGCCGGAGATGAAGAACGAGTCGAGGCCCACTGCGCCGCAGTTGGTTGTCATGCCATAATCGTTGACGAATTTGAGGGCGAAGCACATCTCGCCGTCGGCCTCGGGGGTGACGGTTACGGAGAACTCTGTCCAGTCTTTGTAATTATCCTGCTTGATGGTGCCCACCTTCACGGCTCCGGTCATCGACTGCGATGCCGAGGTGTATATTTCCATGCCGGTGGCGTAGACGAAGTTGGAGCCGCCGGGGAGGAAATAATGGAATTCGAGAGAGCAGGGCTTTCCTGCCGCAACGCTGATGAGCGGAGTGTATATCACCTCGTCGAACTTGGCCGAAGCCGCTCCGAGGATATAGTCGCCCGAGTGGTTGGTGAGGCCGAGGGGCACGCCGGATGTGCGTTTGAGCGGGGTTCCGTCCTGAGCCCATCCTGCGGGGAGGTTGGCTCCGTCGGGGAAGTCGGCGTCTACGTCGAAATTGTATTCAATGTCGAATACTTCGCCCTCCGCAGCGGCCACAGTCGGCGAACCCGACAGCCCGAGCGCGAGCAAACACGCAAAAGTAAAGATTTATTTCATATGGATAAGGTTATGAAGATAATTGCCGGAAATGGTGGCGAGGAAAGAAGCGATTGAAATGACAAGACAAAGGTAATATAAATGATTTAATAAATTGCAAACATTTCAAACAAAATTTAACAGAAACATGCTTTTTTCTGCCAAACTGTTTCGTAATGGCAATAAATGATAAAGAAATGCAACCATTTCTTAGGAGCCTTAGGAAGCATAGGAAGCCTAGGAAGCATAGGAGTCCTAGGCTGCCTGGGAATCCTAGGAATCCTATAACCAAGCCACCGCCTTGGCAATCAAAATCACCGAGATGAGCACCGGGGCCACGTAGCGCACGGCAAAGCGCACCACACCCACCGAGCGGCAGCCAAGCGTGCCGAAGTTGGTGAGCTGCTCGGCGATGAAGCTCTTGGGAAGCACCCAGCCCACATATATGCTTATGGCAAGCGAGCTCACGGGCAGAAGAAGGTTGGTGGTGAAGGTGTCGAAGAAATCGAACAGCGGCATGCCCGCCACCGACAGCCACTTCGCGCCGCCAAGCGACAGCGAGCACGCCGTCGACGTAAGCATAAGCGGCACTATCACGATGAGGCAAGCCCGACGACGCGACACCCGGAAGCGGTCGCGCACAAACGCCACCGACACCTCGGCAATCGAAATAGTGGACGTGAGCGCGGCCACGCTCAGCAGCAGGAAGAACAGCGCGGCCCACAGCCGCTCGTTGCCCATCGAGGCGAAAATCTCGGGCAGCGTTACGAACACTAAGGTTGTGCCCTCGAGCTCGCCCGTGGTGGAGCCGATGCCGAAGCTCTTCACCGCCGGGAAGATGATAAGGCCCATGAGCAATGCCATGAAAAAGTCGAGCAGCGACACAGACACGGCCGTCGTGGTGAGATTCGTCTCCTTAGGGTAGTAGGCCGAATAAGTGACGAGGATGCCCATGCCGAGGCTCAGCGAGAAAAAGGCCTGCCCCAAAGCGTTGATTATCACGTCGATGTCGATTTTAGAAAAATCGGGATACAGGAAAAACTTCACGCCCTCCGAGGCTCCCGGCAGCGACAGCGACACGTAGCAGAACACCAGCATCAGCACAAAAAGCAGAGGCATTAGCACATTCGACAGCTTCTCGATGCCCTTGCGCACCCCTATGAGCAGCACCGCAAGGTTGAGGCCTATCATCACCGCCGTCCATATCAGCGGATTCCACGTCGAGGTGACATACTCGCCCATCTTGTCGGCGAAGAAAGTGGCGTTGGCGCTCTCGGTGGTCGGCACATAGCCCCGGTAGAGGTCGCCCGAGATGGAGTCGAACATATACTCGATGGTCCAGCCCGCCACCACCATATAAAACGACAGGATAAGGTACGACGCCGCGAGCCCTAATGTGCCCGCTATCCACCAGCGGCTGCGCGGGGTGAGATTCTTGAAATTGCCCACCGAGTCGGAGCCTCCGGCGCGGCCAAGCGAGAACTCGGCCAGCATCATGGGCACGCCCAGGATAAACACACATATAATATATATAAGGAGAAAAGCCGCGCCGCCGTTGGCCTGCGCCTCGGCCGGAAAACGCCACACGTTGCCAAGCCCGATGGCCGACCCCACGGTGGCGGCGATAACGCCCAGTTTAGATCCGAAAGTGGATTTTTCTTGTGCCATAATTAGGAAATGCCGAAAAGAAGTCTTATTTTTGTGTCAAACAACTGAAACAACGCGTAAATCTTTGCGTCTCCCCACGGCTGAAGCCGGGGGTTACCTAAGAGATTGTCGCTCTGCGACACTTTTGCATACATTAAATCAAATTTGATAGATTTTTCGGGTGCAAATTTACAAATTAACATACGATTGTTGAAACGATTGTAACATATTAAACATTTTTAGTCACAATTTGTTGCTTTTTGCGTTAAAAAAATAAAAAACGATGAAAAAGAAACTCGTCATATCCACAGGCGCAGGCATAAGCGCCGAAAGCGGCATATCCACGTTCCGCGACGCCGGAGGCCTTTGGGAAAACTATCCCGTGATGGACGTGGCCTCGGCCGACGGATTTGCACGCAACCCCGCCCTCGTCCACAAATTCTACTCCGAACGCCGCGCACAGCTGCTCCAAGCCCGTCCCAACGCAGCCCACATCGGCCTCGTCGACCTCGAAAAGGACTACGACGTGTACGTAATTACCCAAAATGTCGACGACCTCCACGAGCGCGCCGGCTCTTCCAACGTGCTCCACCTCCACGGCGAGCTTATGAAAGTGCGCGCCCTCGACGACGAAAGCCGTGTGTACCAACTGCGCCCCGACAGCCTTGTCACCACCCCCGACACCATAATCGACGGCCACCGCGTGCGCCCTCACATCGTATTCTTCCAGGAAGCCGTGCCCAACTTCGAGCCGGCCACAGCTCTCGCCGCCGAAGCCGACATCTTCGTGATAATAGGCACGTCGCTCGTAGTATATCCCGCCGCCGCGCTGCTCCACTACGTGAAGCCCGGCACGCCCGTCTACTATATCGACCCCAACCCCGCCGCCGTGCCCGCCGGCGTGAACGTAATACCCCTCAAAGCCTCCGAAGGCGTGGCCCGTCTGGCTCAAATACTGAAATCGTGAAAATACGCCTCACCTGCATAGGGCGCACCACCTACAAGCCCCTGCGCGAGGCCATCGACCGCTACGCCGCGCGCATCCCCCACTATATCCCGTTCGAACTCCGCGAGCTCCCCGACGTGAAAACGACAAAGGGCATGACCGCCGAGCGGCAGAAAGACCTCGAAGGCCGCGCCCTGCTCGACACCCTGGCTCCCGCCGACTTCCTGCTGTTGCTCGACGAGCGCGGACGCGAGCTCTCGTCGCGCGAGCTGGCCACGTTCATATCCGAGAAGATGATAAACCTGCCGTCGACCCTGGTCCTGGCCATCGGCGGCCCTTACGGATTCTCGCCCGAGGTCTACGCCCGCGCCAACCAAAAGCTCTCGCTCTCGCGCATGACCTTCCCCCACGAGATGGTGCGCCTCTTCATCGTGGAGCAAATCTACCGCGCCATGACCATCCTCCGCGGCGAGCCCTACCACCACGATTGATATATATTAAAATTTTAGACAGGAGAACAGGCTGTAATATTCCCTCTTTTGCAGATTTTAAGACAGGAGAACAGGAGAACAAGATTTTTAAGATTAATTAAAAAATTAAATCTCCTTGTTCTCCTGTTCTCCTGTCTAAATTTATCTACAAGTTTATCACGGTGAACGACGGGGCGAGGGTGTCGATGAGCAAGAGGCGGTCGTAGAGCGGCGAGCCCTACCACCACGACTAAGCAGTATTTTAATAAATTTTAGACAGGAGAACAGGTTGTAATATTCCCTCTTTTGCAGATTTTAAGACAGGAGAACAGGAGCACAAGATTTTTAAGATTAATTAAAAAAAATTAAATCTCCTGTTTCTCCTGTTCTCCTGTCTAAAAAATTTACAAACCAACTACGGTGAACGACGGGGCAAGGGTGTCGATGAGCAAGAGGCGGTCGTAGAGCGGCGAGCCCGTCGAGGTGATTATTTTCAAGGCCTCGGTGGCCTGTATCGACCCCACGATGCCCGGCGCCGTGGCCAGCACGCCGCCTTGGGCTGCCGAGAGATAGTCGGACTCGTCGGGGAAGATGTCGCGGTAGCCCGCGCACCCCGGCCGCCAGGCCGTAACCTGTCCGCGATACTGCGCTATTCCCCCCACCACATAAGGCACGCCGGCGGCCTCGCAGGCTGCCGTCACGGCATATTTCGTGGCAGGGTTGTCGGAACATTCGAGCACCACAGTGCGCCCCGCCACCATCTGCGGCAGGTTTTCGGCCGTGAGCCGGCGGTTGACGGCCTCCACCTCGATAGCGGAGTTGGCGGCCCGCACCTTCGAGGCAAGCGTCTCGGCCTTGGGGCGGCCCACGTCGCCCTCGGTGTACGACAGCTGACGTTGCAAGTTGGAGATGTCGATGGTGTCGAAATCCACGATAGTAATCTTGCCCGTGCCAGCGCTGCCGAGATAGAGCGAGGCCACCGTGCCGAGTGCGCCGGCGCCCACAACAAGCACCGAGGCCCCGCCCAGCAGGCTCTGCCCCCGCTGCCCGAATCCCTCGAGCTGCACATGACGGATATATCTGTCCATAATTTAAACTATTAAGTAAGAATGTAGGGACGCACGGCTCGTGCGTCCGCGATAAATTCTGCATACGAGATTATCGTCAATTGATAACGGACGCACGAGCCGTGCGTCCCTACACTCTTGATATACTTCAATCAAACACGGCGTCCCAGTCTTTCCACACCGGGTCGTAGCCGCCGGCGCGGATGGCCTCGGTGACCTCGCGCGGCGAGCGTCCGTCGCTCACGGCAAACTGCTCCAGGGCTTCGGGCGAGGTGGCATATCCGCCCGGCTCGGTCTTAGAGCCGGCGCTCATCGACGTAACGCCCAGGCGCATCATGTTGGCGCGGAAGCGGGGATTCTCGCGAGTGGAGTACGATATGTCGATGTCGTGGTCGAAAAGACGGAAAGCCATGGTGAGCTGGGCCAGCTGGCGGTCGGTCATCACCACATTGGGCTGGAAGCCGCTCTCCGACGGGCACATGCGGGGGAAGTTGACAGAATAGCGCGTGCGCCAGTACTTGCGCTGGAGATAGCGCAGGTGACGGGCCATCATCGTCACGTCGGCGCGCCAGTCCTCGAGGCCTATGAGCACGCCCATGCCAATCTTGTGCACCCCGGCGCGGCCCATGCGGTCGTAGCCGTTGAGACGCCACTCGTAGTGCGACTTCATGCCCTTGGGGTGGTAGCACTTGTAACGCTCGCGGCGGTAAGTCTCCTGAAAGCACACCACGCCGTTGAGCCCCGAGCGCGTGAGCCGGGCATACTCCTCCTCTTTCATGGGCTGCACCTCGATGGTGAGGTTGTGGAAATAGGGGCGGCACGTCTTTAACACATTTTCGTAATAGTCCACGCCCGTTATGGTCGGGGCCTCGCCGCTCACTATGAGCAGATTCTCAAACGGAGCGAGGCGGCGTATAGCTTCGCACTCGGCCTTCACCTGGTCCATGGTAAGGACGGTGCGCGTAAACGGATTATTGTGGTTGAATCCGCAGTAGACGCAGAAATTGGTGCAGGCGTTCGACACGTACATGGGAATATACATCGATATGGTCTTGCCGAAACGCTCTTGGGTGTAGCGCATGGCAAGCTGTGCCATCTCCTCGAGATGAGGCACCGCGGCCTCGGAGATCAGGGCCATGAAATCGGTGTCGGTCAACGCCGCGGTGTTGCGCCGCGCCTTGCGCAAGGCGCGGGCCACATCGTCGTCGGTCATGGCCTCGATGGCGGCCACGGTGTCGTCCCAGGAGTATAGCTCGTCGATTACGTCGGCAAACCCGTGGCCCCAGGGCGATTCAGATTTTATTGGTTGCATTTTTCGGCAGTGTTTTGGGAAATGCGCATGGCGCAGAAGTTGGGGCCGCACATCGTGCAGAAACGGTCGTCGGCATCGGGAGCGTCGCGGCGCGATTCGAGATAGAAGCGGCGCGCCTTCTCGGGGTCGAGCGATAGGTTGAACTGGTCTTTCCAGCGGAAATCGTAGCGAGCCTTGCTCAGGGCGTCGTCGCGCACCGATGCGCCGGGGAAGCCCTTGGCCAGGTCGGCGGCATGGGCGGCAATCTTGTAGGCTATCACGCCCTCGCGCACATCCTCGAGCGTGGGCAGCGAGAGGTGCTCCTTGGGCGTCACGTAGCAAATCATGGCCGTGCCCAGGCGCGAAATTATGGCCGCGCCGATGGCCGAGGTGATGTGGTCGTAGCCAGGGGCGATGTCGGTGGTAAGCGGGCCCAGGGTGTAGAAGGGAGCCTCGTGGCACACGGCCATCTGGCGGTCCATGTTCTCCTTTATCTTGTGCATGGGCACATGGCCGGGACCTTCGATGAGCACCTGCACGTCGTGTTCCCACGCCTTGGCGGTGAGCTCGCCCAGCACGTCGAGCTCGAGGAACTGGCTGCGGTCGTTGGCGTCGTGGGTCGAGCCGGGGCGCATCCCGTCGCCGAGCGACACGGCCACGTCATACTTGTTCAGAATCTCGCATATCTCGTCGAAATGGGTGTAGAGGAAGCTCTGCTCGTTGTGGAGCACGCACCACTCCACCATGATAGAGCCGCCGCGGCTCACGCAGCCCGTGAGACGCTCGCCGATAAGGTCGGCATGCTCGCGCAGCGCGCCGGCATGTATCGTGAAATAGTCCACGCCCTGCTCGGCCTGCTCGATGAGCGTGTCGCGGTAAAGCTCCCATGTGAGTTTCTTTACATCGCCATTTACCTTCTCCAAAGCCTGGTAGATGGGCACGGTGCCTACGGGCACAGGGCAGTTGCGGATAATCCACTCGCGGGTCTCGTGGATATTGTCGCCGGTGGAAAGGTCCATGAGCGTGTCGCCGCCCCAGTAGCAGCTCCACACGGCCTTGGCCACTTCCTCCTCGATGCCCGACGACAGCGCCGAGTTGCCGATGTTGGTGTTGAGCTTCACGGCAAAGTTGCGGCCTATGATCATAGGCTCGGCCTCGGGGTGGTTGGGGTTGGCCGGGATTATGGCGCGTCCGGCGGCAATCTCCTGACGCACGAATTCGGGCGTGATATACGATTCGATGCCCAGCTCGGCATTGTTGAGGTTCTCGCGGATAGCCACATACTCCATCTCGGCGGTGATGATGCCTTGGCGTGCGTAAGCCATCTGGGTGATTCGGCGGCCCTCCTTGGCGCGGCGCGGACGGTGGCGCAGGGGGAAGCGGATGGCGTCGAGCTCGGCCATGGAGGCGCGCCGGCGGCCATATTCAGAGGTGATGTCGTCGAGCAGGTCGGTGTCGCCGCGCTGCTCCACCCACGCCTCGCGCAGGCGCGGGATGCCGGCGTTCACGTCGTGGGCGAAAGCCGGGTCGGTGTACACGCCCGACGTGTCGTAGACGGTTACGGGCGCGTTAGGATACTCCACGCGGCGGCCGTCCTCGATTTTCACCGTCGGGTATAGCTTGATGCGGCGCATGCCCACCTTAATCTCGGGGAACAGCGTGCCGCCGACATATATCTTCTCGGAATTGGGATACGACGATACGTCGATATTTTCAATCTTCATTGTTTTTTTCGATTGTTATTTTTAGTTCAAGTTTCGCAATTAAGCACGGCGAAGCCGTGATTCCTTGGTTAACCGGGTATGGAGGCTTAGCCGACATGCCCGGTTCGTGAGGGTGATGAAAAAGCACTGCGAAGTAGTGCCTCGCGCCTTGGCCGGTACTGTCGAACGCTCCGGCAGGCTCCGCTCCAATACCACGATTGATTCGTATTTATCCGGCCACGCATGTCGGCTTCGCCTCCATACGTGGTTAACATAAGAGCCACGGCTTCGCCGTGCTGCGAATCAGTCGTTAAGGAATGAGGTGAGGGGGCTTGTGGCTTGGGCGTGGGTCGACACGGCGCCCATGCCGGCGAGGTAGCCCTTGCGGCCGGCCTCCACGGCCAGGCGGAAAGCGTCGGCCATCATCACGGGGTCGTCGGCCACGGCTATGGCGGTGTTTACCAGCACGGCGTCGGCGCCCATCTCCATGGCGTCGGCGGCATGAGAGGGCGCGCCCAGTCCGGCGTCGACCACCACGGGCACGCCGCTCTGCTCAATTATTATTTCGAGGAAATCGCGGGTGCGTATGCCCTTGTTGGTGCCGATCGGCGCGGCCAGCGGCATCACGGCGGCGGCTCCGGCTTCTTCGAGGCGTTTGCACAGCACGGGGTCGGCCTGGATGTAGGGAAGCACCACGAAACCCTCGGCGGCCAGCTGCTCGGTGGCGCGGAGCGTCTCCACGGGGTCGGGCATCAAGTACTTGGGGTCGGGGTGGATTTCCAGCTTGATAAACGGCGTGCCAAACACCTCGCGGCTCATCTGCGCGGCCAGCACGGCCTCCTCGGCGGTGCGCACCCCCGACGTGTTGGGAAGCAGCTGCACATGCTCGCGGTTGATGTGGGTGAGCATGTCGTCGGTGGCCTCGTTCATCATGTTCACGCGTTTGAGAGCCACGGTAATCATCTCCGAGCCGGAAGCCACTATGGCGTCGAGCATCTTCTGCGGCGACTGAAACTTGCCCGTGCCCACAAACAGGCGCGAGCCAAATTCCCGTCCTCCGATAATAAGTTTGTCTGTCATATATTGTGTAGTTTACAGTGTTTATTTATGTGTGTAGGGACGCACGGCTCGTGCGTCCGCGCTTAGATACTCGCTCGTGCGTCCGGCGGGGTATGGGGCGCGGCGTATGTCGCCCGACACGGCCACTCCTTGCGCTCCGGCCCGGCGCAGAGGCTCCACGTCGGCAGGGGTTACGCCACCGATTGCCACCACGGGCAGGTCGATGCCCCCGGCGGCCATTGAGGCGAAAATCTCACGGTAGCCGTCGAGGCCGAGGGTGGGGGCCAGACGCTTCTTGGTGGTGGTGAACCGCAGAGGCCCCACGCCCAGGTAGTCCGACGCCTGTGCATCGGCAATCTTGCCGATGTCTGTAAACGAATTTGCCGTCGACCCTATAATCTTGCCCTCGCCCAAAATCTTGCGGGCCTCGGCCGGAGCCATGTCGCCCTTGCCGAGGTGCACGCCGTCGGCTCCCGTCGCGGCGCAAAGGTCCACGCGGTCGTCGAGCAGCAGCAGCGCGCCGGCGCGGCGGCACAGCGGCAGCACGCGCTCCACGGCATCGGCCACAACGGCGTCGGAGGCATCCTTCATGCGTATCTGCACCCATCGGCATCCGCCTTCGAGCACAGCCGCCACCTCGCGCTCCACCTCGGCGGCCGTGGCCCCGTCGGTGATATATTGCAGGGCGAAACGTCCCGGGCGCATCATGCGTATCCTCCGCAGGCGCGCGCCGAGCGGCATGTCGTCGGCCCATATCCGGCCAAGCATGGCAGCTCCGGCATATCCTTTGGCGGCAAGCTCGCCGAAACGTTCGGGCGTGACGCCTCCGAGCGCTATCACCGGGCACGCCGCGTCGGCAGGCACCTCGGCGGGCGAGGCCCCGGTGCCGTAGCCCGGCTTGGAAATGGAAGGGTAGGCGGGCGAGAGCGTGGCATACTCCATCGTGCCGCAGCCGGCGAGCTCCTCGACGCTGTGGCAGCTGCGCGTCACGGTCCGTGCCCACTGCGGAGCCTCGGGGCACCGGCTGTTGACCTGCACTCCGGCGAGGCCAAACTCCTCCGTAAGCTCGAAATGCCCGTGCAGCCTCAGCCGCCCGTGATAAGCCTCGGGCACCAGCTCGATAAGCCGGCGCACACGCTCAGCAGGCTCCTCAGGCTTGCGGATATGCACGAAGTCGACCTCGCCCGAGGCAAGCATGGCCGTGATGTCGGCCGCCTCGCGGGCCAAGTCGGCGCACTCCGGCGCGGTAATCGCCACCACTTTGAAATCAGCCGCCATAAGCCGCCTTGATAAGAAGCACCTTGTCGCCGTCGACAAGTTTGTGGCCGGTCCAGTCGTCGCGGCGCACCATGCGGTTGTTCACGGCCACAGCCGTGCCTTTTTCAGGCACATTCATCTCTTTGAGCAGGTCGGTCACCGTCACAGGGGCGTCCTCGCGCTCTTTGAGCGTTATCTTTTTCTCATTCACAATAACAGTCATAATCGTGTATTATTAATGTAGGGACGCACGGCTCGTGCGTCCGCGAAAGTCAGAAAAAATTGGCGGCTCCGCGCCATCCCGAGGCAAACCGCACGTCGGCGCCGCGTTCGAGAGCCTCGCAAAGCCAGTCGACGGCATCCTCGAAGGCATCGGCGGCAGGGCGGCCCTGCGCCATACGCGCCGCTATGGCCGCCGACAGCGAGCATCCGGTGCCGTGAGTGTTGGGCGTGTCGACGATGCAATGCGGGATGCGGCGCACCTTGCCGCCGTCGTAGTGCAGCACGTCCATCAGCTCGTCGGGACCAATCTCCACACCCGTCACAGCCACGGCCCGCGAGCCGTAGCGGCGGCAGAAACCGTCCATGGCCGTGGAGAGGCCTTTCTCATAAGGATAAAGGGCGCGGAACTCGCTGTGGTTGGGAGTGGCCACGGTGGCGATGCGCAAAAGCGGCTCCATCTTGGCCGCGAAGTCATCGGCCGAGGCCGCGAAGCCGCGCCCCGCCGTGGGATTCATGATAGTGTCCACCACAATCGGCGTCCCTTCGGGCAGCGATTCAAGCCGCGAGGCAATCTCCCGGGCCTGCCCGGCCGACGCCACAAGGCCAATCTTCACGGCGTCCACGCCAATGCGCAACGCCTCGTCGATCTGCGCCCCGACATTAGCCGTAGGCTCCACGGCCACAACGCCGCCGAGCCCCTGCACGGTCACCGCCGTCACCGCCGTCATGGCATATGCTCCCGCGGCAGCCGCAGCGCGTATGTCGGCCTGGATGCCTGCTCCCGAGGTGTTGTCGCTTCCCGCTATTGAAAGTATTACGGGCAATCTTTCGATTCGGTCCATTCTCCTATATAATATATGTGGTTACACATCACAGCATAAGCGGAGAAATATCGCTGCCCGCGAGCCTCCCTGCGTCGGCATTACCCGCATCAGGTTCATAGGGTATAATCTCAGACGAACTCGTGGTTCGACACCCCCGCTATGTTCTTGTCGGCAAAATTACAAATTATGAAAATACAAAATTCTTAAAAAGTGTTAATTAATTTGGAGGTTTGAAATAAATTGTCGTATCTTTGCACCGCAAACGGCGATTTAGTGTAGTGGCCTAGCACGCCACCCTCTCACGGTGGAGACCTGGGTTCGATTCCCAGATTCGCTACAAGAAATGGAAACCCCCTCCGGGCTTCCATTTTTTTTGTGCCCATTTTTATTTTTACGTGAATGGCCGTGAATGAGTCATTAATTTTGAATCAATTTTGTAGGAACACTAACCGCGAAGCGCTTTGCCACAGGCAAAGAACCCTCCGGCTTGTGAAAAAAATGGCACAAGCCGTAATTACGGTGCATTGCGTCTCCGTTAGGAGACAAATATTGTAGCGCAGGGCGACAGCCCTGGGGGACGTGGATGTTATTTATTATGGTATTGGAGCGGAGCCTGCCGGAGCGTTCGATAATGCCAAACATGCCGCGAGGCACAGCTTCGCAGTGCTTTTTAGCGCTCATGACATACCGGGCTTGTCGGCATTCTGCCTCCAAACCCGGTTAACCAAGGAATCACGGCTTCGCCGTGGCAATCTTGCGAAACTTGATTCAAAAAATCCACCCGGCAGGAACACTGACCGCGAAGCGCTTTGCCTGTGGCAAAGCGCTTCGCGGTTAGTGTTCCTACAAAATTAATGGATAATTCGCGGCCATTAACGTGAAAAATCCTGCCCCTCCTGTTCTCCTGTCTATATAATAAAAACAGGCCGCGTCGGGGGTGACACGGCCTGATTCTTTATGTGATGGTGGGGTTAGCCTTTGATGGCTGCGATGCCGGGGAGGATTTTGCCCTCGATGGCTTCAAGGAGGGCGCCGCCGCCGGTAGATACGTAAGATACCTGGTCGGCAAGGCCGAACTTGTTGACGCAAGCCACGGAGTCGCCGCCGCCTACGAGCGAGAACGCGCCGTTGTCGGTAGCCTCAACGATGGCTTCGGCGATAGCGCGCGAACCGGCAGTGAAGTTGTCGAATTCGAATACGCCGGCAGGACCGTTCCAGAGGATGGTCTTTGCGCCCTTGATGGCGTCGGCGAAGAGTTTGCGGGTCTCGGGACCGGCATCCATGCCTTCCCAACCGTCGGGAATTTCCATTACAGACACAACTTGGGTGTTGGCGTCGTTGGAGAAAGCGTCGCCGGCCACGCAGTCGGTGCCGAGCACGAGGTTAACGCCCTTGTCCTTGGCTTTGGCCATGATGTCGAGGGCAAGCTGGAGCTTGTCGTCCTCGCAGATCGACTGGCCGATGTGGCCGCCCATAGCCTTGGCGAAGGTGTAGGTCATGCCGCCGCAGAGGATAAGGTTGTCGACCTTGTCCATGAGGTTTTCGATGATGCCGATTTTGGTCGACACTTTCGAGCCGCCCATGATGGCGGTGAACGGACGCTTGATGTCGGAAAGGATGTTGTCGACAGCGGTTACTTCTTTTTCCATGAGGTAGCCGAGCATCTTGGAGTCGGCGTCGAAGTAGTCGGCGATAACGGCTGTGGAAGCGTGCTTGCGGTGAGCGGTGCCGAAGGCGTCGTTTACATATACGTCGGCGTAAGAAGCGAGTTTCTTGGCGAAATCTTTCTGACGCTTTTTCATTTCATCCTTGGCTGCTGCGTAAGCGGGGTCTTCCTTGTCGATGCCCACGGGCTTGCCTTCTTCTTCGGGATAGAAGCGGAGGTTTTCGAGCAGGAGCACTTCGCCGGGCTTGAGGTTGGCTGCGGCTTCGGCAGCGTCGGCGCAGTCGGGACCGAATTTCACGTCGCGGCCGAGGGCTGCGGCAACGGCATCCTTAATCTGGCCGAGGGAGAATTTGGGGTTGACCTTGCCTTTGGGCTTGCCCATGTGGCTCATGATGATGAGCGAGCCACCGTCTTCAAGGATTTTCTTGAGGGTGGGGAGGGCGCCGCGGATGCGGGTGTCGTCGGTGATATTGCCGTTTTCGTCCAGGGGCACATTGAAGTCGACGCGGACGATAGCCTTTTTGCCGGCAAAGTTGAAATTGTCAATTTTCATTTTTAGCTAAAATTTATTTATGGTTTGACAGTATAGTGTTTATTGATTTTGTTGCAAGCATGCAGGAACACAAGCCTCCGGCTTGTGGATTTTGTCGCAAGCCGGAGGCTTGCGTTCCCGGGATTAAATCACATTGTGCTCGCGCAGCTGCTCGGCCATGCGCTTGGCCAGCTTCTCGGCCTCGCGGGCGGCGGCTTCGGCGAAGTCCTCGCCAAGCGATGCGTAGATGATGCCGCGCGACGAGTTCACCAGCAGGCCGCACTCGTCGATCATGCCGTAGCGGCACACTTCTTCAAGGCTGCCGCCCTGCGCGCCCACGCCGGGCACGAGCAGGAACGAGCGGGGAGCCACCTTGCGCACGGTCTCGAACATGTCGCCGCGTGTTGCGCCCACGACATACATCATGTTCACCGGGCTGCCCCAGTGCGACGTGCGCTTTATCACGCGCTCGAAAAGGAGATGGCCGTTCTTGTCGGGTATCATCTGGAAGTCCTGGCTGCCGTCGTTGGATGTGAGGGCGAGCACGATGGCCCATTTGTCCTCGAAGTCGAGGAACGGCGTCACCGAGTCCTGGCCCATATAGGGCGAGAGGGTCACGGCGTCGAAATCCATGTGCTCGAAGAACGTGCGGGCATACATCTTGGCGGTGTTGCCGATGTCGCCGCGCTTGGCGTCGGCTATGATAAACTGGTCGGGATAGTGCTCGCGGATATAGGCCACGGTGAGTTCGAGGGCTTCCCAGCCTTTGAGGCCCTGGCATTCGTAGAAGGCGAGGTTGGGCTTGTAGGCCACGGCAAAGGGAGCGGTGGCGTCGATAATGGCCTTGTTGAATTCGAAGATGGGATTCTCGGCATCGAGCAGATGCTTGGGAAGTTTCTTCATGTCTGGGTCGAGGCCCACGCAAAGGAACGAGCCTTTCTTGCGTATGTTTTCAACTAAATCGTTGCGTTTCATATCTTTTGTTTGTTAAGTTTTTTTGTGAGTGTAGGGACGCACGGCCCGTGCGTCCGTTGCGTTGTCGCCGTTACAGCTCCGAAGCGCGCAGCTTCTCGGCGTTCTCGGCCACGATGAGCTTGTCGATGCAGTCCTGGATGTCGCCGTCGACAAACGCTTGCAGGTTGTAGATGGTGTAGTTGATGCGGTGGTCGGTGATGCGGCCCTGCGGATAGTTGTAGGTGCGTATCTTAGCCGAGCGGTCGCCGGTCGACACCATTGTCTTGCGGCGCGACGCTATGTCGTCGAGATATTTCTGGTGCTCCTTGTCGTAGATGAAAGTGCGCAGGCGGCTGAGGGCGCGTTCCTTGTTCTTGGGCTGGTCGCGCGTCTCGGTACACTCGATGAGGATTTCCTCGGTGACGCCCGTGTTGGGGTTGCGCCACATATAGCGCAGGCGCACGCCCGACTCCACCTTGTTCACATTCTGGCCGCCGGCGCCGCCCGAGCGGAAGGTGTCCCATTTTATCTCGCCTTCGTTTATCTCCACGTCGAAAGCCTCGGCCTCGGGCAGCACGGCCACGGTGGCCGCCGACGTGTGCACGCGGCCTTGCGTCTCGGTGGCCGGCACACGCTGCACGCGGTGCACGCCCGACTCGTATTTGAGCGTGCCGTAGACGCCGTCGCCGGTCACGGTCATCACTATTTCCTTGAAACCGCCCGCCGCGCCTTCGCTGAACGATGACACAGCCACCGACCAGCCCTTCGACTCGCAATATTTGGTGTACATCTTGCAGAGGTCGCCGGCAAAAATGGCGGCTTCGTCGCCTCCGGTGCCGGCGCGTATTTCGAGTATGGCGTTCTTGCTGTCCTCGGGGTCGGCGGGGATGAGGAGCAGCTTTATTTCCTCCTCCACTTCGGGGATGGCCGCCGCCGCGTTGTCGATTTCTTCCTTGGCCATGGCGCGTAGGTCCTCGTCGCTTTCAGTTTCGAGTATGGCGCGAGCCTCCTTTTCGCCCTCTACCAGCGCGCGGTAGCGGCGCGTGGTGGCGGTGAGTTTTTCCAGGTCCTTGTATTCCTTGGTGAGGCGCACGTAGCGTTTCATGTCGGCAATCACCGACGGGTCGGTAATCAGGGTCGACACTTCCTCAAATCTGGACTCGATGCCGTCGAGGCGGTCAAGAAGCGATGGGTTGTTATCTGCCATTTATATTTTTATTTTTTGCAAATATAGTAATTTTTCGATTAATTCCAGGTGTAATTTTTGCCCGGGAAAAGAAGACAGCGCACTTTCAGCGCCAGATTGCGCGCCGGGCGTGTGGCCGCCAGCCACGGCAAGGACAGGAACATGCGGCGCGAGCCAAGAGCTATCAAGGTCTTGCGCCACGTCGCGGCCACGGCTGTGATGCCCGTGAGCGCGAGCACGGCGGCCACGGCCCAGCCGAAAATATTGGCCGCTCCGCACGCTATCGCTCCCGCGAGAGCCGTGATTACAGACGCGGAGAACATCACCTCGCCCGTGGCCATGAGCACGCGACGGCCGTGGGGCACGTAGCGGCCCGTGAACTCGTGGGAGAGGCGGTGGCGCGTTATCGACGCGCGGTAGTTGTAAATATTCCACCGGGTAGTGGCCTCGGGCGAAAGCTCCACCACGGTGTTGGAGCCGTCGGTAATCTCGTTTATGAATATGTCGTCGTCGCCGCTGCGCAGGTTCAGCGACGAGGAAAACCCTTTATTGTCGAAAAACTTGTCGCGGCGGAAAGCGATGTTGCCGCTCGCGCCGCGGTAGGGGTGTCCGGCGATAGCCGCCGACAGCCATGTCACAGCCGAGGCCGTGAAATCGAAGGCGCGGCGCCGGCGTCCCCACGCCGTGTCTTTCTTGGGCGAAGGCATCGACAGCCCGAGCACCACCTCCGTGGCCGGGTCGGCGAAATGCCGCATCATCTTGCGCAGCCAGCGCGTCGACCGCACCACGGTGGCGTCGTCGGTAATCACCACCACAGGGTTGCGGGCCGCCTTAACGCCGATGGTTATGGCCAGCTTCTTGCGGCTGAGGCTGCGCGCGCCGTCGGGCGTGTAAGTGAGGTAGAGGTTGGGATAAGTGTTTTTCAGCATCGACACCACCGAGAGAGTCGTGTCCGACGACCCCTCGTTCACCACTATCACCTCGTAGCCTCCGGGATAATCCTGCTTGAGAAGATTGGTGAGCGCATGCTCGAGATTGTCGCTGTTGTCGTGAGCATAGACAATTACAGACACATCAGGGAAGCCGGCAGAGCCGTCGTCGGCCATAGCCCGGCACTCCTCCTTGCGGCGGCGCGGCGAGCGCACCTGCGGAAGATAGAAAACGAATACAAAAACGAGGGCTAAAAGGCTGATGCCGAATAATATATATGCTGATGTGGATATGTCGGGGTTAAAATACATTTCCAATAGGTAAGAGTTGGACGTGCAAAATTAACAAAAAAAAACAAAAGCGCCAAAAAAAGCTGTTTGCCCTCCTTAACAAATAATAACAAAAGAAAAGGAGGGACTCTCGCGAGCACCTCCCAATCCATTCATCACATTATGCTTATTTCTTTATCCTTGTTTTACTATTTGCAGGAGACACACACACTTGCGGCTGTGTGTCCGTGAAAAATCAATAGCGGCTTTCGACCACTTCCCAGTCCACAATGTCCCACAGGCGGTGGAGAGCGTCGGCGCGGCGGTTCTGATAGTCGAGGTAATAGGCATGTTCCCACACGTCGAAGGTCAGAAGCGGCGTAAGGCCCGAAGTCATCGGGTTGCCAGCGTTAGATTCCTGGGTGATGAGCAATTTGCCATCCTGGTCGCGGCTGAGCCACACCCAGCCCGAGCCGAATAGCCCGGCGCCGGCATCCTCAAACGCCTTCTTGAAAGCGTCAAGCGAGCCGAAATCGCGGTCGATGGCCTTGCGAAGCTCGCCCTTGGGCTCGTCGGACCCCTGCGGAGTGAACGAGAAAAAATAGAAAATATGGTTCCATGCCTGCGAGGCATTGTTGAAAAGCGGGCCCTTGGCAGTGCGTATCACATCTTCAAGGTCCATATCCTCAAACTCCGTGTCCTTGATAAGGCGGTTGAGATTGTCGATATATGCTTTTTCATGCTTGCCATAGTGGAAATCCACAGTCTCCTGGCTGATTACAGGAGCCAGCGCGTCGGCATCGTAAGGAAGTTCAGGCTGAGTATAAGTCATGATTATTTGTTTTAGTGGTAATAATGCTAATTTGCTTTTAAAACAGCGTATTTACGCATATTGTTCGCCCGCAGATAAAAAAAATCAAAAATAATGCTTGATTTTATGTTAAAAAAAACGTAACTTTGCCACAAATTTTTTTACACTTCAAATAATCCAATCGAATACATATATATAATATGAAAAAAAGTGCTCTGCAAGCAGCCCGCGCTGCCTATCAGCCCAAACTTCCCATCGTGCTGCAAAGCGCGGTGAAAATCGTGGAAGGCGAGCCCACCCATTCCGTGGCCGACCAAGACGAGATTAAACACCTCTTCCCCAACACCTATGGCCTGCCCCAGATAACATTCGAGAAAAACACAGCTCCCGCTGCCGGCAAGCCCGTCAACGTAGGCGTAATCCTCTCCGGCGGCCAGGCACCCGGCGGTCACAACGTAATCTCCGGCCTTTTCGACGGTATCAAGAAAATACACCGCGACAGCCGTCTCTTCGGTTTCGTAATGGGCCCCGGCGGACTTGTCGACCACAACTATATCGAGCTCACAGCTCCCATCATCGATGAATACCGCAACACCGGCGGCTTCGACATCATCGGTTCCGGCCGCACAAAACTCGAAAAGAAAGAGCAATTCGACAAAGGCCTCGAAATAATCAAAGAACTCGGCATCAAAGCCATCGTGATCATCGGCGGCGACGACTCCAACACCAACGCCGCAGTCCTCGCCGAATACTACAAGGAAATCGGCGCCGACGTGCAAGTGATCGGATGCCCCAAGACAATCGACGGCGACCTCAAAAACGAATGCATCGAGACATCATTCGGCTTCGACACCGCCACCAAAGTCTACTCCGAAGTAATCGGCAACATCCAGCGCGACTGCAACTCCGCTAAAAAATACTGGCACTTCATCAAGCTCATGGGCCGCTCCGCAAGTCACATCGCCCTCGAATGTGCCCTCCAGACCCAGCCCAACGTCTGCATCATCTCCGAAGAAGTAGAGGCCAAGAACCTCTCGCTCCAAGACGTTGTAAACAACATCGCCGACACCGTGGCACGCCGCGCGCAAGACGGCAACAACTTCGGTATCGTCCTCATCCCCGAAGGCCTCATCGAATTCATCCCCGCGATGAAAAACCTCATCGCCGAACTCAACGACATGCTCGCACGCAACGCCAAGCAGTTCGCAGCCCTCGACGCCGCCGCACAGCGCGAATTCGTCCTCAAAAACCTCTCCAAGGAAAACGCCGACGTATTCGCATCCCTCCCCGAAGGCGTGGCCCGTCAGCTCACCCTCGACCGCGACCCCCACGGCAACGTGCAGGTATCCCTCATCGAAACCGAAAAACTCCTCTCCGAAATGGTAGGCAAACGCCTCGCCAAAATGAAAGAAGAAGGCCGCTTCAACGGTAAATTCTCCGCACTCCACCACTTCTTCGGCTACGAAGGCCGCTGCGCCGACCCCTCCAACTTCGACGCCGACTACTGCTACGCCCTCGGCTACAACGCCGCATGCCTCATCAACGCCGGCGTTACAGGCTACATGTCGACCGTGCGCAACCTCTCCAAGCCCGTCGTGCAATGGCAACCCGGTGGCATACCCATCACCATGATGATGAACATGGAACGCCGCAACGACCAGCTCAAGCCCGTAATCCAAAAAGCCCTCGTGCGCCTCGACGGAGCGCCCTTCCTCAAATTTGCCTCCAAGCGCGACCAGTGGGCAGTTGAGACATGCTACATGTATCCCGGTCCCATCCAGTACTTCGGTCCCACAGAAGTATGCGACCAGCCCTCCATGACCCTCCGCTACGAGCACCAAGGCAAATAACATCCAGCCTCCACCCAATACCGGACACCCGGCTATTTCCCGTCAAGGGCAAATAGCCGGGTGTCTGCCGTTTTGCAGCCACCCGTAAAACAATTTTTGCGTCAATAGCCATTAATTAATCATTAATGTAGAATTGACGACTCATTCCCGGGCATTAATGTAAAAATAACATAATGCGTTAACGCGTATTTACGTGAATTTCGGATATTAAAATAATTTCGGATAATATTCATGTAATCCTTATAATCCACGTAATTAACGTAAAATAATAATCCATTAATATCCGTCATTCCCCATTCCCATTGCAACATTGCAGTCCATTTTAAAAATTTTTGAAAAAAAATTCCAAAACATTGCAAGATTTTCAAAAAACACACTCTATCATATACCTTTGCGATATAAACATAAAATGTAGAACTTAAAAATCAAAAAAAAATGGACTTCATCTTCCCACGCATCCAAGACTTTCCCGAGTACATCCAGTACAAATTTAACGACCTTGTCGCCGCCGGCGTCGATGAAAAAGCAGCGATGATAGTGGCCGCCCGCAGCGGCAAACGATTTGACCCGCAGTTCAACCCCGGCGAGATATTCACCTTTGAGCCAAACGACACATTCGGCCAGGCATACATGTTCCTTTCCGGGCAAAAGCCAAAACCATATACATATGTGAGGACCCACAGCGGCGACATAGCCCTCAACAGGCTCATTTCCGACTGCAACATAGCCCCCGACCTCAACGTCGAGTCACTGCTCGAGAAATACGGCGCCGCCGAACCCCTCTTCCTGTCGTCCGACCACGAAAAGGCAATGCGCCAGATCGAAGTGCTCGCCAAAAACCATACCCCCATCGTGGTGTGCAACATCGATGATTACTGCGACTCATTCTCCGCTAAAAATCTCCTCTTAGGCATCATGCGCCAAGCATAGCCTCGCCACGGCAGTAATCATTTAAATCCCTCGGTGTGTGAAAAACCTCCGGCTTGCTCAATCGCAAGCCGGAGGTTTGAATGTATTTGTACGCACAAATCGCGGAGCATTGTGTCTCCGTCAGGAGACAAATATTGTAGCGCAGGGCGACAGCCCTGGGGTATCGAGGGTTTATTTATCAGGGTATTGGAGCGTAGCTTGCCGGAGCGTTCGATAACGCCAACTGTGGTGCAGAACGCTACGCTGCCGCTCGCTCCAATACCGGGATGGACCAACCTCAACATACCGGGGGTTACGCTATCGCTTCACCCCCGGCTACACTCTTGAATCGCTACGCGATTCCGTGCGTCGCATTTTCGGCTTGTGCCGTCAATCCTCGTATTCGGTGGGGTCGGGGAGGCCGGCCTCGGCCAGAGCCTCGCGCCGCTCGATGCAGGTGCCGCACCGGCCGCAGTGCTTCTCGCCTCCGCGATAGCACGAATAAGTCTTGCCATAGTCCACGCCAAGGCGTCCGCCGCGCTCCGCTATCTGCGCCTTTGTGAGCAGAGTGTAGGGCGCGCGCAGCTCGATATTCTCGTAGGTACCCTGCGCTATCGCTCCGGCCATAGCCTTGATAAAGGCATCGCGGCAGTCGGGATAGATGGCATGGTCGCCGGCATGGTTGGCTATCATCACTGCTTTTAGGCCGCGGCTTTCGGCAAGGCCCGCCGCCGCGGCAAGCATGATGCCGTTGCGAAACGGCACCACCGTCGATTTCATCGAGTCGAAATCATACGACCCCTCGGGCACGGCATCGGCGCCTTCGAGCAGCGACGAATAAAACAGCTCGCCGATAAAGGCGAGATTAATCTCCACAAGCTCGATGCCCAGCTTTTGGCAGTGATAGCGTGCACATTCCAGCTCACGCTCATTATGGTTCGACCCGTAGGTGAAATTCACGGCCAGCTCGATCGTGGGCGCATATTCGTAAAGCATCGTCACGGAATCCATTCCGCCCGACAGCACCATCAACGCTTCTTTCATACTCATCAGATATTTTCAGGATAAGACAACATTTGGAGCCGGCGGTCGGCGGCCATTTGGCTATGCTCGTCGTCGCCCCAATTGGCAAAAGGATATATCGAAATGCCGCCCCGGGGCATAAACAGGCCCTGCACCTCGATATAGCGCGGGTCCATCAGAGCCACCAGGTCGTTCATTATCACATTCACCACATCTTCGTGGAAATCGCCGTGATTGCGGAAACTGAACAGATACAGTTTCAAGCTCTTGCTCTCCACCATGCGCTCGTGCGGAATATAGCGGATTATGATTTTGCCGAAATCGGGCTGCGACGTGATGGGGCACAGCGTGGTGAATTCCGGGCAAATAAACGTAACCACATATTCACGGCCGGGATGACGGTTCTCGAACGTTTCAAGCAGCGACGCGTCATAGTCGGTGGGGTACTTCACCCCACGGTTGCCGAGCAGAGTCAGCGATTGTTCTTCTTCGCGGGTCATATAAAAAGGAAAAGATTTGTCAAGTATATTTTTTAAAACAACAGGGGAGGGTAGGGACGCACGGCCCGTGCGTCCGCTCGCACACATGCCTCTCGTTCTATTCAGTCATCAAATAGCGGTCAACGTCTATGGCGGCGCGGCATCCCATGCCCGCTGCCGATATGGCCTGCTGGTAGACAGGGTCGGCCACGTCGCCGGCGGCAAACACGCCGGGGCGGCTGGTGGCAGTGGAGCCGGGGCCGGTCACGATAAAGCCCTGCTCGTCGAGCTCGATATGGCCCTGGAACACGCGGGTGTTGGGCTGGTGGCCGATGGCAAGGAAAAAGCCGTCGATGGCAATGTCGAAATGCCGCTCGCGGTCGGTGCCGACATGCTCCACAAGGTGTGCGCCCTCTACAAACTCCTCGCCGAAAAGACCCTCGGTGTTGGTGTTGAACAATATCTCGATATTGTCCTTGCCGACGACGCGGCTTTGCATCACCTTCGACGCGCGCAGATAGTCCTTGCGCACAATCAGATACACCTTCGAGGCCAGTCCGCTAAGATACAAAGCCTCCTCGCAGGCGGTGTCGCCGCCGCCCACCACGGCCACCGTGCGTCCGCGATAGAAAAAACCGTCGCACGTGGCGCACGCGCTCACGCCCATTCCGGCATACTTCTGCTCGTCGGGCAGGCCAAGATAGCGCGCCGACGCGCCCGTGCATATTATCACGGCGTCGGCCGTGAGCTCAGTCTTGTTGTCGACCGTCACGCGCAGCGGCTTCGACGAGAAATCCACCGAAGTGACCAGTCCGCGGCGTATGTCAGTGCCGAACCTCACGGCCTGGTCGCGCAAGTCGTCCATAAGCTGCGGGCCCGTTATCCCCTCGGGATAGCCCGGGAAATTCTCAACCTCGGTGGTGGTGGTGAGCTGTCCGCCGGGCTGGTGCCCTTCGATTATTACAGGATTAAGGTTGGCGCGAGCAGTATATATCGCCGCCGTGTATCCGGCCGGGCCGGAACCGATAATCAAGCATCTGATATGTTCCATATTTTATCTAAGGTCTATGATTTCAACATTGGGATATTGGCCGGCCGGATACGTAAACGCCCCCTTGGCCTGAGCCTTGCCTTCCGTCACCGACGTCACGGCTATGCGCATCTTTGTTCCGTTGGAAAACGTCAAGTCTATGGCCTGAGGCATCTTCGTGGCATTGCTCAGCGTCATGGCCGCGGCCTTTATAGCTCCCCCCTTGGCCTTGGGCGTGAACTCAACCGTAGTCGAGGCAGCCGAGCGGTGGGCCACACGGGTGGAAAATCTCTTTTGGTAATTGTTCAGGATGTCAAACGGATTTATCTCCATAAGCTCGTCGGCCGTAGGCTCCGTCACCGACGTCTCGCGGGCGCCGTCGTTATAAGTCCACAGCGTGCGGCCGTCGTACCACGCCGACAACTGAGGAGTGTGCATCTTGAAACACTCGCGCATCTGCGTGAGCGACCCCGCCGCCGCGGCATCGCCGGCCTGCGTGCGGAACTGCACAGTCACCGATTTGCCCCCGTTCAGCTTCCCAATTACGGGAGCAAGCGCGCTCTCCGCCGTCTGGGAGCAAGCGCACAAAGCCGCAAGGCCACACATTATATATAATATTAATCTTTTCATTCAAAACCTATTTACATATTCAGACGCAAAATTAACAAAAAAGTTTGGTAAAAAGCCCCCGTTTAATATTTTTAATTAAGTTTCGCAAGTCAGTCACGGCTTTGCCGTGATTATATATGCCGTATTTTCTTGGCGTCAGGTGTGTATAAATTCGAAACTTGAATTTTTAAGGCGCAAGCCGAAATGTCGGTGCATGGAATCGCGTAGCGATTCAAGAATGTAGCCCGGGGTGGAGCGACAGCGTAACCCCGGGTATATGCGTTGTTATCATCCGTGGTATTGGAGCGAGCGGCAGCGTAGCGTTCTGCACCACGGTTGGCGTTATCGAACGCTCCGGCAGGCTCCGCTCTAATACCATAATAATAACATCCACGCCCCCCCCCAGGGCTGTCGCCCTGCGCTACAATATTTGTCTCCTAACGGAGACGCAATGCACCGAGATTACGGCTTGTGCCGTTTTAATAAAAAAGCCGTCGGCGGCTGCAACAGCGCGCCCCGACGGCAATTCAATCGTAAACGAAGAAAAATCAGTTTAATACCAGGCCGGGCATTTTCGAAACAGGCATGTAAGCTCTTGCAAATTGGCGCAGGAAATCGATAGTCTGCGATTTCGGGCCGCGCGATGTTTTCGTTGGCACAGGCTTCAAGGTAAAATCGTGTAGTTTTTTATCCATAGGCATTCAGGTTGACGTTCAAACATAAAACGTCCGCTCCCCCGATTTATTGTATCCCCCGGCCCGAAAAAAACGCCATGCCTCCAAAAAAGACAAAAAACACACCCTTGGCGCGCAAATTGTAAATCTTTAACTCAAAAATAGAAACACTATTTTGCTATTAGAAAATTTTTTATTACCTTTGCGGTCTGAAATTGACTATTTAGGTATATATGGATTGTTACAACATTGACTTCGACATTCTGTTTGAAACAAGTTGGGAAGTTTGCAATAAAGTCGGCGGCATCTACACAGTGCTGTCCACAAAAGCCAAAACACTCCAAAATTGCTATAAGGACAAGACAATATTCATCGGCCCCGACGTCTGGACCGAAGAAAACCCCTCGCCCTTCTTCACCGAATCGAAAACCGTGCTGAAAAAATGGCGCGAGCAAGCCACGCTGCCCCCCGGCGTCACAGTCCGTACAGGCCGTTGGAACATCCCCGGCAAGCCAATCGCTGTCCTCGTTAAATTCGACGCGATGTACGCCCACAAAAACGACCTCTACTCACGCATGTGGCAGCTCTACGGCGTCGACTCCCTCCACGCCTACGGCGACTACGACGAAGCATGCGCGTTCTCAGCCGCCGCCGCCCACGTGATCGAAAGCATCGCCCGATTTTACGGCGTCGACACAGGCAAGCGCATGATAGCCCACTTCGACGAATGGACCACAGGCATGGCCCTGCTCCACGTCAAGACAACCCTTCCGCAGATAGCCACCGTGTTCACCACACACGCCACAAGCATCGGCCGAAGCATCTGCGGAAACGGAAAACCCCTCTACGACTACCTGCCCGGATACAACGGCGATCAGATGGCCGCCGAGCTCAACATGCAGTCAAAACACTCGCTCGAAAAAGCCGCCGCCACACAAGCCGACTGCTTCACCACAGTGAGCGAAGTCACAGCCCGCGAATGCGAGCAGCTCCTCGAGCGCCGTCCCGACGTAGTCACCCCCAACGGATTCGAAGAAAACTTCGTGCCCGCCAAGACAAAATACAAAGCCGCGCGCAAAGCCGCACGCTCCTGCATGCTCCGCGTGGCCCAAGCCCTCACCGGCTCCGAATACACCGACGACACATTCATCGTGGCCACATCAGGCCGATGCGAATACCGCAACAAAGGCATCGACCTCTACCTCGACGCCATAGCCCGCCTGGGCGACCTCGACCCCGAGCGACGCATCCTCGCATTCGTCATGGTGCCCGCATGGGTAAAAGACCCCCGCGCCGACCTGGCCCACGCCCTCAGCATCGGAGCCGCCCGGCGGCTCGAAGCCCCCGTCACCACCCACACCCTCAACAACCCCTTCGACGACCCCATCCTCAGCCGCATAAACACAATAGGATTCACCAACGACGAGCGAAGCCGCATCACCGTGATATACGTCCCCTGCTACCTCAACGGCAACGACGGAATATTCAACATGCCCTACTACGACCTCCTCCCCGGCCTCGACGCATCCGTATTCCCCTCCTACTACGAGCCATGGGGCTACACACCCCTCGAATCAGTGGCATTTGCAGTGCCCACAATCACCACCACACTCTCCGGATTCGGCCAATGGGTCATCACCGACGGAAACGAAGGATTCGACAAATCAGGCGTAGCCGTAGTGCCCCGAGGCGACTTCAACTACGACCAAGTAAAAGAAAGCATCGCCACCCTGCTGCGCACCCTCGTCAACGCCCCCGCGTCCCAAATGCAGCAATACCGCGAAGCCGCCCGCCGCACAGCAGCCGCCGCCGCATGGGAAAAATTCTTCGTCCACTACGCGCAGGCCTACGCCAAAGCCATAGAAAACGCCGAAGGACGCCTCAGCTTCTGAGCCACGCCCCCCCGGCATCGACAGACAGAAATTAATAGCATTCAGCCAAACAATAAACACAAAATTAACCCCATATGAAACTCCCCGTTAGTAACACAAACACGCCCGTATGGCGCGACGTTACTGTCAAATTCGAACTCCCCGCAGAACTCAAACCCCTTGAGGAACTTGCCAAAAACCTGTGGTGGGTTTGGAACAGCGAAGGCAAATCACTCTTCCGCGAACTCAACCCCGAAATCTGGCGCGCAACAGGCGAAAACCCCGTAATGCTCATCCAGCAGCTCACCGGCGAACGCCTCAGCGAAATCATAGCCGACAAAGACCTGATGGACAAAATCCGCAAAGTCTACGCCGACTTCAAAGAATACATGGCACAGCCCATGCGCACCGACATACCCTCCGTATCCTACTTCTCAATGGAATACGGCCTCTGCAACTGCCTCAAAATATACTCCGGCGGCCTCGGCGTCCTCGCCGGCGACTACATAAAAGAAGCATCCGACTCACGCGTCGACATGACAGCAGTCGGATTCCTCTACCGCTACGGCTACTTCACACAATCACTCTCAGTCGACGGACAGCAAATCGCCAACTACGAGCCCCAGAACTTCAACCAGCTCCCCATCGAACAAGTCCTCGACAAAAACGGACACCCCATGATACTCGAAGTGCCATACCCCGGCCGTATAATATACTCCCACGTATGGCGCGTCAACGTCGGACGCATGAAACTCTACCTCATGGACACCGACTTCGACATGAACTCCGAATTCGACCGCGTAATCACACACCAGCTCTACGGCGGCGACTGGGAAAACCGCATCAAACAAGAATACCTCCTCGGCATCGGCGGCGTACTCCTGCTTAAAAAACTCGGAATCAACTCCCAGATCTACCACGCAAACGAAGGCCACGCAGCCCTGCTCAACCTCCAGCGCCTCGTCGAATACGTACAGTCAGGCCTCGACTTCAACGTAGCCCTCGAAATCGTGCGCGCATCATCACTCTACACCGTGCACACACCCGTGCCCGCCGGACACGACTACTTCGACGAAGGCCTCTTCGGAAAATACATGGGCGAATACCCCGCCAAACTCGGCATCTCCTGGAACGACCTCATGAACATGGGCCGCGAAAACCCCGACACCAACGAACGCTTCTCAATGAGCGTCTTCGCCCTCAACACATGCCAGGAAGCCAACGGCGTAAGCTGGCTCCACGGAGAAGTATCCAAAAAAATGTTCGCCGGCGTATGGAAAGGCTACGGATGGGAAGAAAGCCACGTAGGATACGTCACCAACGGCGTGCACATGCCCACATGGGCCGCATCCGAATGGAAAGAATTCTACACCAAACACCTCGGCGAGCAAGTATTCGAACACCAGTCCGACCCCAAAGCCTGGAAAAACATCTTCAAAGTATCCGATGAACTCATCTGGGACATGCGAATGACCCTCAAAAACAAATTCATCAACTTCGTAAAACGCGACTTCAAAGAAAAATGGCTCGCAAACCAAGGCGACCCCTCCGCAGTGATGAAAATCGTTGACAAAATCAACCCCAACGCACTCATCATCGGATTCGCACGCCGATTCGCCACATACAAGCGCGCACACCTCCTCTTCACCGACCTCGACCGCCTCGCCAAAATCGTCAACAACGAACAATTCCCCGTCCAATTCGTATTCTCCGGCAAAGCACACCCCGCCGACGGAGCAGGCCAAGGCCTGATCAAGCGCATCATGGAAATATCCCGCATGCCCCAATTCCTCGGCAAAATCATCTTCCTCGAAGACTACAACATGGTCGTGGCAAAACGACTCGTCACAGGCGTCGACATCTGGCTCAACACCCCCACACGACCCCTCGAGGCATCAGGCACATCAGGCGAAAAAGCCGAAATGAACGGCGTGCTCAACTTCTCCGTCCTCGACGGATGGTGGTACGAAGGCTACCGCTTCAACGAAAAAGCCGGCTGGGCCCTCACCGACAAACGCACCTTCACCGACCAGGCACAGCAAGACAAACTCGACGCAGCCACAATCTACTCAATGCTCGAGAACGAAATCATACCCCTCTACTTCGCCAAAAACTCCAAAGGCTACTCGCCCGAGTGGATCCAATACATCAAACGCTCAATCGGCGACATCGCGCCCCACTTCACAATGCAGCGCATGATCGAAGACTACATCGACCGCTTTTACCGCCCCGAAGCAAAACGCTCCGCCGCCCTGCGTGAAGCCGACTACAAACTCGCACGCGAAATCGTAGCCTGGAAAGAAAAAATAGCCGCCGCCTGGGACGGAATCAAAGTATTCGACGTAAAACAATACCACGACGGAGGCACAACAGGCCTCGTGGCCGGAATGCCCCTCAAAACCGACATCATCGTCGACACAAACGGCCTCGGACGCGACCTCGCCATAGAAATGGTACTCTACCGCCAAGAAAACGGCCAAGAACGCCTCTGGCGCAAAGAACAATTCAAAGTCGTCAAAGAAGAAGGCAACGTCCTCACCTACGAGCTCGCCTCCAAGGCACAAGACGCAGGCGTATTCCGCTACGCATTCCGCCTCTACCCCGTAAACCCCGCCCTTCCTCACCGTCAAGACTTCGCCTACACACGCTGGATCTAAACCCGCGTCACATACAACAAAAAAAGCAGGCAGCCCCCAAAAGGCTGCCTGCTTCATTTCAACACAAAACCATGCAAAAATTAACCAAAAAAAATAAAAACCACAACCGCCAGATACACAGCTACTTACGGCATATCAGCGAAAAATAATCAAAAAAATCGAAAAAAACATCGCAAAAAATTTGCACAATTCAAAAATAGTCCCTACCTTTGCAACGCAAAACAAAAAACGGTACTACTAAAAACAAGGTGCCATAGCTCAGTTGGTAGAGCAAAGGACTGAAAATCCTTGTGT